>Ga0210404_10000019_pt1 | contig 323377 bp, 314 predicted proteins | sample IncBWH28MmetaG_FD_155455 | JGI IMG/M metagenome (GOLD analysis project Ga0210404, IMG submission 155455) | Forest soil microbial communities from Barre Woods Harvard Forest LTER site, Petersham, Massachusetts, United States - Inc-BW-H-28-M | ecosystem: Environmental > Terrestrial > Soil >... | reverse complement strand
GCCATGTCCAAAGAGAAATTTGAGCGCAACAAGCCGCACGTGAACGTCGGCACGATTGGTCACGTGGACCACGGGAAGACGACGTTGACGGCGGCGCTGACGAAGGTGATGGCCGAGACCAACGGTGGTCAGTTTGTGGCGTACGACCAGATTGACAAGGCGCCGGAAGAGAAGGCGCGCGGCATTACGATTTCGACGGCGCACGTGGAGTACCAGAGCTCCAAGCGCCACTACGCGCACGTGGATTGTCCCGGGCACGCTGACTACGTGAAGAACATGATCACCGGAGCGGCGCAGATGGACGGGGCGATTCTGGTGGTGTCGGCGGCCGATGGCCCGATGCCGCAGACGCGCGAGCACATTCTGCTGGCCCGCCAGGTGGGGGTGCCGTACATCGTCGTGTTCATGAACAAGGCGGACATGGTTGATGACAAGGAGCTCCTGGAGCTCGTTGAGATGGAAGTGCGGGAACTGCTCTCGGTGTACAAGTTCCCGGGCGACAAGACCCCGATCGTGATTGGCTCGGCGCTGAAGGCGCTCGAGGGGGACAAGGGCGAGCTGGGTGTGCCTGCGGTGGTGAAGCTGGTGGAGGAGATGGACAACTACATCCCGATCCCCAAGCGCGAGGTCGACAAGCCGTTTTTGATGCCGGTGGAAGATGTGTTCTCGATTTCGGGCCGCGGGACGGTGGTTACGGGGCGTATCGAGCGCGGCATCGTGCGGGTGAACGATGAGGTGGAGATTGTCGGACTTCGCCCGACGGTGAAGACGGTGTGCACGGGGGTGGAGATGTTCCGCAAGCTCCTCGATGAGGGGCAGGCGGGGGACAACGTGGGCGTACTGCTGCGCGGCACGAAGCGCGAGGAAGTCGAGCGCGGGCAGGTGCTGGCGAAGCCCGGGAGCATCACGCCGCACACGCACTTTGAGGGTGAGGTGTACGTGCTGACGAAGGAGGAGGGCGGGCGGCACACGCCGTTCTTCAAGGGCTATCGGCCGCAGTTTTACTTCCGCACGACCGATGTGACCGGGGCCATCGAGCTGCCTGCCGGGGTGGAGATGGTGATGCCCGGGGACAACATCAAGATGACGATCGAGCTGATCAGCCCGATTGCGATGGATCAGGGACTGCGCTTTGCGATCCGCGAGGGCGGCAAGACCGTCGGCGCCGGCGTCGTGGCGAAGATCCTCAAGTAAAGGTACCGCGATGGCAAACCAGAACATCCGTATTCGTCTGAAGGCGTTTGACCATCGCCTCATCGACAGCTCCGCCAAGGAGATCGTCGAGACCGCCAAGCGCACCGGTGCCACGGTCAAGGGGCCGGTGCCGCTGCCGACCAAGATGGAGCGCTTCACCGTGCTCGTCTCCCCGCACGGCGACAAGGACGCGCGCGACCAGTTCGAGCTGCGCACCCACAAGCGCCTCATGGACATCATGAACCCCACCGACAAGACGGTGGATGCGCTCATGAAGCTCGAGCTGCCGGCCGGCGTCGATGTACAGATCAAGCTGAACTGAGCTTCGGCGCTGCGTCCGGGCGCCACTCCTCCGTAACCTCGCCGGGGCGGCCTGAACCTGGGCGCCGCGCTATCATTTCTCCCGACACCCGGGATACGGGGCGAACTCACGACAGTGAGCTTGAAACAGGGGGAACCATGCGCAGAGTCATGCTCGCCGGCGCCGTGTTATGCCTGCACGCAGTGTGCGGGGCGGCCGAGCCGGCCTCCTTCGATGCGGCTGCGGCCTTCGGCGCCCGCCCCAGTGTCAGCGCTCTCACGCTGTCGCCGGACGGCCAGAGCCTCGCCTGGATTGCGCCGAGCCAGGGTCAGGGGTCGATCGCCTACACGCTGAGCCTCGGCAAGGATGCGAAGCCGAAGCCGGCCCTGGCCGCGACCGGCAGCCCGGAGCGGCTGGAATCGTGCGACTGGGTGTCGAGCGACCGGCTGGTGTGCGACGTCTACCTGCTCGCCACGGATGCAACACTTGGCGTGCTGCCCTTCAGCCGCGTCGTGGCGGTTAATGCCGACGGCTCCAACCCCAAGCAGCTCAGCAACGAGCAGACCTCCCGTACACACGGGCTCATCCAGCGCGGCGGCGAGGTGATCGACTGGCTGCCGGAGACCGACGCCTCGGTGCTCATGACGCGGGTCTACGGTGCGACCGACAAGATCGGCACCCACTTCGGCTCGACCGAAGTGGGCCTCGGGGTCGATGAGGTCAACACGCGCACCCGAGATTCCCATCGCGTGGAGCCGCCGCACCGCGACACCATCGACTACATCAGCGACGGACACGGTCACGTGCGCATCGTTGCCAATAACGAGCTCACCGGCCGCGGCATCACGGGGGTCATCCAGTACAGCTTTTACCCACCGGGCTCGCGCGACCTGCAGCCGCTCAGCACGTATCAGAGCAAGGATGACAGCGGCTTTGAGCCAAGCGCGGTCGATGCGGAGCACAACCTGGTCTACGGGTTCAAAAAGCTCGACGGCCGCATGGCGCTCTACAGTGTGACGCTCGACCCGAGCCGCATCGAGCAGCTCGTCTATGCCAACCCGCAGGTCGACGTCGCGGGACTGCTCACGCTCGGGCGTCAGCACCGCGTGGTCGGTGTGAGCTACTACACCGAGTCGCGCCACGCCGAGTATTTCGCTCCGGAAGTGAAGTCGCTGGTCGAGTCCCTCGGCCGCGCGCTGCATGCGCCGCTGCAGGTGGTCGATGCGAGTGCCGATGAGAGTCGCCTGCTGGTGCACACCAGCACCGACACCGACCCCGGCGTTTACTATCTCTTCGACAAGAAATCCCATCAGCTGCAGACGCTGTTCGTGGTGCGTAACCAGCTCGAGGGCGTGAAACTCGCCACCGTAAAGCCGGTCACTTATGCCGCGGCCGACGGTAACCAGATCCCCGCTTACCTGACGCTCCCGCCCGGGGCGCAGAGCGTGAAGGGGCTGCCCGCCATCGTCATGCCGCATGGCGGTCCGGATTCCCGCGACGTGTGGGGTTTTGACTGGCTCGCGCAGTTCTTCGCCAACCGTGGGTTTGCCGTGCTGCAGCCGAACTTCCGCGGCTCCTGGGGTTACGGGGAAGGCTGGTTCGCCCACAACGGATTCCGCTCGTGGAAGGTGGCCATCGGGGACGTGCTCGACGGGGGCCGCTGGCTCGTGAAGGAGGGCGCGGACCCTGGCAAGCTCGGAATCGTCGGCTGGTCGTACGGCGGCTATGCCGCGCTACAGTCGGCGGTCGAGGACCCGGCGCTCTTCAAGGCCGTGATCGCCATCGCTCCGGTGACGGATCTGAGTCTGCTGAAGGAGGAGCACCGTCGCTGGAACGACTTCGAGTACATCAGCGAGTTCGTTGGCGAGGGGCCGCATGTCCGTGAGGGCTCCCCGGCCCAGCACGGAGACCGCTTCCGCGCGCCCGTGTTGCTCTTTCACGGCACGATGGACCGCAACGTGCTCATCGAGCAGTCGCAGCACATGGAATCGGCCCTTAAATCAGCGGGCGCCAAGGTCACGCTGGTCACCTTCGATGGCCTCGACCATCAGCTCGAGGACTCCGCGGTCAGGACCCAGATGCTCAGCCGCAGCGACAGGTTCCTGCGCGAGGCGTTTGGAATGTAGCTGATTATGTAATATAGCTCGACCGTTGCCGTGACTGTGACGGCGAACGCAGCGTGGATGCGCGCTCAGGATTCTCATGCGCGCTTGGACCGTTGCCGAGGGACGCGCAGACCATGATTCCCCTCAACACTCAGCTGGGACTGCCTTCCCGGGCGTTCTGGTACGTCGCGTTACGCAGCTTCGTGGCCGCGGTTGTTCTGCTGCTGCTGGCGACGGTATTCGAGGTCGCCTCCAGCGCGCCGGGAGCCGCCTGCAAGGGCGCCCTGTGCGGCAAGATCTCGGGCGGGCAGATCGCAGCTCTCCTGCTCCTCTACGGCGCCTTCCTGGTCGCCCGCGCGGTGCTCAACTTCAAGTGGTTCACCTTCACGGTGACGGATCGCAACATCTCGATCACCTCGGGGGTGCTGGCGCGCAACACCAGCACCATCCGCTTCGACCGCATCCAGGATGTGAATACGCGGCGCGACCCGCTGCACGCCCTGCTCGGGCTCAAATCGATCGCCCTGTGGACCGCCTCACCCGACCAGGGCATGAGTAACGGCAGGCGCCGGCCCGACGGTCTCATCGTGCTCGATGCCGCCGACGCGGACTGGCTGCGGGATTACATATCAGATCCACAAGCGGCTGGCACGGCCGCCCCAGGTGGCCACGGAGAGCCGGCGGCCCCTCACCAGGGAAATGGCGCCGTTGTCGTCGGGATGCTGATCGCCGCCGGGCTCGTGGTGCTTGCGGTGATGGCGGCCGCAAAGAAATCGGCGCCCCCTGCGCCTGCGGCTGAGAGTGTGTCTGCGCCGACCCCGCCTTCCTACGTGGCGCACCGCGGCGCAGACGGAAAGATGCACCTGCACCTGGTCCACAGCGCGCATGCACAGATCCCGCCGGCTCCGGCGGCAGCACCCGCCGCCTCCGCGGCGCCGGACGCCGTCCCGCTCGCCGCCCCGGCGCAGCCGGCTGCGAGCGACTACGGGATCGCCTGTGCCATCCATCCGCAGCAGGCGACCGGCGCCGTGCGCTCGTGTGCCGCCTCGGCAGCGGCGCAGCGCTGCGCCCATGAGGGGGACTTCCCCTCGAGGCCGACGGCCGAGCCCGCGCTCCTGACGCTCGTCAACCGCAGCGACGAGAGCCTTAAGCTCTACTGGCTGAACTACCAGGGCACGCGCTCGCTCTACGCGACGCTTGCCCCAGGCGGGCACGTTGACCAGCAGAGCCATGCCGGAGCCCACTGGCTGGTCGCGAGCGCGGACGGGCAGTGTCTCGAAGTCCTCGACGCCGCGACCATGAAGGTCGGGATCTTCTAGGAAATTAAGCCTCGTGCGGGGTTGATCGCACGCCCCCGCGCGCCTATACTGCGCGCCCTTTTGGGCCCCAGGAATCCGGGTGCCCAGTCGCATTTGGCGGCATCGGGCGAGGTTGGAGCGGGCTCCCGCGGAGCTTCAGCTCCAAGACCACTCGAGACTTGGCGCGGCCCTCGGCTTGCGCGAATCTCCTGTTGTCTCAATAACTTAGCTCGTTGCCATGGGCTTCGAGAGGACAGACATGGCAATCGGACTGGTCGGCCGAAAGGCCGGCATGACGCGCGTGTTCACGGACGCCGGCGAGACAGTGCCGGTCACCGTGATTGAGGTTCTTCCGAATCGCGTCACGCAGGTGAAGTCGCAGGACAAGGATGGCTACCGGGCCGTCCAGGTCACCTACGGCACGCGCCGCCCGCAGCTCTACTCGAAGTCTGTCACCGGCCACTATGCGAAGGCGGGCGTCGCTCCTGGCCGGGCGCTGGTCGAGTTCCGCCTCACCGAGGCCGACACAGGCGAGTTCAAGACTGGAGCTGAGATCAAGGCCGACCTGTTCAAGGAAGGCGAGAAGGTTGACGTCACCGGCACGACCATGGGCAAAGGCTTCGCCGGCGTCATGAAGCGACACAACTTTGCCGGCGGCATGGCTTCCCACGGTAATTCGCTGTCGCACCGTTCGCCGGGCTCGATCGGTCAGCGCCAGACCCCGGGACGCGTCTTCAAGGGTCGCCGCATGTCGGGCCACATGGGTGTCATGCGCCGCACGACCGAGAACCTGCGCGTCGTGCAGGTCGACCTGGAGAGAAATCTGCTCCTCATCCGGGGTGCCGTCCCCGGCGTCGAGGGCGGCCAGGTGATCGTGCGCCCCTCGCTCAAGGCCGCGCGTCGCGCCAAGCGCAAGACCCTGGCACCCCTGAAGGCCGGAACCGGTCCGTCGAAGGACCCGGCCAAGCAGGGAAAGAAGTAACTCATGAAGCTCAAGTCAGTGACGGGCGGCGCGGAGCTGCAGGTGTCCGAAGCCGCCTTCGGCCACAAGTTCAACGAGGCGCTGGTGCACCAGGTGCTCAAGGCCTACCGCAACACGGCGCGCGCCGGCACCAAGGCGCAGAAGTCACGTGCCGAGGTGCGCGGCGGCGGCAAGAAGCCCTACGCCCAGAAGGGCACCGGCCAGGCACGCGCCGGCTCGATCCGCTCGCCCATCTGGGTGGGCGGCGGCAAGACCTTCGCCGCCAAGCCGCGCAGCTTCGAGCAGAAGGTGAACCGCAAGATGTACCGCGGCGCGATCCGCTCGATGCTCTCGGAGCTCGCGCGCACCGAGCGGCTGCTGGTGACCGACGGCATCTCCCTCAGCGAGGCGAAGACCAAGCTCCTCGCCCATCAGCTCAAGGAGTGGTCGCTCCCCTCGGTGCTGATCGTGGTGGAGGCGCAGGATCAGAAGCTCGCCCTCGCGGCGCGCAATCTCCCGCATGTCGAGGTGCTCGAGGTGACCGCGCTCAACCCGATCGCCCTTGCCGCCTACGACAAGGTGCTGATGACGGTCGGCGCCGTAAAACTCATCGAGGAGCGCCTGCAGTGAACCGTGAGCAGCTGATGAGCGTGCTGATCGCTCCGCATGTCACCGAGAAGACCTCGCTCGCCATGCAGAACCATAACCAGTACACGTTCCGCGTGCGCCGCGAAGCCACCAAGACCGACATCCGCAAAGCCGTCGAGCTCATGTTCGACGTCAAGGTCGCGGGCGTACAGGTGGTGAACGAGCCGGGCAAGCAGCGCCGTTTCGGGCGCATCGCCGGGCGCACCCAGGACTGGAAGAAGGCCTACGTGAGCCTCACCGCCGGTCAGACCATCGACTACGAAGCGCGCGCCAAGACCTGACAGGACGCATCGCAATGGCTCTCATCAAGTACAAGCCCCGCACTCCCGGCACGCGCGCCGTCGTCAAGGTCGATCGCTCGCACCTGCACAAGGGCGGCCCGCGCATGGCGCTCACCGCCCATCAGTACAAGACCGGCGGTCGCAATAACGCCGGCCGCATCACCACGCGCCACAAGGGCGGCGGCTCCGGCCAGAAGTACCGTGTCATCGACTTCAAGCGTGACAAGGACGGCATCACCGGCGTCATCGAGCAGCTCGAGTACGATCCGAACCGCACCAGCCACATCGCGCTCATCAAGTACCCGGACGGCGAATGGCGCTACATCCTCGCGCCCAAGGGCGCGAAGCCCGGCGATGAGGTGCGCTCCGGTGCCGATGCCCCGATCAAGGCGGGCAACGCCATGTCGCTGCGCCACGTGCCGGTCGGCTCGATCATCCACAACGTGGAGTTGAAGCCCGGCCGCGGCGGCCAGCTGGCGCGCAGCGCCGGCAGCGCCGTGTCGTTCACGGCGCGCGAGGGCATCTATGCGTACCTGCGGCTCAAGTCCGGCGAGACGCGCAAGGTGCACATCGACTGCCGCGCCACGATCGGCGAGGTGGGGAACGATGAGCACAACCTGCGCAGCTACGGCAAGGCCGGCGCCAAGCGCTGGCGCGGCATCCGCCCGACGGTGCGCGGACTTGCCATGAACCCGGTCGATCACCCGCACGGCGGCGGCGAGGGCAAGTCCGGGCAGGGCAACCCGCACCCGGTATCGCCGTGGGGCTGGAACACCAAGGGCCTGAAAACCCGTCACAACAAGCGCACGGACAACATGATCGTCCAGCGCCGCAAGAACCGTATCCGCTGATCGGAGCGCAACCCACATGCCACGCTCATTGAAGAAGGGTCCGTTCGTCGATCTGCACCTCGCCAAGAAGGTGCAGGTGGCATCCGCCAAGAACGACCGCAAGCCGATCAAGACCTGGTCGCGCCGCTCGATGGTCACCCCGGAGATGGTCGGGCTCACCATCGCCGTGCACAACGGCCGCCAGCACATACCGGTGCTCGTCACCGAGAACATGGTGGGCCACAAGCTCGGCGAGTTCTCGCCCACCCGCACCTTCAAGGCGCACTCGGGCGATCGCAAGGTGGAGGCGGCCCCGGCCGCTTCGAGCTGATCGAAGGCGGCAGGAAACAACGATGCAAGTCACCTCCAAACTCCGCTACGCGCGCATCTCGCCGCAGAAGTGCCGCCTGGTCGCCGACGTGGTGCGCGGCAAGCCGGTCGGCAACGCGATCGCGACGCTACGCTTCCTGCCGAAGAAGGGCGCGAAGCTGGTGCGCAAGGTGCTGGAGTCCGCGGTCGCCAACGCCGAGCACAACCACGGCGCCGACATCGACCTGCTCAAGGTGTCTCTCATCCACATCGACGCGGCCCCGCAGTTCAAGCGCTTCGCGGCGCGCGCCAAGGGACGTGGCACGCGCATCATCAAGCGCAACAGTCACATCACCGTCGGCGTGAGCGACGGCAAGAAGGATTAAGAGCCATGGGTCAGAAGGTCAATCCGATAGGCATACGCCTCGGGATCACCCGCGACTGGACCAGCCGCTGGTACGCCGGCAAGCGACAGTTCCCGCTGCACGTGCACACCGACTTCCGGGTGCGGCAGTTCCTCAACGAGAAGCTCAAAGAGGCCTCGGTGAGCCGCATTCAGATCGAGCGCGCCGCCAAGAAGGTCAATATCACCATTCAGACCGCACGCCCCGGCATCGTGATCGGCAAGAAGGGCGAGGACATCGAGAAGCTGCGCCAGGAAACCGCCGCGCTGCTCGGCATGGCGGTCACCGATGTGCGGCTCAACATCGCCGAGATCAGAAAGCCCGAGCTCGACTCCAAGCTGGTTGCCGACTCCATCGCGCAGCAGATCGAGAAGCGCGTGATGTTCCGTCGCGCCATGAAGCGCGCGGTGATGAGCACCATGCGTTCGGGCGCGCTCGGCGTGAAGGTGCGCGTCTCCGGACGGCTGAACGGCTCGGAGATCGCGCGCACCGAGTGGTATCGCGAGGGCCGCATTCCGCTGCATACCTTCCGCGCCGACATCGACTACGGCCTGTCCGAGGCGCACACCACTTACGGCGTCATCGGCGTCAAGGTGTGGATCTTCAAGGGCGAGGTGTTCGACAAGAGCGAGCTCGCCGCTGAAGCTGCGGCCGAGGAGGCCGCTCCTGCCGCCGCCGCCGCGCCAGCCGCCGCCGCGCCAGCCGGCGCCGCGCCGCCGGCCGCACCGCCGGCCGTTGCGGCCGAGCCGCAGGCGCAGGCCTGAGCACTTCAAGGCGTAACGACAGATGCTGCAGCCCAAACGCACCAAGTACCGCAAGCAGTTCAAAGGCCGCAACGGCGGCTTTGCGCAGCGTGGCGCCAACGTGTCCTTCGGCGAGTTCGGCCTGAAGGCGACCAGCCGCGCGCGCATGACGGCGCGCGAGATCGAGGCGGCGCGCCGCGCCATGGCGCGCTATGTGAAGCGCGGCGGTCAGATCTGGATCCGGGTGTTCCCCGACGTGCCGATCTCGAAGAAGCCGCTCGAGGTTCGCATGGGCTCGGGCAAGGGCAACGTCGAGTACTACGTGGCGCGCGTGCAGCCCGGCAAGGTGTTGTTCGAGATGGAAGGGGTGGATGAGACGACGGCGCGCGAGGCGTTTCGCCTTGCCGGCTCGAAGCTCTCGGTGTCCACCACGTTCGTGAAACGGCAGGTGCGCTGATGAAGCTTGCTCAGGTGCGTCAGTTCCGCGAGAAGCTCCGCAGTCATTCGCCCGCCGAGCTCGCCGAGGAGCTGCTGAAGCTGCGCAAGGAGCAGTTTGCGCTGCGCATGCAGCGCGCCACCGGCCAGCAACCCAAGCCCGATCAGTTCGGGGCCGCGCGCCGCAACATCGCGCGCGTCAAGACCGCGTTGCGTGCCAAGCAGTCCGCAGGCGGCGGAGGTAAGAAGAAATGAGCCCGAAAACCAGTACCAGCAAGAGCGCGGCGAAGACCAAGACCGCCCGGGCGAAATCGCACGCCAAGGCGAAGCCGGCGGCTGACGCCCCGGCTGCGGAAGCGACTGCCGCGGCGAGCGCGCCGCTCGAGGCTGCCACCCCCGCCACGGCGGCGGCGCCCGACACGGCTGCGCGCGGTGCACGCACCCTCACCGGGCGGGTGGTGAGCAACAAGATGCACAAGACCATCGCCGTCGAGATCGAGCGCCTGGTGAAGCACCCGACTTACGGCAAGTACATCCGCCGCACCACCAAGCTCCTGGCGCATGACGAGAGCGGCACCTCCCAGGAGGGCGATCTCGTCACCATCACGCCGTGCCGGCCGATGTCGCGGCACAAGTCGTGGCGGCTGCTGGCGGTGGTGGAGAAGGGCTGAGCCATGATCCAGTTGCGCACAATGCTCAATGCCGCCGACAACAGCGGCGCGCGCACCCTGATGTGCATCAAGGTGCTGGGCGGCACGCGGCGCCGCTACGCGACCGTGGGCGATGTCATCAAGGTGAGCGTCAAGGACGCGATCCCGCGTGGCAAGGTGAAGAAGGGCGAGGTGTACGACGCGGTGGTGGTGCGTACCACGCATGGCGTGCGCCGCCCGGACGGCTCGCTGATCCGTTTCGACGGCAACGCGGCGGTGCTGCTCACCAACAAGCTCGAGCCCATCGGCACGCGCATCTTCGGGCCCGTGACGCGTGAACTGCGCAACGTGCAGTTCATGAAGATCATCTCGCTGGCCCCCGAGGTTCTGTGAAGCCATGAACAAGATCCGCAAGGGCGATCAGGTGGTGGTGCTGTCGGGGCGCGACAAGGGCCGCAAGGGTGCGGTGCTGCAGGTGCTCGGCGACGGCCGCGTGGTGGTCGAGAGCATCAACCGCGTGAAGAAGCACCAGAAGCCTAACCCGCAGGCCAACAGACAGGGCGGCATCCTCGAGAAGGAGATGCCGCTGCCGGTTTCCAAGGTGGCGATCTGGAATCCCACCGCGAAGAAGGGCGATCGCGTCGGCATCAAGACGCTCACCGACGGCAAGCGCGTGCGCTTCTTCAAATCCAACGGAGAGATGCTCGATGTCTGAGGCAAGTGCAGACAAAGCTGGCAAGCAGTCTGGCAAGCAGTCTGGTAAGCAGAAGCAGACCGACAAGCAGGCCGGTAAGCACAAGCCTGCGGACAAGCAGGCGGAAGCCCAGGCCGGCAAGCCCGAGACGGGCGCGCACCGCGTGGCCGACCAGCGCTCCGCTCCGCCGCGGCTGCAGCAGTTCTACCGCCAGCAGGTCGTGCCGAAGCTGCGCTCCGACCTGAAGATCGACAACGTGATGCAGGTGCCGCGCATTGCCAAGATCACCATCAACATGGGTGTGGGCGAGGCGGTCGCCGACAAGAAGGTGATGGACGCCGCGGTCGCCGATCTCACCAAGATCACCGGGCAGAAGCCGCTCGTCACCAAGTCGCGCAAGGCGATCGCCTCCTTCAAGATCCGCGCCGGGCTCGCGGTCGGTGCCAAGGTGACGCTGCGCGGCATGCGCATGTACGAGTTCCTCGACCGCCTGATCAGCATCGCCATGCCGCGCATCCGCGATTTCCGCGGCGTGTCGCCGCGCGCCTTCGACGGTCAGGGCAACTACTCGCTCGGCGTCAAGGAACAGATCATTTTCCCCGAGATCCAGTACGACCAGATCGACCAGGTCCGGGGTATGGACATCACCATCACTACGACGGCGAAGGACGACCGTCACGGCCGAGCGTTGCTCGAGGCATTCAACTTCCCGTTCCGGAAGTAACCGGACGACAGGAAACGCAGGGTCTATGGCAAAGACGAGCATGGTCGAGCGCGAGAAGCGTCGCGCAGGTGTAGTGAAGAAGTACGCCGCCCGGCGCGCGAAGCTCAAGGAGCTGATCCGCAGCCCCAAGACCTCGCCCGAGGCGCGCGCCGCCGCGCAGGCGGAGCTGCAGGAGCAGCCGCGCGATGCCAGCGCCGCGCGCCAGCGCAAGCGCTGCGCGATTACCGGGCGCTCGCGCGGTGTGTACCGCAAGTTCGGCCTGTCGCGGGTGAAGATCCGCGAGGTGGCCTCGCGCGGTGAGATTCCGGGCCTGGCCAAGGCGAGCTGGTGAGGGACGCAGCATGAGCATGACCGATCCAGTTGCCGACCTTCTCACTCGCATCCGCAACGGCCAGACCGCCGGCAAGGCCGAAGTGCAACTCGCCTCGTCGCGCCTGAAGACCGCGATCGTCAAGGTGCTGAAGGACGAGGGCTACATCGCCGACTTTCGCCTCGATGCCGACAGCGGCAAGCCGACTCTCACCATCGGCCTGAAGTACTTCGAGGGCCGGCCGGTGATCGACCGCCTGGAGCGCGTCAGCCGTCCGGGGCTGCGCATCTATCGCGGCAAGGACCAGCTGCCAAAGGTCCTCGGCGGGATGGGGACGGTGATCGTCTCCACCCCGAAGGGGGTCATGACCGACCGCCAGGCGCGCTCCATCGGACAGGGGGGCGAGGTGCTGTGCATCGTCGCCTGAAGATCTAGCCAGAGAAGCCATCATGTCGAGAATTGCCAAAGCTCCGGTCGAACTGCCCTCGGGCGTGACCGCGACCATCGCCGCCGAGGCGGTGATCATCAAGGGCGCCAAGGGCTCGCTCAGCCTGCCGCTCGTCACCGGCGTGTCGGTGGCGCAGACCGAGCAGAAGCTGCAGGTGAGCTTCGCCGACCCCAACCTGTCGCGCACCAGCGCCGGGGCCACGCGGGCGCATCTCGCCAACATGGTGCGCGGCGTCACCAAGGGCTACGAGAAGAAGCTCGAGCTGGTCGGTGTCGGCTTTCGCGCGCAGCTGCAGGGCAAGACGCTGAATCTGACGCTCGGCTTCTCGCACCCGGTGATTTTCCCGATCCCGGAGGGCATCAGCATCGAGACGCCGACCCTCACCGAGATCATCATCAAGGGCATCGACCGGCAGAAGGTCGGCCAGGTAGCCGCCGAGATTCGTGCCGTGCGTCCGCCCGAGCCCTACAAGGGCAAGGGCGTGCGCTACGCCGGCGAGCAGATCACCCTGAAAGAGGGGAAAAAGAAATGATCGCGACCAAGAAGGCGCGTCGGCTGCGCCGCGCCGTGAAGACGCGCGCGCACATCCGCGACCTCGGGCTCGCGCGCCTCACCGTGCACCGCACCCCGAAACACATCTATGCGCAGGTCACGACCGAGGCGGGCGCGAAGGTGATCGCGGCGGCCTCCACCGTGCAGGAGACGGTGCGCACGGGCCTTAAGGGCACCGGCAACGTCGCCGCCGCCAAGGCGGTCGGCCGCGCCATCGCCGAGAAGGCCAAGGCGGCAGGCGTAAGCAGGGTCGCCTTCGACCGCTCCGGTTTCCAGTACCACGGGCGCGTCAAGGCGCTCGCGGATGCCGCCCGCGAAGCGGGTCTTGAGTTTTGAGCAGGTAGCACACATATGGCAAGACCGGAAAAAGGCCAGCCGGCGGACGAGTTCATCGAGAAGCTGGTTGCCGTCAACCGCACCGCCAAGGTCGTCAAGGGCGGCCGGCAGTTCGGCTTCACGGCGCTCACCGTGGTGGGTGACACCGCGGGCAGGGTGGGTTACGGCTTCGGCAAGGCGCGCGAGGTGCCGGTGGCGATCTCCAAGGCGATGACCCAGGCACGCAAGAACCTGGTCAACGTCGCGCTGCGGAACGACTCGCTCTACTACGCGGTCACTGGAACACACGGGGCGACCCGCGTGTACATGCAGCCGGCCTCCGACGGCACCGGCGTCATCGCCGGCGGCGGTATGCGCGCGGTGCTCGAATGCGCGGGTGTGCGCAACGTGCTCGCCAAGAGCTACGGCTCGCGCAACCCCATCAACGTGGTGCGCGCGACCATCAACGCGCTCGCCAGGATTCGCTCGCCCGAGGACATCGCGGCGAAGCGCGGCAAGACTCTGGAAGAGATCACGGGCTAAAGGACCATGAGCGACAGGCAACTCAAGGTGACGCTGCTGAAGAGCCTCCATGGCCAGCTGGCGAACATCGCAGCTTCCGCCCGCGGGCTGGGACTGCGCCGCATCGGCCAGAGCGTCGCCGTGGCCGACACGCCGGAGAATCGCGGCATGATCCAGGCGGCCGTGCATCTGCTCAAGATCGAGGGTGGCGGCGCGCACAAGGGCGCCGCCAGGAAGGGCGTCTGACAGTTATGCGACTCAACACACTGAAACCTGCCCCCGGTGCCCGCCGCCCGCGCCTGCGCGTCGGCCGCGGTGCCTCCGCCGGTCAGGGCAAGACCTGCGGCCGCGGCACCAAGGGGCAGCGCGCCCGCAAGGGCGGCTACCACAAGGTGGGCTTCGAGGGCGGCCAGATGCCGCTGCAGCGGCGCATGCCCAAGGTCGGCTTCCGCTCGGCTCTGAAGACGAGCCGCGCCGAGGTGCGTCTGCACGAGCTCGCCAAGGTGGCGGGCGAGGTCATCGATCTCGCGGCGCTGAAGAAGGCCGGCGTGGTGCCGCCGGGGGCGGAGCGCGCCAAGGTCGTGCTGTCGGGCGAGCTGAAGCGCGCCGTGACGCTCAAGGGGATCGCTGCCACCAAGGGGGCGCGCGCTGCGATCGAGGCCGCTGGCGGCAAGCTCGAGGCGGCGGCCGAGACTACGCCCGAGAAGTCCGGGAACTAAGGAAAGCGCGGCTCCATGGCGAACACCACCTTCAGCAATCCGGCCGCAGCGCTCGGCGATGCCGCGCGCTTCGGCGAGATTCGCAGCCGCATCTTCTTCCTGATCGGCGCGCTGGTGGTGTATCGCATCGGCACCTTCATCCCGGTGCCGGGCATCAATCCGGCGGAGGTGGCGCGCTTCTTCGGCGACAAGTCGAACACCATCCTCGGCATCGTCAACCTGTTCTCAGGGGGCGCGCTGTCGCGCCTGTCGATCTTCGCCATGGGCGTGATGCCGTACATCTCCGCCTCGATCATCATCCAGATGATGTCGATGGTCGTGCCCTCGCTCATGGAGCTGCGCAAGGAAGGCGAGCAGGGGCGGCGGGTGATCACGCAGTACACGCGCTACGGCACCGTGGCGCTCGCGCTGTTTCAGTCGTTCGCCGCGGCCGGCGCGCTCGAGAAGGGCGGCATGACGCTGGTGCACGGCTGGCCGTTCCTCATGACCGCCACCATCACCATGACCACGGGGACCATGTTCCTCATGTGGCTGGGCGAGCAGATCACCGAGCGCGGCATCGGCAACGGCATCTCGATGATCATCCTGTCCGGCATCGTCGCGGGACTCCCGGGCGCCGTCGGCAACACCATGGACGCGGTGGGCAACGGCGAGATGCCGGGACCCGTGGCGCTCGCGCTCCTCATCCTGGTGGTCGGCGTCACTTACTTCGTGGTGTTCATGGAGCGCGCCCAGCGGCGCATCCCGGTCGATTACGCCAAGCGCCAGGTCGGGCGGCGCATGTACGCCGGCCAGAGCACGCACCTGCCGTTCAAGATCAACATGTCGGGCGTCATCCCGCCGATCTTCGCCTCCAGCCTGTTGCTGTTCCCGGCGACCATCGCGAGCTTTCTCGGCGGCAACTCCGACACCTGGTACGCCAACGTCGCGCAGGACGTGGCCGCAGCGCTCGGCTTCGGCCAGCCGCTGCACCTGGTGATCTACGCGGTGCTGATCATCTTCTTCTGTTTCTTCTACACGGCGCTGGTGTTCAACGCGCGCGACACCGCCGACAACCTGAAGAAGTCCGGCGCCTTCGTGCGCGGCATCCGCCCCGGGCAGCAGACCGCCGAGTACATCGACCAGGTGCTGACGCGCCTGACGCTGTGGGGCGCGCTGTACGTCACCGCGGTGTGTCTGATCCCGGAGATCCTGATTTCCTGGTACGGGGTGCCGTTTCGCTTCGGCGGCACCTCGCTGCTGATCGTCGTCGTGGTGGTGATGGATTTCATGGCGCAGCTGAACGCGCACATGATGTCGCATCACTACCCGGGACTTCTGAAGAAGGCCAACTTGCTCGGTTACGGGCGAACGGGTCAGGGTAGTTAATCAATGAAAGTACGTCCGTCGGTCAAGAAGATCTGCAAGAACTGCAAGATCGTGCGCCGCCGGCGCGTGGTCTACGTCATCTGCTCAGACCCGCGCCACAAGCAGCGCCAGGGTTGAGGAAGAAACATGGCACGTATCGCCGGTATCAACATCCCGATGAACAAGCACGTGTGGGTCGGACTCACCCACATCTTCGGCGTGGGCCGCGCGCGCGCGCACGCTGTGTGTGAGGCCGCGGGCGTCAATCCCACCACCAAGGTGAAGGATCTCACCGAGGTCGAGGTGAACGCGCTGCGTTCGGCGGTCGCGAAGTTCGCGGTCGAGGGCGACCTGCGGCGCGAAGTGTCGATGAACATCAAGCGGCTGATGGATCTGGGCAGCTGGCGTGGCATCCGTCACCGCCGCGGACTGCCGGTCCGCGGCCAGCGCACACGCACCAACGCGCGCACCCGCAAGGGCCCGCGCAAGCAGGCGGTCAAGCTCAACGCACCGCCGGGAAAGGCATAAGGCATGGCTGAGCAGCAGAAACCGGACAGCAAGGGCGGCGCGGCAGCGCCCGCCGCGGCACCCGCGGCGGGGGCAGCGGGCGCGCCGGCGGCGGCACCCAAGAAGGCCAAGAAGGCGCGCAAGAACGTGCTCGATGCGATCGCGCACGTGCATGCCTCCTTCAACAACACCATCATCACCATCACCGACCGGCAGGGGAACACGCTGTCGTGGGCGACGGCGGGCGGCTGCGGGTTTCGCGGCTCGCGCAAGTCGACGCCGTTCGCCGCGCAGGTGGCGGCCGAGAAGGCCGGAGTCGCGGCGCAGGAGCACGGCGTGAAGAACGTCGAAGTGCGCGTCGGCGGACCTGGCCCGGGGCGCGAGTCCGCGGTGCGCGCGCTGAACAACTGCGGTCTCAAGATCAGCAGCATCTCCGACGTGACGCCTATCCCGCACAACGGGTGCCGTCCGCCGAAGAAGCGTCGCGTGTAGAGGGCAACGAGGAAACTATGGCGCGTTATACCGGACCCAAGTGCAAGCTCGCGCGTCGCGAGGGCACCGACCTGTTCCTCAAGTCCGGCGTCAAGCCGCTCGAGAACAAGTGCAAGTTCACCGTGCCGCCGGGCGGCATCAAGGGCGAGCGCCGCCAGCGGCTCTCGGACTACGGCTTGCAGCTGCGCGAGAAGCAGAAGCTGCGCCGCATGTACGGCGTGCTGGAGCGGCAGTTCAGCAACTATTACAAGGCGGCGGCGCGCAAGACGGGCTCCACGGGCGAGACCCTGCTGCGGTTGCTCGAGTGCCGGCTCGACAACGTCGTGTACCGCATGGGCTTCGCGTCGACGCGCTCCGAGGCACGCCAGCTCGTGAGCCACAAGTCGATCTCGGTCAACGAGAAGCCGGTCACCATCGCCTCCTATCAGGTGAAGGCCGGCGACATCGTTCAGGTGCGCGAGAAGTCGCGCAAGCAGCTGCGCATCCAGAGCGCGCTCAACATTGCCCAGCAGGTGGGATTCCCCGACTGGGTCGAGGTGAATGACAAGGAATTTCGCGGCGTGTTCAAGTCGGCGCCGGGCCGGGACGACATCCTGCCCGACATCAACGAGAACCTGGTCGTCGAGCTGTATTCGAAGTAACGAATTTCTACTTGGCTCCGGTCATAAAGCCGGCAAGGTGAGAGTGCAATGCAGGGTTCCGTAAGCGAGTTTCTCCGGCCCCGGGTGGTGAAGGTGCAGCCGATCGCTCCGCGCCAGGCGCGTGTGGTGATCGAGCCGTTCGAGCGCGGCTTCGGCCATACGCTCGGCAACGCGCTGCGCCGCGTGCTGCTGTCGTCCATGCCCGGCAGCGCCATCACCGAGGTCGAGATCGACGGCGTGCTCCACGAATACACCTCCATCGAAGGTGTGCAGGAGGACGTGGTCGACATCCTGCTCAATCTGAAGTCGGTGGCGCTGCGCATGCACGCCCGCGACTCCTCTGAGCTGCGCCTGCACAAGAAGGGGCCGGGCCCGGTCACCGCCGGCGACATTCAGACCGATCACGACATCGAGGTCGTGAACCCGGAGCTGGTGATCGCCAACCTCACCAAGGCGGGTGAGCTCTCCATGACGCTGCGCGTCGAGCGCGGTCGTGGCTATCGTCCGGCGGCCGCGCGCGTCGCCTTCGAGGAACAGACCCGCCCGATCGGCCGTCTGCAGCTCGACGCTTCCTTCTCGCCGGTGCGGCGCGTCACCTACTCGGTGGATGCGGCGCGCGTCGAGCAGCGCACCGACCTCGACAAGCTGGTCATCGACATCGAGACCAACGGCACGATCGACGCGGAGGAGGCCATCCGCCGCGCCGGCGCGATCCTCAAGGACCAGCTGTCGGTGTTCATCGACCTGCAGGGCGAGGAGGAGGCCGCGACCAAGGTCTCCGAGATGCAGTTCGACCCGATCCTGATGCGCCCCGTCGATGAGCTCGAGCTCACCGTGCGCAGCGCCAACTGCCTGAAGGCCGAGAACATCCACTACATCGGCGATCTGGTACAGCGCACCGAAGTGGAGCTGCTGCGCACGCCGAATCTCGGCAAGAAGTCGCTCACCGAGATCAAGGAAGTGCTGCAGAGCCACGGCCTGATGCTCGGCATGCGCCTCGACGGCTGGCCGCCGGCCGGCCTGAAGCACGAGGAAGGCAGCCGCGAAGTCATCTGAAGCTTGACGGCTCGGCGCGCCGTGCGGCCGCAAGCCGCGCGTTTGCGCTGAGCGAATCGTTGAAGGCAAAGGTTTTGTAATGCGTCACCATCTCTCCGGCCGCCAGCTGTCGCGCAACAGCTCGCACCGTCATGCACTGATGCGCAACATGTCGGTGTCGCTGCTGCGGCACGAGACCATCCGCACCACGCTGCCGAAGGCGAAGGAGCTGCGTCGGGTCGTCGAGCCGCTGATCACGCTCGGTAAGAGCGATCACGAGGCCAACCGGCGTCTGGCGTTCGCGCGGCTGCGCGACGTCGAAGTGGTGGAGAAGCTGTTCGCGGACTTAGGCCCGCGCTTCAAGACGCGCCCGGGCGGCTATACGCGGATTCTGCGCATGGTGCCGCGCCCGGGTGACTCAGCCCCCATGGCGCTCATGCAGCTCGTCGAGGGCGCGCAGCCGGCGGCCGCGCAGGAGCCTGACGCCGGGGAAGGCAAGAAGGCCTCACGGCGCGCCAAGGGCAAGACTGAAGCCAGGGCTGAGGCAGCGCCGAAGAAGAAGAAGGGCGCCAAGGCAGCTCCTGAGGCTGAGCCTGCTGAGGAGCCGAAGAAGCGTACGCGGCGCAAGAAGGCCACCGCCTAGAAGTCGCGCGCGCGGCGGGCGGTTCACTTCCGCCCGGGCCGATTCTGTTAGGCTCGCTCCCCTAGCCGGCGGCACGACCGGCGTTCAGGGGAAGGGCCCATGAGTTTGACTTCCGAATTCAAAGAATTTGCCATGAAAGGCAGCGTCGTCGACCTCGCGGTCGGTGTCGTGATCGGCGCGGCCTTCGGCAAGATCGTCGCATCGCTCGTCGGCGATGTGATCATGCCAGCCCTGTCGCCGATCCTCGGGAGCGTGAACTTCAGCGACCTCGCGCTGCAGATCGCCACCAACTCCGCCGGCAAGCCGGTGCTCCTCAAGTACGGCTCGTTCCTGCAGACGATCTTCGAGTTCGTCGTGATCGCGCTGTCGATCTTCATCGTCATCAAGGGCATCAACCGGATGAAGCGGCCGCCGCCGCCCGCAGCCAACGCCCCGCCGCCGCCACCGACGAAGACGGAGGCGTTGTTGCAGGATATAAAAGATATCCTGGCGAAAAGACCATAATTGATCCTTTAGTGAGTCAATAAGGGGGCTCTATGCTGCTCCGGGCTACTGCTGGACTGCTGGTTTTGCTGGTTGCCGAGGCGGCATTCGCCGACGCGCCATCGGTCGTCGTGGGCCAGGTGTACACCTGCGCCAATGGCAAGAGCATCAAGATTCTCGGTTGTGCCCCCGACGGGAGCGTGTGCGACGTACAGGCCTACAACGAGCAGGGGCAGCCGGTAGTACGCGGCAGAAACACGCTCGCGCAGCTTCAGGGTGCGATTGCCCAGTGCCCGCCGCACGCGGCGATTGCCGCGGCTGCACCGGCGCCGGCGCCTGCCACGAGGCTCGCGATGGCTGCCCCGCCGCGCGCAGCGGGCGCACCGCCCAAGCCCGGACTTGCGAGCTGCGCCGGGAAGTTCGAGGGTCGTTACGCCTCCGAGGCGGGTTCCGCGGGCCTCATCACCATCACCTTCCGCTCCGGGAAGGCGACGGTACGCGAGCCGGACGCCGTGATGAAGGACGGCAAGCTGGCGGCCCTCTATAGCGAGCGCGACGCGGAGTGCTGGTACGGCGGCGGCAAGATCTACCTGCGCTGGCTGAACGGCGACGCCGATGAGTTCCCGGTCGACATCAACGACGACGGCACGCTCGATACCACCTACGGGGAGCTGAAGAAAAAGGGCAGCTAACGGGCGGCGGCGCGAAACGCATCGCGCGTCAGGTTCTCGCAGCCCGCGGCCGTGACGGCCAGGTTGTCCTCGATGCGGATGCCGCCGAACTTGGTGAGCGTCGCGACGCGCGGCCAGTTGATGCGCCGGCTGTGCGCATCGTCCGCCCGCGCCGCCTCGAGCAGCTGGGGAATGAAGTAGATTCCGGGCTCCATGGTGACGACGAAGCCGGGCTCGAGGACGCGCGTCAGGCGCAGGTACGGATGCCCCTCGGGCCGCGCAATCTCTCCCTCCTCGCGGGTTTTGAGAAAGCCGCCGACGTCGTGCACCTCGATGCCGAGCAGATGCCCGATGCCGTGCGGCAGGAACACGCGCGTGACCCCGCTCGCCACCGCCTCATCGCCGCGCACGCGGATAAGATCGGCCTCGTGCAGCAGCTCCCCGGTAAGGACATGCGCCTGCAGCTGCACGTCGCGCCAATCGACCCCGGCGCGCACGCCCGCGCACAGGCGCTGCTGCAGCTCGTCCATGCGGGCGATCAGGGCGCGGAAATCCGGGTCCTGGTACGCATGGGTGCGGGTGATGTCGCTCGCATAGCCCGCGAACTCCGCGCCCGCATCGATCAGCAGCGAGTGCCGCTCGCGCGGTGCTTCCTTGCTGAGTACCTGGTAATGCAGCACCGCGCCGCCCTCATTGAGCGCGATGATCGGGTTATAGGGCAGCTCCTGCTCTCGCAGCCCACAGGCCGCGAGGAACGCCAGCTCGATCTCGAATTCGGTGGCGCCAGCGCGGAACACGCGCTCGGCGGCGAGCTGGCCGCGCGCTCCGAGCCGGTTCGCCTCGCGCATGCACTCGAGCTCGTAGGGGCTCTTGGCGGCGCGGTCGTAGTCGAGCCGCCGCATGAGAGCACGCGGATTCACGGCACCGAGCCCCCAGGCGGCAGGCTCGGCGGTGGCATCGCCGATGTACGCCGCCCGCGACAGATCCGGCGGCAACGCCGCCCGCGCCGCGGCCGCGTCCGGCACCGGGCGCACGTCGAAGTGAGGCACCCAGTAGCCGCGCGGCATATCGGCGCTCTTGTACCAGTAGTCGCGCGGCTGATAGAGGATGAGCCGTGGCTTCGATCCCGGCTCGAACCAGATATAGGAGTCGGGCGCCGCATCGAGCGGTACCCAGACTTTGAAGGGTGCATGCGCTTCGAAGGGGTAGGTGCGGTCGTCCTCGAAGACCGTCAGGGGCGAGCCCGAATGCACCAGCAGGCCCGAGAAGCCGCAACTCTCGAGGACACGCGCCGTCCGGCGGCAGAGCGCCTCGAGATGCGGGCCGAAGCTCGCCTGCAGCCTGGCGGCAAGGCCCATGGTCGGCTCACGGTCGGTCATACGCATCCCTCCGGTCGATGGCGAACGTCAAACTGTCGTATCCGTCCGACAACCAAGCGTATCGGGGCGACAGTCAGGGTTTTTCGCGGTCGCGCAGTTTCCAATCGTACCGGGACTTCTATAGAATTTGTGTTCCTGCGGCCCTGAACGGGCCGGGGACGGTCGGTAAGGCGACCGTAGCCTCCTCAACAACTCTTGCTTCCTTGGGGTACTGATCGATGAACACCAAACTTGCTCTTAGCGCAATCGTTGCGGCGCTGGTGCTGACCGCCTGCGCGAAGCAGGAAAGCGCAGGCACTGACGCCGCTGCCACACCTCCTGCTCCGGCTGCAGCTCCGGCCGCTCCGGCTGACCAGGCTGCTGCGCCTGCCGGCACAGCGGCTCCTGCTGATGCTGGTGCGGCCGGCTCGGCTGCTCCGCCGCCGGCTGACTCGGGTGCGGCTCCTGCGGCCACGCCTCCGGCCACGCCGCCGAAGCAGTAAGCACTGCACAGCCTTACGGCTGAAACCGCGGCCCGGACGGAGCGCACAGGCGAGCCGTCCGGGCCGCGTCATTTGTGGACCCCCGAGGGATGACCGCTCTCAGCGTCAGCGTGCGCGATGCCCGCTCGCAACCCGGCGACCGGCTCTGGATCCAGAGCGTGTATCGCGACTATCTGGACGATCTGAATCCCGGCACGGGGCTGTTCCCCGCGCTAGGCGAGATCGGCCATCGTGAGCCGGACCAGATCGCGCACTGGTTCGGCGATCCCAACACTTATCCGCTGGTGATCCTCAAGGGCAACGAGCCGGTCGGCTTCGCGCGCGTGCTGCGCGCAAGTCCTGCGCCGCCGCCGCACCCGCGCAGCGACTACCGCATGGCGGAATTCTTCATCACGCGCGCGCGCCGGCGCTTAGGCGTGGGCCGGACCGCGGTCGAGCTGATTCTCAACCGCTTCGCGGGCCGCTGGGAGATCAACGAGTACCTGCGCAATGCGGAGGCGGTGCATTTCTGGCGCCGCGTGGTCGGCGGCTACACGCGCGGCAAGTACCAGGAGCGCATCGTCAACGGCGAAGTGCACCAGGTGTTCGATTCCGGTGCCCCGCCGCGGGGGGCGTAGCGCCGCTCGCGCAGCCGGCGCAGCCGCTTTGCAGTTGCGCGAGCGTGCGCGCACGCAGCGCGCCGAGCCAGGTGGCGCGGCGCGCGCCGGGGAGTGTCGCGAGCGCTGCCAGCAGCCGCAGCCGCAGGGCGAGCGAGGCCAGCCGCCAGGCGCTGTAGAGCAGGCAGGCGCCCACCACCACTGCCACCAGTACCGCCTGCAGCAGCGGACTCATGCGAGCACCGCACCGCCGCCGAAGGCGAGCGCCACGCGGTAGGTGAGGAATGCGGCGAGGTAGGCGAGCGCAAACAGGTACGCCGCCATGATGAGCGGATAGCGCCACGAGTTGGTCTCGCGCTTCACCACCGCGAGCGTCGACAGGCACTGCGGCGCGAACACGTACCAGGCGAGGAGCGAGAGCCCGGTCGCGAGACTCCAGGTGTGGCTGATGATCGGCGACAGCGCGAGCGCCACATCCGACGTGCCGGACATCGCATACACGGTGCCGAGCGCGCTCACCGCCACCTCGCGCGCCGCGAGCCCCGGCACGAGCGCGATCGAGATCTGCCAGTTGAAGCCGATCGGCGCGAACAGATAACCAAGTCCGCGGCCGAGGAGCCCGGCGACGCTGTACTGGATGGCCGGCCCGGTGGCGCCTGCGGGCGGCGCCGGAAAGCTCGCGAGGAACCACAGCACCACCATCAGCGCGAGGATGATGGTGCCGACGCGGCCGAGGAAGATGCGCGTGCGTTCCCACAGCCCGAGCGCGAGATTCGACAGCTGCGGCCAGCGGTATTCGGGCAGCTCGAGCAGCAGCGGCCGGTATTCGCCGCGCATCATGGTGCGCTTCAGCACGAAGGCGACGCCGAGCGCGCCCGCGACGCCGGCGAGGTACAAAGCGAACAGCACCAGGCCGCGCAGATTGAGCGGTCCCACGGCGCGCGGCGGAATGAAGGCGCCGATCAGCAGCGCATACACCGGCAGCCGCGCCGAGCAGGTCATGAGCGGGGCGATCATGATGGTTGCGAGGCGGTCGCGCGCTGAAGGGATGGTGCGCGTCGCCATGATGCCGGGGATAGCGCACGCGAAACTCGACAGCAGCGGGATGAAAGCGCGTCCCGAGAGGCCCACCCGCCCCATGAGCCGATCGAGCAGGAATGCAGCGCGCGGCAGGTAGCCCGAGTCCTCGAGCGCCAGGATAAAGAGGAACAGGATGAGGATCTGCGGCAGGAACACCAGCACGCTGCCGGTACCGGCGATCACGCCATCGAGCAGCAGCCCGCGCAGCGGGCCTTGAGGCAGCACGCCGCCGAGCCAGGCAGACAGACTCTGGATGCCGGCGTTGATCAGGTTCTGCGGCTGCTTGGCCCAGCTGAACACCGCCTGGAACATGAGAAACAGCACCACGGCGAGCAGCAACGGGCCGGCAACGGGATTGAGCACCACGGCATCGAGACGCGACAGCAGCGCAGCACGCGCCGGCACCCGATAGCCGATCTCATCGAGCACGCGGCGCACTTCGCGTTGCGTCGCTTCGATATCCGCGGCGCTCGCGGCGGCCGGTGCTGCGAGCCGCGCGCGCTGCGCTGCGCGAGCGCCGAGGCCATAAGCATCGATCGCCTCGACGAGCGCGCGCTCGCCGCCGCTGCGGATCGCAACCGTCGGCACGACCTGCACACCGAGTGCGCGCTCGAGAGCGGCGGCATCGAGCCGATAGCCGCGGCGCGCCGCGAGGTCGCTCATGTTGAGCGCCACGATCATCGGTACGCCTAAGCGCTTGAGCTCCAGCACCAGGCGCAGGTTCAGTCGCAGATTGGTCGCATCGACGACGCACACGAGGAGGTCAGGCGCAGGCTCGGTGGCGTGGCGGCCGAGAATCACATCGCGCGCGATGGCCTCATCGAGGGTTGCGGGCTCGAGGCTGTAGGCACCGGGGAGATCCACGACGCGGTAGCTGCGACCGGTGTGCGGTCCGGTGAGCCGTCCTTCCTTACGCTCGACGGTGACGCCGGGGTAATTGGCGACTTTCTGGCGGCTGCCGGTGAGACGGTTGAAGAGTGCGGTCTTACCGCAGTTCGGGACGCCGATGAGGGAGAGACTCAACTGCGGCGCGGCGCTTGCCGCGGCCGCCGGCGCGTTCATGTTCGCTGCAGCTCGATCCGCTCGGTGGCGCCGGCAAGCTGCGCCTCACGTGCTGCAGCAGGTGCGGAGCGGTGCAATTCGATCCAGATGCCCTGCGCCTCGCGCCGGCGCAGCGCGAGGGTGGTGTGGCCGACGCGCACCACGAAGGGATCGCGTCCCGGGCGTGCCTCGGCGAGGATCTCGACGTGCTCACCGTTTACGAAGCCGAATTCCAGCAGCCGACGGTCGAGTGCTGACAGCGAGCCGGTGCGCTCACCGACGCTCACGACCCGCCCGGCGGTCCCGGGAGGGAGCGCGGCGAGACTCACGAAGCCGGGGTCGAGAGCGAGTCCGGCGGGAGTGGCGACGGCATCCATGGATGAGATTATGGATGAGAACCGTTCGCATTTGCAATCGCATCTCTGAGAACTGGTTCACGTAACTAAATCAAAGACTTAGTCCCCTGGCATCAGGCTCCTACGGCCACCCGGGCGCTCTCCCGGGCCAGCAGCGGGCGCAGAAACTCGCCCGTGTAGGAGCCCTCGGTCGCGGCCACTGTCTCGGGCGTGCCGGTGGCGATGATCTGCCCGCCGCCTTCGCCTCCCTCCGGCCCGAGATCGATGACCCAGTCGGCCGTCTTGATGACATCCAGGTTGTGCTCGATCACCACCACGGTATTGCCCTCATCGCGCAGCCGATGCAGCACGTGCAGCAACTGCTCGACGTCGTGGAAATGCAGTCCCGTGGTCGGCTCATCGAGGATGTAGAGCGTGCGGCCGGTGGCGCGCTTGGCGAGCTCGCGCGACAGCTTCACGCGTTGCGCCTCACCGCCCGAGAGCGTGGTGGCGTTCTGCCCCAGGCGTACGTAGGAGAGCCCCACGTCGACCAGCGTCTGCAGCTTGCCGCTCGCCGCCGGCACGTTCTGGAAGAAGCGCAGCGCCTCCTCGACCGTGAGCTCGAGCACCTCGTGGATGTTCTTGCCGCGATAGCGGATCTCGAGAGTCTCGCGGTTGTAGCGCTGTCCCTTGCAGACGTCGCACGGCACGTACACATCGGGCAGGAAATGCATCTCCACGCGAATCACGCCATCACCCTGGCAGGCCTCGCAGCGGCCGCCCTTGACGTTGAAGCTGAAGCGCCCGGCGTCGTAGCCGCGCGCGCGTGCCTCAGGTACCGCGGCAAACAGCTCGCGCAAGGGTGCGAACAGGCCGGTGTAAGTGGCGGGATTGGAGCGCGGCGTGCGCCCGATCGGGCTCTGGTCGATGTCGATGACGCGATCGATCTGCTCGAGGCCTTCGATGCGCTCGAGCGGCGCCGCCTCGAGGCGTGTGCCGTTCAACCGCGCGGCGACATGCGCGAACAGCGTATCGACGATGAGCGTCGACTTGCCCGAGCCCGACACCCCGGTGACGCAGGTGAGGAGTCCGAGCGGGATCTGCGCGGTCACGTTGCGCAGGTTGTTGGCGCGCGCGCCGACGATGCGGATCTGGCGGTCTGGTGCCGGCCGCAGCCGTAAGCTCGGTACCTCGATCCGCCGCCGCCCCGAGAGGTACTGGCCGGTGATGGAGGCGGGGGCTGCTTCGATGTCGGCAGGCGAGCCCTGGGCAACCAGGTGGCCGCCGTGCGCGCCCGCGCCGGGCCCTAAGTCGACGACGTGATCTGCCTCGCGGATCGCTTCCTCGTCGTGCTCGACGACGATCACCGTATTGCCGAGATCGCGCAGCTGTTTGAGGGTCGACAGGAGCCGGCGGTTGTCGCGTTGATGCAGGCCGATCGAGGGCTCATCTAGGATGTACATGACACCGGTGAGCCCCGAGCCCACCTGGCTCGCGAGGCGGATGCGCTGCGACTCCCCGCCCGAGAGCGTCTCGGCTCTGCGATCCAGCGTCAGGTAATCGAGTCCGACGTCGGTGAGGAACGCGAGCCGCTCGATCATGCCCTTGACGATCCTCGCGGCCACCTCGCCGCGCCAGCCGGGGAGGTCGAGCCCGCGCAGGAACTCGAGCGCCCGGCCCACCGTGAGGTGTGCCACCTGCGGAAGACTGCGGTCGGCGACGAACACGAAGCGCGCGGCGCGGTTCAAGCGCGTGCCCTGGCAGTCGGGGCAGGGCCGCAAGCTCAGGTAGCGCGACAGCTCCTCGCGCACCATGGGCGAGCTCGTCTCGCGGTAGCGGCGCGTGAGGTTGGGCAGAATTCCCTCGAACGGGTGGCGCCGGCGCGCACGCTTGCCGTGCGCCTCGCGCTCCCTGAACTCGATCGACTCCGTGCCACTGCCGTGCAGCAGCACCTCGCGCACGCGCTCCGGGAGCTCGGTCCACGGCGTCTCGATGTCGAAGCCATAGTGTGCGGCGAGTGCTTGGATGAGATGGAAGTAGTGCTCGTTGCGGCGGTCCCAGCCGCGCACCGCGCCGCCGGCGAGCGACAGGTGCGGATGCTGCACGACGCGCTGCGGGTCGAAGAACTCCTCGACCCCGAGCCCGTCGCAACCCGGGCAGGCGCCGGAGGGGTTGTTGAAGGAGAACAGCTTCGGCTCGAGCGGCGGGACGCTGTAGCCGCACACCGGACAGGCGTGGCGGCTCGAGAAGGTCAGCGGCTCGCGCTCGGGCGCATCGAGAAAGATGAGCTGCGCGAGGCCGCCCGAGATACGCAGCGCGGTCTCGAAGGACTCCGCCAGGCGTTGCGCGGCATCGGGCCGCACGCGTACGCGGTCGACAACTGCCTCGATCGAGTGTTTCTTCTTGGCATCGAGCTCCGGCAGGGCGTCGAGCTCGAAGATGCGTCCGTCGAGGCGTACGCGTACGAAGCCCTGCGAGCTTAAGTCCTCGAGCAGCTCACGGTGCTCGCCCTTGCGCTGCGCCACCACCGGAGCGATGAGCGCGGCCGCCGTGCCCTCGGGGAGCTTCAGCACCTGATCGACCATCTGGCTCACGGTCTGCGCGGTGAGGTCGATGCCGTGGTCGGGGCAGCGCGGCAGCCCGGCGCGCGCGTACAGCAGGCGCAGATAGTCGTAGATCTCGGTTACCGTGCCGACGGTGGAGCGCGGATTGTGCGAGTTCGCCTTCTGCTCGATGGCGATCGCCGGCGAGAGCCCCTCGATGCTGTCGACGTCGGGCTTGTCCATGGTGGCGAGGAACTGCCGTGCATAGGCCGACAGCGACTCGACATAGCGGCGCTGCCCTTCCGCGTACAACGTGTCGAAGGTGAGCGACGACTTGCCCGAGCCGGAAAGTCCCGTGACCACGATCAGCCGCTCGCGCGGCAGGTCGAGGCTCAGGTTCTTCAGGTTGTGAGTGCGCGCACCGCGCAGGCGAATCTGCTGCATCGAACCAAAAAGTCTACGCGTCGGGGCCGCTGAAACCAAAAGCCGCGGCAGTTACTGGTGGGAGAGGCTCAATTTGGGGGTACATCGGCGCCGCTCAAGGGGTTCACGCGGCCGGTCCGGCTCCTCTAGAATGACCCAAACGGCGGGCGCTGCTCATCGACCAGGCCCCTTTCCCCCCAAGAGCTTCGAGGGCCGCACCATGGCGCGTGGAGTCAACAAAGTCATCCTCATCGGCAACCTGGGCGCGGATCCGGAGACGCGTGCCATGCCCTCCGGCACCACGGTTGCGAACCTGCGCATCGCCACCAGCGAGAGCTGGCGCGACAAGCAGACCGGTGAGCAGCAGGAGCGCACCGAGTGGCATCGAGTCGCGCTCTTCGGCCGTCTCGCGGAAGTCGCGGGCGAGTACCTGCGCAAGGGCTCGCAGGTCTACATCGAAGGGAGCCTGCGCACGCGCAAGTGGCAGGACAAGGAGGGCAAGGACCGCTACTCGACCGAGATCGTCGGTAACGACCTGCAGATGCTCGGCGGTCGCGGTGGTGGCGCGGCGGGCGGCGGTGGCGGTGGCGGTGGCGCAGGACCCGGCACCGGTGCCGGCGGCGGCCGTGAGCACCTCGGTGAGGAAACCGGCGGCGGCGGTGGCGGAGCGGCCCGCGGGTCCGGTGGCGGATCGGGCGAGGAATTCGACGACGATATTCCGTTCTGACGGCCGAAAGACCCCGGGCGGGCCCGCACTCGAGGGCTGTATAAGCCACTGATCAGGCTGTATTTATTTCAGAGGTGCTCCGCATTTCTGACGGTGCGTCGTGCGCCGGCCCTGCAAGGCCGTAAAATTCGCCGACTCAATGCCCCGCCGCTACTTCATAAAGACCTTCGGCTGCCAGATGAACGAGTACGACTCCGCACGCATGGCGGACGTACTGCAGGCGGGCGATCTCGCCGCCACCGACGATCCGCGCGAGGCGGACGTGCTCCTCATGAACACCTGCTCGGTGCGCGAGAAGGCGCAGGAGAAGGTGTTCTCGCTGCTCGGTGAGTGGCGGCGCCTGAAAGCGCAGCGCCCCGAGGTGATCATCGGCGTCGGCGGCTGCGTCGCGAGCCAGGAGGGGGAGGCGATCACCGCGCGCGCGCCGTTCGTCGATCTCGTGTTCGGGCCGCAGACGCTGCATCGGCTGCCGCAGATGATCGCGGAGCTCAAGCGCACCGGGCGTGCGCAGGTGGATGTGAGCTTCCCCGAGATCGAGAAGTTCGATTCGCTCCCTGAGCCGCGTGCCGAGGGCGCGCGGGCCTTTGTGTCCGTGATGGAGGGCTGCAGCAAGTACTGCAGCTTCTGCATCGTGCCGTACACGCGCGGCGAGGAGATGAGCCGCGGCTTCGACTCGGTGCTCTCTGAGGTGCGCGCGCTCGCCGCCCAGGGAGTCGCCGAGGTAACGCTTCTCGGGCAGAACGTGAATGCCTACTCGGGGCCCATGGCCGACGGCGCGCGCGTCGATCTCGCGACGCTCATCCACCACGTGGCGCGCATCGCCGGCATCGAGCGCATCCGTTTCACCACCTCGCATCCGCTGGAATTCAACGACAGCCTGATCGAGGCGTTCGCCAGCGTGCCGCAGCTCGCCAACCACCTGCACCTGCCGGTGCAGTCAGGCTCCGACCGCGTGCTCGCGCTCATGAAGCGCGGCTACACGAGTCTCGAGTTCAAGGACAAGGTGCGGCGTCTGCGTGCCGTGCGCCCCGACATCTCGATCTCCTCCGACTTCATCGTCGGTTTCCCCGGCGAGACCGAGCGCGACTTCTGCGCAACGCTCGCGCTGACGCGCGAGGTCGGCTTCGACCAGTCGTTCAGCTTCCTCTACAGCCGTCGCCCCGGCACTCCGGCGGCCTCGCTCCCCGATGCGGCGAGCCTTGAGGAGAAGCAGGCGCGGCTGGCGCGGCTGCAGGCGCAGCTCGAAAGCCAGGCGCGCGCCATCAGCGAGGCGATGGTCGGTACACGGCAGCGCGTGCTGGTCGAGCGGCGCTCGAAGCGCGACAGAGGCGAGCTCGCCGGGCGCACCGCCAACAACCGCTGGGTGAACTTCGCCGGCCCCGCCGCGCTCATCGATCGCTTCGCCGACGTCGAGGTGAGCGCCGCGCTCGCCCACAGCCTGCGCGGACGTCTGGCGACGGCCGCGCCGCTCGCGGCCTGCGGCTGAATGGCCGTGGCCGCCTCACCTGCGCCCGAGCAGCGGGAATTCGATCTCGGCGGGGGCGACAACACCCGGCTCGCCAACCTGTGCGGTCCGCTGGATGAGAACCTGCGGTTGCTCGAGGAGCGGCTCGAAGTGCGCATCCGGCGCCGCGGTGACAGCTTTCGCGTCAGCGGTGCGCGCGCTGCCAGCGCCGAGGAGACGCTGCGCGAGCTGTTCGAGCTCACCCGCACCGAGGACGTGACCCCCGAGCGCGTGCATCTCGCGCTGCGCGATCGCGACGCCGGCGCGCCGCCGAAGGATGCGGACCTCACCGAGCACGGCGTGCACGTGCCGCGCGGCGGCCTGCGCGCGCGCGGCAGCCACCAGCGCGAGTACCTGGCGCAAATCCGCGGCGGCGATCTCACCTTCGGCATCGGTCCGGCGGGCACCGGCAAGACCTATCTCGCGGTGGCGTGCGCCGTCGAGGCGCTGCAGGCTGATCGGGTGCGGCGCATCGTGCTGGTGCGCCCGGCGGTCGAGGCGGGCGAGCGGCTCGGCTTCCTGCCCGGCGATCTCACGCAGAAGGTCGACCCGTACCTGCGGCCGATGTACGACGCGCTCTACGAGATGATGGGCTTCGACCGCGTGGCGCGCTTCATCGAGCGCAACGTGATCGAGGTGGCGCCGCTCGCCTTCATGCGCGGCCGCTCGCTGAATGACTCCTTCATCATTCTCGATGAGGCGCAGAACACCACCATCGAGCAGATGAAGATGTTCCTCACCCGCATCGGCTTCGGCTCGCGCGCCGTGGTCACGGGGGATGTCACGCAGACGGACCTGCCGGCGGGCCGCCAGTCCGGTCTATCGCACGTCGTCGAGGTGCTGCGCGACGTGCAAGGCGTCGCCTTCACGTTCTTCGACACCCGCGACGTGGTGCGCCACCCGCTGGTGCAGCGCATCGTGCAGGCCTACGAATCGCGCGGCGGCTCCCCGTGAGCGCAACGCGCTCGCTACGCCTGGAGCTGCAGCGGCGCGTGCGCGCCTGGGCGCCGGCACCGCGCAAGCTCGCCCGCTGGGCGAATGCGGCGCTCGGCGCCCGCGCGGCCGGCGCCGAGCTCGCGGTGCGCGTGGTGGGCATCACCGAGAGCGCGCGCCTCAATGCGCGCTACCGCGGGCTTGACAAGCCGACCAACGTACTGTCGTTCCCGCCGGCGCCGCTGCCGCGCGCCGCGCAGGGCGGCGCGCGCCCGCTCGGGGATCTCGTGATCTGCGCGCGCGTGCTGCGCGGCGAGGCACGCTCGCAGGCCAAGACGCTCGAGGCCCACTGGGCGCACCTCGTGGTGCACGGCGCGCTGCACCTGATCGGCTATGACCACGAACGCGCCGCCGATGCGCGCCGCATGGAGCGGCGCGAGATTGCGGTGTTGCGCCGCCTCGGCTTCGCGAATCCGTACCGGAGCTAACGCCATGGCGAAGGATCTGAACACCACCGGGCGCTGGCTGCGACGCATCAAGCAGGGACTCGCAGCCGAGCCGCAGGACCGCCAGGAGCTGCTGGCGGTGCTGCGCGATGCCGGCGACCGCGGCCTGGTGGACGGCGACGCGCTCGGCATGATCGAGGGCGTGCTCGACGTCTCGGATCTCAAGGTGCGCGACATCATGGTGCCACGCACGCAGATGGTGTTCGTGCGGCGCGACGAGCGCGCCGCGTCCATCCTGCCGAAGGTGGTCGAGTCGGGTCACTCGCGCTTCCCGGTAATGGACGAGGATCGCGATGACATCGTCGGCATCCTGCTCGCCAAGGACCTGCTCAAGCTCCCGGTCGAGCGCCGCGAGCGCTTCGACATCCGCGAATACATGCGCCCCGCGCTGTTCGTGCCGGAATCGAAGCGCCTCAACGTCCTGCTGCGCGAGTTCCGCCGCAACCGCAACCACATGGCGATCGTCGTGGACGAGTACGCCGGCGTCTCGGGGCTGGTCACCATCGAGGACGTGATCGAGCAGATCATCGGCGAGATCGACGATGAGTTTGACGTCGAGGACGAGCAGAACATCCGCCGCGACGCCGAGCGGCAGTTCACGGTGCGCGGCGCGACACGCATCGCCGAGTTCAACGAGTTCTTCGGCGCGCGGCTCTCCGAGCAGGAGGGCGTCGATACGGTCGCCGGGCTCGTCATCAAGCAGCTCGGCCACCTGCCGCGGCGCGGCGAGGGCGCCACCATCGACGGCTTCGAGTTCCGCGTGCTGCGCGCCGATCGCCGTCGCATCGAGGCGCTGCGCCTGGTGTCGCCGCGCGACGTGCTGCCCCCGGAAGAGCGCCCTGCAGGCGGCGGGGCGTAATCCCATGACAGCATCGGTCGAGGCCGCCGCACCCGGGACGGCGCACGCCGCGCTCGTGCTCGCGCGGCCACGCTCGTCCTGGCTGCGCTTACTCATTGCCTTCGTCGCCGGCTCGGCCCTCACCCTGTCATTTGCGCCGCTCGGGATATGGCCGCTCGCGGTGCTGTGCCCCGCGGTGCTCATGTGGCTGTGGCAGGACGCAACGCCACGCGAATCCGCCTGGCTGGGGCTCACCTTCAACGCCGGCACCTTCGGCGTCGGGACCTACTGGCTGCTCATCAGTCTGCCAGTCGGTGGGGCACCCCTGTGGCTGACGGTGTTCCTGTGGCTGGGCCTCACCGCCATCATGGCGCTCTACCACGCCGCGCTCGGCTACGTGAGCGCGCGCTGGCTGCCGCGGAGCGGCGCAGTGCGCTGGCTGGTGGCGCTGCCGGCGGCGTGGCTGCTCGTCGAGTGGTGGCGCGGCTGGTTCCTGTCGGGCTTCTCCTGGCTGTCGCTCGGCTATTCACAGACCGACTCGCCGCTCGCAGGTCTCGCCCCCGTCGCGGGCGTCTACGGCGTGAGCGCAGTGCTGCTGCTATCAGCCGGCGCGCTCACGGCGCTCGCCTATGGCACTACGCGGGTGCGTATCGTGGCCGTCGTCGTACTGGCCATTCCATGGGGTGTGGCGGGGGCGCTGCAGGATGAGAACTGGACCCGCCCCTCCGGCGCGCCCGTGTCGGTGGCGGTCGTGCAGGGCGCCATCCCGCAGGACGAGAAATGGCAGGAGTCGAACCACGACACCACGCTCAACCTCTACCAGAGCCTCACCCAGCAGGCGCTCGGCAACGCGCTCATCGTGTGGCCCGAGTCCGCTCCGGCCGACACGGCGAATGATCTCGTGCCTTACCTGACACGGCTGTACCGTGAAGCGCAGGCCCACGGCTCAGCGCTCGTCATCGGCGTGCTGCGCGCCAAGGGCGGCCTCTCGGACGCCGATCCGGTGCGCTATTACAACTCGGTGCTGGCGCTCGACAGCGCCGTGAGCTGGTACGACAAGCACCACCTGGTGCCGTTCGCCGAGTTCTTCCCGGTGCCGCAGTTCGTGCGCTCGTGGATGCGCCTGATGAACCTGCCGTACTCCGACTTTACCCCGGGCGCTGAGTACCAGCCGCCGCTGCCGGCGGCGCACCTGAAGCTCGGCACGACCGTGTGTTACGAGGACGCTTACGGCAGCACGATGCTCGAGGCGCTGCGGCGTGGCGGCGCCGATGCGCTCGTAAACGTCACCAATGACGCCTGGTTCGGCCACTCGAGCGCCCGCCATCAGCACTTCCAGATCGCCCGCATGCGCGCCCTGGAGGAGGGCCGCTACCTCATCCGCGCCGCCAACGACGGCATCTCGGCGATCATCGGCCCGTACGGCGAAGTCATCGCCCGTGCTCCGGAGTTCCGTCCGGTGGTGCTGGTCTCGGAGGTCACCCCGCTCACCGGTCTCACCCCCTACGCGCGAGTTGGAAACTGGCCGGTCCTGATCCTCTCGGTGCTAGCGCTGGCATGGGCTCTCATGCCGCGGAATGGTAGGCTTTGGCGGTTCCGCTTCGGGTTCCCGATGCGGGCTTCCCGAGGAAATCCCTGACATGGACATAAATGCGAATACCCCAGCGGCTCCGGTTCTGCCACTACGGAGACTGTGCTCCGCGCTCGCGGTCGCGCTGGTACTCGCGGCCTGCTCGCGCTCGACCAGCGCGCAGTCGACCCATGCGGCGGCCGCCGCCCCGCAGGCCGCGCCCGCCGCTGCCGTGGCAAGCCAGGAGCCCGTGGAGACGCCCGCCGCCGACACGGTGGTGCATGGGCTTCCGGATTTCACGCCGCTGGTCGAGCACTATGGCGCCGCCGTGGTCAACGTGGAGGTGGTCGAGAAGACGCAGCCGAACCAGGGCTTGCAGGGCCTGCAGCCCAACGATCCCTTCTATGACTTTTTCCGCCGCTTCGGTATCCCCGCGCCCGACCAGCCACGCGGCAATCAGCCGCCGGTGAAAGGTGCCGGCTCGGGCTTCATCGTCAGCTCCGATGGCTACATCCTCACCAACACGCACGTGGTGGCGGACGCCGAGACCGTGACCGTGCGGCTCACCGACCGGCGCGAGTTTCAGGCCAAGGTGATCGGCGCCGACGAGCGCACCGACGTGGCGGTGATCAAGATCAGCGCCAGCAACCTTCCCACGGTGAAGCTCGGCGATCCGGCGCGCATCAAGCCCGGGCAGTGGGTGCTCGCCATCGGCTCGCCGTTCGGCTTCGAGAACACGGTGACCGCCGGCATCATCAGCGCCACCTCCAGATCGCTCCCCAACGACAACTACGTGCCGTTCATCCAGACGGACGTGGCCGTCAACCCCGGCAACTCCGGGGGACCGCTGTTCAACATGGCGGGCGAGGTGATCGGTATCAACTCGCAGATCTTCAGCCGCACCGGCGGCTTCATGGGGCTGTCGTTTGCCATCCCGATCGACGTCGCGCGCAACGTCGAGGAACAGCTCATCAAGACCGGCCGCGTGGTCCGCGGCCGCATCGGTGTCACCATCCAGGATCTCAACGCCCAGCTCGCCGAGTCCTTCGGCCTCGACCGGCCGCGCGGCGCGCTGGTCTCCTCGGTCGAGAAGGACGGCCCGGCGGCGCATGCCGGAATCGAGCCCGGGGACGTGATCCTCGGAGTGGCCGGCCATCCCATCGAGCACTACGGCGAGCTCTCAGGAGCCATCGCGACCATGCGCCCGGGGAGCGACACGACACTGTCGTTGTGGCGCGGCGGCAAGCAGCAGACCGTCACCGTGCGCATCGCCGAGCTCAAGGAGCAGCAGGCGGTCACCGCCAGCCGCGGCCATCCGGCGCAGGGCGGCGGCAGCCACCCGAGCGCCTTCGGCCTCACCGTGCGGCCGCTCAACCCGCAGGAGAAGGAGCAGAGCGGCAGCCAGGGGAGCCTGGTGGTCGAGGAAGCCACCGGTCCGGCGGCCGCCGCCGAGATCCAGCCCGGCGACATCATTCTCGGCGTGAACGGCAAGCGCGTGCACAGCGTGGCGGAGCTCGAGGAGACCGCCAAGAGCGCCGGCAAGAATGTCGCGCTCCTCATCCAGCGCGATGACGCGCAGATCTTCGTGCCGCTGAAGTTACCGTAGCGGCAGAATCGCTCCCGGCCGCAGCCGGCGAAAGTCGCCTCTTGCGCCGGCGGCAGCCGCAGTAATGTCTGAGGCAATCGCCTGCTGCGATTGCGGCCAATAGAATGAGCATGATGCAGGAACACTACGACCCCGCAGCCGTCGAGCGCGCCGCGCAGGACTACTGGCGCGAGCGCGCCGCTTTCGAGGTGCGCGAGGATCCGGCGCGGCCGAAGTTCTACTGCCTGTCGATGCTGCCCTACCCGTCCGGCAGGCTGCACATGGGGCACGTGCGCAACTACACGATCGGCGACGTGCTGGCGCGCTATTTGCGCATGCGGGGCTACAACGTGCTGCAGCCCATGGGGTGGGATGCCTTCGGGCTGCCGGCGGAGAACGCCGCGATCAGCAACGGCGTGCCGCCGGCGAAGTGGACGCGCGACAACATCGCGCACATGCGCGCGCAGTTGAAGTCACTCGGCTTCGCCATCGACTGGCGGCGCGAGCTGGCAACCTGCGACCCGCAGTACTACCGCTGGAACCAGTGGCTGTTTCTGCGCATGCGCGAGCGCGGGCTCGCCTACCGCCGCTCCGGAGTGGTGAACTGGGATCCGGTCGACCAGACCGTGCTGGCGAACGAGCAGGTGATCGACGGCCGCGGCTGGCGCACCGGCGCGCTCATCGAGAAGCGCGAGATCCCGATGTACTACCTCGCGATCACGCGCTACGCGCCGGAGCTGCTGGCCGCGCTCGATGAGCTGCCCGACTGGCCGGAGCGCGTGCGTGTCATGCAGGCGAACTGGATCGGCCGCAGCGCAGGCTGCGACATCGCCTTCCCGTACGCGCCCGACACGGTCGAGGCCACCGGCGTGCAGGGCTCGCTCAAGGTGTTCACGACGCGCGCCGACACGCTGTTCGGCGCCACCTTCATGGCGGTGGCGGCCGAGCACCCGGTGGCGATCGCGGCGGCGCGCGGCAACGATGCGCTCGGGGCGTTCATCGAGGAATGCCGCCGCGGCAGCGTCACCGAGGCCGACCTCGCCACGCAGGAGAAGCGCGGCATGGCGACCGGGTTGCACGTGCTGCACCCCTTCACCGGCAAGCCGCTCGAGATCTGGGTGGCCAACTACGTGGTGATGGCGTACGGCGAAGGCGCCGTGATGGGCGTGCCGGCGCACGACGAACGCGACTTCGAGTTTGCCCTCAGGAACAAGCTCCCCGTGGTGACGGTGGTGCGCTCGACGAGCGGCGCGTACGAGGAGGTGTGCGCGCCCTGGAACGCGGCCTATTCCGAATACGGCATCACCGTGAACTCCGGTGAGTTCACCGGACTTGGCTACGGCCAGGCGGTGGAGGCGATCGCCGCGGCGCTCGAGAAGCGCGGCCTCGGGGCGAAGCGCGTCCAGTATCGCCTGCGCGACTGGGGCATCTCGCGCCAGCGCTACTGGGGCTGCCCGATCCCGATCGTGCATTGCGGCGCGTGCGGCGAGGTGCCGGTGCCGGATGAGCAGCTGCCGGTGGTGCTGCCCGAGGACCTGGTACCGGATGGCAGCGGCAACCCGCTCGCCAAGTCGCCCGCCTTCTTCCAGTGCAGCTGCCCGAAGTGCGGGCAGCCGGCGCGGCGCGAGACCGACACCATGGACACCTTCGTCGACTCGTCCTGGTACTTCATGCGCTACGCGTGCCCGGATGCCTCAGGCTCCATGGTGGATGAGCGCGTCGACTACTGGCTGCCGGTGGATCAGTACATCGGCGGTATCGAGCACGCGATCCTGCACCTGCTGTACGCGCGCTTCTGGACCAAGGTGATGCGCGACCTCAAGCTCGTGAAGTTCGGCGAGCCCTTCACCCGCCTCCTGACCCAGGGCATGGTGCTGAACCACATCTTCTCCTATCAGCCGCCGGGTGGCCGCAAGCGCTACTTCAATCCTGCCGACGTCGAGCCGCGCCGCGCAGCCGATGGCAGCACGACCTACGAGATCGCAACCAGCGACCTCGGAACGATCACGCTGCTGCACGAGGGCATCGGCAAGATGTCGAAGTCCGAGGGCAACGGCGTCGACCCCGAAGGTCTCATCGAGCGCTTCGGCGCCGACACGGCGCGCCTCTACACGATGTACACCTCGCCCCCCGAGGATACGCTGGCATGGAACGATGAGGGCGTGCAGGGCGCGGCGCGCTTCATCCGCCGGCTGTGGAGCTCGGTCCACGAGCACGTCTCGGGCGGTCCCGCCCCGGCGCTCGATGCGGCGGCACTCTCCGTGCCACAGCGCGAGCTGCGACGCCAGGCACACCAGGCGCTCGCCAAGGCCACCGATGACATCGGCCGGCGGCGAAATTTCAACACCGCGATCGCGGCGATGATGGAGCTGCTCAACTCGATCCGCGCTATGGCCGATGCCAGCCCGCAGGGCCGGGCGGTGCGCCAGGAGGCACTGCGGATCGAGGTGCTGGTGCTCTCGCCGGTTGCGCCGCACGTGTGCCATGCGCTGTGGCAGGCGCTCGGTCACGAGAGCGCGCTCATCGATGAGCCCTGGCCGCAACCCGATCCCGCAGCTCTCGCGCAGGACACTCACGCCATGGTCGTACAGGTGAACGGTAAGCTGCGCGGCCACATCACGGTGTCGGTGCAGGCGGATGAGGCGGCGGTGCGCGCCGCGGCGCTCGCCGATGAGCAGGTGAGGAAATTCGTGGCCGACAAGCCGGTGCGGCGCGTGATCGTGGTGCCCGGCAAGCTCGTCAACGTGGTCGTGGGATGACGGGCGCGCCGGGCAAGCGCTGCGCGACGATCCGCGCCGCCTGCAGCGTCGGTGCGCTCGCCGTGGCGGCGCTCAGCGCCGGCTGTGGCTTCCACCTCGAGGGGCGCACACCGCTGCCGGCGGCGGTCAAGACCCCGTATCTCGAGACCGAGGATCGCCAGAGCGACTTCGTGCAGAGCCTGCGGCGCGCGCTGCTCATGAACGGCGCGCAGCTCTCGCCGCGCAAGGACAAGGCCTCGGCCGTCGTCACCATCCTCAAGGACAGCATCAAGCAGCGCGTGCTGTCGGTGTCGAACCTCAACGAGCCGAACGAGTACGAGCTCACCTACACGGTCAGCTTTTCAGTCACCGCGGGCGAGCAGGAGCTGCTCGCGCCGCAGGAGCTCTCGACCACCCGCGACTACAGCTTCGACCCGCACCTGCTGCTCGCCAAGGGGCACGAGGCGGACGTGCTGCGCGGCGCCATGGCGCAGGACCTGGCCGACATGGTCATGCGGCGCCTCGCGAGACTCTGACACCGTGGCCGGCCCTCCCGCCGGCGGCGCCCCGCGCAGCCCCGCGGCGGCAACCACCGCATCACTCAAGGCGCTCTCCGAGCTCGGTCCGCCGGCGGTACTGCTGCTGCGCGGCATCGATCGCGTGCCGGTCGCACTGCTTCTCGACCGTTACGGGCTCGAGCTCTCCCTGGTCGCGCATGGCGAGGAGATCCCCGGCTCCTACTGGGGCGACAGCGAGGCGGGCTTGAGGGGTGAGCGGCTGTTTGCGCGTCTCGACACGCCGGTGCACTCGATCCTGCACGAGGCGGCCCACTACATCTGCATGAGTCCCGAACGGCGCGCCGGGCTCGATCGCGACGCGGGCGGGGATGACCTCGAGGAGTCGGCGGTGTGCTATCTGCAGGTGCTGCTTGCCGGCGAGCTGCCCGCGGTAGGGCGCGCGCGCATGCTCGCCGACATGGACTCCTGGGGATACAGCTTCCGCCTCGGCACGACCCGCGCCTGGTTCGAGCGCGACGCCGAGGACGCGCGTGCCTGGCTCGAGCGCTGCGGAGTGGCGGATGCGACCGGGCGGCTGACGCTCGCCCTGCGCGCGGGCTGAGCTACACTCGGCGCCCGAGATGAAGGCGTCGCGGACACCGGCCCGAACAATACCCGCTGACCGGCCCGCGCCGGGCGACCCCGGCTTCATTGGCCGCGTCTGGGCGCGCGTCAAGGCCCACAAGGTCGTGCAGTGGACGCTCGCCTATCTCGCGATTGCCTACACGCTGCTGCACGGCGCCGAGATGCTCAGCCACTCGCTCACCTGGCCGCACGCGGTGCTGCGGGTGTTTGCACTGCTGCTGATCCTCGGCGTGCCGGTCGTGGTTACAGTGTCCTGGTATCACGGCACCTACGCGCGCCAGCGGGTGAGCGCTACCGAGGTCATGATCGTGGCGCTGCTGCTGGCGGTCGGCGGCGCGCTCGTGTGGCGCGATACCACGACGCGCCATGCAGCCGGGGAGACCCAGGCGGCGCCCGCTGACACCGGGGTTGTGGGGGAGGCAGCCAGCGCACCGCCCGCATCGATTGCGGTGCTGCCGTTCACCGATCTCTCACCGGGCGGCGATCAGGGCTACTTTTCCGACGGCATCACCGAGGAGATCCTCAACGTGCTTGCGCACGTGCGCGGACTCAAGGTCGCCTCGCGCACCTCCTCGTTTCGGTTCCGCAACTCCGAGCTCGGAGTGCCGGACATCGCCCGCACCCTCGGCGTGCGCCACATCCTCGAGGGGAGCGTTCGCAAGGCCGGCGACACGGTGCGCATCACGGCGCAGCTGGTCGATGCGGCGAGCGACAAGCACCTCTGGTCGCAGGACTTCGACCGGCCGCTCACCACGGCGAACCTGTTCGGCATCCAGGATGAGATTGCCACCGACATCGTCGATCGCCTGGCCGCCACCATCGGCTCCGGGGCGAGCGTCGGCAAACCGACGCTGCCGCAGGCCGACACGGCGAGCGTCGACGTATACGACCTGTATCTGAAAGGACATGCGCTGTTTCTGGCGCGCACCAAACCCAACCTGAGCGAGGCCGCGCGGCTGCTGAAGGCCGCGGTGGACAAGGATCCGCAGTTCGCGCGCGCCTGGGAGTCACTCGCGGCCGTGCTGGTGGTGTCGCACGCGTGGGGACTGACCGGGGAGAGCGACTACCAGGCAGGGGCGGCGCAGGCTGCCGATCGCGCGCTCGAGCTCGAGCCGAACCTGTCGCTGCCGTACGCCGTGCGCGGTGCGGTGCAGAGCAACCGCATCGCCCTCGGCAGCGGGGGCAGCTGGGATGAATCGCTGAGCGCACTCGGGGAGGCCATCCGACGCGATGCGCAGAACGCCACGGCCTATCTCTGGCGGGGCGGCGACAACGAGACGCTCGGCTACTTCGAGCGCGCGACCGAGGACTTCCGGCGTTGCCTGGAGATCGACCCCGCGTACGAGACCTGTCGTCGCAACCTGGCGGTCATGCAGTTGTTCGAGGGCCGTACCGAGGAGGCGCTGCGCCTCTACGAGGTCGGTATGGCGCAGGCCTACGTGAACGACGACGTCTATTTTGCGCCTGCGCTCGCCGCACGCGGCGATCGCGTCGGGGCCCTCGGCGCGCTGCTGCAGCAGTTTCGCACGCAGCCGCAGCTGCTGCAGGTGCTGTTCCGCGCGATCGCTGACCCAAAATTCAGTGCCGCCGACCGCCAGGAAGCGCGCACGCTCGTCGCGACGGTAAAGGACGACCAGGAAGCCGCGCGCGGGGCGCTGTGGTTGTTGAAGGACTACGAGCGGATGCAGCAGTTCTTCACCGACAACCCCGCAACCATCTGGGCGCGCACCGATCCGGAATGGCTCAAGTCCGGGGCGCGCAAGCGCATGATCGTCTTCTGGCGGCTGCCCGAGTACTGGCGGGCCCATGGCTTCCCGCCGCAGTGTAAGCCGGTGGGAACCGCCGACTTCGCCTGCCCCTAGCCCGTGTGCCGCGCGTTAGCGCGCTGCGCATCGCATTTTCCCAACCACCCGGCGGCTATAACTGGCGATCCGGCCGCGCGCCGCGGTAGACTCGGCGCCCGTGTTGGGTCGCCCGTGATGTAAGCAATTGCGCCGTCTGTCGCTCCCGTGGATGTTGTCGCTGCTGCTGGTGTTCTCCCAGCTCGGCGCGGTATTGCACGAGATCGGCCACCTGAGCCACGGCGAGCGCGCTGGCACTCCGACACTGAGCGCGCAGCAGGCCACCGACAGCAGCTGTCCGACCTGCGAAGCCTATGCCCAGGTGGCGAATCCCGCCTCGGGCAGTGTCCATGCGCACGTCGCGTGCGCCTCCGTTTCCCTCGCTGTTTCCGCCCCGCCGTGCGCCTTCCTTGGCGCCGACACTCCGACGCCGCGCAGCCGCGGCCCGCCACAAGCCTGAACTGACTCGCGTCGATCGAGAGTCGCGACCCGGGAGAGTCCGGGTGGCGTCACGTTCTGGCTCTTGCGGAGTGTCTCATGTCCCATCACCGAATCGGCGGCGCCTCGGGCGCGGCCCGGCTCATCACCTTCTGGGTTACGGGTGTCATGTTTGCGGGCGCGGCGCACGCCGCCGGCGCGCCGGTCACGCCGGCTGAAGCTGCGGCCGCCGACGCTGCGGTCTCAGGCGCAGCATCCACGGCAGCCGCCGGCGGCGCGGCCGCTACACCAGCCGACAGTGGCGGCGGCGACGGCAGCCAGCTGGCGACCGTGGTGGTGACCGCGCAGCGACTGAATGTGGCGCGCACCACCATCGAGACGCAGACCGGTGCCTCGACCTACGTCATCACGAGCGAGGCGATCGCCGCGACTCCCGGCGGCGAGAACGTGCAGATGAACCAGGTGCTGCTGCAGGCGCCGGACGTGGTGCAGGACTCCTTCGGGCAGCTGCACGTGCGCGCCGATCACAATGACCTGCAGTACCGGCTGAACGGCATCATCCTGCCCGAGGGGATCAGCGTCTTCAGCCAGACGCTCAGCCCGCGCCTGATCTCTTCCCTGAGCCTGATCACCGGCGCGCTGCCGGCGGAGTATGGACTGCGCACCGCCGGAGTGATCGACCTCTCGACTAACAGCGGCCTGCTGCAGCCGGGCGGCGCGGTGTCGGCCTACGGCGGCAGCTTCGGCACCTTCGAGCCGGCCTTCGAGTACGGCGGCAGCTCCGGCAAGTACAGCTACTACATCTCCGGCGACTACAAGCAGGACAACGTCGGCATCGAGTCTCCCGACGGCAGCACCGACCCGCTGCACGATCACACCCAGCAGGTGCACGGCTTCGGCTACTTCGAGAAAATCGTCGACGAGGACGACCGGCTGGCGCTCATCCTCGGCACCTCGGACGATGCCTTCCAGATTCCGAACCAGCGTGGGCTCGAGCCCTCGCTGGGCCTCGATGTCAACGGCCAGTCGACCTTTCTCAGCGACGACCTCAACGAGACGCAGCACGAAGCGGCGCAATACGCGATCCTCGCCTGGCAGCACGCGGCAGGCGCGCTCAATTGGCAGACCGCGGTATCCGCCCGCTACACGACGCTGCACTTCGCGCCCGACTGGGTCGGAGACCTGCTGTACAACGGCATCGCGCAGAACGCCTTGAAGGACGACACCGCCTTCGGTTGGCAGACGGATGCCAGCTACAAGTTGGGCGATACACACACGGTGCGCGCCGGCCTGTACCTCCAGCACGACAGCTCCCAGAGCTACACCACCTCTCAGGTGCTGCCGGTCGATCCGGTCAGCGGCGTGCAGACGAGCAACCTGCCACTCACGGTGGCCGACAACGGCACGCAGTCGCAGATCCTCGACAGCGTCTATCTCCAGGACGAATGGAAGCCACTGAGCGCGCTGACTCTTAACTATGGTCTGCGCTTCGACCACTACAGCGCCTATTCCAGCGGCAGCCAGCTCAGCCCGCGCCTGAACTTTGTATGGGAGCTCTCCAGCGGCACCACCGTGCACGGCGGGTACTCGCGTTATTTCACGCCACCGCCGTTCGAGCTCATCGGTACGGAAACCTTCGCGAAATTCGCCGGCACCACGGCGCTGCCGCCTGGCACGGTCACGGAGGATGCGGCGCCGATCGCCGAGCGGGCCAACTACTACGACTTCGGCATCCAGCAGAAGCTGCTCGACAACACGCTGACCCTGGGCGCCGACAGCTTCTACGAGCAGGCGCAGCACCTGATCGACGAGGGGCAGTTCGGTGCACCCATCATTCTCACGCCTTTCAACTATCGCTACGGCCTGATCGGTGGGGTGGAGTTCACGGCCAACTACTCGATCAAGGACTTCTCGACCTACGGAAATCTGTCGTTCCAGGCAGCGCACGGCAAGGACGTCGAGTCGTCACAGTTCAACTTCGACGCCGATGCGCTCGCCTACATCGCCAACAACTACATCCACCTCGACCACGAGGGGCGGGTCGCCGCCTCGGGCGGGGTGTCGTACCTGTGGATGGGGACGCGCTTTAGCAGCGACTTCCTGTTCGGCACCGGACTGCGCGACGACCTGACCCTGCCGAGCGGCGCGGTCATTCCGAACGGCGATCACACCCCGAGTTACCTGCAGGCGAACCTCGGCCTGAGCCATGATTTCCAGCTGACTGGCTCCGGACCGCTCACTGCGCGCCTGGATGTGATCAACGTGTTCGACAAGGCCTACGAGATTCGCAGTGGCACCGGGGTCGGCGTGTTCGCGCCCCAGTGGGGCCCGCGGCGCGGGCTGTACGGGGGCCTCGCCTGGAAGTTCTGAGGCGGCGCGACCGCGAGTGGCCTGATGGTTGATAATGCGCCGGTGACCGCGGCACCGGATCGCATTTGAAGCTCACCGCCGACTCCCTCACGACGCATCTGCGCGAGCGGCTGCTGGGCGCCTACCTCATCTCGGGGGATGAGCCGCTGCTCGCGGGCGAGGCGGCGGATGCGGTGCGCGCCGCCGCACGCGCTGCGGGGTTCACCGAGCGCGAGGTGCATTTTCCCGAGCGCGCGGGCGACTGGGACGAGATCCGCGGCTCGGCCGCCAACCGCTCACTGTTCGGCTCGCGACGGGTGCTCGAGATCCGCATGAGCGGACGTCCCGGGACCGCGGGCAACGCGGCGCTGGTGGCGCTGCTTGCGGCCGAGGACCCCGAGACTCTGTTTCTCATTCTGACTCCGCGGCTCGAGCGTGAGGCGCAGGGCGCCGAGTGGGTGCGCGCCGTCGAGGCGCGCGGTGGCTGGGTGCAGATCTGGCCCGTGGATGCGGGGCGCCTCGTCGGCTGGCTGCGGGGACGCGCACGGCGGCTCGGGCTCGAGGCGAGCGATGCAGCGCTCGAGCTGCTCGCCGAGCGCACCGAGGGGAATCTGCTGGCGGCCCATCAGGAGCTCGGCAAGCTCACGCTGCTCGCGGGGGGAGCTGCGGTGACCCCCGAGAGCGTGCTCATGAGCGTCGCCGACAGCGCCCGCTTCGATGTGTTTCAGCTATCCGAGGCGGTGCTCGCCGGAACCGCGGGGCGGGCGCTGCGCGTGCTCGCGGGACTGCGCGCCGAGGGCACCGAGCCGACGCTGGTGCTGTGGGCGCTGACCAAGGCACTGCGCGATGCCTGGAGCTCACTCGAGGCGCCCGGGGGCGGTGCGGGGCGTGGCTGGGGCCGGCAGGGGGCCGCGCTCGAGCGCGCCGCGCGCCGCGCGCCGCGCATGGCCTTCGGCGATCTCACCGCCCGCGCCGCGCGCGCCGACCGCGTGATCAAGGGCCGAGTCGTCGGCAATGCCTGGGACGAGCTCACGCTCCTCGCCACGGCGATCTGCGCCTGATGCAGCCCATCGGACTCTTTGGCGGCACCTTCGACCCGATTCACTGCGGGCACCTGCGCACGGCGTTCGAGTTGCTGCAGGAGCTGAAGCTCGCCGAGATCCGCTTTCTGCCGACCGGCAATCCGCCGCACCGGGATCATCTGTATGCGAGCGCCGAGCTGCGGCTCGAGATGGTGCGGGCGGCAATCTGCGAACAGCCGGGGTTCCTGGTCGACGACCGCGAGGTGCGCCGCTCGGGAGTCTCGTACTCCGTGGATACGCTCACCGAGCTGCGCCGCGAGCATCCGCAGCGCTCGTTGTGCCTGTTGCTCGGCATGGACGCTTTCCTCGGGCTGCCGAACTGGCATCGCTGGCGCGAGCTCCTGAGCCTTGCGCACATCGTGGTGGCGCACCGTCCGGGTTGGCAGGCCCCGAGCCGCGGCCCGCTCGGGCAGCTCATGGTCGACCATGGCACGAGCTCGATCCGCGAGCTGCAGCAGCGGCCCGCGGGGTGTCTGCACGTGCGCGCGGTCACGCAACTCGAGATCTCCTCCACCGAGCTGCGTGCGCTCATCATCGCCGGCCGCGATCCGCGCTACCTCGTTCCGGATGCGGTGCGGCAGATCATCCTCGATACGAAGTGCTATGCTGCGCGGCAAGATCCCTGACGATCCTCGCGCCAACCGCCAGGAGAAGCCACACAAGCACATGACCACCCGTACACGCCGGCGCTCCGCTGCGGAGCGCGTCTCGCCCCTGCAAAAAACTGTGACGACTGCGCTTGAAGACATGAAAGCCGTCAACGTGAGGGTGCTGGATGTACGAGGTCTGACCGATATTGCCGATACGATGGTCATCGCATCCGGCAACTCCGACCGCCACGTTCGCTCGATAGCCGAGCGGGTGGTGGAGCAGGCCAAGCAGGCCGGGTTTCGGCCCCTCGGAACCGAGGGCGCCCGCGACGGGGAATGGGTCCTGGTCGATCTGCAGGACCTCATCGTGCACGTGATGCTGCCACGCGTCCGGGAGTTCTACGGGCTCGAGCACCTGTGGGAGAGCGGGGCGGCAGCGCCGCTTACATCACCCGCCCTCGAGCGTACCGCCACCCGGCGCCGGCACGCCTCGCCCTGATCACGTTATGCGCGTACGGCTCATTGCCGTGGGCACGCGCGCCCCGGCATGGGTGCGCGCGGCGTGCGAAGATTACATAACGCGATTAGGCTCCCGTCTCAAGGTCTCGGTGACCGAGATCGGCCTCAGTCCGCGCAGCGGCGGTGCCTCACCCGCACGCGCGATGGCTCGGGAAGGCGAGCGGGTGCTCGCGGCGCTACGCAGCGATGACTATCTGGTGGCGCTCGATGAGCGTGGCACAGAATTCACGACGCGTGAGCTTGCCGCCTGGCTTGAGGCCCGCATGCGGGAGGGTGTCGATCTGGCATTCGTGATCGGGGGTCCCGATGGACTTGCGCCCGAGGTGTTCAGCCGCGCGCGCCTGCGCTGGTCGCTGTCGCGCCTGACGCTGCCGCACGCGCTCGTGCGGGTGGTGCTTGCCGAGCAGCTGTACCGCGCCATGAGCCTCATTGCAGGCCACCCCTATCACCGGGACTGAGGGCTCATGCCGCCCGCCGCCGCACCGCTCATATGCCTTGCCTCGGCCTCGCCGCGTCGCCGCGAGCTGCTCGAGCAGCTCGGCGTCCCGTACACGGTGAGCGCCGCCGACATCGACGAGGCGGTTGAGGAAGGTGAGGCGGCCGCGGACTATGTGCTGCGGGTCGCGCGCGCCAAGGCGCGCACCGTGCGGCTGCGCGGCACGCCGCTGCCGGTCCTGGCCGCGGACACCACGGTCGTGGTCGACGGACTCATCTGCGCCAAGCCCCGCGACCGCGCCGACGCGATCGCCATGCTGCAGCGGCTCTCCGGACGCACGCACCAGGTACTGACCGCGGTGGCGCTGGCGAGCCTCTCAGGGATCGCCTCCCGCCTGAGCGCGAGCGAGGTGCGGCTGCGCAGTGTCACGCCCGCAGAATGTGCCGCCTATTGGGAGACGGGCGAGCCGCACGACAAGGCCGGCGGTTACGCGATCCAGGGCCGCGGCGCGCTCTTCATCGAGCACCTGAGCGGCAGCTACTCGGGCGTAATGGGCCTGCCGCTCTATGAGACCGGGCAGCTGCTGTCGGCGGCCGGCGTGGCGTGTCTGCCCGTCATCGGCACCGCGAGCGCGGCAGGCACCCGGTGAGCACCGAGATCTGGGTGAACGTCGCGCCGCGCGAGACACGCGCCGCGGTCCTCGAGAACGGCATCCTGCAGGAGGTGCATGTCGAGCGCACCAGCCGGCGCGGTCTGGTGAGCAATCTCTACAAGGGCCGGGTATCGCGCGTGCTGCCGGGCATGCAGGCCGCGTTCGTCGAGATCGGGCTTGAGCGCACGGCGTTCCTGCATGCGGCCGACATCGCGCGCACCGCGACGGATGAGTCGATGGCCGGTCCTGCGGCCATCCCCGCACCCTCGGCCGAGGACATCCGGCGCCTCTTGAATCCCGGCGATGAGATCCTGGTGCAGGTCATCAAGGACCCGATCGGCACCAAGGGCGCCCGCCTCACGACCTTCATCGCGCTGCCGTCGCGTTATCTGGTGTACCTGCCACGCGGACTGGGTGTTGGCGTGTCGTCGCGGATCGAGGACGAAGCCGAGCGTACGCGCCTGAAGGGCGTGCTCGGCGAGCTGCTCGACGGCGCGACCGACGGCGGCTACATCGTGCGCACCGCCGCCCAGGGGGTGAGCGATGCGGGACTGAGCGAGGACGTCGCGTATCTGGCGCGCCTGTGGCAGCACGTGCGCGAGCGCGCCATGGAGGCCGAGCCGGGCTCCGTGGTGCACGAAGATCTGCCGCTCAGCCTGCGCGTGCTGCGCGATGAGATGTCGCGCGGCGTGAGCCGCGTGCTGGTCGACTCACCGCGCGAGCATGCCGCGATGCTTCAGTTCGCGGCGACCTTCGTGCCGGGAGCGGCACCGGCGATCGAGCTGTACTCGGGCCCGCGGCCGCTGTTCGACTTAAGCGGCGTCGAGGAAGAGATCACCCGCGCGCTCGATCGCAAGGTACCGCTCAAGTCAGGCGGCCATCTGGTGATCGATCAGACCGAGTCGATGACCACGATCGACATCAATACGGGTGCCTACGTCGGGCATCGCAACCTCGAAGAGACCATCTTCCGCACCAATCTCGAGGCAGCGGTCACCATCGCCCGCCAGCTGCGGCTGCGCAATCTCGGCGGCATCATCATCATCGACTTCATCGATATGCGCGACGAGCCGCACCGGCGCGCGGTGCTGGCCGCGCTCGAGCGTGCACTCGGCGGTGATCGCGCCCAGACGCACATCGTCAGCCTCTCGCCGCTCGGGCTCGTCGAGATGACCCGCAAGCGCACCCGCGAGAGCCTGGAACACCTGCTGTGTGCGCCATGTCCAAGTTGCGAAGGGCGCGGCTTCGTGCGCACGCCGGAAACCGTCTGCAACGAGATTTTTAGGGAAATTGTGCGACAGAGCCGACAGTTTGCCAGCCGCGAGCTGCTGATACTCGCTCATCAGGACGTCGTGGACCGGCTCCTCGATGAGGAGTCCGCCACTCTCGCGGAGCTCGAGGCACAGGTCGGCCGGCCGATCCGTCTGCAGGTCGAGACCCTCTACGGCGTGGACCAGTTCGACGTCGTACTCGTCTAGGGCTTGAATCGTGATGCACGCCACGCCTGCGGAGCCAGCCGCCGGGCCGCTTCCCGCAGCACGCACCCACCGGGTGGCGCTGCGCGCCGGCCTCTTGACGCTCGGCGGCGCGCTGCTGCTCACGGCGGCGGCAGTGTTCGCCTACGAGCTGGCCGCCTCGCGGGTGCCGGAACATCGCGCGGCGCTCGAGGATCTGCTGCGCGCCGAGACCGGGCTCGACGTGCGCTTCAACGAGCTCTCGCTCCACTGGGGCTGGTACGGACCGGAGGTGGTGTTCCGCGCCGTGGCGCTCGGCGCGCCCGGGGGATCGCGCCCGCTGCTCACCGCCTCGCGGCTGGTGGTCGGCGTCGACCTGTGGCGCGTACTGCGCAGTGGCGAGCTGCAGATCGGTCGCATCACTTTCATCGATCCCGACATCGATCTCACGCGCGCCCCCGCCTCGCGCGCGGTGCGCGCCGGCGCGCCGGCTGCGCCCGCGAGCCCGGCTGCGCTGCTCGCGCGCTGGCGCGGCGTGCGCATCGACGTTGCCGGCGGCACGCTGCGCGCGGGTTCGCCCGCGGCTCCGCTCAGCGTCGGGATCCGCACGCTGCAGCTGCGGCGCGCCGGCACCCAGTGGAACGCCACGGCGCTGCTCGCGCTCCCACCCTCCCTCGGCGGCAACGCCGAAGTGACCCTGTGGGGCGATGCGGCAACGCCTGAAGACCTGAGCGGCACCCTGTCGCTCACCGCCGAGCGGCTCGCGCTCGGGGGCTGGCGGGCGCTGCTTCCCGCGACGCCCGCTACCGAGCTCGTGCCGCGCGCCGGCAGCGGCAATCTCACCGCCCGGATCGTGCTCGCGCACGGCGCCGTGAGGCGCGCCGAGGGCTCGCTGGAGGCCACCGAGCTCGCCTGGCCGTCGGCGCAGGGTGCCGCTCCCGGCTTTGCGCTCGAACGGCTGCGCACCCAGTGGCGGCTCGCGCGCAGCGCATCCGGCTGGCATCTCGCCCTCGAGCCGCTCGAGCTCGGGCGTGGTGCGCCGCCCGCGGCACTCACTCTGGATGCCACGCCCGATGGGTCCGCGCTCAGTGCGCGCCTCGAGCGGGCACCGCTCGGCGCACTCGAGGGTCTCGTGCGCAGCCTCAACCCCGGGATCGCGCTCGCCGCGCCGCGGCTCGGCGGGACGCTCCGCGAGGCACGCATCGACTGGAACAGTACGCGGCCGGCCGGGGAGCGGCTCAAGGCGTTTGCGCAGCTCGAGGAGCTGAGCCTTGCGCCCGCGGGAACTGCCGTCAGGCTCTCAGGCCTCGAGGGCACGCTGCAGAGCGAGGGCCACGGCCTCACCGCCGAGCTGCGCGCGGACGGCGCGCGCGTGACGCTCGCCGGCGATCCGGACTTTGCGCTCGCGCCTGTCACGGTGCAGGCACACCTCGAGCTCGATGCCGGTGCCCGCGGCTGGCAGCTGCGTGCCCCGGATCTGCAGATCCGGGCGGCGGATACGCTGCTCAAGATGAACGCCACACTCGCGGCGGACGGGGACGGGCGGCCGCGGCTGGTTGCGAAGGTGACGCTGAATGATGCGCCGCTCGAGCTGGTGCGCAAGCTCCTCGGCAGTCAGGCGCTCGGCGCGCTCGGGGACGCCGGGGAGCTGACCGCCGGAAGCATCGAGCACGCCGAGCTCACGGCCGCGGGCTTTCCCGATGAGCCGCTGCCCTGGAGCGGGCCGCATCGCGAGTTCGCGGGCGCGGTCGTGCTGCACGCGGCGAGCCTCACCGGGGCCGCCGCAGCGCCCGACCTCACGGGCCTCGATGCCGGCATCGAGTGGCGTGGCACGCGCGTACGCATGCGGGTCGGCGATGCGACGAGCGGCAACTTAAAGGTGGTGCGCGCGAGCGGCGAATGGGATGCGCGCGATGCGAGTCTCGTGCGCCTCTCGGGCCGGCTGCGCGGCCCGGCCGAGCAGGCGCTCGCCTGGCTCAAGGATCACCCGCAGGCCGGGCGTTATGCGCCGGCGGTCGAGGGAATCGAGCTGCGCGGCGCGGCCATCCTCGACTTCGATCTCAAGCGCGCAACCGCAGCGCGCCTCGATACCCGCATGCGCCTCGTCCTCGATGGCGCGCAGCTGCGCGCGGTGACCGGCTTGCCCGCGATCGAGGCGCTGCACGGTACGCTCGCCTTCGCCGACGGCCAGCTGCAGCGCTCGAGCGTGAGCGGGCGATGGCTCGGAGGGCCGATCGCGCTCTCAGTCAGCGAGCGTGCCGAGCACGGCAGCGGCACGGTGTCGATTGCCGGTCACGGGGTGCTCGATGCGCGCACGGCGCTGAGCGCCGCGGGCGCACGCACCGAGGACCGCCTGCTCGAGGGAAACGCCGAATGGACCGCGGACTTGAGGCTCGTGCCGGCGGCGGCCGGGCAGCCCGCGAGCCTCAGGGTGCGGGCGGACTCGAGTCTCGTCGGCCTCACGAGCCGCCTGCCCGAGCCCTTCGCCAAGGCCGCCGGCGCTGCGTTTGCCGTACACGCCGAGCTCCAGGGGACCGCTGATGCGGGCGAGCTGCGCGTGGCACTCGGGGAGCGGCTGCGGGGACTCATGGCGCTCAAGCGCCGCGGCGAGCTCTGGCAGCTCGAGCGCGGCGCGGTGCGCTTTGGCACGAGCCCGCCGGTGCTGCCGCCGGTGCCGGTGGTGCGTATCGAGGGCAGCGTCAACCGGCTCGACCTGCCGGCGTACGCCTCGCTCTGGCGTGCGCTGTCGCACAACCCGGCGTGGCCCGCGCTGCGCGTCGAGCTGAGCACGGCGGAGCTGCTGGCCGCGGGCCGCTCTTTCGCGGATGTGCATCTCGCGGCCGAATCCGCCGCCGGTGCGGATGTGCTGCGGCTCGAGTCTCCCGATCTCGCCGGCGTGGTGCGCCTGCCGGCGGTCATCGATGCGGCGCACCCGGTGAGCGTGAGTCTCGAGCGCCTCGATGTGCCTGAGCTCGCCGCGGCCCCGGCGGCCGCGGCACTGCTGGGCAGCCTCACCGCGAGCGCGCAGCTCGCGATCGATGACCTGAGGTGGCAGGGGCGCTCGCTCGGGACGCTGAGTGCGAATGTCGCCGTCGGGGCCGATGCGCTCGAGCTGAGCGAGGTGCGTTTGAGCGGCGCGGACGGGGAGGCGCGCGGTGCGCTGCGTTGCCGCGCGATCTGCAGCGCGACCTTCAGCCTCGAGAGTCGCGCCGCCGCCGGCACGCTGGCGCAGCTCGCCGCGACAGACCTGACCGCCGCGCGCAGCCGTGCGAGCGGTGAGCTCGATTGGCCCGCGGCAGCAGCGCCGAGCTGGTCCACGGTGAGCGGCGTGCTGCACGTCGAGCTGGATGACGGGCTCGCACGCCGCGCCCGTGCCGCCGCCGCGCAGCAGGTCCCGGTCGGCCTGCTCGCCGTGCCCGGGCTGATCGCGGGTCTCAAGCTCCCCGAGCTGCCGTTCACCCGCCTGACTGCGGATTTCACGGTGGGCGATGGCCAGGCGTTCACCTCGGACCTGCACTTGGACGGCGACACGGAGATCCTGCTGCGCGGCCGCATCGGGCTTGCGGCCCGCGACTACGATGCCGAGGTCTGGGTCCTGAAGGGCGAGGAGCGCTTGCCGGCGGCCGTACGCAGCCTCATGCCCGGTCCGGGAGTGGCGGCGCTGTGGCTGTCGTTGCGCGAGCTGTTCACGGGCACCCCGCGTGAGCGCGCCGCGCTACGCTTGCGCGGCACGTGGAATGACCCCATGGTAACGGAGCCATGAAGGTCGCCGCCCTGCAGATGACTTCCGGACCCGAGGTCGCCGCCAATCTCGCGCAGGCGGGAGCCTTGCTCGAGGAGGCCGCGCGCCGCGGCGCCTCGCTCGCCGCGCTGCCGGAGAATTTCTCCTTCATGGGCCTCAAGGACGCCGACAAGCGCGCCGTGGCCGAGCCCGACGGCGCAGGTCCCGTACAGGAGTTCCTTGCCGGCACCGCGCGCCGGCTCAAGCTCTGGATCGTCGCCGGCACCACGCCATTACGCAGCGACCCCGACGGACGCGTCGCGGCCGCCTCGCTCGTCTATGACGCCGCCGGCGCGCGCGTGGCGCGCTACGACAAGATCCACCTGTTCGACGTCGACATTCCGGGGCGCTCCGAGGCGTACCGCGAATCGACCAACGTCGCGCCCGGATCGGCTACCACGGTGCTCGATACACCGGTGGGGCGCCTCGGGCTGTCGGTGTGCTATGACGTCAGGTTCCCGGAGCTGTATCGGCAGTTGAGCGCCGCCGGCGCGCAGTTGCTGTCGGTGCCCTCGGCGTTCACCGCGCCCACCGGGCGCGCCCACTGGGAGACGCTGCTGCGCGCGCGCGCCATCGAGAACCTCTGCTACGTGATCGCGCCGGCGCAGTCGGGGATCCACCCGAGCGGCCGCGAGACTTATGGAGACAGCATGATCGTGGATTACTGGGGCCGGATACTGCAGCGCGTGCCGCGCGGGCGCGGCTGCGCCGTGGCGGAGGTCGACCTCGCGCGCCAGAGCGGCGTGCGCGAGAGCTTCCCGGCGCTTGCGCACCGCACGCTCGCGATCGGAGCGCGGCCGTGAGCGACCAGCACCCCACCGCCGCGGCTACCGACCCACTGCACCTCGCGCGCGAGCTCATCCTGCGGCCCGGCGGACTCGACGACCGGCGCATCGACCAGGTGTTCGGCGAGGTCTTAAGCCACTCGGTGGACTTCGCCGATCTCTATTTCCAGCTCGCGCACCAGGAGTCCTGGTCGCTCGAGGACGGCATCGTCAAGGACGGCAGCGCCAGCATCGAGCAGGGAGTCGGGGTACGCGCCCTCGCGGGCGAGAAGACCGGCTTCGCCTATTCGGACGAGATCGTGCTGCCGGCGCTTACCGAGGCCTCGCGTGCCGCGCGCGCCATCGCCGTGCAGGGCGGCGAGCGGCGGGTCAGCGCCTGGCACGCCTCACAGGGCCACAGCCTCTACCTGCCGGCCGATCCGGCCGCAACCCTTGCCACCGCCGACAAGGTCGCCTGGCTCGAGCGCGTCGATCGTGAGGCGCGCCGACTGGACCCGCGCATCGTGCACGTGAGCGCGAGCCTGGTCGCGGTGCACGAGGTAGTGCTCATCGCCACCAGCGACGGCGAGCTCTCGGCGGACGTGCGCCCGCTGGTGCGCTTCAACATCTCGGTGCTGGTGGAGCAGAACGGCCGCCGCGAGCAGGGCTATGCGGGCGCCGGCGGGCGCTACTCGCTCGCCGAGCTGGTGGCGCTCGATAAGCCCCTCGAGCTCGCGCGCGAGGCGGTGCGGCAGGCGCTGGTGAACCTCGAGGCGGTGCCGGCGCCGGCCGGCACCATGACGGTGGTGCTGGGCGCCGGCTGGCCCGGGATTCTGCTGCACGAGGCGATCGGGCACGGGCTCGAGGGCGACTTCAACCGCAAGGGCACGTCTGCGTTCGCCAACCGCATCGGCGAGAAGGTGGCTGCTGCCGAGTGCACCGTGGTGGACGATGGCACTCTGGCGCGCCGCCGCGGCTCGCTCAACATCGACGATGAGGGCACGCCGACCCAGTGCACCACCCTCATCGAGAACGGGGTGTTGCGCGCCTACATGCAGGACCGCATGAATGCGCGTCTGATGGGCGTCGCCTCCACCGGCAACGGCCGGCGTGAGTCGTTCGCGCACGCCACGCTGCCACGCATGACCAACACCTACATGCGTGCCGGACCGCATGATCCGCAGGAGATCATCCGTTCCGTGCCGCGCGGCATCTACGCCGTCAACTTCGGCGGCGGCCAGGTGGACATCACCTCCGGCAAGTTCGTGTTCTCGGCGAGCGAGGCGTACGCCATCGAGAACGGACGCATCACGACGCCGCTCAAGGGCGCGACGCTGATCGGCAACGGACCCGATGTACTGACGCGCGTGACGATGGTCGGGAACGATCTGAAGCTCGATGAGGGAGTCGGCACCTGCGGCAAGGAGGGCCAGAGCGTTCCCGTCGGCGTGGGCCAGCCCACGCTCAAGATCGAGGCCCTCACGGTGGGCGGCACGGCCTGAAGCGTCTCGGCCACGAGGCGTCGTCGTTTCCCTACACATTGATCGTATATGTCCGATTGGCGCAGGCTGGTCGGCAGCGGATGCTGTCATCACGGGCGGAGCAGGGTTGCCCCCGCGTGCGCAGGCAAGCGCAGCCCGATCACCGCGGTGACATAATCGGATGCGATAGTCGGTTTGTGAGTTTCCACACGTCGCCAAGGAAGCCGAATCCGTAGCGTGCATCCGGCAGACGCCGCAGGAAGGACGACACGATGCAAGCAGAACCGACCCTCACGCTGGCCGACACCTCGACCTTGAAGCTCCCCGCGGAGCTGCTCGTGGAACTCAAGCGCCAGGGCAAGCAAAAACCTGATTTCAACGTTGAGGGCTGGAAGCCGTCGCTCATGGAGCGGCTGCTCGGACTTTTCGGCCGGAAATAGCCTCCGGTTCCCCGCTCCATGGGGTCGTCCCGGCCGGCAGATCCGGCCGCGGACCGCATCTGGTGCGCCGCGGTATGCGCGCATCACGCTGGCAAGTTAGGATGCCGGCATGGAGCGCCGCCATCTATCCCGTCCGGTCTACGAAGGGCTGCCCTGGCTGAACATGGCCTTCGGGCTGCTCGCGCTGCTGGGCAGCTACCTGCTCGCCGCGCACGGGATCCTGAGCCTCCTGGTGGGGCTCGTCGGGCTGGTGGCCCTGCTGTACGGCATCGTCGTGCTGCTGCGCCGCCGCGACTTCCGGGCATTGCGCTCGGAATACGGCCAGCCGGATTCGCTCAGCGACAAGGACTCGCGCGCGCCCTAGAGCTCAGCTGCTGCCGGCGTGACGCTTGCCACCGGGCGCTGCATCCGCCTCGGCCCCCGGCGCGGCGTGCAGCTCCGGAACCTCAGTCACCACCGGGAGCTTCGGCATGGTGTCGGAGGGTATGGAGCGGCCGCGCGCCGCACGCTCATCGACATAGATGAGCTCGTGCTTGCCGACCAGCACCACGTCACCGTCGTTCAGATAGTGCCGCCGCACGCGCGCCGATTTCACGTAGATGCCGTTGGTGCTGTTGAGATCCTCGATCACGCACGAGTGTGCGGTGGTGATGATCTGACAGTGATGGCGGCTGATGAAGCGGCTGTCGATGTGGATGTCGTTGTCGGGGGTGCGGCCGACGATCAGCCGACCGACGCGCAGCGGCACCTCCTGCACCGTGCGCCCCTCGGTGGCCACCAGGAGCTTCCCGACCAGGTCAGTGCCAGGGTGCGCCGCCGGACCTAAGTGGACGGCGACGGTCGCGGCGGTATCCGGCGGCAGTGCCGGGGCCACAGCGCTCACCGCCACGGGCGGCGCGGGCGATGGCTCGGCTGCAGCCGGCGGTGCGTCCTCGAGCGGTGCGGCGACCTGCGGCGGCTGCCCCGGGCGCGGGCGCGCCGCGTAGGGCGGCCAGCGCAATTCTGTCACCGCGCTGTCGATGTCGGCGCGGCGTACCGCATCGCGGTTGTCGGCATAGGCGGCCATCATGGCGGTATCGCACAGCGTGTTGACGAGGCGCGGCACGCCGCCGGTGTAGCGATACAGCTCGGCGAACGTGTCGGCGGCGAAGATCTCGCGATCGCCGCCGCCGGCCACCTCCAGGCGATGCTCGATGTAGGCGCGGGTCTCGGTCTCCGACAGTGTCGTGAGATGAAAACGCAGACGCACGCGCTGCGTCAGCTGCTCGAGCCGCGGCGCGTTCAAGGTCTCGTTGAGCTCGGGCTGGCCGGCGAGAATGATGCGCAGCACCTTCTCCTTGGTGGTCTCGACACCCGACAGCAGACGGATCTCCTCGAGCACGCGCGAGGAGAGGTTCTGCGCCTCATCGACGATCAGCAGCACCTTGCGTCCGGCGGCGTGCTGCTCGATGAGGAAGAGGTTGAGCGTACTGATGAGCTCGGCCTTGCGCATCTTGAAGGGCGAGAAGCCGAACTGCACCAGCACCGCCTGCAGAAAATCGGTGGCCGTCACCTGCGTCTGGTTGATCTGTGCCACCACGACATCCGCCGGCACCTCCTTGAGGAACGACTCGATGAGGGTCGTCTTGCCGGAGCCGATCTCGCCGGTGATCACCACGAAGCCGTCGGTAAACCAGACGGTCGACTCCATGTACGCCTTGGCGCGCGCATGTTGTTTCGACAGATAGAGGAACTGCGGGTCCGGGCTGAGCCGGAACGGCAATTCCTTGAGTTTGAAGGTTTCCAGGTACATGCGAGTCGGACCCGCATGTGATGTTACGAGATGCGCACGCCGACGGCCAATTCTGCGGCCAGACGCCGTGCGCGCGCGTCGCGGGCCGCGGCGCTCGGCTCGACCACGGTGACGTGGCCCACTTTGCGGCCCGGGCGCGGCTGCTTGCCATAGTCGTGCAGGTGCACGCCATCGAGCGCCAGCAGCCGCGCGCGCGGCGGGATGCGCCCGATGAGGTTGAGCATGGCGCTGTAGCCGCGGGCGCGCGTCGCGCCGAGCGGCAGGCCGAGGATCGCCCGCAGGTGATTCTCGAACTGGCTGGTGGCGGCGCCCTCGATGGTCCAGTGTCCGGAGTTATGCACCCGCGGAGCCATCTCGTTGGCGATCAGCTCACCGGCGCGCACGAAGAACTCGATGGTGAGAATGCCGCGATAGCGGAAGTGGGTGAGCACGCGTGCCAGGTACTGCGCGGCGCGCCGCTGCCAGCGCGGCGGTCCGAACGGCGCGCGCGTGACACGCAGGATACCGGCGCCGTGGATGTTGCCGCACAGCGGGTAGACGGCCGTCTCGCCGCGCGCCCCGCGCGCCCCGATCACCGAGACCTCGCAATCGAACGGCACCCATTCCTCGTAGAGCAGCGGCACGGTACACAGGCGCTCGAAGGCGCGCGCCGCATCGCCGCGTGTACGAATCAGCGCCTGACCCTTGCCGTCGTAGCCGAGGCGGCGCGTCTTGAGGACGCCCGGAAGACCGACCGCGGCGAGCGCGCTGTCGAGGCTCGCTCGCGAGTCGACCGCACGCCAGCGCGTGGTCGGGATCCTGAGTCTCTCGAACAGGCGCTTTTCACTCACGCGATCCTGGCCGCACTCAAGCGCCGCCGCCGGCGGGGCGATGCGCGGGCGCTGCGCGCCGCGCTCCAGCGCCCGCAGGCTCGCCCCGGGAACGTTCTCCCAGTCGAAGGTCACGACTTCGCAGCGCCGCGCCAGCTCCCGCAGCAGCGCCGGATCGGTGAATGCGCCGTTGAGGAGCGGCGCCACCTGACCGGCGGGCGCATCGCGCGCCGGATCGAGACACAGGAAGTCGAGCCCGAGGGGATAGCCCGCCAAAGCGAGCATGCGGCCAAGCTGGCCCGCGCCCACGATGCCGACGGTCATGGGCGGCGCGGTTGGCGCGGGTCGGGATTGGCGAGCACGCCCGCGGTCTGCTGCTCGCGGTAGGCCTCGAGCGCGCTGCGCACGGCGGGATGCCGGTTGGCGAGGATGGCCGCGGCGCAGAGCGCTGCGTTGGTAGCGCCGGCGGCGCCGATGGCGAAGGTCGCCACCGGGACCCCGGCGGGCATCTGCACGATCGACAGGAGCGAGTCGATTCCGCCCAGGCTCTTCGACGGCACCGGTACGCCGAGCACCGGCAGGCTGGTCTTGGCGGCCGTCATCCCCGGCAGGTGGGCGGCGCCGCCGGCGCCGGCGATCAACACCTCGAGCCCGCGGCCGCGCGCACCCGCGGCGTATTCAAACAGCAGGTCGGGCGTGCGGTGCGCCGAGACCACGCGCACCTCGTGGGGGATGCCGAGCCGCTCGAGGGTGTCGGCGGCGGCCTGCAGGGTCTCCCAATCGGAGGCGGAGCCCATGATGATGCCGACGAGCGGCTGCATCACGGCATTGTAGCGAACAATGCGCGCAGAGCGCGAAACAACTCGCGTCCCGCGCCGCTCGCACGCGCGTGCGCGCGCTCGGCCGCCGCAGCGGCGATGCGGCGCTGCCATTCGGCGGCATCGATCGCCGGGTAGCTGCGTTTGAGCTCCGCGAGCGCTGCCGCGCCGTCGGCGATCAGCCGCTCGCGCCACTCCTCGACGCGGTGCAGCCGGGCGGCCTCGGCCGCGCTCACCGCGCCGCGGGCGGCGAGGGCGGCACGGATCGGCTGCACATCGAGCGTGCGCATCAGCTTGCCGATGTACTGACGCTGGCGGGCGAGCCCGGCACGGCTCGTGATGCGACGCGCCTCGCGCAGCGCCGCCAGCAGCTCCTCGGGCAGCGCGAGAGCGGCCAGATCGACCTCCCTGAGGGCAAGCAGCGCCTCGCCGAGGTCCTGAGCCTCGTGCGCCGCCCGCTTGCGTGCGCTCTTGCTCGGCCGATCGGGGGCCGCATCCTCGTCAGACTCGCGCCTGGCTGTCACTGCTACAATTTACCCTCACTCCCATTGCGTTGCCGCAATCCATGCAGCCAACTTCCGAGCTCGCCGACACCGGCCAGCTGGCCGACATCGTCGCCTTCGCGCTCGCGCAGGCGCGCGGCCAGGGCGCCTCGCAGTGCGAGGCGGATGCCTCGGTGAGCCGCGGGCTGTCGGTCACGGTGCGCCTCGGCGAGGTCGAGACCATCGAGTACCAGCGCGACCGCGGGCTCGCGGTGACGGTGTACTTCGGGCAACGCAAGGGCTCGGCCAGCACCGCCGACCTCGGTCGCGCGGCGGTCACCGAGACGGTGAGCAAGGCGTGCGCGATCGCGACTTACACGGCGCAGGACAGCTACGCGGGACTCGTCGATCCCGAGTTCCTGGCGCACGACATTCCCGACCTCGATCTCGATCACCCCTGGGAGCTGACTCCGGAGCGCGCCATCGGCCTGGCGCAGGAGTGCGAGGCGGCCGGGCGCGCGGTGGACGAGCGCATCGGCAACTCCGAGGGCGGCAGCGTCGGCAGCCAGCGGCACCTGGGGATGTACGGTAACTCGCTCGGCTTCCTCGCCGGTTACGCCGCCAGCAGTCACTCGATCGGCTGCTCGCTGATCGCCGAGGCGGGCGAGGAGATGCAGCGCGACCAGTGGTACAGCGTGGCGCGCGATGCCGCCGACCTCGAGGATCACTTAAGCATCGGCCGCCGGGCCGGTGTGCGTGCGCTGGCGCGCCTCGGCGCGCGGCGCCTCACGACCCGCAAGGCTCCGGTGGCCTTCGTGCCCGAGATGGCGCGCGGCCTGATCTCGCATTTCATCGGCGCCATCCGCGGTACCAGCCAGTACCGCAAGGCCTCGTTCCTGCTGGATGCCGCCGGCTCGCAGGTATTTCCCGCCTTTGTGCAGATGCAGGAGCGGCCGCACATCCCGAAGGCGCTCGCCAGCAGCCCGTTCGACCAGGAGGGCGCCGCGACCCACGATCGCGACCTGGTGCGCAACGGGGTGCTCGATGGCTACGTGCTCGGCAGCTACTCGGCGCGACGCCTGGGCCTCACGACCACGGGTAACGCCGGCGGTATTCACAACCTCATCGTGAGCGCGAGCGACGGCGGCCTCCCCGAGCGTGAGTTCCTGGCGCGCCTCGACACCGGCTTGCTGGTGACCGAGCTGATGGGACAGGGAGTCAACGGGGTGACCGGCGACTACTCGCGCGGCGCGAGCGGCTTCTGGGTGGAGCACGGCGCCATCCAGTACCCGGTGCACGAGGTGACCATCGCCGGCAACCTCAAGACCATGTATCGCGAGATCGCAGCACTCGGGGCCGAACTCGACGTGCGCGGGGCGATCCGCGCCCCCGCGGTGCTGATCAGCGAGATGACGATTGCCGGTGAGTGAGGTGCAGCGCCGGACGCGGCGCCTGCTCCACCAGGTCGCCGAGCGTGACCTCGCCGCAACGGCTGCAGCGGTCCTCAGCGAGGCTCGCCAGCAGCCGATCCACCGGCGGCACGGCCAGCTCGCGCGGCGCGCTGTGGCCGCTGCGGTCGTTGCGCGCCAGCTCGAGGATCTCGTGCACCTTGATGTGGCCGATGTCGCGCCCGGGTGTCAGCTCATCGTCGTCGGTCACGATCAGCATGCCGGCGCGCTCAAGCAGCGCCGCCATCTGCGCGACAGCGATGCCGGGGAGCCCCAGCTCGGTCGCGAGCCGGCTCACGGTCCAGCGCTTGACGCCGGTGACGTGCGTGCGGCCGACGAAGTACATGAGCCGCAGCGCCAGCTCCTCGAGCTCCACCGCCGACAGCCGCAGCTGCTGCAGGCCGAGGCGCAGGTAGGCCGGATTTTGCACGTAGAAGGACAGCTGCGCGCCGGCGAGCAGGATCAGCCAGCCGAAGTAGGTCCACAGCAACCCCGCCACCACGAAGGCGAAGCCGGCGTACACGATCGTGAGGCGGCTCGAGTAGACCACGAGGGCGGTGAAGATCTTGCCGACCGTTGCCCACAGCACGCCCCCGACGAGTGCGCCGGTGAGTGCCGCGCGCCACTGCACCCGCGTGTTGGGCACCATCATGTAGAGCGCCGTGAAGAACGCGGTCACCATCACGTAGGGGGCGAGGCCGATGCCGGCCGCGCGCAGCCCCTGCAGCACCGGCCAGCGCAGCCGCGCCACCTCCTGCAGCGGGGCGCTGGAGAGCGCGTGCTGCGTGAGGCCGATGAAGCCGACCAGCAGCACCGGACCTGCCACCAGCAGCGCCGAGTATTCCGCCAGGCGTCGCGCGAAGCTGCGCGGCTGCTCGACGTGCCACAGGAAATTGAAGCTGTCCTCGACCTTCTTGATGGTGCCGATCAGCGTCCAGGCGAGCAGCGCCAGGCCCACCGATCCGACGACGCCACTGCTCACGCGGTTGGCGAACTGCACGACGCGGTTGGTGAGGTCGGTCGCCGCCGGCTCGCCCACCGGGGCAAAGAACTGTTGCACGATCGGCAGCAGGTCGCGGTGCCCGCCGAAGAACTTGAGGATCGCGAAGGCGAATGCCAGCAGCGGTATGAGCGACAGGAGCGTCGTGTACACGAGCCCCATGGCGCGCAGGTTGATGTCGCCGCGCGCCAGGTCGCGCAGTACCGCGTAGGGATAACGCAGCACCCGCAGCACGCCGCCGGCGGGGCCGCTGCGCTGCGAAGCGGGGCCGAAAAAGCACCAGTCGAGGAACGCCCAGATGCGCAGCCACATCGCCCAAGGATACAGCGCCGGCTGCGGGCCCGGTGGTGAGATGAGGCTGGGATATCCACAGCGCATCGTGTGCCTCACCGAGGAGACGACCGAGACGCTCTACCTGCTGGGGGAGGACTGGCGGATCGTAGGGATCTCGGGTTTCACCGTGCGTCCGCCGCGCGCCCGGCGCGAGAAACCGCGCGTCTCGGCGTTCACCAGCGCACGTACCGCGCGCATCATCGCGCTCGCCCCCGACCTGGTGCTCGGCTTCTCCGACCTGCAGGCCGAGATCGCCGCCGAGCTGATCCGCGCCGGGCTCAACGTGCATGTCTTCAACCAGCGCAGTGTCGCTGGCATCCTCGCCATGATCCGCACGCTCGGCGGCATGATCGGCGAGCCGGCGAAGACCGCCGCGCTCCTCGGCGAGCTCGAGGCGGGGCTCGCGGCAGTGCGCGCGCGGGCAGCGCGCCTCAGGCGCCGGCCGCGGGTGTATTTCGAGGAGTGGGATGAGCCGCTCATCTCCGGCATCGGCTGGGTGGCGGAGCTCATCGGGCTCGCCGGCGGCGAGGAGTGTTTTCCCGAGCTCGCCGGCAAATCACTCGGCCGCGAGCGCATCATCGCCGACCCGCTGGAGGTGGTACGCCGCTCGCCGGACATCGTGCTCGGCTCCTGGTGCGGCAAGAAATTCCGCCCCGCGCAGGTCGCCGCCCGTCCCGGCTGGCGTGAGGTTGCGGCGGTGCGCTCGGGCTTCGTGCGCGAGATCAAGTCGGCGCTCATCCTGCAGCCTGGGCCCGCGGCACTCACCGATGGCGTGCACGCCATCCAGGCGGTTATCACGGAGTGGGCGGACGGCGCGCGTTAGCGCATGCCGCGACGCGTGCGGATCAGCTCGTACGCCTCGATGATCTGCTGCGTGCGCTGCTTGGCGTGACCGATCATGGACTCGGGCAGGCCGTTGGCCTTGAGCTTGTCGGGATGGTGGCGGTGCAACTGGCGCCGATAGGCCTTGACGACCTCGGCATCGCTCGCGCCCGCGGGCGTCTCGAGCACCCGGTACGCCTGCTCGAGCGACTCGGCCGCGGCCGCGGCACCGCCCATGCTGCCCGGGGCGCCGCGCCGAAAGCCACCGCGCTGAATGCGCAGCACCGCCTCGATGTGCGCCAGCTCCAGCCCCGAGACGCGCGTGCCGGCGGCGATGCGCCCGAGCAGCGCTCGCACGGGCCCCTCGAGATTGTTGCCGGCGAGCGCGGCACGCACCTGGATCTCGAGAAAGATGCGCAGGATGTCCGGGCGGCCGCGGCACGCCTGGCGCAGCCCCGCGAGCTCCGCTTCGAGGTCGAACTCGGGCTGCTTGCCGGCGGTAAAGAGCGCGATCGCCTCGTGCACCTGTGCGGCGCTGAGGCGCAGGTCGGTCATCACGCCACGCGCCGCGGCGATCTCCTGCTCCGATACCCGGCCGTCGGCCTTGGCAAGGCAGCCCATGACGCGGAACGTGGCGCGAAAGAAGCGCTCGCCGATCGTCGCCACATCGCCCGGCGGCAGGGCGTCCACGGCGTCATCATCGGGGGCGCTGTCGAACTGGTGGCCGAGCAGCACGCCGACGGCGAGACCGATCGGTCCGAAGGCGAGACCGATCAGGCCGCCGGTCAGCTTGCCGATCCACTTCATGCCGTGCGCCATGTCAACGTATAGTAGCAAGCGCATGTCGGCACCCGTCGTCTACCGCACTCAGCTGCAGGGCCTCGAGCGCATCCACGAAGGCAAGGTGCGCGACATCTACGCGCTCGACGCTGACACGCTCCTCATCGTCACCACCGACCGGCTGTCGGCCTTCGATGTGGTGCTGCCCGATCCGATCCCGGACAAGGGGCGGGTGCTGAACTCGATCTCCAACTTCTGGTTCGCGAAACTCGAGCATCTGGTGCCGAACCATCTGACCGGCCGCGCGCTCGATGGCGTGGTGCGCGATGCGCACCAGCGCGCACAGCTCGAGGGCCGCGCGGTGATCGTGCGGCGCCTGAAGGCCCTGCCGATCGAGGCGGTGGTGCGCGGCTACCTGATCGGCTCGGGCTGGAAGGACTACCAGTCAAGCGGTGCGCTGTGCGGCATCGCCTTACCGCCGGGCCTGCCACTCGCCGGCCAGCTGCCGCAGCCGATCTTTACGCCGGCGACCAAGGCCGAGCGCGGCGCGCACGATGAGAACATCAGCTTCGAGACCATGGCGCAGCGCATCGGGCCGGCGCTCGCCGCGCAGCTGCGCGACACCGCACTCCGGCTCTATGAGTTTGCCGCCGCGCACGCCCGCGCGCGCGGCATCATCATCGCCGACACCAAGTTCGAGTTCGGCATCGATCCCTCCGGCAGGCTCACGCTGATCGATGAGGTGCTGACACCGGACTCCTCGCGTTTCTGGCCCGCCGACACCTACCGCCCGGGGACGAGCCCGCCGAGCTTCGACAAGCAGTACGTGCGCGACTACCTCGAGACGCTCGACTGGGACAAGCGCGCGCCGGGCCCGAAGCTGCCGGCGGAGGTGATCGCGCGCACCAGCGGCAAGTATCGCGAGGCGCTCGAGCGGCTCACCGCGGCATGAGCGGCCCGAGCGCGCTGGGTTAGACTTCACCTCATGCCGTCCGCCTGGATCGCTCCCTCGATTCTGTCCGCCGACTTCGCGCGGCTCGGCGCGGAGGTCGAGGCGGTGCTCGAGGCGGGCGCCGATCTCATCCACTTCGACGTGATGGACAACCATTACGTGCCGAACCTCACCATCGGGCCGATGGTGTGTCAGGCACTGCGCAAGGCGGGCATCGCAGCTGCGATCGATGTGCACCTGATGGTGCGCCCGGTGGATCGCATCGTGCCGGACTTCGCCGCCGCCGGCGCCACCTTCATCAGCTTTCACCCCGAGGCGACCGAGCACATCGATCGCACCATCGCGCTGATCCGCGAGCACGGTTGCCGCCCGGGACTGGTATTCAATCCCGCCACCCCGCTCGACTACCTCGACTACACGCTCGAGATGCTCGACATGGTGCTCATCATGTCGGTGAACCCGGGCTTCGGCGGCCAGCAATTCATCCCCACCACGCTGCGCAAGCTCGCCGAGGCGCGCGCGCGCATCGCCGCCGGCGGGCGCGAGGTGCGGCTCGAGGTTGACGGCGGAATCAAGGTGGACAACATCCGCGCCGCGGCCGCGGCCGGGGCAGACACCTTCGTCGCGGGCTCGGCGATCTTCGGCAGCGGCGACTATGCGGCGACGATCCGCGACATGCGCCGACAGATCGCAGGGGTTGCGCGTGGCGCGGGCGCTGCCGCCGCGCTCCCGGTTGGCGGCCGGCGCGGAGCGCGTCGTATCCGGTGATGGGTCGCGCCGCGGCGCGCGTGCCGCGGCAGCTTAGGCTTCAGTCCTCGTCCTCGTCGTCATCCTCATCGTCGTCATCGTCCATGGCGACCTGGCCGGTGACGGGCTTACCCGTCCCGGTGGGCTTGGCGGGCACGATGACGGGACGGGTCTTCATCTTCGGCCGCGCGTTGAAAACCACGATGGTCTTGCCGGTCGCGCGCAGCAACCCCTGTTCCTCGAGCACCTTGAGCACACGTCCGGCCATCTCGCGCGAGCAACCGACGAGGCGTGAGAGCTCCTGGCGGCTGACCTTGATCTGCATGCCCTCGGGGTGCGTCATGGCATCCGGCTCGCCGCACAGGTCCATGATGGCGTGGGCCACGCGGCCGGTGACATCCACGAAGGCCAGGTCGCCGAGCTTACGGTTGGTCCTATCGAGACGGGTCGCGAGCTGCGTCGCGAGCTCGAACACGAGTCCGGGACTCTCCGCGGCGATCTGCCGGAAGCGCGGATAGGTCATCTCGGCGAGCTCGCACTGGTTGCGCGTGCGCACCCAGGCGCTGCGCGTCGGCTGCTCGTAGAACAGTCCCATCTCGCCGAAGAACTGGCCGCGGTTGAGGTAGGCGAGCACCATCTCGTTGCCTTCCTCGTCCTCGATCATGACCTCGACTGAGCCGCTGATGATGTAGTAGAGGACATCCGGCAGGTCACCCGCGTGGATGACCACCGTCTTGGACGGGACCGCGCGAATCCGGCAGTAGCTCAGAAAGCGGTTGATCGCCGGGATTTCGCTCAGCGGCTTGATGTTCTCTTCCATACCGGCTCCCCCACCAGTGACTTCTTAATATACAGCCTTCGCGGTCAGACCCAGTAGGCGGTACCGGTCATGACGCGCGCGGCATGCCGCATCAGCGCGCGCACCGGCGCCGGCAGCCGCTCCCCTCCGGCCGCAGCCGCGCTCGCACCGTGCGCAATCTCTTCCGCCCTCATGGTTTCAAGTATCGCACGGCTGCGGGTGTCGCCCACCGGGAGTCTCCCCAGGTGCTCATCCAGGTGTCCCTCCACCTGCCGCTCGGTCTCGACGACGAACCCGAGGCTCGAGCGATCACCCGCCAGTGCCGCGAGCGCGCCGATGGCGAACGAGCCGGCATACCAGAGCGGATTGAGAAGACTCGGACGTGCATGCAGCTCGGTGAGGCGCCGCTCGCACCACCCCAGGTGGTCGGACTCGGCGCGCGCTGCCGCAAGCAGCATGGCGCGTGTCGTCGCGGAGCGCGCCATGAGCGCCTGACCGTGGTAGAGCGCCTGGGCGGCGAGCTCGCCGGCGTGATTGACCCGCATGAGCGCCGCGCTTTCGCGTTGCTCGGCCGGGGTGAGGCTCGGGCCTGGTGCAGGCGCGCCGGGCACAGGCCGCAGCAGCTGGGCCGGCGCGCATACTGCCCGCAGGGCACGATCGAGGGCGCCGATTACGGCGTCTAAAGAGCGGCCGGACTGCATATCTGAGGCCCCTAGTATAGGCTCCGGGCCCTCGGTAGCCCCGCGAGGCGCGATCCTGCGGGCGCTCTTTGCATTGCGGCACCTGCTTGAGTAAACTTGCCCGCCTTTTTTTGGCCCCGGCCGTCAAGGGGTTATCCCGGGCCCTGGGTCCCGAAGCCACGAGTGATCTATGAAGACCGTATTTGCCAAGTCCGGCACCGTCCGCGGTGACTGGTTCCTAGTCGACGCGAGCGACAAGACGCTCGGGCGCCTCGCCTCGCAGATTGCCCATCGCCTGAAGGGCAAGCACAAGGCCGATTACAGTCCTCACGTCGACATGGGGGATCACATCGTGGTGGTCAATGCGCAGAAGGTGCGTGTCACCGGGCGCAAGCTCACCGACAAGATCTACTACCACCACACCGGTCACATCGGCGGCATCAAGTCGATCGCGCTCGAGAAGCTCCTCGCCGAGCATCCCGAGCGGGCGATCGAGTTTGCAGTCAAGGGCATGCTGCCGAAGAACCCGCTGGGGCGGCGTATGTTCAAGAAGCTGCATGTGTTTGCCGGCGGCGAGCACCCGCATCAGGCCCAGCAGCCCAAGCCGCTCGAGATTCAGTAGGACCCCGCATGCCAGCCACGCAGAATCATCATTACGGCACCGGCCGCCGCAAGACCTCCACCGCCCGGGTGTACCTCCGTCCGGGTACCGGACAGATCACCGTCAACGACCGCTCGCTCGATGAGTTCTTCGGTCGCGAGACCGGGCGCATGATCGTGCGCCAGCCGCTCGATGCGGTGAAGCTGCACGGCCGGTTCGACATCGCCGTGCAGGTGAACGGCGGCGGCACCACCGGTCAGGCAGGTGCGATCCGTCACGGCATCACCCGGGCGCTGATCGAATATGATGAGAGCCTGCGCAAGCCGCTGCGCGATGCGGGCTTCGTGACGCGCGATGCGCGTGAGGTGGAGCGCAAGAAGGTCGGCCGCCGCAAGGCTCGCCGCGGGCCGCAGTACTCGAAGCGTTAAGATGAGCGGGGACGGTCCGCGCCGCGAACCGTCCCCTCGCTCGCATCCCGCCACCTTGGGGGATCGTCTAGTGGTAGGACAACGGACTCTGACTCCGTTTACCTAGGTTCGAATCCTAGTCCCCCAGCCAATCAGAACGGCCCGTCTTTTGAGACGGGCCTTTTTTTCGACCTTGGAGTTGCCGCACCCGGTGCTAGAGCCGGGCGAGCCATCGCCAGATGCGCCGGTACCAGGGTGCCGGCGCCCCGTCAGCGGTGAGCAGGGCAGCGGACGCATCCGGCACGGCTTGCCGAGCGCGGCGGCGCGCAAAGTACCCGCCCATCCAGCCGATCCCGTCGCCGCGACCGGCACCGCCGCCCGCTTCACGCCTCGAACCGATCCAGTGCCGCGCCGCTAGCGCCTCTCCACCCCGTTTGCCGTGCCGATGAGCAGCACATCCGCCGGTCGCACGGCGAACAGACCGACCGTGACGACGCCGGTGATCTGGTTGAGGTCACGCTCGAGAGCCGCCGGATCGGGGATCCTCAGCCCGTGCACATCGAGAATGTGGTTGCCGTTGTCGGTGACGCATCCCGCGCGCCACACCGGCCGACCGCCACGCGCTTCGAGCTCGCGAGCCACCAGCGCGCGCGCCATCGGGATCACCTCGACGGGCACCGGGAACCTGCCCAGGGTGTCGACCACCTTGGAGTCATCGACGATACAGATGAAGCGCCGCGCGGCCGCGGCGATGATCTTCTCGCGGGTGAGCGCACCGCCGCCGCCCTTGACGAGCTGCCGCGCGGGATTCGCCTCATCGGCCCCGTCGACATAGGCGTTGAGCTCCTCGAGGTCATTCAGGTCCGCGACCTCGAAGCCGGCGGCCTTGAGCAGCGCGCTGCTCGCCTCCGAGCTCGACACCGCGCATCGCACCCGTCCGCGCCGCGCGCCGAGCGCTGCGATGAACAGATTCACGGTAGAACCGGTGCCGACGCCGACTGTGGTCTCGTCCGCGATCAGCTCGAGCGCCGCCAGTGCCGCACGTCGCTTGTTCGCATCCCCGTTCGCCATTGCGGATTCGCCGGCTCGAATCACTCTCCAGAAACGACTGTGCCCGCTTTGCGAGCGGGCACAGTGCTTGAATTCGACTCGGCGGCCACTTGCGCGACCGCCGAGTTAAGGCCTATTTCTTCTTGCTTGCTTTCTTCTTAGCCTTCTTTTTCGCTTTCGCCATGTTGGCTCTCCAATTGACGGGTTAGTCCGGGGTCCGAGTATATACACGCGAATCGAAATTACAAGCGAGCACGAGTGAAGTGTGCTAAGCGCGCACGCGTGCTTGCAGTCTCGCGAGCGCGTGCGCGCGCGAGTGCGAGCGTCGCGCGCGGTGCGCTCACTGCGTCGGCGGGCGCGACTCGAGCGACAGAATGAACTTCCAGTGCGCCGCTGCCACTGGTGTGACCGACAGGCGATTGCCCGGACGCAGCAGCACCATTCCCTTGAGCTCTTTGCCGGCGTGCGCGCGCAGCTCGGGCAGCGTGATGATGCGTGCCAGGCGGCGCTTGAGCTGCACGTCCACCATGAACCAGCGGGGCTTGCTGCGCTCGCTGTCCGGATCGTAGTGGTGGTGCTTGCGATCGAAGGCGGTGGGATCCGGATAGCCGCCCTTCACGATCTCCATGATCGCCACGATCCCCGGAACCTCGCAGCTCGAGTAGTACATGAAGGCCTGATCGCCGCGCTGCATCTCATCGCGCAGCATGTTGCGCGCCTGATAGTTGCGCACGCCGTCCCAGCCGGTGGTACGGCGCGCAGCGGCCTCGAGCTGCAGGACGCCGAAGGTGCCGGGCTCGGTCTTCATCAGCCAGTAGTGCATCGGATGAACCCCCCGTCGGTGACTACCGCATCCAGCAGCACGTCGTGCGGCGCCGCCGCGAGGCGCTCCAGCTGCTGGAACGCGTAGCCGAACCCCACCAGATGCGGCTTGTGCCAGACGCGGCGCAGCTGGCGGAAAGCCAGGGCACGGTCGTAGAAGCCGCCGCCGGTGCCGAGCCGCACTCCGCCGGCATCGAACCCCACGAGCGGCAGGAACACGAGGTCGAGCCAGCGCGCCGCGAGCACCTGCGCGCCGACCGGCTCGCCTATGCCCAGGTGGTTCTCCCGCAGCTCGCCGCCGAGTGCGACGAAGCGCATGCCGAATGAGGTGCGCCGCCGGTCGATGCGCGGCAGGTAGATGCTGCAGCCACGCCGCTGCGCGAGGGCGATGAGCGGGGCCGCGTCGAGCTCGAAGGGAAGCGCGCTATAGACCGCAATGCGCTTGCCGGCCGCGAGCCGCAGCGCTCGATCGGCATTGCGGGCGGCACGGTGGGCGGCGGCGGTGCGCTCGCCGGGGGGCACGGCACGACGCCGTGCACGCAGCTCGGCCCGCAGTGCTCTGCGGGCCGTGCTCAGAGTGGAATCAGGCAGCGCCACCCGCCTGTGCCGGTGCGGGCCGTTGCTCTCGAACCAGAGCAACAGGTGGGACGAGCTGCGACAGGTAAGGCTTTCCGCTCAAGAGTGCGGACCTGCACAGTGCTGCCGCAAGCGCTGAGTCCCGAGGGTGTTTCAATTAGGGTCCGAGGTAACCCGGTCCGCTTATCGAGCACCGCAGGTGACGCTGGCAATGACTGTACACCAAGCCCGCGGCGGGCGCTTGAGACACCCGTCGCATCACAGATCGAGTTGTGCGCCCTTGCCGAGGGCACCCTCGACCCGTTCACGCAGCGCCCGCACCCGGTGGCCCGTGCCACTGTCGAGCTTGGTCTCCCGATCGCGCACCTTGAGGAACTCATGCGCCAGGTTGAGCGCTGCCATGACCGCGATGCGGTCCAGGCCCACCACCTTGCCGCTGTCGCGGATCTCGCGCATGCGGGTGTTGAGGAACTCGGCGGCGTCCAGCAGCGCCGAGCGTTCCTCGTAGGCGCATGCCACCACGTACTCCTTCTCCATGATGCGCACGCTGACGCGCGCCTGGTCCGGTGGGCTCACGCGCCGTGCTCGAGGGTCTTCAAGCGCCCGATCATGGCCTCGACGCGGGTGCGCACCTGCTCGTTCCGGTGCATCAGCGAGGCACGCTCCCCGGCGAGCGACTCGTGCCGTGCCTTGAGCGCGCGGTTCTCTTCCTTGAGGTGCTCGAGCATGGCGAGCAGTTCCTCGATGCGCTTCGTGAGGCGGGTCAGTTCCAGATCGAGCTGTGTTTTTGTAGTGTCGCTCATGGCGCAGGACTATAGAGCCCCGCTCTTCATGCGGTCAATCGCACTCAACTATAATGCGACAGCGCATGATCCAGCCCGATTACGACCAGATCGAGCAGCTGTTGACCGGACAGCGCTCGCTCACGGATGCTGCCGAGGCTCACGGCACGCTCACCGGCTGTCTGTGCGCGCTGGCCGACTACGCCTTCCAGGACTGGCTGCGCGACATCCTGCCCGACGGGCGTGCCGATGCAGATGTCGCCGACACGTTGTACGGACTGTTCACGGCCACGAGCGCCGCGCTCGAGCAGACCGACATGGAGTTCGAGCCGCTGCTGCCGAGCGACGCCCAGCCGCTCGAGGTGCGCACCGCGGCGCTGGCAGTGTGGTGCCAGGGGTTCCTCTACGGACTTGGCTCGGGCGCGATCCCCGATGCCAGCGGTCTGCCCGGCGACGTCGGCGAGGTGGTACGCGATTTCACCGAGATCACCCGTGCCGGAGTCGATGCGCAGCAGGGTGAGGAGTCGAACGAAGGCGCCTACGCCGAGCTGGTCGAGTTCGTGCGCGTCGGGGCGCAGCTGCTCTACGAGGAGCTCGCACCTTCGCGGCACGCACCGCTTCCCGCGGCCGAGCCGCTCCACTAGGGCGCAGCCGCGTGCCGAAAGACGAGTTCGCGCGCCGCCGCCGGCAGCTGATGCGTCTCATGGGGCGCGATTCGATCGCAGTGCTGCCCGCCGCACCCGTGCGCCACCGCAACAGCGACGTCGAGTACCCCTATCGCCAGGACAGCGACTTTCATTACCTCACGGGCTTCGGCGAGCCCGAGGCGGTCGCGGTGCTGGTGCCGGGGCGCGAGCAGGCCGAGTACATCCTGTTCGTGCGCGAGCGCGACGCGGCGCGCGAGACCTGGGACGGGCGGCGTGCCGGACCTGCCGGTGCCTCACGGGAATACGGCGCGGACGATGCCTTTCCGATCGCCGACATGGACGAGATCCTCCCGGGGCTGCTCGAGAACCGCACCCGCGTCTACTACACCATGGGGGTGTACGCGGATTTCGACCAGCGCGTCGTCGGCTGGGTGAACGCGCTGCGCACCCAGGCGAAGACCGGGCGGCATCCGCCCCAGGAGCTGGTCGCGCTCGAGCACCTGTTGCACGACATGCGGCTCTACAAGTCGCGTACCGAGCTCGAGCTCATGCGCAACGCGGCCCGCATCAGCGCGCGCGCGCACCTGCGGGTGATGCGCTTCTGCCGCCCCGGAGTCACCGAGTACCAGGTGATGGCGGAGCTGCTGCACGAATTCCGCCGCCACAACGCCGATACCGCCTATGCGCCGATCGTCGGCGGCGGAGCCAACAGCTGCATCCTGCACTACCGTGACAACGATCAGCCGCTCGCCGACGGCGAGCTGCTGCTGGTGGATGCCGGCTGCGAGCTCGGCTCCTATGCGTCGGACATCACGCGCACTCTGCCCATCAACGGGCGCTTCACGCCCGAGCAGCGTGCAGTCTATGAGGTCGTTCTCGAGGCCAATCGCGCCGGCATCGCGAGCGTGCGGCCCGGCAAGCACTGGAACGAGCCGCATGAGGCGGCGGTAAAGGTGATCACGCAGGGTCTGGTGCGGCTCGGGCTCCTGAAGGGCCGCCTCGCGACGCTCATCAAGAGCGGCGCCTACCGGCGTTTCTTCATGCATCGCACCGGCCACTGGCTGGGGCTCGACGTGCACGACGTCGGTGATTACAAGGTCGGGGATGAGTGGCGGGTGCTGGAGCCCGGCATGACGCTCACCGTCGAGCCTGGGATCTACCTGCCGGCCGGCGCGCGTGGCGTGCCGCGTCGCTTCCGCAACATTGGTATTCGCATCGAGGACGATGTGCTGGTGACTCGCCGCGGAGCCGAGGTCCTGAGCGCGCGCGCGCCCAAGGATCCTGATCAGATCGAAGCCGTCATGGCGCGCGGCTGAGCGCACGGCGAGGGTCCTCATGAGCGCTGCCTCCGTCAGCCCCGATGCCACCGCGGTGGACGTTGCGATCGTCGGCGGCGGGATGGTGGGTGCCAGCCTTGCGCTCGGACTCGCCGGCAGCGGCATGCGGATCCTGCTCACCGAGGCGGTGCCGTTCGGGGCGAGCGGCCAGCCGAGCTTCGATGAGCGCAGCACTGCGCTCGGCAATGCGAGCCGGCGCATCTTCGAGGGGCTCGGAGTCTGGCACGGGATGGCACCCGAAGCCGCTCCGATCCGTGCGATCCACATCTCCGACGCGGGCGGCTTCGGCTGCGCGCGCCTCAGCGCCGCTGAGCAGGGGATCGAGGCTCTCGGCTATGTAGCGCCCAATCGCCGCATCGGCGCGCAGCTGTGGGGACTCCTCACGCGCGCCCCCGGCCTCAGCCTCAGAGTTCCGGGGCGGGTCGAGGACATCGCGATCGATGCAGGCGGTGCGCGCTTCATCGTGGTGAGCGGCGCCGGGCGCGAGGCGGTGACGGCGCGGCTGATCGTCGCGGCCGATGGCGCGCATTCTGAAGTCCGTACCGCAGCCGGGATCGACGCCGGGGTCGAGGACTACCAGCAGCTGGCGGTCGTCGCCAACGTCGCGAGCGACACGCCGCACGAGGGCATCGCTTACGAGCGCTTCACGCGCAGCGGGCCGCTGGCGGTGCTGCCGCTCGCCGATGCGACGCTGAGCGTCATCTGGGCGTGTCATCGCGCCGATGCCCCGCGGGTCCTGTCGCTCGATGACGCCGCGTGGCTTGGCGAGCTGCAGTCCCGGTTCGGGTGGCGCGCGGGGCGCTTCGTGCGCGCCGGTCGCCGCGCTTCCTATCCGCTGAGACTCACGCGCGCACTGTACCCGGTCGCGACCCGCACGGTGCTGATCGGCAACGCCGCCCAGGCGCTGCACCCGGTGGCGGGGCAGGGCTTCAATCTCGGCCTGCGCGATGCAGCCATGCTGGCGGAGGTGCTCACCAGCAGCGCCGGCGACCCCGGGGATGCGGCGCTGCTCGCGCGCTTCGCAGCCTGGCGCGCGCGCGACCGTAGCGGCGTCACGCGCTTCACTGACGGTCTGGTGCGGCTGTTCGGCGATCAGCGTCCGGGCATGGGCCTGCTGCGCAACTTGGGGCTGCTGCTGTTCGATCTCAGCCCGCCCGCCAAGAGCGCGCTCGCGCGGGTCAGTCTCGGTTTTGGCGGCCCGACGCCCCGCCTGGCCCGCGGGCTGCCGGTGCGTCATGCCTGAGCTCGACGTCGTGATCGTCGGCGGCGGACCGGTGGGCGCGTGTGCCGCGGCGCTCCTGGCCCGCGGCATCGGCGCCACAACGCGCGTTGCGCTCATCGAGCCGCACGTGCCACAGCCGCCCGGCGCGGGCGCGCCGCCCGATGCACGGGTGGTCGCAATCTCGCGGGCCAGCCAGCACATTCTGCATAGCGCCGGGGCCTGGCAGGCGATGGACGCTAGCCGGCTGTGCGCCTATGAGCGCATGCGCATCTGGCACGAGAGCGTCGCCGCAGACGGCGATGAGGTACTGCGCTTCGATGCGGCCGACGTGGGCGAGCCGGACTTGGGCTACATCGTCGAGAGCCGGTTGCTGCAGACGGCGCTCATCGGGGCGTTCAGTGCGGCGGGCGGGCATCTCGAACCGGCGCAGTTCGTCTCGCTCGCGATCGATGCCGACGGGGTGCGCGTCACGACCAGCCGTGGCGAGCTGCGCGCCAGCCTGGTGATCGGCGCCGACGGAGCGCAGTCGGCGCTGCGCTCCGCGGTCGGTCTCACCGCCGAGGTGAGCGAGTACCACCAGACGGCCATCGTGGCCACGGTGGCGACCGCCCGCTCGCACGAGCGCACGGCGTGGCAGCGCTTCATGAAGAACGGCACGCTCGCTTTCCTGCCGCTGTTCGACGGCACGAGCTCGATCGTCTGGTCCGCCGATGAGGCACTCGCGAGCGAGCTCGCGGCGGCGAACGATGCCGGGTTCGCCGCAGCTCTCGATCGTGCCTCGGACCTGGCGCTCGGGGCGACGCGCCTCGCGGGCGCGCGGGGCAGTTTTCCGCTGCGGCATCTGCGGGCGCCACGCTACGTCGCTGAGCGCTGCGCACTGATCGGCGATGCCGCGCACGTGGTGCACCCGCTCGCCGGCCAGGGCGTGAATCTGGGCCTGCTCGATGCCGCAGCTCTCGCCCAGCTCGTGACGCGGGCGATCGCCGAGCGCGAGGCCCCGGGCTCGCTCTCGGTGCTGCGCGCCTACGAGCGCTGGCGCAAGAGCGAGGTGGCCGTCATGGACACCGCGATCAACGCCTTCGATCGCCTGCTCGCCCACGGCACCGGACCGGTGGCGCGCCTGGCGCAGCGCGGGCTCTCCATCGTGAGCCACAGCCAGGAGCTGCGCCGGCTCTTCATCCGACGCGCGCTCGGTGTGACCGGCGAGCTGCCCGCTGCAGCGCGGCGGGCGGTGTGACGGAGCGGCCTGTACCATGATCTGAAGTGGCTGAGGAGGGCATCGCTTATGTCTCGGCAGATGATCTACACGCGATCGTTAGCGATCCTCTCGGTGTGCGCCTTGACCGCGACCGTCTGGGTCCGTGCGGATACCACACGCGGCGACCTGCCCCAGCGGCAGGAGCTCAAACGCGCCGACCTGTCGAGCTCGACGGACATGGAGGTCATCACCTCGGTGAGCGAGATCAGGAAGGGCGAGACCGTGCCGCGGCACTCGCATCACGGCATCGAGACCGGCTATGTGCTGCAGGGCTCGATGGTGCAGCTGCCCGGCAAGGCACCGACGATGATGGCGACCGGCAGCTCCTTCATGAACCTGCGCGACGTGCCGCACGCCGGCTTCACGGTAGTCGGGGATCAGCCGCTGCGGCTCCTGACGGTGCACGTCGTCGACAAGAACAAGCCTTTGTACGAGTGGGAGCACTGAATGCGGCTCACGCGGGACAATCCCGCGCTCGTCAGATGGCGGTGGTGGATGGCGGCGGTCGCCGTCGGGGAGATCGGCTGGTTCGCGCTGCTGCGGCCGCCGCCTTCCACGAGCTGGGGCGCACTTTCGGTGCTGGCGCTCTCGCCTCTGGCGGTGGTCGGATACGTCTATCTGATGGTGGCCGTGTCGGCAGTGCTCAACGACCGGGCATGGGACTACCGGTTTCGCCAGATGATCGTGCTGGTGCTGGGAATCAGCGTGGGGTGCTTCGTGGCCGCGCTGGTGTGGCTCACGAAGGTGCGTTTCGAGTCGACCCTCGGTTGATTCCCCAGTCGCCCCGGGGTGGGGCGAGGCTCACCTCGCTCAGGAGAGGGGAATCCGGTCCACCTTGGCCGCGCACACGAAGTCGTTCTCCGACAGCCCCTTCACGGCGTGCGTCGTGAACTTCACGCGGCAGTAGTTGTAGCCGACTTCGAGGTCTGGGTGATGGTCCTCGATGTTGGCGATGTGTGCGAGCGCATTCACGAAGCTCATGGTGCGGTAGAAATCGCGGAAGGCGAACTTGCGCTGGATGGCGTGCGCATCCTCGATCAGGGCCCACTCGGCCGAGACCTGCGTGAGGAGCCTCGCCGCCTCGGCCGCGGCGAGCGGCGGCATGCCGCCCTCGCAGGGTTTGCATTTGCGTGCCGCGAGCTCCGCGCTCATGCGTTACCTCCGACGTCCAGGCGCTCGTAGCGCCGCGCGACATACCGCTCGACGATCTCCTGGAACTCCTCGGCGATCCGCTCGCCTTTCAGCGTGACGGTCTTCTTGCCGTCCTCGTACACCGGCGCCACGGGCCGCTCGCCGGTGCCGGGCAGGCTGATGCCGAGGTTGGCGTGCTTGCTCTCGCCCGGACCGTTCACCACACAGCCCATGACCGCAACCGTCATCGCCTCGACGCCGGCGTACTCGCGCCGCCACTGCGGCATGCGATGACGGATGTGCGACTGGATCTGCTGCGCGAGCTCCTGGAAGAAGGTGCTGGTGGTGCGCCCGCATCCGGGGCAGGCGATGACCAGCGGTGTGAAGGCGCGCAGCCCCATGGTCTGCAGGATCTCCTGCGCCACCACCACCTCCTGGGTGCGATCGCCGCCCGGCTCAGGCGTCAGGGAGGCACGGATGGTGTCGCCGATGCCTTCCTGCAGCAGCACCGACATGCCGGCGGTCGAGGCCACGATGCCCTTCGATCCCATGCCGGCCTCGGTGAGGCCGAGGTGCAGCGGATAGTCACAGCGCGCGGCAAGCTCACGGTAGATGGCGATCAGATCCTGCACGCCACTCACCTTGGCCGAGAGAATGATGCGGTTGTGAGCCAGGCCGAGCTCCTCGGCACGCTCTGCACTCGCAATCGCCGACAGCACGACGGCGTTGCGGGTCACGGTCCGCGCATCGAGCGGCTCAGGGAGCGCTGAGTTCTCGTCCATGAGGCGCGTCAGCAGGTCCGAGTCGAGGCTCCCCCAGTTCACGCCGATGCGCACCGGCTTCTCGTAGCGGCAGGCGATCTCGATCATCTCGGCGAACTGCGGATCGCGCTTGGCTCCCCGCCCGACGTTGCCGGGATTGATGCGGTACTTGGCGAGCGCCGCCGCGCAGTCGGGGTGCTCGCGCAGCAGCTTGTGGCCGTTGAAGTGGAAGTCACCGATCAGCGGCACGCCGATGCCGGCGCGGTCCAGCCAGTCGCGGATCGGCGCGACCGCCGCCGCTGCCTCGCTGCTGTTCACGGTGATGCGCACCAGCTCCGAGCCCGCGCGCGCCAGGGCCTGCACCTGCCGTGCCGTGCCTTCGATGTCCGCGGTGTCCGTATTGGTCATCGACTGGACCACGATCGGCGCGTTGCCGCCGACGCGAACCTGACCGATGGACACCTGGACCGTGGAACGGCGCGCGAGGCTCATAGCGCACGAATTCTACCGTTGCCGCGCTTCCCGGGCTGCTATCATTGCGGGGCTCGAACCGGTCTGTCCGGAGAGAGTCCGGCCTCACGAGGCAGGACCGCCGAAGGCGCAAATTCCGCCCGGAAACGCTCAGGCACAAGAACGGCAGACGGCGGGGCACGCGAGCTTAGCGTGTTCCGCGGGGCTTCTGGAGAGCGGTGGACCATCCTCCACCCACCGAAGGGGAGCGGCGCAGCGTGTGCGCCTGATCTCTCAGGTCACAGGACAGAAGGGCGGCAGGCACCTCGCTTAGCGAGAAGCGCGGGGCGCCCGCCGGCGATTTTGTCTGGCCGAGGGGGACATACCCGTGGGAAGACAGACCCCGTTATTCGCCCTGCACCGCGAGCTCGGTGCCCGGATCGTCGACTTCGGCGGCTGGGACATGCCGGTGCAGTACAGCTCGCAGATCGGCGAGCACCACGCCGTACGCCGTGCCGCGGGCGTCTTCGACGTCTCGCACATGTGCGTCGTCGACCTGCGCGGGCCGCGGGTGCGCCCATTCCTGCAGCAGCTGCTCGCCAACGACGTCGGCCGGCTGCGCATTCCCGGCAAGGCTCTCTACTCGTGCATGCTCAATGAGCGCGCCGGCGTCATCGACGACCTGATCGTTTATTTCCTCACCGAGGAGTGGTTCCGTGCGGTGGTGAACGCCGGCACGCGCGACAAGGATCTCGCCTGGATCCGCCAGCATGCGGCGGCCTTCGGCGTCGGGGTCACCGAGCGCGCTGACCTTGCGATGCTCGCGGTGCAGGGCCCCGAGGCGCGCGCCAAGGCGGCGCAGCTGCTCAGCTCCGCCGACGGCCCGACGGCGCAGGCGCTGCCAGCGTTCGTCGGCGCCGAGCTCGGCGGCTGGTTCGTAGCGCGCACCGGTTATACGGGCGAGGACGGCTTCGAGATCATGATGCCGGCCGCCGATGCGGTGCCGGCATGGCGGGCTCTGAACGCCCTCGGCGTCGCCTCCTGCGGACTCGGCGCGCGCGACACGCTGCGGCTCGAGGCCGGCATGAATCTCTACGGTAACGACATGGACGAGAGCACCCACCCGTACGAGTCCGGCCTCGGCTGGACCGTGGCGCTCGAGCCGCGCGTGCGGCAGTTCGTCGGACGCACCGCGCTCGAGGCGATCCTCGCGGCGGGTTCGCGAGATAAGCTCGTCGGCCTGGTGCTCGAAGACCGCGGCGTGCTGCGCAGCCACCAGAAGGTGAGTACCGCGGCAGGCGAGGGCGAGATCACGAGCGGCACCTTCTCCCCGACGCTCGAGCGCTCGATCGCATTCGCACGGCTGCCGGAGGCGAGCGGCGCACAGGTGCAGGTGGACATCCGCGGCAAGCTGCTCAATGCGCGCGTCGTCAAGCCGCCGTTCGTGCGCTTCGGTAAATCGCTCCTCACCTGATCCCATTCAGAACAAGCGAAGGACTTCTCCATGAGTAACGTTCCCGCTGAGCTCCGGTACACCAGGTCCCACGAGTGGGTGCGCACGCTCACCGACGGCACGGTCGAGATCGGTATCACCGATCACGCGCAGCACGCGCTCGGCGATCTGGTGTTCGTCGAGGTGCCCGAGGCGGGCCGCACGGTGGCCTCCGGCGAGGCCTGCGCGGTGGTCGAGTCGGTGAAGGCGGCGTCCGATGTGTACGCGCCGTTCGGCGGCGAGGTCACGGCGGGGAACCCCAAGCTCGCGGATGCGCCCGAGACGGTCAACTCGGATCCGTACGGTGAAGGCTGGCTGATGCGCTTGAAGCCCGCCGCGGGGGCGATCGCCGCGGCCGGACTGCTCTCGGCGGCCGACTACACCAAGGTGCAGGACGCGGAGGGCGGCTGATGGCCTTCATTCCCCACACGCCAGCGGACGTGGCGGCGATGCTCGCCACCATCGGCGCGCGCAGCATCGATGAGCTGTTCGAGGAGATCCCGCCGACTCTGCGGGTGAAGTCGCTCGCCGGTGTGCCCCCCGAGCTCAATGAGATGGAGATCGGCCGGCTGATGAGCGAGCGCGCGGCGCTCGATGGCACGCCGCTCTCCTTTCTCGGCGCTGGCGCCTACGAGCACCACATCCCGGCTGCCGTCTGGGCGATCACCACCCGCGGGGAGTTCTACAGCGCCTACACGCCCTATCAGGCCGAGGCGAGTCAGGGCACGCTGCAGATGATCTACGAATTCCAGACCATGATCGCGCGCCTCACCGGCATGCAGGTCGCCAACGCCTCGATGTACGACGGCGCCTCGGCGACCGCGGAAGCCGCGCTCATGGCGGTGCGCGCCAACCGCAAGTCGAAGTCCGCGCGCATCCTGGTGCCGACCACGCTGCACCCGCACTACCGGGCTGTGGCGGTGGCGATGGCGAGCAACCAGGGGCTGAGGTTCGAGGAGCTTCCCTACTGCACGGCCGAGGGCATAACACCCGCCGCCTCGCTCGAGAAGTACGCCGCCGACGATGTCACGGCGCTCGTCATCCAGCAGCCGAACTTCTTCGGGCGGCTCGAGGACGTGGACGCACTCACCGACTGGGCGCACGCGCGCGGTGCTCACGTGATCGCGGTCGTCAATCCGACCTCGCTCGCACTGCTCAAGCCCCCGGGGGAGTGGGGCGAGCACGGCGCCGATATCGCCGTCGGCGAGGGGCAGCCGCTCGGCGTGCCGCTGTCCTCGGGCGGCCCGTACTTCGGCTTCATGACCACGCGCATGGAGCACGTGCGGCAGATGCCCGGACGCATCGTCGGGCGCACGCTCGATGCCGCGGGGCGCGAGGGCTTCACCCTGACGCTGCAGGCGCGCGAGCAGCACATCCGTCGCGCCAAGGCGACCTCCAATATCTGCACCAATCAGGGGCTGCTGGTGACCGCCGCCACCATCTATATGTCGCTGATGGGGGCCGAGGGACTGAAGCGCACCGCGGCTGCGAGCCATGCACGCAGCCGCGAGCTCGCCGCCGCGCTCACGCGCCTGCCGGGCGTGCGCAGCGCGTTCACCGGACCGCACTTCCATGAGAGCGTGCTGCTGCTCGACCGGCCGGTGGCGCCAGTGCTCGGGGCGCTCGCCGCGCGCGGCATCCTCGGCGGCCTCGACCTCGCGCCGTACTACCCGGAGCTCGGCCCGGCGCTGCTGGTATGTGCCACCGAGACCAAGAGCTCCGCCGACCTCGAGCGTTACCGCGCATCGCTCGGCGAGGTGATGCAGACGGCGCGCGCGGCTTAAGCCACGGGATGATTCCATGCCAGCCAAAGAGAAAGTGATCTTCGAGTACTCGCACCCCGGCCGCGGCGCGAGCGATCAATGGCCGCACGAAGTGGCAGCGGCGGCGCTCGCCGATCTGCCGGCGCAGCTGCGCCGCACGCAAGCGCCGCAGCTCCCGGAGGTGGGCGAGCTCGAGGCGGTGCGTCATTTCACGCGCCTGTCGCAGCTCAACTTCTCCATCGATACGCATTTCTATCCGCTCGGCTCGTGCACGATGAAATACAACCCCAAGGCGTGCAACCAGTACGCCATGCTGCCGCAGTTCCTGGCGCGCCATCCGCTCGCGCCGGAATCGCACGGCCAGGGTTTTCTCGCCTGCATGTACGAGCTGCAGGAGATGCTGAAGGAAGTGACCGGCATGCAGGGCGTGGCGCTCTCGCCGATGGCGGGCGCCCACGGTGAGTTCGCCGGCGTCGCCATGATCCGCGCCTATCACCGCGCGCGCGGCGACCTCAAGCGCAACGAGATCATCGTCCCCGAGGCCGCGCACGGCACCAATCCGGCGACCGCCACCATGTGCGGCTGCGTGGTGCGCGAGATTCCGGTCAACGCCGCCGGGGATGCCGACCTCACGGCGCTCAAGGCCGCGGTCGGCCCGAACACCGCCGGCATCATGCTCACCAACCCCTCGACGCTCGGCGTCTTCGAGCGCGGCATCGAGCAGGTGGCGCAGGTGGTGCATGAGGCGGGCGGGCTCCTCTACTACGACGGCGCGAACCTGAATGCGATCCTTGGCAAGGTGCGCCCGGGGGACATGGGGTTCGATGTGATGCACATGAACCTGCACAAGACCTTCTCGACGCCGCACGGCGGCGGCGGCCCGGGTGCCGGAGCGGTCGGGGTGGGCGCGCGGCTGCTGCCGTTCCTGCCGCTGCCGATCGTCGCCCGCGACGGCGAGCGCTATCGCTGGCTCGCCGAGGCCGATCTGCCGCAGTCGATCGGACGGCTGTCGGCCTTCATGGGCAACGCCGGCGTGCTGCTGCGCGCCTACATCTACATGCGCCTGCTCGGGCGCGACGGCATGCGCGCGGTCGGCGAGTACTCGACGCTCAATGCCAACTACCTGCTCAAGCGCCTGCGCGATGCGGGCTTCGATGCCGCGTATCCCGAGCGCCGTGCGAGCCATGAGTTCATCGTGACGCTCAAGCGGCAAGCGCGTGAGCTCGGCGTGACGGCCATGGATTTCGCCAAGCGTCTGCTCGATCTCGGCTACCATGCGCCGACCACCTACTTTCCTCTGCTGGTGCCGGAGTGTCTGCTGATCGAGCCGACCGAGACCGAGAGCAAGGACGTGCTCGATGAGTTCGTGGCGGCCATGGCCCAGATTCAGCGCGAGGCCGAGCAGGAACCCGAGCGGGTTCGCAGCGCACCGCATACCATGCCGGTGCGGCGCCTGGATGATGTACGGGCGGCGCGACACCTGGACCTCACATGGACGCCGACGACGCAGCCATAGATCGTTACAAGCCGCGCGGCCTGACCCGGCTGCTGCGGGCGTTCGGCTCGAGCGCCAAGGGCCTCGCCGGGGCGTTCCGCGATGAAGCGGCGTTTCGTCAGGAACTTGCCTTCGTTGCGTGCGTCATACCGCTCGCACTATGGCTGGGTCACAATGGCATCGAGCGCGCGCTCCTCATCGGACCGGCGCTTCTCATTCTCATCGTCGAGCTCCTGAACAGCGCCATCGAGGCCACCGTGGATCGCATCGGGCTCGAGCGGCATGCGCTCGCCGGACTCGCCAAGGACATCGGCTCGGCCGCGGTCCTCATGTCGTTCGTGCTGCTGATCGCGGTGTGGCTGCTGGTGCTGCTCGGCCGCTAGTGGAGCCCCACCCGATGCGATTCGCCCGACTGCTGCTGCTCGCCGCCCTGCTCACCGCTGCCACCGTGCAGGCGGCGGAGCCGCCTCTCAACCCGCCGGGGCCGCCGCCCGCCACACCCACCGCCACGCCGCAGCCCGCGGGGCGTGACGCCGCAGCTCCCGCGGTCACCGAACCCGCGCCGCTCCCGCCGCCGGCGACGCCCGGGCCAGCGACACCGGCGGGCGCTGCACCGCAGATCGCGCAGCAGGCAGCGGCCGTCGAGGCGAATCCCGACTGGGCCGTGACGCTTGAGCGCATCGCCGGCAGCGTCGTCTCCATCGACCTCGACCAGACGCGTGCCTTCGACACCGAATGGAACACGACCGCGCAGGCGACCGGCTTCGTGGTGGATGCCGAGCGCGGCCTGATCCTCACCAACCGCCACGTGGTGACACCCGGTCCCGTGACCGCGGAGGCCACCTTCCTCAATCGCGAGGAAGTGCAGCTGTACCCCGTGTACCGCGACCCGGTGCACGACTTCGGCTTCTATCACTACGATCCCGCGAAGCTGCGCTTCATCAAGCCCAAGGCGCTGCCGCTGTTCCCCGAGGGCGCGCAGATCGGGCGCGAGATCCGCGTGGTCGGCAACAACGCCGGCGAGCAGCTCTCGATCCTCGCCGGCACGCTGGCGCGACTCGATCGCGACGCGCCCGACTACGGCATCGCCAAGTACAACGACTTCAACACCTTCTATCTGCAGGCGGCGTCCGGCACCTCGGGCGGCTCCTCGGGCTCACCGGTGATCGACATCCGCGGCCGCGTCGTGGGCCTGAACGCGGGCGGCGCGAGCGGTGCGGCTTCGAGCTTCTACCTGCCGCTCGGGCGCGTGCGCCGCGCGCTCAACCTCATCCAGCAGGGCAAGCCCGTGTCGCGCGGCACGCTGTATACGGTCTTCAACTACCAGCCCTACGACGAGCTCGATCGCCTCGGGCTCGATGCGCGCACCGAAGCCGACGTGCGCCGCACCTTCCCGCGCTACACCGGCATGCTGGTCGTCACCGAGGTGCTGCCGGGCTCGCCGAGCGAGAACCTGCTGCAGCCCGGGGACATCCTGCTGCGCGTGAATGGCCGCTATGTCACGCAGTTCGAGCCGCTCGAGGAGGTGCTGGATGAGTCGGTCGGGCAGTCACTCGACGTCGAGCTGGAACGCGGCGGCAAGCCACTGGCAGCGCGGCTGCCGGTCGGTGACCTGCACGCCATCACCCCGAGCGCCTACGCCGAGTTTGGCGATGCGGTCGTCAACACGCTGTCCTATCAGCTGGCGCGCGCCTTCAACGTCCCGGCGCACGGCGTGTACGTCGCCAATCCCGGCTACGTGTTCGGCAGCGCCGCGGTGCCGCGTGGTGCCCTGATCGTCGAGCTCAACGGCCACCGCACCGATGACCTCGCCGCCTTCGAGAGCGGCATCGCCGAGCTCGGCGACGGTGACTACGCCACGGTGCGCTATACCACCATCGACGATCCGAACGGCAGCCAGCTGCGTGCCATCCGCATGGATCGGCTGTGGTACCCGGCGCGCCACTGCGATCGCGACGATCTCCGGGGCTGGTGGGAGTGCCGCGAGCTCGCGCCCGGACCGCCGCCCAAGGCAGCCGTGGTGAGCTCGACCGTGTTTCCGCATTACGGCGACCCGCGCGAGAACGCACTCGCTCCATCGCTCGTCATGGTGACCTTCGACATGCCGTATTCGGTGTCGGGCATCACCGAGCGCAACTATCACGGCACTGGACTGGTGGTGGACGCGGCCCGCGGACTGGTGGTGGTCGACCGCAACACCGTGCCGGTCGCGGTCGGCAACGTGACGGTCACCTTCGCCGGCACCGTGCAGGTGCCGGGGCGCGTGGTGTACGTCCATCCGCTGCACAACTACGCCATCGTCGCCTACGACCCGCAGCTCATCGGCTCGACGCCGGTGAAAGCGGCGAAGCTCACGCCGCGCGAGATCAGCGCCGGCGAGGGGCTGTGGGTGGTGGGGCTCGGCTCCGACAGCCAGGTGCACTCGCGGGCCACCGCGGTCGCCAGCATCGAGCCCCTCGAGCTGCCGCTGTCGCGCACCATGCGCTTCCGCGACAGCAGCCTCGAGACCGTGCAGCTGGTGAATCCGCCGCTCGACTTCGACGGCGTGCTCGCCGACAAGGACGGCAACGTAATCGGCACCTGGTCGAGCTTTGCCTACGAGAACGGCCGCGAGCTCACCCAGGACACGCGCGGCGTGCCGATCGACGTGGTCGCCGACATGGTCGACCGGGTGCGCACCGGGCACGCGCTGCGCTCGCTCGAAGCCGAGCTCAGCGTGCAGCCGCTCTCGAGCGCACGCGAGATCGGCCTGCCGGACAGCTGGACGGCGCGCCTTGCGCAGCACACCCCCACGCGGCGCCAGGTGCTCACCGTGGTGCGTCTGGTCGCAGGCTCCCCGGCCGCACGGCTCCTGCGCCAGGGTGATCTGCTGCTCGCCATCGATGGCCAGGTGGTGACGCGGTTCCGTGAGGTCGAGCGGGCGGCCGCCGACCGCGAGCTGGTGCACGTCACCGTTTGGCGCGGGCAGCAGGAGCTGACGCTCGATGTGCCGACCGCCGAGCTCTCCGGGCGCGACGTCGAGCGGCTGGTGCAGTGGGCCGGCGCGACGCTGCAGGCCCCGCACCGCGCGATGAGCGCGCAGCGCGCCATCCCACCGCGCGGCGTCTATGTCGCCTATTTCGCCTATGGATCGCCGGCGACCCGCTACGGACTGTTTCCGGGACGGCGCATCGTCGAGGTGGATGGCGTTGCGACTCCGGACCTCGACACGTTTCTCAAGGTGGTCACCGGCCGACCCGACCGCTCGTCGGTGCGTCTGAAGACCATCACCTGGAACAACGCGCCGGAAGTCATCACGCTGAAACTCGACAAGCACTACTGGCCGGCCTATGAGCTCACCCACACCAATGCCGGATGGGTGCGCACGGCGCTCGAATAGGTCACATTTTTCTCTTGTTCCTACAGGCAGTTGCGGCGGGCTGATGCTTTGCTGCAACAGCGGGGTTCTCCCGCGCGCGGCTTGCTAGAATTTCCGTATGGTCCGCGTCGTCCGAGCCACCCAGGTCGAGATCGAGACTGCCGTGCAGGTGCTGCGCGACGGGGAGCTCGTCGCGTTCCCCACCGAGACCGTGTACGGACTCGGCGCCAATGCGCAGAACCCGGTGGCGGTGCGCCGCATCTTCGAGGCCAAGGCACGTCCGGCCACCAATCCGGTGATCGTGCACCTCGACAGCCCGCGTTACCTGCATCGCTGGGTGCGGGAAGTGCCTGAGGGGGCGCTCAAGCTCGCCGAGACCTTCTGGCCGGGTCCGCTCACCATGGTGATGCCGCGTGCCGCCCACGTTCACGACGTCGTCACCGGGGGCCAGGAGACGATCGCGATCCGCGTACCCTCACACCCCATGGCGCAGCAGCTGCTCACGGCCTTCGGCGGCGGCATCGCGGCGCCCTCGGCCAATCGCTACGGGCGGCTGTCGCCGACGCGCGCCGAGCACGTGCGTGAGGAGCTCGGCGAGGCCGTGCGCCTGATCCTGGATGGCGGCGAGTGCCAGCTCGGGCTCGAATCGACCATCGTGTCGTTCGAGGGGCCGAACGTACGGCTGCTGCGGCCGGGCAGCATCACCGCCGGGCAGATCCGCTCCGTGGTCGGTGAGCTCCTCATCGGGCCGGCGGAGGAGTCCCCACGGGTGCCGGGCAGCGGTGCCATGCACTACGCGCCCACGACCTCCATGACCATCGTGCCGGCCGGGGAGATCGATGCGCAGGCCGATGCCGCCTCCGGGGGCGGGCGGCGCATCGCGGTGCTGGCGCAGCGCCTGCCGCTGCGCTCCCACAAGTACGTCACCTGGATCAACGCCGGCCGGCGGCCTGAGAGCTACGGCCGCGACCTGTACAACAACCTGCGCACTCTCGATCGCGCCGCCTGCCAGAAGATCCTGGTGCAGGCGGTGCCCGACGGCGAGCGCTGGGATGCGGTTCGCGACCGCCTGCTGCGCGCGGCGACCAACGTGGCGGAGAGCGACGAGGGCACCGGCAACGTGGCCGTTCTCCCGTAAAATCCCGCCGGTGCCTCGCGCCCGATTCATCGATCCGTTCGAGCCTCAAGAAGTGCGCCGCCTGGTGCGCGAGTTCGGCTCGCCGCTGCTGATCCTCGACTGTGAGCGCGTGCGCGCGCAGTTCCGCAGCCTCCACAAGGCACTGCCGCACGTCGACCTGCACTATGCGTTGAAGCCCTTGCCGCATCCGGCGGTGGTGCGCACGGTGCTGGGGGAGGGCGGCTTTCTCGATCTCGCGACCACGGGCGAAGTGCAGCTGGTCGCGCGGCTCGGCGTCGCCCCGCAGCGCTGCATCCATACCCACCCGATCAAGCGGCCGGCGGACATCGCCAACGCGCTGGACTTCGGCGTGCGCATCTTCGTCGCCGACAACCCCGACGAGATCGCCAAGTTCGCACCTCATCGCGACGCGGCCCAGCTGCTGCTGCGGGTGTCGTTTCGCTCCCCGGGCGCCATGGTCGACCTGTCGCGCAAGTTCGGCTGCGACCCGGAGGCGGTGCTGGAGCTCTCGCGCCTCGCCGCCCGGCTCGGCATCGGCGTGCGCGGCCTGTCCTTCCACGCCGGCTCGCAGACGCCGGATGCCACCAAGCACGTCGAGGCAGTGGAGGCATGCGCGCGGCTGATGGCGGCGGCGCGGCGCGAGAAGCTCGGCAGCTTCGACACGCTCGATATCGGCGGCGGCTTTCCCATCGACTATATCCAGCCGGTGCAGGACATCGGCCGCTGGTGCGCGCCATTGCGCGCCGCGCTCGCCAGGCTGCCGAAGCGGGTGCGCGTCATCGCCGAACCGGGGCGCTACATCGTCGGCCCGGCCGCCATCGGCGTGGCATCGGTCATGGGCCGCGCGCAGCGCGAAGGCCACTGGTGGTACTACCTCGATGACGGCCTGTACGGCTCCTACAGCGGTCAGCTCTACGACCACGCGCGCTACCCGGTGGAGCCGCTGCGCGCGAGCGGCGCGCCGCTGCCGGCGGTGCTCGCCGGGCCCACCTGCGACAGCATCGACGTGATCGCCGAGAATCTGATGCTGCCGCAGCTCAAGGCCGGGGATCTGATCGTCGGGCGCGCCATGGGCGCCTATACGCGCGCCAGTGCCTCGGAGTTCAACTTCTTCCCGCGCGCCACCGTGGTCGCGGTCAACACGCGCGCCGGCGACTCGGGTAGCGTCGATCCGCTCTCACTATGAGCCGCCCGTTGATCCGCAACGTCGTGTTCGACATCGGCTGGGTGTTCGTGCGTATGAACTACCGGCCGATGCTCGAGCTGCTGCAGGCGGAGGGTGTCGAGGGCGAGGATCTGCACGCCATCCTCTCGCGCGCTGCGCTCGCAGAGCACGAGACCGGCCGGCTGCACGGGTCCGGGCTCCTGGAGCGTTTATGCTCGCTCACCAGCCACCGGGTGTCGCCAGAGGCAATGCACCAGCTGTGGGTCGGCATGTTCGAGCTCGATGTCCCGATGGTCGAGCTGGCGCACCGCCTGAGCGGCGATTACCGTGTGTATCTGCTTTCCAACATCGGCGACCTGCACTGGGCGCACCTGTCGCGCGAGTTCCGGTTACACCATATCGGGCACGGCGCGCTGCCCTCATACCTCGCCGGGGTGATGAAGCCGCATGAGGGGATCTACGCGGAAGCCGAGCGACGCTTTGCGCTCGAGCCGGCCGCGACCGTATTCATCGACGACCGCGAGGAGAACATCGCCGCCGCGCGCAGCCGCGGCTGGCACGGGGTCGTGCATGGCGGCTACGCGAGCACCGTCGCGGCGCTGCGCGATCTTAACGTGAGCTGTTGAAGGAGCGCTGATGTGAGCCCGGTGATTGCGGCGACGCTGCTGCTCGCGGCGTCGAACGTCTTCATGACCTTCGCCTGGTACGCGCACCTGAAGAACCTCGCCGACCGGCCGTGGTACGTCGCGGCGATCGTCAGCTGGGGCATCGCCTTCTTCGAGTATCTGCTGCAGGTGCCGGGCAATCGCATCGGCTATACGCAGCTCGGCCTGCCGCAGCTCAAGATCCTGCAGGAGGTCATCACCCTCACGGTGTTCGTGCCGTTCGCCGTGTTCTACATGGGCAAGCCGCTGCGGCTCGACTACCTGTGGGCGGCGCTCTGCATCCTCGGCGCGGTGTACTTCGTGTTCCGCTCCCCGGGTACGGCATGAAGAGTGCCCCGCCGCCGCCCGGCACGGCGATCCACCGCCAGGTGGATGCCGCCCGCGACGGACGCCACCCGCGGCTCATCGCGCGCCTCGCCTCGGGCTGGGCGGTGTTCGGCGAGCGGCAGTTCGTGCGCGGCTATGCGCTGCTGCTGCCCGATCCGGTGGTGGCCGATCTCAACGCCCTGGGCGCCGCGCAGCGCAGCGTGTTCCTTGCCGACATGGCGCGCCTGGGCGATGCACTGCTTGAGACGACCGGAGCCGTGCGCATCAACTACGCCATGCTCGGCAACGAGGAGCCGGCGCTGCACGCGCACGTGATCCCGCGTTACCGCGACGAGCCGCAGACGCTGCGCACCCGCCACCCCTTCGCCTACGACTGGCAGGCGGCGCCGGAGTTTGACGCCGCGGCGGAGCGAGCGCTCACGGATGCGGTGCGGCGCGCGCTCGCGCGCGCCGCACCCTGACTGAGCTGACGAGGGCTACTTCGGGGCCGGTGTAACGGGCGCCGGCGGCGGATTCGCCGAGGCCGGTGGTGCCGCGGCTGCGGGCTTGACGCTCAACAGCTCCATCTCGAACACCAGCGCGGAGCCCGGCGGGATCACGGGGGTCGGAGGGCGCACGTCGTACGCCAGGCGCGGCGGCACGTAGAGCTTCCACTTGGCGCCCGGCTTCATGAGCTGCAGCGCTTCCGTCCAGCCGGGGATGAGGTGGTTGACCTCGAAGGTCGCAGGCCCGCCGTGCTTGGCGGAAGCGTCGAACTCCGTGCCATTGATCAGCGTGCCGCGATAATTCACGACCACCGAGTCGGTCGCCTTGGGCGAGTCGCCGCTGCCGGCCTTGAGCTCCTGGTACTCAAGCCCGCTCGCCGTGGTCACCACGCCGGGCTTCTTGCCGTTCTCGGCGAGGAACTTCTCCGCGGCATGGTGATTGATCTCGATCGCCGAGGTGGAGAGGGCGCGGATGTTGTCGCGGTCCTCATCCCCGAGCGTGGCCTTGCCGCTCAAGCCGTCACGGATCCCCTGCGCGATGCGCGCCGTGCTGACCCCGTCGGCCGGCAGTCCGGCGGAGTGCAGCTGCGAGCCCCACAACACGCCGATGCTGTAGCTCGCCGCGCCCAGACACTCCGGCGACAGCAGCCCGGTCGGGCTGGATCCCGGCGTCTCCTTGCAGGGGTGCGGGTTCTTGGCCGGCGCGGCACCGCCCTTGGCGGGCGCCTTGCTCGCCGCCGGTGCCTGCGTGGCGGATGCGGCCGGCGCGGGCTGCGCTGCCGCCGGCATCGAGGCGCTGCACAGGGCAGCGACAGCCGCCGCGACGGTGATTAGGGCTCGGCCGCGGTGCGGCGCTCGTGATGTCATGGAGGTCCTTACTTGTCTGCGGGCCGTGCACGGCACGGCTTGCTTAAGCCGCAGGGGGCGAGAGTGTCGCCGATTCACCGGGCAGGTGCCAGCCGCCGCACACGGGCGCCAGGTATTTCTGCCTGCCGCGGGCTCAGCGGGCGTCAATTGTGCAGGCCCCCTGAAGACCCGCACCGTGGCCGGCTGAGTCGGCCTGATCGTTTGCGGGAGCGCAGCCGCGCAATCCACCCATCGGCCCGCTGTAAGACAAGGTGAAATCGCGCGACGCTAGCGGCGGTCGGCGCAACCGACGCAGCACCGCTGAGCTCGAGTCCTTCGAGTCGACGCCCCGAGAGTCGGACCGGCTAGAGGTTCGCCATACCTCCGTCGACGTTGAGCTCGACTCCGGTGATATAGGAAGCATCGTCGGAGGCGAGGAACGCCACCGCACCCGCGATCTCCTCGGGCCGGCCGATCCGATGCATCGGCACACGAGCGGAGATGCCTGCTTTGAAGCCCTCGATCTGCTCCTCGGTGAGGCCGCTGCGCCCGAAGATGGGTGTGGCAACGGGTCCGGGAGCCACGGCGTTGACGCGAATGTTGCGGCTCTGCAGCTCGGTGGCAGCGGTGCGGACGAACGAGCGCACGGCAGCCTTGGTGGCGGCATAGACACCCATGTTCTCGGCGCCTTTGCTCGCCGCCACACTGGTGTTGAAGATCACGGACGCACCGTCATTGAGGTGCGGAATGGCCTTCTGCAGCGTGAAATAAACCCCCTTCACGTTGGTCGCGAACAGCTCGTCGAACAGTGCCTCCGAGGATGCGGTGTAGGGTGCGAGCTTGGCGATGCCGGCATTCGCAAACAGCACATCGACCCTGCCCACCTGGGCCGCGATCTGCGCGAACAACCGCTCGATGTCGTCGGCCCTCGAGACGTCCGACTGTACCGCCACGGTGCCGCTGCCGATGGCACTGACCGCCGCGTCCAGGGTCCTGGCGTCTCGCCCGGTGATGACCACCCGGGCGCCTTCCTCGTGCAGGCGCTTTGCGGTGGCGAGTCCAATGCCACTGTTGCCACCGGTTACGAGTGCCACTTTGCCTTCTAGTCTCTTCACGTGCGTCTCCTTGATGAGTGTTCGATAGTTCAGTATTATTGAACAATGGTAGGAAAGGCAAAGACGCTTTTAGAATGAGCATATGACCCGCTTCGTGCATCCCGCCAAGGAAGACATCACCCTGGGCGGAATCCTCGGCGCGCTCAGTGATCCGATGCGCCTGAAGATCCTCAGGAAGTTGCTGCAGAGGCGCGACGGGCAGCTGTCGTGCTCGGGCGCTGCGCCGTGCGCGGAGATGGCGAAATCCACCTTGTCACATCATTTCCGGGTTTTACGCGAGGCGGGACTGATCCGTACGACGAAGCAGGGCGTCGAGAATCTAAACGGCGTGCGTTGGGATGAAGTGAACGAGCGGTTCCCGGGGCTATTGAAGGCGATTCTGAAGTTCAGCGCGTGAGCAGTTTGCCTGCGACCAGCTCCTCGGGGCATTCTCGCCCGGCCCATACAAGATCAAGAGGGCGAGGATGCAGGGGGAGCAGCCGCCAATCAGGGCGAGCACGCCGGCCGACGCGGTCTTCCTGAGCTACGCCTCTCAGGATGCCGGCGCCGCCCGGCGGATGTGCGAGGCGCTGCGGGCAGCCGGCATCGACGTATGGTTCGATGAGAGCGAGCTTCGCGGTGGCGATGCCTGGGACCATAAGATTCGCTCTCAGATCCACGACTGCCGCCTGTTCGTCGCGATCATCTCGGCGAGCACCGAAAAACGCGACGAGGGCTACTTCCGTCGCGAGTGGCGGCTCGCCGTCGAGCGCGCCGGCGACATGGCGCACAAGAAGACGTTCCTGATCCCGGTGGTCATCGACGGAACGCCTCAACGAGGCGCCTCGGTCCCCGACAAATTCCACGAGCTGCAATGGACTCGGCTACCGGGCGGGGAGACGCCGCCCGCTTTCGTTGAGCGGATCAAGCGGCTGCTCGTGCTCGAGGCGGCTCCCGTTGACGGGCCGACCGTGCGCGGGCATGCCCCCGCACGGTCGGCCCGTCAGCCATCCTTGCCCACGCCGATCCTCTGGGGCGCCGGCGCAGTCGCGGCAGCAGTCTGCGCGTACCTGGTCCTCCACGAACTGCCGTTATCGACTCCCCCGTCCTCACAGAGCCTGCCGACTCGTACGGCAGCTCAGCAGGCGGCGCCGCCCGCTGGCAACGCCGCTGCCCCGAGCGCCTCGCCGCACTCCATAGCGGTGCTGCCGTTCGTGAACATGAGCGGCGACAAGGAGCAAGAGTATTTCGCGGACGGCCTCACCGAGGAGCTCATTGACCAGCTCGCGCAGGGCTCGGACCTAAAAGTGATCGCGCGTACGTCGTCATTCCAGTTCAAGGGGCGCAACGAGGACGTGCGGACGATCGCCGCCAAGCTGGCGGTCGCCAACCTGCTCGAGGGCAGTGTGCGCCGCGCCGGCAAGATGCTGCGCATCACGGCACAGCTCGTCCGGGCGTCCGATGGCCTGCACATCTGGTCCCACACCTACGATCGCACGCTCAAGGACATTTTCAAGGTGCAGAGCGAAATTGCTGAAACCGTAACACGGGAACTGAATGCTGTTCTGACACAATCAGCGGCGCCGGACGCGCCCCAGCCCAACTTCGAAGCCTACAACCTGGTCCTGCAGGGCAACTTCTTCAAGGCGCGGCGCAGCCCTGAAGACCTGGCCAGAGCGATCGCGCTCTTCAAGCAGGCTATTCAGGTCGATCCCCGCTACGCCCTTCCTTGGGCACGGCTCGGAAGCGCGTATCTGGCACAGGTGCGGATTGGGAGCGCCAGTCAGTCGGATGGCATCCCCCGCGCACGCGCCGCTCTGCAGCACGCCATCGAGCTCGATCAGCACCTTCTCTGGGCGCACTACACGATGGCGGGCGTTTATATGAGTGAGTTGAACTGGGAAGGCGCTGCCGCCGAGATCGCGCGCATGCAGGAATCGGACCCGAACGACAAGGAGCTGCTGCCGTCTTCCAAGGCTGATATGTACGTCATCTGGTGCCGGATGCCGCAGGCGATTGCCATCAGTCACCAGCTCGTGGAACGGAATCCTCTGGACCCATACTCGTTGAGCGGACTCGCCGACCGCGAGTTTGCCGCTGGTCAACTCGATGCAGCGATCGACACCTACCGGCGTCTCATCGCACTGGCCCCAGGCTACGCGGGAGCCCAGGCCAGTCTCGGTCAGGCGCTCGTGTTTGCGGGCCGATACGCGGAAGCCTTGGCAGCGACCCAGAAGGAGTCACAAGAAGCGGTGAGGCTCGAGGTCTTACCGATCGTGTACTGGGCCCAGGGTGATCGCACGCGGTCCGACCAGGCTTTGCGCGAGCTCGTCAGTCGACATGGCGATGAGTCGTACGGCATTGCCGAGGCATATGCCTATCGCGGTCAGGTGGGTGAGGCATTGGACTGGCTGGAGCGTTCTTATCAGCATCGCGACCCGAATCTGACCTTCGTCAAATGTGATCCGCTGTTGCGCGGCCTGCAGCATGAGCCCCGCTATCAGGCGCTGCTCGCCAAGCTGAATCTCATCGACACGCCCCGGATCCACTAGCCGATCAGCTACCGGAGGCCGCGGCCAGGGCGTCAAGCTCCTGCTCCTGGTCGGAGCTGTCGAGCTCAAAGACGTGATTGTCGAAGTCGAAGAAGTACAGCGACGTACCCGATTTCGACACGATGAACTCGCAGCCCATTGACTTGAGCTTGTCGGCGATCGGCGCGATGTCCTCGCGCGCGACGCGAAACGCGATGTGATCCCCGGTGCGCTCGCGCTTGACGTCGGCGCCGATCAGGGCAACCCAGGTGAGTCCCAGCCGGACGAAGGTCTCATCGTGTCCGTCTGCATCCGTGCGCCCCAGGACCGGGGCCTCGAACAGCTCGCGCAGGAAGCCCGCAGTGCGGGCCGGATCCTGGACGATCAATGCGATGTGAGCGATGGGGCCGAGCACGGTACTCCCTCCCTGCATCTCAACCTGGCCGATGCCGCGACTGTACAGCAAAGTGGTGCTGCAACCAGTCGGCGAGCGGCACGAGACCCCGGCGGCGAATCTGGTAGATGCGGCGGCGGCCGTCCGCCAGCGCCTCGACCAGTCGTGCGGCTTGCAGCAGTTTGAGGTGCTGTACCACGGCGCTGCGCCTGATCGGCAGGCCCTTCGCGAGCTCGCCGGCCGTCATGGGCGTGCGCGCCAGACGCTGAAAAATGATCACCCGCAGCGGGTGTCCGAACAGCCTGAATAGCTCAACGGCCGCCCTGAATGCCGCCGCGCGTGCGTGCGATCTGCGCATTGGCGAAGTGTTACCCGGGACTAACACATTTGACAAGCCGGAAACCCTCTGCTGAAGTCGGTCGCAGCGGTCACCGGCCTAATACCCATGCTCACTGGCGCACACGTCATTCTTTATTCGAAGGATGCTGAAGCCGACAGGGCTCTTCTGCGCGACGTGCTGAAATTCAAGTTCATCGACGCGCACAAGGGTTGGCTCATTTTCAGGCTGCCGCCCGCCGAGCTCGCCGTTCATCCTTCCGACGAGAACGACCTGCACGAGCTCTACCTGATGACCGACGATCTGGATGCCGAAATGGCGCTGTTGAAAAAGGCGGGCGTCAAGTGCGAGAGCGCCTCGCAACAGGTGTGGGGGCGCCTGACTCACCTGAAGCTCCCAGGCGGAGGGACGCTGGGCCTGTATCAGCCGCGCCACCTCAGCCCGTGACGCTCAGCCGTTGAGCAGTCCGGCCCCGGCCGGCTCGTAACGCGCACCCGAGGCTGCCCCGCGCGGCGCGATCTGCTCGATGCGTTCAAGCTCCGCCTTACTGAGCTCGACATCGGCCGCCGCGGCATTCTCTTCGAGCCGCTTCAGGCTGCTGGTGCCGGGGATCGGAATCACGTTGTCGTAGCGCGTGAGGAGCCACGCCAACGCCAGCTGCGCCGGCGTGCAGCCCCTGCGGGCGGCGAGCTCCTCCAGGTGGCTCGCGAGGCGCAGGTTGCGGGCGAAGTTCTCGCCCTGAAAGCGCGGATTGTTGCGCCGCCAGTCAGCTGCCGCGAGATCCTCGGGTTTGCGGAAGCGGCCGGCCAGAAATCCGCGGCCCAGCGGACTGTAGGCGACCAGCGCAATGCCCGCATCCTGCAGCAGCGGCAACAGTTCCTCTTCCGGCTCGCGGCTGAAGAGGGAGAACTCCGTCTGGATGGCCGCCAGCGGATGGACCCGGTGGGCGCGGCGCACCGTCGCGGGCGCGGCCTCGGACAGGCCGATGTGGCGCACCTTACCCGCCTGCACGAGATCGGCCATGGCGCCGACCGTCTCCTCGATCGGCGTCTGCGGGTCGATCCGGTGCAGATAGTAGAGATCGATATGATCGACGCCGAGGCGCTCGAGTGACGCGTCGCACGCCTGACGCACGTAGCGGGCGCTGCCGTCGATCGCGCGATCGGGGTCGCGCCGCCCGCTCGAGCTGACACCCGAGGTGAAGCCAAACTTCGTTGCCAGTGTGACGCGGTCACGGCGCCCCTTCAGCGCCTTGCCGACCTGGCGCTCCGAATCGCCGTAAACGTCGGCGCTATCCAGCAGGCTGATGCCCAGGTCGAGCGCGCGGTGAATCAGGGCGACCGCCTCGGCGTCGCTGCGCACGCTGCTGCTGTAGATCTCGGCGATGCCGATGCTCATGCAGCCGAGTCCGAGAGCTGAGGTCTGTGGGCCGTTGCGACCCAGGTTGCGGTATTGCACGGGCGGTCCCTCGTCGGTTTCTGAGCCGATTCTGGGACCCGCCTGCGCTGATGAGAATGCCCACTTCGGGGGACGCAGGCACAACGCGCGCTCAGAGACTCAGCAACTCCTTCAGATTGCGCGACTGCCGCCGGGAGATCTCGATCCGCCTGCCGGTGCGCAGCTTGAGCGTGAGGCGGCCGTCGAAGTCGTCCTGCACCGCCTCGATCCAGTTGAGGTTGACGATCTGCGAGCGGTTGGCACGAAAAAAAGTGTCGGCTTTGAGCCGTTGCGCGATCGCCGACAGCGAGCGAAAGATGAGCGGCGCATTGCTGCCGAAATAGAGGCGCGTGTAGTTGCCCTCCGATTCCATCAGCGAGATGTCTGTCAGGCGGACGATCCAGCAGCGATCGCCATCGCGCACGAAAATCTGCTGCGTGACGGACAGGCCCTGCAGGTCCGCCGGGTTGCCGGGACTTTCCGCCAGCGCGCGTTGCGCGCGCTGCAGCGCTGCTGCCAGGCGATCGGCCGCGATGGGCTTCAGCAGATAGTCGAGCGCACTGACCTCGAAGGCGCGCACTGCGTGGGCGTCGTAGGCGGTGGTGAATATCACGGCGGGAACGGCTGGCAGCTTCTCCAGCAATTCAAAGCCGCTGCCGCCCGGCATTTCCACATCGAGGAACAGCAGCTCCGGTGAGGTCTTCTCGATGGCGCGCAGCGCGGCGTCGCAATTGGCCGCCTCGGCGACGATCTTCACCTCCGGATGTGCAGCCAGCAGCCGGCGCAGTGCGTCGCGCGCCAGCCTTTCGTCGTCGATGATCAGTGCCTTCAAGACCGTAGGCCGCCCGGGTGCAGGGGTATCACGAGCTGCGCGCGGACCGTGAACTCATCGCCTGCGTCCAGCCGCAGCGATGCGCCGTCGCCATACATCAGGCGCAGCCGCTCGCGCGCGTTGTCGAGACCAACGGCCGGCGGACCGGCGGCGGAGTGGGACAACTTTCCCGGATTGGTGACTTGTATGTGCAGGCTGCCGGCCACAATCGCCGCGACGACGGTGAGCTCACCGCCAGCCGGCAGTCGGGCGATGCCGTGCTTCACGCCATTCTCGACCAGCGTCTGCAGCAGCATCGGCGGCAGTCTGGCGGCGGTGCTCCGCGGGTCGATGTTCAGACGTACCCGCAACCGTTCATCGAAGCGGACTCTCTCGAGCGCCAGGTAATCCTCGACCGCGCCGAGCTCCTCGGCCAGTGAAACCGTCGCCACACGGTCCGCGCGCAGCGTGTAGCGCAACAACCCGGCGAGCAGTTCGACAACCTGTCGGGCGCGATCGCGGTCCGCGTCGATCAGCTCACGCAGGCCGTTGAGGCAGTTGAAGAGAAAATGCGGATTGAGCTGTGAGCGCAGTGCGTTCAGCTGGGAAGTCTGGGCGAGCAGTGCCAGTCGCAGCGCTTCGGTTTCCGCTGCGCGTCGATGCTTCACCTCGTTGACGGCCAGGACTACCGCACACCACACCGCGACGACCAGCAAGCCCTGCACGTAGTGGGCCAGCACCACCCAGTAGGGGCTCTGCCGAAACGCGTCCCCAAACCAGACACCCACTGCGGCGCGGGCCAGGTTCATCGCTGCCGACAGCAACAGTGCGCCGACGGCAAATGGAGCCAGCAACTGCGGAATCCGATACCAGCGCCGCCGCTGCGCGAGCCAGGCGAGCAGATGAGTGCCCAGCAGGCCACTTCCACACCAGGCGGCGGCGCCGGCGGCGACGGCCAGGCGCTGCGGCGCCGGCGACAGCCCGTACTGCACGAGCCCGTAGAGGCTCCATGCTGCCAGAGTGCTCGCGTAGTAGAGCCGACCGCCAATGAGTCGGTGCGCGGTGTCCGGCGGCCTCAGCGTGTCTGCGCTCTGCGAGCTCATGTGCGCGCCGGAGTATCCCAACAGAGCTCAGGCCGGGCAAACCTGCGCTGGCGACTGTGCGACCACTGGTCACGGATTGCGGCCGCTCATCCAAAAGCCGGTGCGGGATGGCTGGCGATCGGCAAATATGCCGCCGATCATGAAATGGCTGCCCTTCGTTCTGCAGCACCTGCAGCAGAACTGGATCCGGACCGCCAGCACCGCGGCGGCCATCGCCGTGTGCATCTTCCTCTTCTGTACGCTGCAGACCTTCGTCGCTGCGTTACGCGGCTCGCTCGATCAGGGCGCGGCGAGGCTCGTGACGCGCAACAACGTCAGTCGCTTCTACAAGCTGCCAAACGCCTATGAGGAACGCATCGCGGCCATCCCGGGAGTGACCCGCGTCGCCGCTGCCAATTACTTCGGCGGCATGCGCGATGTGAGCCGGCCGGAGAGTGAGTTCGCCAACTTTGCCATCGAAGCCGAGAGCTTCCTCGCGATGTATCCGGAGTACGTTCTCACCGAGAGCGAGCGGCAGGCGTTCCTCGCAGACCAGCATGGGGCGATCATCGGCCGCGCACTGGCGGAGCAATTTCACTGGCAGGTCGGCGACACGGTGCAGCTGACCAGCAACATCTACCGCACCGGCGGGCCGTCTGAGTTCCTCATCAGCGCCATCTACCGGACTGATCAGACGCGTTACCCCGGCACCAGCGAGGCGACGCTGTTCCTGCACTACAAGTACCTCGACGAAGCGACGCGCCGCACCGCCGGCGTGCGTACCTATCGCGTGCAGATCGCCAACCCACGGCAGGCCGGGCTCATCAGCCGCGCCATCGATGATCTGTTCGAGAACAGCGACGCCCAGACACACACCGAAACCGAGGCGCAATACCGCGCCAACGCCGGGATTCTCGGCGGCAATCTCGCCCTGCTGCTCGATGGAATCGGCCTGGCGGTGATGTTTACCCTGCTGTTGGTCACGGCCAACACCATGAGCATGGCGGTGCGCGAGCGGCGCACGGAGATCGGGGTGCTCAAGGCTCTGGGTTTCCCCGAGCGGATCGTTCTGTGGCTCATCCTGGCGGAAGGGGTCTTCCTCGGTGTGTGCGGAGCTGCGCTCGGGCTGCTGCTCGGGGGCACTCTCGTTGGTCTCCTGCCCGAGGCTCCGGTGATCGGCGATCTGATCCGCGCGTTTCCCCGAATGCACGTGCCGCCCTCGATCGCCGGCAGCGGCATGCTGATCGGCGCGCTGCTGGGACTCACCGCGAGCCTCTTGCCGGCAGCGCCTGCCTGTCGCGCTCGGATCGTAGCGCTCCTCAGACAGGCCTGACGTGGGGCTGCCGCTCAGCTACAGCGTTCGCAGTCTCGCCGTGCGCTGGCGGGCGACGCTGCTCGCCATGATCGGGATTGGACTCGTGGTCGCGGTCTTCGTGGCGGTGCTGTCCATGGCCGCCGGCTTTCGGCATGCGCTCGGCAGCAGCGGTACGGCCGGGAACGCCATCGTGCTCGAGAAGGGCGCGTTGTCTGAGGTCGGCTCCTCGTTCAGCACGGCGGCCGGGGAGCAGGTGGCGGACGATCTACGCGTCGCACGCGGTGCTGATGGCGCACCGCTCGCCTCTCCGGAACTGGTTGCCGTGGTCGCACTGCCCCGGAGCCGCGATGCGGAACTGACCAATGTCGGGATCCGCGGCGTCACCGCACGGGCGTTCAGCCTGCGCCCCGGCGTCCGCATGGTTGCCGGCCGTCAGCCGCGCGCCGGGCTGTTCGAGGTCGCGGTCGGCATTCAGGCCCAGAGCCGCATTCGCGGGCTCAGGATCGGCTCGCGAGTCTCCCTGATGCGGCACGAGTTCGAGGTCGTCGGGGTGTTTGCCGCCGCGGGAAGCGCGTTCGAGAGCGAGATCTGGGGCGACCTGGCCGCCATGGCTCCGGCCTTCAATCGCGCCGGAGCTGAGAATTCTCTGACCGTCCGTTTGACGGATCCCGGACTGCGGCCGGCCTTCGACCGGGACCTGCAGGCCAACCGGCAATATCCGCTCACGATGACGGACGAGCGCCGGTACTACGAAGACCAGGCCGGCCCGCTCATCGATCTGCTGCGCGGCCTGGCTGCCTTCGTTGGAACGGTGATGGGAATAGGCGCCGTGTTTGCTGCCATGAATACCATGTATGCGCTGGTCGCCAATCGCACCCGTGAGGTGGGCACGCTGCGCGCGCTCGGCTTCCCGCGTTTTGCAATCCTCATGGTGTTCGTGCTCGAGGGTCTGCTGCTCGCGCTTGCCGGGGGCGCGCTCGGGTGCCTGCTGGCGCTCATGATGAATCGGGTGAGCGCCAGCTCGACGGCGGCCATGGGGGAGATCAGCTTCGCGTTTCGTGTGACGCCGGCCGATCTTGGCAGGGGCCTCATGTTTGCCGCCGCGATGGGCGTCATGGGGAGTCTTCTGCCGGCTTCCCGCGCGGCGCGCTTGCCGATCGTCGAGGCGCTGCGCCAGGTGTGAGAGCCGCGCCAGCGGGCGCGGCGAAATCCCCTCGCCCGGCGTGAGTCAGCCCGCCAGCAAGATCGAGCGTGCCTGGCAGGCTGCCTCAGGAGCAGCGCGCGCTGCCTCTAGGCCAGATCGGCGAGCGCCGCCGGCACGTGGCGCCGCAGCAGCTTGTTGCGGGCTTCCCACTGCTGCGCGGCGGGCAGCTCGGTGAGGAAGGTGACTTCGCCACCGGCGAGCAGCGCGAGCGGCACACCGTCGAGATACAGGACGCGGTTGCCGGCGAGCGCCGGCAGCCGTGCACCCGGCGTGAGGATGCCGACCAGATTCAGCGGATCGGCTCCCGAGAGCGACACGTAGTGTCCGTCGCGGGGCCGGCGGCGCGCCTCGCGCAGCAGGCCGATTGCCTCCGGAGCGGCGTACTGCTCGCCGGTGACCGAGGCCACGAAGCGCCCGCCGCGGATCTCGCCGCGGGCCTCGAGGCGCCGGCAGCACATCAACAGCTCGCGCCACGGCGGCAGCCAGTCCGCCTCGCGCGCCAGCAGCCGCCAGAAGATGACTCCCCAGCGCTTGAGGAGCGTGCGCACCACGTGCTCGGTGAGCTCCTCATCGCGCGCGCGCTCGGCGGCCGCGTCCGCCGCGGGCCGCGCGGCCTCGCGCGCGCTGCGTGCCCAGCGTCCGGCGGCCTCCATGCCGAACAGCGCGATGCGCCGCCGCCGCCGCCCGCCCGGGCCCGGCCGGCGCCGGTCCGCCGGCACCAGCAGCGCCCTCAGGCCCGCGAAACTATCGGAGTTGACGAGCCCGAGAGCCACGAGCTCGCCGAGTGCTTCCTCGGCCTGCGCGGGCAGAAGTCCGGTAGCGCTCACCAGCTCATCGAAGAACGAGGCGCCGTGGGTGGCGAGGCACGCGGCGATGCGCGCGGCCGCGGCGCTGAGGGCTGCGGGCTCGGGCGCGCCGCCGAGCGCTGACCACAAACGCAGGTTGCGCCGCGCCAGCAGCACGATGGGCGTGGCACGCACCGGCGCTGCGCGCCGCTCGGGATCTGAGCGCCTGGGGCTCAGGCGTGCCCACGCAAAACGTCCGGCGAGACACTGTTCATCGAGCCACGCCGGCTCATACTCAGTGATGCGCTCAGGCAGGATCTCGGTCTCCCAGGCACTGGCCGGTGCCTCGAAACCCTCGAGCTGCGCGAGGATCGCGCCCACGGCATCCGGGCCCTCCATGCGCCCCGCGGCGCTGACCCGCTGCCACTCGAAGAGGAAACGCAGGAAATCCCGGGCCTCGATGGGCTCGATCTCGGCGCGCAGCCGCTTGACCGTGTAGCGGTGAATGCGGGCGAGGAGGCGGCGCTCGCACCACTCGAGTGATGTGGCGCTCGCCGCGGGCGTGAAGATGCCGCGCATGGCGAAGCCCTCGGCCTCGAGCGCGAGCAGCGCCGCATCGATGCGCGCGACCGGCAGGCCGAGAAGCGCAGCGAGTGCCGGCGCGCTCACCGGGCCCGACCCCATGAGCCGGCCGCGCACGATCTCGATGAGCGCCGCTTCCGGGCTCGGCGTGCGGGCGTGCGCCGCCGGCGTCGCCACCGGCGGATCGAGCAGCGCCTGCGGGTAGAGTGCCGTGAGCAGCGGCAGCTGCTCGGCGGTGACCCACAGCCGCGTGGCGCCGCTCGTCAATTGCGTCGCGCGGCGCGCCGCGGCGAGTGCCGCCAGCAGCTCCGCCCAGCCGCCGTGACGCTCCACCTCCGCGGCGCTGAGGAAGGTGAGCCAGATGAGCGCATCGTGCAGCTCGTCGGCGTCGGTGGCGTCGGGCCACGCCTCGGCGCGCACCCGCTCGATGGCCTCGGGGTCGAGCTTACCGATGTCGGCGGCGCTCTCGGGATCGAGCCAGCGGCGGCTCAGCACCGCCTGCGTGCGCCGCTCCTCGAGCGGCGCATCGTCGAGGAATGCGTACGGGCGCGCCGACAGCACTTCGAGCGCGAGCGGCGAGGGCTCGGTGAGATCGCGCGCCAGCACGCGGATGCGCCCCGATTCGAGGCCGCGCAGCAGCCGCTCGAGCCCATCGATGTCCATCGCCTCCTCGAGGCAGTCGCGGATCGCCTGGCGCACGAGCGGGTGGTCGGGAATCTCGAGCTCGCCGACCAGGTTCTCGGCGCACGCCACCTGGTCGGGAAAGATCGCCGCCATCAGGTCCTCGGCCGCCATGCGCTGCAGCGGCGCGGGCACCTTCTTGCCACCGCGGAAACGCGGCAGGGCGAGCGCAATGGTGGCAGCCCAGCGCCAGCGCGCCGGAAACATGGGCGCGGCGCACAGCGCCTGCGTGAGCAGCGGCCGCACGCTGTTGGAGTGCAGGTAGCGGGCCACCTCGGCGAGCTCGAAGCTGTGCGCGGTGGTGAGCGACAGCACGATGGTGTCCTCGGTGGCGGCCGCCTGCAGCTCGAAGTTGAACGAGCGGCAGAAGCGCTTGCGCAGCGCGAGGCCCCAGGCGCGGTTGATGCGGCTGCCGAAGGGCGAGTGGATCACGAGCTGCATGCCGCCGGCTTCATCGAAGAAGCGCTCGAGGATCACCGTGTGCTGCGTCGGCAGCGCACCGAGGGCGGCGCGCGCCGCGGCGAGATAACCGGTGAGCTGCGCAGCCGCCGCGGCCGTGATGCCGCTCGCGCCGATCAGCCACTCGGTCGCGGCATCCTGGCCCGCATCGAGCTGCGCCTCGAGCTCGGCGCGCAGCCGCGACACGCTCTGGGAGAGCTCATCGGTCCTGCCCGGCGCCTCGCCGGTCCAGAAGGGAATGGTCGGCGGCTCACCGCGCGCATCCTCGACGCGGATCCGCCCGGACTCGACCCGCAGGATCCGGTACGACACGTTGCCGAGCTGGAAGATATCGCCCTGCAGGCTCTCGATGGCGAAGTCCTCGTTCACCGTGCCGACGAACTGCGCCTGCGGCTCGAGCAGTACCTGGTAATCGGCGGTGTCGGGAATGGTGCCGCCGGAGGTGAGCGCGGTGAGACGCGCGCTGCGCCGCCCCTTGATGCGCTCGTTGACCGCATCGTGATAGAGGAGCGCGCCGTGACGCCCGCGGCGCGTGCTGTAGCCTTCGGCCAGCATGCGCACCACTTCATCGAACTCCTCGCGTTCGAGCGCCCGATACGGCCAGGCGCGCCGGCAGAGTGCATACAGCTCCGCCGCGTCCCATTCGCGGGAAGCCGCCTCCGCCACCAGCTGCTGCGCCAGCACATCGAGCGCCTTGGCGGGCACAGCGAGCCGGTCGAGCTCGCCGCGGCGCACCGCGGCAAGCAGTGCCGCGCACTCCACCAGGTCGTCGCGCGACAGCGGGAAGAGGCGCGCCTTCGGCGTGCCGCCGAGCGAGTGGCCGGAGCGCCCGGCGCGCTGCAGGAAGGCGGCGATCGAGCGCGGCGAGGCGAGCTGGCAGACCAGATCGACTTCGCCGATGTCGATGCCGAGCTCCAGCGATGCGGTCGCCACCAGCGCGCGCAGCTCGCCGCGCTTCAGGCGCGTCTCGGCGTCGAGGCGCGTTTCCTTCGCCAGGCTGCCGTGATGGGCGGCGACCTGCCGCTCGCCGAGCCGCTCGGCAAGATGCCGGGCGATGCGCTCGGCGTGGCGGCGCGTATTGACGAACACGAGTGTCGTGCGGTGCTCGCTCGCGAGCTCGGCGAGGCGGTCGTAGAGCTGCGTCCATACTTCACCCGACATCACCGCTTCGAGCGGTGCCGCGGGGATCTCGAGCTGCAAGTCGCGCTCGCGCACGTGGCCGGTGTCGATGATGGTGCAGTCGGCGCTGCCATCGGGGCGCAGGTTGCCGGCACCCACCAGGAAACGCGCCACCTCATCGATCGGCTTCTGCGTCGCCGAGAGTCCGACGCGGGTCAGCTTGCGTCCGGCGAGCGCCTCGAGCCGCTCGAGCGATAGCGCCAGATGCACGCCGCGCTTGCTACCCGCCATCGCGTGGATCTCGTCCACGATCACGCTGCGCGTGGTGGCGAGCATGCGCCGCCCGGACTCCGAGCCGAGCAGGATATACAGCGATTCGGGCGTGGTGACCACGATGTGCGGCGGGCGCTTCGCGTTCGCGGTGCGCTCGCGCGCCGGCGTGTCGCCGGTGCGCACGAAGGTGCGGATGTCGAGCGCTGCGAGATCGAGTGCCCCGAGCTCGGCGCGGATGCCGGTGAGTGGCGCCTCGAGGTTGCGGTGGATGTCGTTGGAGAGGGCCTTGAGGGGCGAGACGTAGACGACCGCGGTCTCATCCGCGAGGCTCCCCGCTTCGAGACCGGTCTTCACCAGCTGGTCGATCACCGCCAGGAAGGCGGCGAGTGTCTTGCCGGACCCCGTCGGGGCGGCGATCAGGACGTGCCGCCCGGCGCTGATCGCCGGCCACGCCTCAAGCTGCGCCGGGGTGGCGGCATCGAAGCTGCGGGCGAACCAGTTGGCGACGGCCGGGTGGAAGGGAGCGGGCATGTTGCCGATTGAAGCATAGCGCGGCGGGGGCGAGCAGCTCCGGAGCGCAGATTTCATACTACGCACAGTAGTCGCAAAGTGCTGTAGCTGTACGCCGAATGGGCCCGGCGAGCGAAGGGGAGTAAAGTCAACGGCTGGGCCTGCGGGCGGAGAGGATCGCGCACGATGTGGGAAGAAGAGACTGCGGATTCATTCCGCCGGAAGCTCATCTGGTGGATCGGCGGCCTGGTGCTGGTGGCCGTCATCGGCTTCGGCATCTGGTACCGGTTCCTGTTCCACCCGGCGACCACCGCCGTACCGCCGGTCGCCGCGCAACCGCCAAAGCCGATGATCGCCGAGCCGGCCGTGTCGCATCCGCTCGTCGCCGGGGGCGGCGGGAACGAGGCTCTGCCGGCGCTCAATGACAGCGATCCGGTGGTGCAGGATGCGCTGACGGCAGCACTGGGACGCCCGACGATCGAGGCGCTGCTGGTGCCGCAGAACATCGTGCGGCACATCGTGGTGACCATCGATAACCTGCCACGCAAGAAGCTGGCGGTCGATCTGCGGCCGGTGAAGCCGACCGCCGGCCAGACCGCCGTCTCGCCGCAGGGCGATCTCATCGTCCTCAGCGAGGCGAACTTCGATCGATACTCCACGTTGGTGCGCGCGGTACAGGCGGCCGATGTCAGCTCGCTGGTCGCCGTCTACAAGCGCTTCTATCCGCTCTTCCAGCAGTCCTACGAGGATCTGGGCTATCCGGGCAAATACTTCAACGACCGGCTGGTCGAGGTGATCGATCATCTGCTCGAGACCCCGGAGGTCGCAGCCCCCATTCAGCTCGAGCAGCCGCGCGTGTTCTACACGTTCGCGGATCCCACCCTCGAATCGCGCTCGGCCGGGCAGAAGCTGCTGATCCGCATGGGACCGGCGAACGCGCGCGTCATCAAGGCCAAGCTCCGGGAGTTGCGCGCGGCGATCGTCACCAAGAACTGACCGCCGCCGCAACGAGCCAACATGAGCGACTCAGCATTCGACGGCGAGGCCGGCCTCGCCAAACCGCTCGTCGACCTGCGCTCGGTGCTGATCGCCGGCGAGACGGTCGAGGCGTGGGCCATTCAGCGGCGCTTGTTCGCGCTCGCCCACCGGCGGGTGCTGATCGCCGCAACCAGCGGCCGTCTGATCGTCCTCAGTCGCCCGTTGCTCGGCGGGTTCGCGCTGGCCTCGGTGCGCTGGCAGGACCTGGAAGAGGTGACGCTGCGGGTCGGTGTGTTCGGTGCGGATCTTGGCATCCGCGCCGGCCGGGCGACCGATCTCGCCTCGCTCGGCGCGCAGGGCGCGCAGCGCGTGGAGTTCAAGGGACTGTGCAAGGACCAGGCGCAGGCGGTGTATCGCATCTGCCAGGCGCAGGACCAGGCGTGGCGCGAGAAGCGTCGCGTGCGCGAGCTCGAGGAGCTGCGGGCACGCTCCGGCGGCATCCAGGTCACCTCGGGGGCGGTCACCTCGGGCAGCGGCGGCGGTGATGATGCGGTGCGGCGACTGGCCGAGGCGAAGCGGCTGCTCGATGCGCGCCTCATCACGGATGCGGAGTACGAGGCGATCAAGGCCAAGATCGTGTCTTCGTGAGACCGCCGGGCGCACCGCCCGCTATACATAAGCATTCACAAGTAATCCACAAGTCATCCACAGCTCAGGTGCGATAGGCTTTAGGAATGGTCGCGATAAGAATGCGCCGGCAGCAGCCGGTCGAGAACGAGATCATCGGCACCTACAGCTTCCCGAGCCGAACCGTGCAGGTGCTGAAGACCCGGGACGACCACATTCTGTGGACCTGCGACTGCGAGAAGTTCCGCCGCCAGGCCGGCCAGCGCGCGCCTCTCTGGTGCAAGCACATCGCCAAGGCGGCGGCGCGTCGCTCGCTCGAGAGGCTGACGCGGCGCGTGGCGATGCCGCGCGCGGCCGGCGACTGATCCGGCAGCGCCGGAGGCGCGTTTTTTGCGGTCTCCGGGGTAATTCGGTATGGTTGTGCGACGCAGCTAAGGAGCATCAACCATGTGCTGGGAAACTCCACGGGCGATCGAAGTCCGCTTCGGTATGGAAATCACGCTGTACATCGCGCGGCGCTGAGGCCTTGGCGCACCCGGGGAGACATATCCCGGGGCAGCGCGCTGCTTCCGATGCATGGTGAAGATTCGCGTGCTGGGATCCGCCGCTGGCGGCGGTTTTCCGCAATGGAACTGCAACTGCCGTAACTGCTCGGGCGTGCGTAGCGGCACGGTCCGCGCCACCCCCAGAACCCAATCCTCGATCGCGGTCTCGGCTGCTGACCCCGGTGCCTGGGCGCTCGTCAACGCCTCGCCCGACGTGCTCGCGCAGCTGCGGTTATGTCCCGACCTGCAACCCGCGCGCGCCGCGCGCGACACGGCAATCACCGGCATCGTGCTGGTCGATGCGCAGATCGATCACACCACCGGTCTGTACATGCTGCGCGAGTCGCCGCGCCCGCTCGCCGTCTGGTGTACCGACAGCGCGTATGCCGATCTGACGCGCGGCAACCCCATATTCGCAGTCCTCGCGCACTACTGCGGGATCGATCGGCGGCCTCTGGAGAGCGGCGGCGCCGAGTTCGCGGTCGACGGGATCGCCGGCGTCGCGTGGCGCGCGCTCGCCGTCCCCGGCAAGGCGGCGCCGTACTCGCCGCATCGCGAGGCACCCGTCGCGGGGGACAATGTGGCGCTGGTAGTCCGCGATCTCTCGAGTGGCCGATCGCTCGTCTACGCGCCGGGGCTGGCGGCGATCGAGCCTGAGTTGTGGAGCGCGCTCGAGTCGGCGAGCTGCGTGCTCCTCGACGGGACCTTCTGGAGCGACGACGAGATGATCCGCCAGGGGCTGTCCGCGAAGCACGCCCGCGACATGGGCCATTTGCCCCAGAGCGGCGCCGGCGGCATGCTCGAGTGGCTCGAGAGGCTGCCGCGATCGACCCGCCGGATCCTCATACACGTGAACAACACCAACCCGATACTGGATGAGGAGTCCGCGGAGCGTGCCGCGCTCGAGCGCGCCGGCATCGAGGTGGCGTACGACGGGCTGGAGATCTCGCTGTGAGCGAGGCCGCCTGGTCACGCGAGGAGTTCGAGGCGCGGCTGCGCGAGCGCGGTCGCGCCTATCACATCCATCACCCCTTCAACGTGATGCTGAACGCCGGCACGGCGAGCCGCGAGCAGCTGCGCGGCTGGGTGGCGAATCGCTTCTACTATCAGATCAATATCCCCATCAAGGACGCGGCGATTCTCGCCAATTGCCCCGAGCGCGCGGTGCGCCGCAACTGGGTGCAGCGCATCCTCGATCACGACGGCTACGGCGATGACTTAGGCGGCATCGAGTCCTGGCTGCGGCTCGCCGAGGCCGTGGGCCTCGAGCGCGCGGCGGTCGAGAGTCTGGCGGGGGTACTCCCCGGGGTACGCTTCGCCGTCGATGCCTATGTCAACTTCGCGCGCCGCGCGCCCTGGCCGGAGGCGGTGTGCGCCTCGCTCACCGAGCTGTTCGCGCCCGAAATCCATCGTCAGCGGCTGGCGGGCTGGCCGCAGCACTACCCGTGGGTCGAGGCGGCGGGCCTTGAGTACTTTCAGAGCCGCATGAGCCGCGCGCGGCGCGACGTCGAGTTCGCGCTCGCCGTGACGCTCGAGCGCTTCACGACGCGCGCCGCCCAGGAACGCGCCCTCGAGGTGCTGCAGTTGAAGCTCGACATCCTGTGGCAGATGAACGATGCGCTGGCGCTTGCCTACGGGGTGCGCTCGTGAGTGATCTCGCGCTCACCTCGCGGCCGGCGATTCCACACGGCATGCGGCTGCAGTGGGAGGCGGCGCAGGAGGCGCACGTACTGCTGTACCCCGAGGGCATGGTGAAGCTCAACGGCAGTGCCGGAGCGATCCTGGCGCGCTGCGACGGGGTGCGCACGCTCGCCGACATCATCGCCGACCTCGAGCGCAGCTACGAGACGGCGGGGCTTACCGACGAGGTCACCGCGTTCGTGGTGCTCGCGCTCGAGCGCCACTGGCTGGAGATGCGCGAGTGAGGCCGTCGCTGCCGAGCCCGTCCGGAGTGGGTCCACCGCTGTGGCTGCTGCTCGAGCTCACCTACCGCTGCCCGCTGCACTGCGTGTTCTGCTACAACCCGACGGAATTCGCCGCCACGGGGGCGGAGCTTGATACCGCAGACTGGCTGCGTGTGCTCACCGAGGCGCGCGCGCTCGGCGCGGTGCAGCTCGGCCTCTCGGGCGGTGAGCCCCTGGTGCGCGATGACCTCGAGCCGATCGTCGCCGAGGCGCACCGCCTCGGCTACTACATCAATCTCATCACCTCCGGCGTCGGCATGACCGAGGAGCGTATCAGTGCGCTCAAACGCGCCGGGCTCGACCACATCCAGCTGTCCTTTCAGGACAGCACGCGGGAGATGAACGACTTCCTCAGCAGCACCCGCACCTTCGAGCGCAAGGCGCAGGCGGCGGCACTGATCCGCAAGTACGACTACCCGATGGTGCTCAACGTGGTGCTGCACCGGCTCAATATCGACCACGTCGCCGAGATCCTCGCGATGGCCGAGCGCCTCGGGGCGCAGTACGTCGAGCTCGCCAACACGCAGTACTACGGCTGGGCGTGGCTGAATCGCGCGCAGCTGCTGCCGAGCCGCGCGCAGCTCGAGCGCGCCGAGGCGGTCACGCGGCATTTTCGCGAACGGGCCGGCTCGAAGATGCAGGTGTACTTCGTGGTGCCGGACTACTTCGAGACGCGCCCCAAGGCCTGCATGAACGGCTTGGGCAACATTTTTCTCGCCATCAGTCCCGATGGCACGGCACTGCCGTGTCATGCCGCGCGCATGCTGCCGCAGCTTGAGTTTCCGAACGTGCGCTCGCACGACGTGCGCAGCATCTGGTACGACTCGCCGGCCTTCAATCACTTCCGCGGCGAGGCCTGGATGAAGGAGCCCTGCAGGAGCTGCCCGGAGAGACAGCGGGACTTCGGCGGCTGCCGCTGCCAGGCGTATCTGCTCACCGGCGATGCGGCCAACGCCGATCCGGTGTGCGAGTTGTCCCCGCACCACCACCTGGTGACCGCAGCTCTCGCCCAGGCCGAGAGCGCGAGCGCGGCCGTCGGCGCGCCGGCCGCAGCGCCCCTGATCTTCCGGGACCACCGCATCTCGATCGCGGTCGAGCCGCGGCACAATCCGGCGCCGGGCGGTTAGCGCGCAGCGCGCCATGGCCATTTGCAGGGTGCTGAAGATGGGCGAGCCGCTGTTGCGGCAGGTGGCAGCTCCCGTGAGCCGCTTCGATGCCGAGCTCGCGTCGCTCGTTGCCGACATGGACGAGACGATGCGGGCCTTGAGCGGGGCCGGAATCGCCGCGCCGCAGATCGGCGTGAGCCTGCGCGTGGTGATCTTCGAGCTCAAGGAAAATCCCCGTTACCCGCACGTGGGTCCCGTCCCCTACACGGTGCTGGTGAACCCCGAGCTCACGGCGCCCGACACCGTCGAGGAGGAGGGCTGGGAGGGGTGTCTCTCGGTGCCGGGTATGCGTGGTCTCGTGCCACGCTACCGCCGGCTGCGCTACCGCGGGTTCGATGCCGCCGGTGCGCCCATCGACCGCACCGTCGAGGGCTTTCACGCCCGCGTCGTACAGCACGAAGTCGATCATCTCGATGGCATACTGTTCCCGCAGCGGGTGCGCGACCTGCGTAACTTCGGGTTCGAGGACGCACTCGTCGGGCAAATGACGCCCATGCCGGACTGAACACCATGCCACAGCGCAGTCGCAGTGCCAGACGAGAGGAGACTCGCATGAATCACGCGAGCGGTGCTTTCGACGTCAAGGTGACGCCCCAGAAGCCGGACACGCAGATCGCGCGCACCGCGAATCTCGGGCGGCTCACCATCGACAAGCAGTTCCACGGCGACCTGGAGGCGAGCGCCAAGGGCGAGATGCTGGCGACGCAGACCGAGGTGAAAGGCTCGGCCGGCTACGTGGCACTCGAGCGCGTGACCGGCAAGCTGCAGGGCCGTGCCGGCAGCTTCGTGCTGCAGCACAGCGCCACCATGAAGCGCGGCGCCCCGGAGTCAACCATCACGGTCGTGCCGGACTCGGGCACCGGGGAGCTCACCGGCATTACCGGCAGCATGCGCGTCATGGTGGCGCCCGACGGCAGCCACTCCTACGAGTTCGAGTTCAGGATCGAGCCGCGGCCGGTCGACTGACGCGCACGTCGCGCTCCATGCGGATCGCGGCTTCGACTCCCTGGTAGTAGCCCGGCACGTGTTCCAGCTCGCGATAGCCGAGCGCGCCGTAGAAGGCGCGCGCGGCCTCATTCAGCGCGCGCAGCTCGAGTGCGATGCGGAACGTGCCGGCGGTGAGCGCGGTCTCCTCGAGCCAGGTGATGAGCCGCCGGCCGATGCCGCGGCGGCGGTGCGCCGGATCGACCGCGAGCAGGTTGAGATGCGCGGCCTCCTCGGCGAAGCGCATGATCGCGAAGGCCGCGATGGCGCGATCGCTGCGCGCCGTCAGCACCACGCTCTCGGGGTGGCGCACGTACCAGCCGATGCGGGTCGCTCCCCACGCCGGGCGCAGGCCCGCTTCGATGAGCTCGTGCGACATCGCCGCGAGGCGCGCCGCATCGCTGAGGCGGGCGGGTTCGAGACGATAGTCCTGCACGCGGCGCTCCCCTTCAGACGAGTGTGTGAAACACCCGCTGCACGTCCTCGTCCTGCTCGAGGCGGTCGATGAGCGTCAGCACCTCGGTGGCCTGCGCATCCGGCAGCTCGGTCGGCGCGGTGCAGATGTACTCATGCTCGGCGGACAGCGGCGCGATCTTGCGCGCCTCGAGCGCCTCCTGCAGCTTGCCGAAGTCGGCGAACGCGCAGCGGATCACGAGTTGCGGCTCGCCCTTCTCGCCGGTGCTCTCGCCCATCTCCTCCAGGCCGTGATCGATGAGGTAGAGCTCGAGATCGTCCTGGTCGATGCCGGCCGGATCGAGACGAAACACACCCATTTTCTTGAACAGGAAGCTGACACTGCCGGAGGTGGCGAGATTGCCGCCGTTCTTGGTGATGACGTTGCGCACCCCGGCCACGGTGCGCGTCGGGTTGTCGGTCGCGGTCTCGACCAGCAGCGCCACGCCATGCGGTGCGTAGCCCTCATAGACCACTTCGTGATAGTTCGCGGCGTCGCGCCCCGAGGCGCGCTTGATCGCCGCCTCGATGCGATCCTTCGGCATGTTGACGGCGCGTGCGTTCTGGATGGTCCGCCGCAGGAATGGATTGGCGGCCGGGTCGGGGCCGCCCGACTTGACGGCCATGGTGATGTCCTTGGCGATGCGCGCGAACTGCTTCGCCATGCGGTTCCACCGCGCGAACATCGTGTGCTTGCGGACTTCGAAGATGCGCCCCATGGCGGGCCATTGTACGAGAATGCCGCGGGCGATTTTCAGCCCCCTCAGAACGGTATGCCGCGCCTGAGGAACAGCTGAAAGACGGCGAGCAGCGTCACGGCGGCCGCGAGCGGCAGCGCGATCGGCGCACGCCAGGCAGCGGGGCTGCGCACGGTGCGCCCCTGGCGGGCGAATGCCAGCACCGAGAGCGCCCCGAGGCTGCTCACCACCGCCGGTACGGCGACGACTTCGATGAGCTCTCGGGGCACGCGAAACGCGATGATCATCGGGATCGCGATCAGCGCCGGCAACACCGCCAGCTGAACGAGGTAGCGCAGGCGTGCGCGGGTATTCGGGAGCTGCGCACCCTCGGGCGCGCAGCCGAGAAACCCGGCGGCGACCGCCCGGCCGGCGAGCGGCATGAGGAGCGAGGCGGCGAGTGCTGCGCCGGCGCGGGTCGCCGTATCAAGCCGCAGGTACTGCATGACCATACCGACGTCACTGCCGGGAAGCAGCGTGCCGATCACAACCTGTGGCAACGCCATGAAGAACCCGCTGAAGGCCATCCACACCAGAAACAGCCGCACACCGCGACCCAGGGCCCGAAGCCGCAGCAGCAGCAGGCTGAGGAGCGCGCTCAGGAGCGTCGCCAGCACCCCCGTTCCCTGCAACAGGCTCGCGAGCGGGTTGCTGCCCTGCCAGGTGTGATTGTTGTGGTAGAGGATCGGATGCAGCCCCGGCACCAGCGCCTTGGGCAGCACCAGGAACAGCTCCTGGATGAGGAACGTCAGGTTGAAGGCGACCGTGTAGAGCAGCGCCGAGCTGAGGATCAGGCGCCTGGGCACTCGGTGCGGAATGGACTAGGCGAGCTGTGCCTGCAGCAGCCGCATGCGCCGGCGCTGACGACCGAGCGCGCGCTCGATCTCGCGCAACTTGCTCTGCAGGTCGACGTGCTGCCACTGCTCGAGAACCGCGCGCCGCTTCTCCTCCAGCCATTGCTCCTTGACGCGCGCCCAGTCGGCGAGGGCGGCGAGGAAGGTCTCGTACTCGTGCGCAATACGCGCGCGCAGCTGCTCGATGTGCGAATGCCCGGCGCTCGGCAGCCGCGCGAGCCGCGCCTGGGCGCGCTGGAACTCCATGGCGAGCAGCGCCCGCTGGATCTGAAACGACGGCGTGCGCTTCAGCCGCCGGGTGAGGCCGAAGGGCTGAAGAGCGGCGATCATCCACTTGGTCGGATCCCACTGCCACCAGCGCACGCCATTGCGGTAGTCGTGCGCGAAGATGTGATGGAAGTTGTGATAGCCCTCGCCGTAGGTGAACACCGCGATCGCGGCGTTGTCGCGCGCGGTGTTGTCCTCGGTATATGGGCGGCTGCCCCACATGTGGGCCAGCGAGTTGATGAAGAAGGTGACGTGATGGCTCCACACCAGGCGCGCAAACCCGGCGAGGATCAGCATGCCCCACACGTCATGGAACACGAAGCCGAGAGCGAGCGGCAGGCCGACGTTGACGCCGACGGCGAGCGGCACGTAGTAGCGGTGCTGGAAGGCGAGCAGCCGGTCCTTCTTCAGATCCGGGATGTTGCTCAGGTCGAGGACGCCGCTCGGGTACTCGCGCAGCATCCAGCCGATGTGCGAGAACCAGAAGCCGCGGCGCGCCGAGTACGGATCGCGGTCGACGTCATCGACGTGCAGGTGATGGGTGCGATGACCGCTGCACCAGGCGAACGCCGAGTTCTGCAGCGCCAAGGTGCTGAAGATGAGATACAGCACCTTGAGGATCGGGTGCGCGTCATACGTGCGGTGTGCCCATAGGCGGTGGTAGCCGCCGGTGACCGCCATGCCGCTGGCACCCGCGAGCGATATCGCGCAGATCCAGTCCGCGAGCGAGAAGCCGTGGGTGAGCCCATACCAGGGCACGAGCACCACCGTGGCGAGGGCCGTGAGGGCGAACATCAGGGTGTTCGCCCAGATCAGTGGCGGATTGCCTGCTTCAGGGGTCGGTGACATGCGCTGGCCTGGGAGTCTCCGGGACGTTTATCGGCACGTCTAACTTATCATGGGTGATTGCTGGGAGTGGGACTTACGTCCCCATATGGGGAGCCTCGGCCCGTAACACCTTATCTAAGGGGGAAATGAGCCCGCCGCCCACTCCCTGCGGCGCACCATTGCAGCTGGATTTCGGCGGGCGCTCTCACGCCTGGATCAGTCCGTGGCGGATCGCGATCAGCGTGAGCTCGGCCTGGTTCGACACCCCGAGCTTCTGCTTGACGTTATAGAGGTGCGTTCCGACAGTGGAAGCGGACAGGCTCAGGTCCTCGGCGATGCGCTGTACGCTGGCGCCGCCGGCGAGGCGCACGAACACCTCGAACTCGCGCTCCGACAGGCGTTCCACCGGCGACCTGCCGCCGCTCTCCAGCTCATCCAGCGCCAGCCTCTGCGCCAGCGTAGCGTCGATGAAGCGCTGCCCGGCCGCCACCGCGGTGATTGCCTCGAGCAGCGCTTCCGGCGCGCTGCGCTTGGAGAGGAAGCCACGTGCACCCTCGCGCAGCGCGCGCCGCGCGTGCAGAGGATCATCGTGGGCGGACAGTGCCAGCACACGCGCCTGCGGGTGATGGGCGCGGATGCGGCGCAGCGCTTCGAGGCCGCCCATGCCCGGCATGGCGAGGTCCATCACCACCACGTCGGGCATGAGCTCCAGGTAACGCTGGCAGGCACTCTCGCCGGAGTCCGCTTCGCCGACCACGGTGATATCGGAGTGCGCCTGCAGCAGCAGCCGAAAACCGGTGCGCACCACCGCGTGATCGTCCACCAGCAGCACGCGGATCACGGGCGCACCAGGGGAATGTGCGCCATCAGGCGCACGCCATGTGGCCGCACGCTGCCCACCTCCAGGTTGCCGCCGAGGTGCTCGACCCGTTCGGCGAGGCCGCGCAGTCCGAAATGACCGGGACGCGCCCATTGAGCGGGCAGGCCCACGCCGTCATCCGTAACCGACACCGTCATGCTCTCGGCCGTGGAGCTCACGTCGATGTCGACCCGCATGGCGTGCGCATGGCGCACGGCATTCACCAGTCCCTCCTGCACCACGCGGTAGGCGGCGAGCGTGACGCTCGTGCCGAGGTCCGCGGGCAGCTGATGCTGCAACGTCAGCGCCGGCGAGGCGTGACGCCGCTGCCAGTCGCGCACCAGGCTCTCGAGCGATGCTCCGAGCCCGAGCGTGTCGAGTGCCGGCGGCGCCAGCCGGGGGATGAGGCCGTGCAGCGCGTCGTACAGCCGCGCCGCCTCCTCGCACACCAGCCGTGCGGCGGAGACGGAGTTGGGCTCGAGGGACTGCGTCGCGATTGCCATGGCGAGACTGCGGATGGCGGTGACCGACTGGCCGAACTCGTCGTGCAGCTCGTGAGCGATCAGCCGCCGCTCCTCCTCGACGCTCTGCTGCACCACCAGCGCCAGCTCGCGGCGTTCCTCGAGCCGGGCGCGCGCCTCGCGCGCCTCGCGCTCTGCCTGCACGTTGGCCGCGACCGCCTGAGCCATGCGGTTGAAAGTCGAGCCGATGGCGCTTGCTTCGGCGCCGGAGAGCGGCGGCAGACGATACGCCAGGTCCCCGCGCATCAGCCGCTCGAGTCCGTCGACGATGACCGGAAACGGCGCGAGCGCGCGCTCCACCAGCCAGAAGGCGAGCGCTGCCAGCACCACCAGCGTGACCGCGGCGAGGCTCAAGAGCCGCGTCAGATCATCCCAGGCGTCCAATATGGCACGCGAGGGCTGCGCCGCGATCATAAGCTGCGTGCCGTCCGCCAGCTCGAATCCCTGACGTGCCGGATGCGGAGCGAGCAGCCGAGTGAACCACGCGGGCGCCTCGCGCCCGGCTTTGTAGGTGGCCGGCGGCGAGCGGTACAGAAGCTGACCCGAGGAATTGCGCAGCGTGATCTCGTTGGCGCGCACGTGGCCGAGCTGCTCGAGGAGCCTGCGGACCGCCGGCTCTCCGCCCGCCTCCGAATAGGCGACGGCGAGTTGACCGATGACTTGCACGGCGACGTGATTGGCAGCCTCGATTTCCTCGCGGATGGAGGCACGGGTATCGCGAATCTCATCCGCCAGCAGCGCGGCGACGAACACCGCAGTGACGCCCGTCAATACCAGGTTCAGGCGCGTCCGCAGCTTCATCGGTGGCTCACGGGCCCGTGCTCAAGAAAATCATGAGGCCACTTTCATGATGATCCGCTATCGTTGGACCGCCGCGGGGGAAAGGATACACCCCTGATCCTGGACCCCGTCCAACCGCCCCGAGTTAAGGAGAGAGCACCATGCGCTGGGAAACGCCGCAGGCGACTGATTTCCGCTTCGGAATGGAAATCACGCTGTACATCGCCAACCGCTGAGTGACCTAATGGGGCGGGAGCCCGGTCCGCCGGGCTCCATGTGCCCGCCAGGCAAGACCGGGCGCCAGGCCCAAAGCCCTCCTGTTATTCTGCTGACCGCCCGCCACCCCGGCGGACATGGCGGGAAGTGGCGGCGCGTCGCGCGCCCGATCACCTTCAGATGAGCACCGAGCACAGTGTGGGTCCACCGCTGTGGCTGCTGCTGGAGCTGACCTATCGCTGCCCGCTGCATTGCGTCTTCTGCTACAACCCGACCGAGTTCGCCGCCACCGGCGTTGAGCTGCCGACCGCCGAATGGCTGCGGGTGCTGCAAGAGGCGCGCGCGCTCGGCGCGGTGCAGCTCGGGCTCTCCGGCGGCGAGCCGCTCATGCGCACGGATCTCGAGACGATCGTCGCCGAGGCACACCGGCTCGGCTTCTACATCAATCTGATCACCTCCGGCGTCGGCATGACCGAAGCACGCATCGCCGCTCTCAAGGAGGCCGGGCTCGATCACATCCAGCTCTCCTTTCAGGACAGCACCCGCGAGCTCAACGACTTCCTGAGCAGCACCCGCACCTTCGAGCTCAAGGAGCGCGTCGCCGCGCTCATCCGCAAGTACGACTACCCGATGGTGCTGAACGTCGTCCTGCACCGGCTCAACATCGATCACGTGGGCGAGATTCTCGCGATGGCCGAGCGCATGGGGGCGCAGTACGTCGAGCTCGCCAACACCCAGTACTACGGATGGGCATGGCTCAACCGCGCACACCTGCTGCCGAGCCGCGCGCAGCTCGAGCGAGCTGAGGAGGTCACGCGGGGCGTGCGCGAACGCGTCGGCGCGGCGATGCGGATCTACTTCGTTGTACCGGACTACTTCGAGAAGCGGCCCAAGCCCTGCATGAACGGCTTGGGCTCGGTGTTCCTCGCCGTCACTCCGGACGGCAGCGCGCTGCCCTGTCACGCCGCACGCATGCTGCCGGGACTCACTTTTCCCAACGTGCGCGCGCAGGATCTGCGCAGCATCTGGTACGAGTCGGCGGCCTTCAATCACTTTCGCGGCGATGCCTGGATGAAGGAGCCCTGCCGCAGCTGTCCGGAGAAGCATCGCGACTTCGGCGGCTGCCGCTGTCAGGCCTACCTGCTGACGGGCGATGCCGCCAACGCCGATCCGGTCTGCGAGCTGTCGCCGCACCACGCTCTGGTGAGCGCGGCGGTCGAGCAGGCCGAGCACGCCGCCGCCGCGGACGGCACGCGGCCGGGCGCGCCGCTCATGTTCCGGGATCACCGCGTCTCGATCCCGGTCGTGGTGGAGGGAGGATGAGCATCGAGACGATCAGCGAGCATCGCAGCTTCGGCGGCCTGCAGGGCTTCTACCGGCAGCAGTCCGCGGTGATCGGACTGCCCATGCGCTTTGCCGTGTACCAGCCGCCGCAGGCCCGGGAGCAGCGCGTGCCGGTGCTGTTCTACCTCGCCGGCCTCACCTGCACCGAGGAAACCTTCCCGATCAAGGCGGGCGCGCAGCGGCTGGCATCGCAGCTCGGTCTGTTGCTCGTGACCTGCGATACCAGCCCGCGTCAGACCGGCATCGCAGGCGAAGCCGACGACTGGGAGTTCGGCAGCGGCGCGGGCTTCTACCTCAACGCCACGCGCGCGCCGTGGTCGCGCTACTTCCGCATGTACGACTACGTGCTCAGCGAGCTGCGCGAGACGGTGCTCGCGCATTTCCCCGGTGTGCCCGGGCAGCTGGGGATTTTCGGGCACTCCATGGGCGGTCACGGCGCGCTGGTGCTGGCGCTGCGCAACCCGGCCGTCTACCGCTCGGTTTCCGCGCTCGCCCCGATCTGCGCGCCGAGCCGCTGCCCGTGGGGGGTGAAGGCCTTCAGCGGCTACCTCGGCGAGGACCGCGCCGCCTGGGCGGCCTACGACGCGGTGGAGCTGCTCAAGGCGGGCGGCCGGCGAGTGTTCCCCGAGATCCTCGTCGACCAGGGGCTCGCCGATAAATTCCTGCCGCAGGGTCAGTTGTCGCCGGAGCTGCTCGAGGCGGCGTGCGCGCAGGCGGGACAGCCACTCTCGCTGCGCCGCCACGAGAGCTACGGGCATGACTACTACTTCATCGCGACCTTCATCGAGGAGCATCTGCGCTTCCATGCCGACGCCCTTGCTGGGGTCGGGGCATAGCGGGAGAATCCGCCGCAACTGGCCCGCGGGGGGAAGCGATCGGTGCGGCAGTTCACTCTGCTGTTGCTCGGTGCGACGCTCGCCGCGTGCGTCGCGGCCCCGCCGCGCGCGCCGCTCACCGCCAGCGACACGCTGGCCGATTTCCGCGAGCGGCGTCTCGATGCGCCGCCTGCGGGCCTGCCGCCACCCGCGGCCGGCTGGGACCGCGCCCAGTGGCTTAAGGCCGCCCTCGAGCTCAATCCCGCGCTCGCCGCGCAGCGCGCCGAGGTTGCGGCCGTGGCGGCTGGCGAGCGCACCGCGGCCGAACACCGCAACCCCAGCCTGGATCTGTTCGCGGAGTATCTGACCAGCGCGGCGCAGAGCGGCGCGTGGCTGTACGGCCTGTCGCTGGATTTTCTGCTGCAGCCCTACGGCGAGCGCACGCGGCGGCGCGAGCGCGCCGCGCTCGAGACGGCGCTGGCGCAATCCGACCTCGCCGAGTCGATCTGGCAGGTGCGCGCGGCGCTGCGGCAGGCGCTGCTCGATGCGGCGGCGGCGCAGGACGAGGCGCGGCTGCTCGCATCCCTGAGCGGCGCGCGGCAGGCGCTGCTCGACACCGATCGGGCGCGGGTCCGGCTCGGCGAGATCGCGCGTCCGCAGCTGCTCGCCGATGAGACCGAGCTGACGGCGGTGCGGCAGCGGCGCGGGCAGGCCGAGGCGCGCCGCCGCGACGCGCTGGCGCGACTCGCAGCGGCCGTCGGCGTGCCGGCGAGCGCCGTGGATGCGGTGCCGGTGCGCTGGGCGGACTGGGCGGCGATCGGCGAGCTCCCGAGCGATATGCCGGAGCGCTGGCGCACCGCGGCGCTCATCTCGCGGCCGCAGATCGTGCGCGCGCTGCGCGAGTACGATCTGGCCGAAAACGGCCTCGCCATCGAGGCGGCGCGGCGCTGGCCGCAAGTGCAGCTCACGCCCGCCTACGCCTGGGGCGCGGGCGGAGCGCAGGCCGAATCGCTCGAGGATGTCGCGCGCGAGAGCGCGCTCGGCGTGTCGTTCGAGCTGCCGCTGCTCAACCAGCACCAGGGCGCGATCGGCGAGGCGCTGGCCCGGCGCGCGGCCGCGGGCGAGCGGCTGAAGGCCGCGCAGGCGCAGATCTATGAGCAGATCGATCGCGCCGAGCGCGCCTGGCCCGCGGCCCGCGCCGCGTGGCAGGAGGCGCAGCAGCTCGCCACGCTCGCGGGGCAGCAGCTCGCGGCCGAGCAGGGCGCGCTCGCCGCGGGCGCGAGCGACCGCGCCGAGCTCGAGTCGGCGCAGATAGCCGCCACCGAGGCGCGCCTCACGGCGCTGCAGGCGGCCTACGCGGCCGAGGTCGCCTTCGGCGCACTCGAAGATGCCTGCCGACGGCCACTGCAGGGCACCGAGAGCGACTGGCCGCCGGGCGTTTCCCAGCCATGAGGCGCGCGGCGCGGCTGCTGTCGTGGGCACTGCTGTCGGGTTGTGCAGCCGCCACGGCCGCCGAGCCCGACAGCAACCCGGCCACACCGCTCTCGCTGACGACAGCGCAGCAGCAGGCCGTGGGTGTTCGCTCCGAGCGCCCGCTGCCGCTCGGCAGCGCCGTCGAGATCGAGGCGTTCGGCACGGTGCTCGATCCGCTCGCGCTGCTGACGGATGTCGGTCGTCTCGAGAGCACTCAGGCGGCTGCGGCGGCCGCTCTCGCCGATGCGGCGCGCCTCGAGCAGCTGTATCGCGACGATGAGCGCGCCTCGCTCAAGGCAGTGCAGGCCGCGCGCGCCCAGTCGATCGAGGCGCGGTCGCAGGCGCGGGCCGCGCAGCTCGGCTTCAGGCTCCAGTGGGGGCCGCTCGCGTCATGCAGCGAGGACGAGCGGCGTGCGCTGCTCGCCGCGCTCGCAACCGGCGCGCGCTTGCTGGTGCGCGCCGCGGTTCCCGGGTACCGGCTGGGCGCCGTGGTCGGCCCGCGGGCCTTGCTCGACGTCGACGGCGTGAACGTCGTTGCGCGGGTGCTCGGTCCGCTGCCGAGGGTCGATCCGCAATTGCAGAGTGCGGCGTGGCTGCTCGAGGTGCAGCACGGACCGCAGGGTCTCGGGCCGGGCGTGCGCGCCACGGTGCATCTGCAGACCACGCCCGCCGCCGGACTGCTGGTGCCGGCGGCGGCGCTCGTTTACTCGCCGGACGGCGCGTTCGTCTATCGCGAGTCCCGGGCGCCGGCGCCGGGCAGCCTGCAGTACGCGCTGGTGCCGGTCAGGCCGCTGGCGCGCGTCGGTGCAGCGTGGCTGGTGGCCGGGTTGACGCGCGCTGATCAGATCGTGGTGCAGGGAGCCGGCGTGCTGTGGTCGATGCAGGGCATCGGCGGCTTCTCCGCGGCGGAAGAGGACCACGACTAGCACTCATGCTCGCCTCCATCGTGCGCGCATCGCTGGCGCATCCCAAAATCGTGACAGCGTTGTCGCTGCTCGTCGCCCTGCTCGGTGTGGCCGCCCTCCTCGGCGCGCGTCTCGACGTGTTCCCGGATTTCGCGCCGCCACACGTGCTGGTGCAGGCGGAGGCGCCGGGGATGGATGCGACCCAGGTCGAGGCGCTGGTGACCCGGCCGCTCGAGAATCTGCTCGCCGGCGCCGAGAACGTCGAGTCGGTGCGCTCCACCTCGAGCCAGGGTCTGGCCGCGATCCAGGTGGTGTTCGGTCGCGATAGCGACCCGTACCGGCAGCGGCAGGTCATCACTGAGCGCCTGGCGGATGCGGGCGCGCTGCTGCCGGCGGGCGTCGGCTCGCCGCAGCTCTCACCGCTCAGTTCCTCGATGGAGTACCTGCTGCATTTCGGCTTCACCAGCGAGCGGCTCTCGCCACTTGAGTTGCGCGATCTGATTCGCTGGACCGTGAAGCCGCAGATCCTGGCCGTGCCGGGGGTCGCGCAGGCGCAGCTCTTCGGCGGCGACGCGCGCGAGCGCCAGCTGTGGGTCGATCCGGCGCGGCTCGCGGCCTCCGGCGCCACGCTCGAGGACGTGATCGATGCGGCGCGCCGTGCCACCGAGGTGACCGGCGGCGGCTATTTCGAGACCGCGACGCAGCGCCTCGTGCTGCAGCCGCTGCCCACGGCCGACTCGCTCAGCTCTCTGGCGCAGGCCGTGATCGGCGCGCGCGGCGAGGCCGCGGTGCGCATCGGCGACGTGGCCGAAGTACGCGACGGCGCGGCGCCGCGCTTCGGGGACGCGATCATCGGCGGGCAGCCCGGCATTCTGGTGGAGACCTCGACGCAGTTCGGCGCCAACACGCTCGAGGTGACCCGTGAGCTCGAGCGGCGGCTGCAGGCGCTGGTCCCGGAGCTCGCCAAGCGCGGCGTCGACTACCACGCGGCGCTGCTGCGGCCGGCGAGCTTCATCGAGAGCGCGATCGCGAAGCTGCGCAATTCGCTCACCGTCGGCGCGCTGCTGGTGGTCGTGCTGCTGCTCCTGTGCCTGCGCGACTGGCGCGCGGCCCTCATCTCCTTCGGCGCCATCCCGGTGTCGCTCCTGGCGGCGGTGTGGCTGCTCGGCATCGGCGGGCTGTCGCTCAACACCATGAGTCTCGGCGGACTGGTGGTGGCGCTTGGCGTGGTGGTGGACGATGCGGTCATCGACGTCGAGAACATCACGCGCCGCCGGCGCGGTGCCGCGGCGGGCACCGAGCTGCGCGCGCTGCTACTCGCCGCCTCGCTCGAAGTGCGCCGTCCGGTGTTCTACGCCACCGCGGCCGTGGTGGCCGCGTTCCTGCCGATCGTGATGCTGTCGGGGCTGCAGGGCGCATTCTTCCGTCCGCTCGCCGCGGCCTTCCTGCTGGCGGTCGCGCTGTCGCTGTTGGTCGCCATGAGCGCAACCCCGGCCCTGTGCGCGCTGCTCATGGGCGGGCACAGTCCGCGGCAGGAGCCCGGCTGGCTGCGGCAGGCCAAGCGCACGCAGCGCGCGGTGATCACGCGCCTCGCGGCGCACGCTCCCCTGGTGCTGGCGGTCGTTGTACTGAGTGGAGCGGCGGGACTCGCGCTGCTGCCGCTGCTCGGCGCGCGGCTGCTGCCCGACTTCCGCGAGAACTACCTGATCGCGCACGCCGCGCTCCGCCCCGGCATTGCGCTCGAGGAGACCGCGCGGGTCGGCAGCCGCATCGCCGCACGCCTGGCGGCGATTCCCGGCGTGCAGAGCGTCGCCGAGCAGATCGGCCGGGCGGAGAACGGCCAGGATCCGGACGCTCCCAACAAGAGCGAGTTCGAGATCCAGCTCGATCCCTCGCGCGGCATCCCGACGCCGCAGCTCGAGCGGCAGGTGCGTGCGGCGTTCGACCAGTTTCCCGACCAGCTGGTGGAGATCTACTCGGTGCTGGCAGAGCGTATCGGCGAGACGCTGTCGGGCGAGGTGGCGCCGTTCTTCGTGAGTGTCTTCGGTCCCGATCTCGACGTGGACGATTCTGTGGCGGGCGAAATCGCGGCGCTGCTGCGTGAGTGGCCGCAGAGCGGTGCGGTGCGCCTCGAAGTGCCGCCGCGCCAGCCCGAGATGCAGGTGCAGCTGCGGCCGGAGCGGTTGAGCCTGTACGGCCTGCAGGCCGCGGACGTGTTCGGTGCCCTGAATGCCGCCTATCACGGCGCGATGGCCGCGCAGCTCAATCAATCCGACCGCAGCGTGCCGGTGGTGGTGCGCGTCGCCGGGGCGGGTACGAGCCCGCAGGAGGTGCGCGAGCTGACGCTGCGCGCGCGTGACGGCACGCTGGTGCCGCTGTCGGCGGTGGCGACGCTCACCGTGATGTCTGCCCGCAGCCTTATCGAGCATCAGGACGGGCTGCGCCGTCAGGTGGTGGTCGCGAGCCCCACCACGGCCGATCAGGCGGGCTTCGCGCGCGCGGCGCGCGCGGCGATCGCCCGCCGCATCAAGCTCCCGCCCGGGGTGTATCTGCGCTTCGGCGGTACCGCGCCGGCGCAGGCGGCCGCCGCTCGCGAGCTGCTGTGGCATTCTGCCGCGGCGCTGGCGCTGATCGTGCTGCTGCTCGCGCTGGCTTTCGGCCACGCCCGCCACGTGCTGTTGGTGCTGGCCTCGCTCCCGAGCACACTGATTGGCGGGGTCGCGGCGGTGGCGCTGACCGGAGGTACGCTGTCGCTCGGTGCGATGGTGGGCTTCGTGGCGCTGTTCGGCATGGCGACGCGCAACACGATCCTGCTGATCTCGCACTACCAGCACCTGCTGACGAGCGAAGCGCAGAGCTGGGGGCTGTCCACCGCGTTACGCGGCGCGGAGGAGCGGGCGACGCCGGTGCTGCTGACCGCACTGCTGACGGCGCTCGCGCTGCTGCCGGTGGCGCTGCAGTCACACGAGCCCGGGCACGAGATCGAGGGCCCGATGGCGATCGTGATTCTCGGCGGTCTCATCTCTTCGACTCTGGTGAGCCTGCTGCTGGTTCCGCCGCTCGCCGCGCGCTGGCTCTATCGCGCCTGACACACGCGCGGCGCTGCGCGCTGTGGCGCTTTCGTAACACCTGCCCAGGCACACTGTGGCCTTTCTGGCAGCCATGCGCACGCGCCGTCGTGCCTCGCGGCGCTAACTCCTTGTTCGACCTGACACGGGATCTGTGGCGGCAGAGCAACGCCGCTGGCACATCGTTTGCTGTCCTAGCAACCGGCGGTGCCCGACGGGGCTGCCGGTCGCGAACGCTACAGACAACGTGAGGAGTCAACAATGAAACGCATTCGGTCAGCTCAGCAGGTTGCACGAGCTTCGGTTGCCGGCTTGCTGCTCGTCGCGCTCGCGGCGCCCGCCGCGGCCGTCGATCTGAAGACCGGCGACGGCGCGTGGACCTTTTCCATCGATGGCAACGTCAACGTCGACTATATCTTCTCCAACTGCCAGAGCGTGAGCAGCTCAGTCAATGTGGGCGGCGGCCTGACCTGCGTCGGCTCGGCGAGCGGCAGCAACGTTTCCAACATCGGCAACGGCCTGTTGCCGGCGGCCTTCACCTTCGGCGTGTCGACGACCCAGGAGGGACTCGACCTGTCGGCCCACCTGGGCCTGTATCCGGGCATCGCGACCAACAACAGCGGCAGCCCGAATCTGCAGCCAAACAACAACGGCGGAACCAACACGGCTCTCGGCAGTACCGGCCTCGACATCCGGCAGGTTTACCTGACGTTCGGCAACAAGGACATGGGAACCTTTACCCTGGGCCGCAACATCGGCCTGTTCGGCGCCGACGTGATTCTCAACGACATGACGCTGCCCGGGGTCGGTGCGCCCGGCTCGGCGGCCTCGGCGGCGCCCGCCAACACCACTCTGGGTGGCATCGGCTTCGGCTACATCTATACCGACTGGCTCGCGCAGATCGACTACACCACGCCGGATCTGTCGGGCTTCAGCCTGACGGTCGGCGTGTACGACCCGCTCAACTCGCTGTCCGACACGGGCACGGTGGAGGCGAAGAAGGCTCCCGGGTTCCACGCCAAGCTCGCCTATACCCTGCCGATCGCGGACGGCACCAAGCTCTATCTGTCGGCGGCCTTCATCTCACAGCAGCAGTACTACGAGGCTCCGGCGGGTAGCGGGGGCGCCACCGGAACGGGTCCGGTGCCCTACAACTACACCGGCGACGGCGTCGATATCTTCGTCAAGCTCGACGTGCAGGACCTCGAGCTCATCGGCTACTACTACCATGCAACCGGGCTCGGCACGACCGCGCTGTTCAACCTGGGTGACTTCGGCCTCGGCCAGACCCGCAGCTCCGACGGCTACTTTGCGCAGGCGACCTACAAGATCGATCGGCTGAAGATCGGCGTGAACTATGGCGACAGCAAGCTCGACACCGCGAACGCCGCGGATGCGCTCGCCAATCCCCTCCTGGTGGCGGATAACAAGAAAGTCACGGTCGGGCTGTATTACAACCTGACGAAGAACCTGATGCTGCTCGGCGAGTTCAGCAACACGAAGAGCGATGCGCAGAGCGGCGGCAGTAACAGCGCCAACAGCTTCAACATCGGCGCCTATCTGGGCTTTTGATGTTCCGAGCGCGACCATGAACGGGAGCAGTCATGATCAAAGTGAGCGTCTTGTATCCCAACGGACCGGGCAGCAAGTTCGACCTCGACTATTACTGCCGGGTGCACATGCCGATGGTGCAGCGGCTGCTCGGTGCACCGCTGCAGCGCATCGCAGTCGAATACGGACTGGCCGGCGGCATACCGGGGGCACCGCCACCGTTTCTGGCGTCGGGACACCTGTACTTCGAATCGGTCGAGGCGTTCCAGAGCGCATTCGCGCCGCACGCCGACAAGATCATGGCGGACGTGCCGCGCTATACGAATACGGTACCGGTCGTACAGATCAGTGAAGTGAAGCTGTGATGAAGCGGCGCGGTGTTATTTCGTACTGTGTCATTTGTGACACACGTGTGTAGCGAACCCGCTCGTTTCGAGCCGTTTTGCTGCGGATACCGCCGAGTCAGACTATGATGATTTTTAACCATAAGGAAAGATTCAATCACCCACGGTCCTGGCACGAGACGGGCGGCATAGGGATAGGGAAATCGGCGCTCACCATCACCAAGATGTATCGGTTCGAAATCTGTGTGAGGAGAACTGCGTATGCGATTCCAACGCGATAAAAATCTATACGCTCTGATCGCCGCGCTGGCAGTTGGAGCTTCGTGTGCGGCGGGCGGTGACGAGTCCGCCGACCGGTGGACTGCCCCGGGCGGCAATTACGAGCTGACACGGCACAGCTCGCTGAAGGACATCGACACCTCCAACGTCGGCAAGCTGCAGATGGTCTGGTCGCAATCGAGCGGCACGCTGCGCGGCCACGAGGGTCAGCCTCTGGTGGTGGACGTCAACGGCAAGCCGATGATGTACATGGAGAGCGGCTGGCCGAACATCATCCAGGCGCTCGACCTGAGCGATCCGGACCATCCCAAGGAGACCTGGAACTACAAAAAAACCAGCAACCGCGATGATTCCGCGGTGGCACGTGCCTGCTGCGATACCGTGAACCGCGGCATGTCCTACGCGGACGGTAAGCTCGTGTTCGGCACACTCGACGGCTATGTGATCGCACTCGATGCGGTGACCGGCAAGGAGGACTGGGTCGTCAAGCAGGCCTGGCCCGACAAGGGTGAGACCATCACCCCCGCACCCCTCATCGCCGACGGCAAGGTGCTCATCGGCTTCGGCGGTGACGAGTTCGGCGCCCGCGGCCGCTTCGACGCCTACAACCTCGCCGACGGCTCCAAGGCGTGGGAATGCTTCAACACCGGCAGCGACAAGGACGTCTGCCTGACGAAGGACACCAATAAGAAGCATCCCGAATACGGCACCGCGGGGCACGACATCGGCATCTCGAGCTATCCCGGTGACGAATGGAAGCGCGGCGGCGGCGCGATGTGGGGCTGGTACAGCTACGATCCGGAGCTGAAGCTCGTATACGCCTCGAGCGGCAATCCGGGTCTGTGGAGCCCGTCGTATCGCTGCGGTGCCACGCCGGTCACGCAGCAAGCGTGCAACGACGGCAAGTGGGACAACAAGTGGTCCATGACGATCTTCGCGCGCAAGGTCGACACCGGCGAGGTCGTGTGGGCGTATCAGATGACGCCGTTCGATCAGTGGGACTACGACGGCATCAACGAGAACATGCTGGAGAATCTCACGGTCGACGGCAAGGAACGCAAGGTGCTGATCCACTTCGACCGCAACGGCTTCGCGTATGTGCTGGATCGCACCGATGGGACGCTGCTGCGCGCCCACAAGTACGTGACCGTGAACTGGGCCGAGAAAGTGGACCTGAAGACCGGCAAGCCGGTCAAGGTCTACGAGCACTCGCCGCTCAAGGTGCACGACAACACGCAGGCCTGCCCGTCGGCGATGGGCGGCAAGGACCAGCAGCCGTGCGCGATCGACCCCAACGAGCCTGGCATGGCGTACTGCCCGACCAACAACTGGTGCATGGAGGATGAGCCGCAGGAACGCACCCACACTCAGCAGGGCGTGGTGTACGTGTTCGCGAACGTCTTCATGTATCCGGAGAAGCCGGGCATCACGGGCAAGTTCAAGAAGTTCAACGTCCTGACGGGCGAGACCGTGTGGGAGATTCCGGACCCGTATCCGAACTGGGGCGGTGCCCTGCTGACCGACGGCGGCCTGGCCTTCTACGGCAGCCTGAACGGCGACTTCCGCGCGGTGGATCGGAGCACGGGCAAGGTGCTATGGCAGAGGCGGCTGGGCTCGGGAATCATTGGTAACCCGATTACCTACCGCGTCAACGGCAAGCAGTACGTGACCGTGTGGAGCGGCATCGGCGGCTGGATCGGATTGCCGGTCACGGCCGGGCTCGACCTGAACGATAAGTTCGGCGCCATCGGTGCCACGGCCATGACCAAGGCCGCGGGGCTGAGCCTGATTCCGCAGGGTGGCACGCTCTATACGTTTGCCGTGCAATAATCGGCCGGTGTAACCGGTCCGGACGTCCCGGCCCGTTGCCGGGACGTCCGGCCGCGGCGCCGCAAGAACGGAGGAGCGGAAGAAACCGATGCAAACCCGCGTCAAGGCCTGGCCGGCGCTCAAGGCGGTGCTGGCCATTGCGGCGCTCACGCTTGTGGCACTGCCCGGCGCGGCGCAGGCGGCACTGCGAGTGTGCGCCGACCCGGGCAACATGCCGCTGTCCAACAACCGCGGCGAGGGTCTCGAGAATAAGATGGCGGCGCTGCTGGCGCGCGCGCTCGGCACGACGGTCGAGAACTACTACCGCCCGGGTGTCGAGCGCGGGCTGACGCGCACGACGCTGTACGCCGACCAGTGCGACGTCATGTTCGACATGCCGCCCGACTCCGATGACGTCATCACCACCGGCCCGCTGTACCGCTCGACCTTCGTGCTGGTGTACCGGCGCGACCGCGGCTTCGCCTTCAAGAACCTCGACGATCCGCGTCTCAAGACCCTCAAGGTCGGCGTGTACGAGACCTCGGCCGTGCGCGAGGCACTGCTCGAGCACGGAGTGGTGCGCAACATCGTCATCCATTACCTGAGCCATGACGCCGACCTGGTTCCGGCGGATCAGCCGAGCTATCAGGTGCAGCAGGTGATCGACGGCAAGCTCGACGTAGCCGCCGCCTGGGGCCCGATGGCCGGCTACTACCGGACGATCCGCCAGGCCCCGCTCGTGATCCAGCCGGTCAACCTGATGGACGATGAGATGCCGCTCGAATTCGACATGGCGATCGCCGTGCGCCGCAGCGATCACGAGCTGCAGCGGCGCCTCGAGCAGGCGATGCGCCAGGAGCGCGACGCGCTGCGTGCGATCCTCACCGAGTACGGCGTGCCGCTGGTGAAGTGCGACAGCTGCCTCATCAGCGGCGATCTGCCCTCGCACGGGCCGTACGCGCCACCGCAGTCCGCGCCCGCGCCCAAGGGCCCGGCGGTGAGCATCGCCCAGCTGAATGACTGGCTCGCGCACGGCGCGAATATGAATGTAGAGCTGAACGATGCGGTCATGGCGGACGACGCGGCGCGCGTCAGCTACCTCATCGAGCAGAAGCACGCCGCCGTCGGAGCGCAGGACCTGCAGGGCGAGACGCCGCTGCACCATGCGCTGATCGAGCGCTCCGCGTCGATGGTGGCTTATCTGATCGCGCACGGTGCGGACGTCAACCAGCGAGATCGCGACGGCTGGACGCCGCTGATGACGGCGGCCTATTACGACGATGGCGCCGAGGTGAAGAGTCTGGTCGCGCACGGCGCCGACGCCAACGCCCACAGCAGCCAGAACCTGACGCCGCTTGGCATCGCCGTGCAGTACGGCAAGAACGATGCAGCAGTTGCTCTGGTCGAAGCGGGGGCCGATCCGCAACGCGCAGTGGGCGAGGCCGGTTACACGCCGCTGATGCTCGCGACCGGCAACGGCGCGGAGACGGTGGCCCGAGCGCTGATCGGGAAGGGCGCCGATGTGAACGCGCGCAACAGCGGCGGGGTCACCGCGTTGATGATCGCGGCCGCAGACGGCAACGCCCCCATGGTCGAGCTGCTGATGCGCGCCGGCGCCAACGCGCGGGTGCAGACCGACCGTGGCGATACCGCACTGTCGATCGCGCGCGCCCGAGGCGATGAGCGGGTGATCAGGCTGCTCGACGAGCATCGGCGACCGGGCGCCTAGTGGGACACGGTTAGTGCCCAGGAGCATCTTGATCGTATGCGTGGCGGCAGTGCTCTCATCGCTCATCTGGGCGGGACGTCCGAGCGGCGCGGCGCCGGCGCCCGGCGAGGTCATGACGCCGAAACAGCGGGCCGACTCGACACCCAAGGGCAAGCTCAAGAATCCCTATTCCGACACCGACGCCGCGGTGGTCGCGGCGGGCAACCAGCTGTTCATGAGCTACGCCTGCAGCGGTTGTCACGGCGGTACCGGGGGCGGAGGCATGTGTCCGCCGCTCACCAACGACACCTGGGTGTATGGCGGCGACGACGACACGCTTTTCAGGCTGGTGACCTATGGCAGTCAGGAACTGCAAGCCCAGGGTTACACTCGCAAGGGCCAGGAGAACGTCGTGGCGCCAATGCCGACGATGGGAGGGATCGTGAAGACCGACGACGATCTGTGGCGCATCCTCGCCTTCGTACGGGCGAACTATCACGGCGCGCCGCAATGCAAGTACGGTTGCCCGGCGAACTAGGCAGCTCACCGCCCGGCATGATCGAGAGGGGACTTTGGTCATGATGCGCTCGCGATCGGGAGCTCACGCGGACGTGATCGGCAATCTGGTGCGCCGTCACGGGCGTGAGCCGCCCATCCCGGACGTCGTGCGCAGCTCCTGGAGCCGCTGTCTCGACAGCTACGCGCTCGACCCGGGAGAGACGCGCCGTCCGACGAGCGTCGACGGGGTGGACCTGCAGGCCCGCCGCGAGCGCCTCGGCGTGCTGCTGGCGATCGCGCGTTTCGAGATGGAGGCGCTAGGCAAGCTCATCCAGGACTCCGAGTACAGCATCATGCTCACGGATCGCGACGGCGTGATTCTGAGCTACATCGGCGACTCGGGCTTCTCCGCCACTGCGCGCAGCTGCGGCTTCCGCGAAGGAGTCATGTGGGGCGAGCGGGAGATGGGTACCAACGGCATGGGGACCTGTCTCACCGCGCGCCGCCCGGTAGTGATCCACCGCATGGATCACTTTCTCGCGCAGAACACCCAGCTCACCTGTTCCGCCGCACCGATCTTCGACATGCGCGGCGAGCTGCTCGCCGCGCTCGACATCTCCGGCGCTTCCTTCAATCCTCAGAGCCACACGCTCGCGCTGGTCGAGATGGCGGCGCAGAACGTCGAGAACCGGACCCTGCTCAGCGCCTGCCGCGACCTGCACGTGGTGCGTTTCCACCGCTGCGCGGAGTTCGTCAGCACCCCGGGCGAGGGGGTGCTGGCGTTCGACGACCAGGGAGTGATTACGGGCGCCAACCGCGCCGCGCTCGCCTTGCTCGGCCAGCGCGATCACGGCTCCGTGTGCGGGCAGCGCGTCGACCGCGTGCTCGACACCAGCGTCGCGAGCGTGCTACGGCTTGCAGGGCAGGGCGGCTTTCCGGCGCAGGCGCTCAACTGCAGGACCAGCGAGCGACGCTGGTTCGCCGCGGTTCACGCGCCGGGCAGCCAGCCGTCGCGCGCGCAGCTCGTCACGGGAGCGGGCGCCGCGGCGGATGCCGCCCGGCCCGCGGCGACACGCGCCTCACTTGAGTGCCTGTACTCGACCGATCCGATCGTGACGCACAACGTCGAGGTGCTGCAGCGCGTGCTCGATCGAGACATCTCGGTGCTGTTGCTCGGTGAGACCGGCACCGGTAAGGGCTATTGCGCACGCGCCGTGCATGGCGCGAGCAATCGCGCCGACAAGCCGTTCGTAACGGTCAACTGCGCCGCTATCCCCGAGGCTCTGATCGAGAGCGAGCTGTTCGGGCACAAGCCGGGCGCCTTCACCGGAGCGAGCCGCGAAGGAGGCATGGGCCGGATCCTGCAGGCCAACGGCGGCACGCTGTTTCTCGACGAGATCGGCGATATGCCGGTGGCGCTGCAGTCGCGGCTGCTGAACGTGATCGAGGACCGCGAGGTGCTGCCGTTGGGAGGCAACAAGGTGGTGAGCGTCGACGTGCGCGTCATCAGCGCGACGCAGCACAACCCGCTCGACATGATCGCCACGGGCCAGTTCCGCGAGGACCTGTACTACCGGCTCAACGGCATCACAGTGCGCCTGCCGCCGCTGCGGCAGCGAACCGACATCGCCGACCTCATGCATAAGCTGCTGTCGAAGGAGGCCGGGACGGGGCTGACGGTCGCGATCGAGCCGGCGCTCATCGAGCGTCTGGTGCATCACTCGTGGCCGGGAAACGTGCGGCAGCTGCGCAACGTGCTGCGGACCATGCTGGCGCTGCGCACCTCGGAGCGGCTCACGCTCGCGGAGTTCAACGAGGAATGGCTGGCTTACGGCGCCACCGAGCAGCTGGCGGGCGAGCCGGAGCACGCCAGCGAAGACCGCGAGGATGTGCTCGGCGAGGCGGAACGCGAAGCGCTGTGCCGGGTACTCGAGTCGTGTCAATGGAATGTGAGTGCGGCCGCTGCCCGGCTGCAGATCAGCCGCCGCACCATTTACCGCAAGATTCATCGGCACGGGTTGCTGCGGCACGCTCCGCATCTCGGGGCGGGCTGCGAGCCCGAGTGAGTTTCCAAGCGAGGCAGGAACAATCATGGCGACACTCAACATTCATCCGCTGGTGGACCACGGGGTTAAGAAGGGCACGCCCGGCTTCGGGGGCGGGACGCTCACCTGCAAATGCACGCGCGACCCGGTTACGGTGCGAGTGGCCTCCAACGTGGCGTTCAATCACGTCTGCGGCTGCAGCAAGTGCTGGAAGCCCGCCGGCTCGCTGTTCTCGCTGGTCGGCGTGGCGGGACGCGACAAGGTCTCGGTGACCGCGAACGCCAACAAGCTCAAGATCGTCGACGAGAAGGCGCCGATCCAGCGCTATGCCTGCACCGGCTGCGGCGTGCACATGTACGGCCGCATCGAGAACAAGGGGCACCCGTTCTACGGCTTCGACTTCTTCCATGTCGAGCTGTCGAAGGACAGCGGCTGGGAGGAGCCGAGATTCGCAGCCTTCGTCTCCTCGATCATCGAGTCGGGCTTCCCGCCGGCGCGCATGAGTGAAGTCCGCACGCTGCTCAAGGAGCTCAAGCTCGAGCCGTACGACTGCCTGTCGCCGGAGCTGATGGACCTGATCGCGACCCACGCTGCCAAGGCCAAGGGCGTAGTCGCAGCGTAGGCTCATGCCCGTGCGACCGGAGATCTGTCAGTCATGAAGACACGCGCCGCGATCGCCTACGCCGCGGGCAAGCCGCTCGAGATCGCGACCGTCGATCTCGACGGCCCGAAGAGCGGCGAGGTGCTGGTGGAGTTGAAGGCAACCGGGATCTGTCACACGGATGAGTTCACGCGCTCCGGTGCGGACCCCGAGGGTCTGTTTCCGGCGATTCTCGGTCACGAGGGCGCCGGCATAGTGGTCGACGTGGGTCCGGGCGTCACCACGGTGAAGAAGGGTGACCACGTAATCCCGCTCTATACGCCCGAGTGCCGGCAGTGCAAGTCGTGCCTGTCACGCAAGACCAATCTGTGCACGGCGATCCGTGCCACACAGGGCAAGGGCGTGATGCCCGACGGCACCAGTCGCTTCTCGATCGGCAGCCAGATGGTGCATCACTACATGGGCTGCTCGACGTTCTCGAACTTCACCGTGCTGCCGGAGATCGCGGTGGCGAAGATCCGCGAGGACGCGCCGTTCGAGAAGGTCTGCTACATCGGCTGCGGAGTAACGACCGGGATCGGCGCGGTGATCAATACCGCAAAGGTCGAGCCGGGTGCCAACGTAGTGGTCTTCGGCCTCGGAGGCATCGGACTGAACGTGATTCAAGGCGCGCGGCTCGTGGGCGCGAACCGGATCATCGGCGTGGACATCAATTCGCGCCGCAAGGTCCTCGCCGAGCGCTTCGGCATGACGCATTTCGTCAACCCGAAGGAAGTCGGCGGCGACCTGGTGCAGCACCTCGTGAGCCTCACCGACGGCGGCGCCGATTACAGCTTCGAGTGCGTGGGCAACGTCGAGCTGATGCGCCAGGCGCTCGAATGCTGCCATCGCGGCTGGGGCGTGTCGGTGATCATCGGTGTCGCCGGCGCCGGCCAGGAGATCAAGACGCGGCCGTTTCAGCTAGTCACCGGGCGCGTCTGGAAGGGCACCGCGTTCGGCGGCGCGCGCGGCCGCAGCGATGTGCCGAAAATCGTCGATTGGTACATGGACAGGAGGATCAACATCGACGATCTGATCACGCACGTCATGCCGCTCGAGAAGATCAACGACGCGTTCGACCTCATGCACAGGGGCGAGTCGATCCGCAGCGTCGTCAGGTACTGAGCGCTTGTCCGCCGGCTCGAGGAGCGCGCGAGACTGCGGTAAGGGGCGGCGGTCGCCGCCGGCCGCTGCGGCAGCGGTGCTGCTGACTGTGCTTCTGCCGGGCGCTGCCACGGGCGCGTCCGCAGCCGCAGCCGAGCGGCTCTACGTGTCGGACGAGCGTGGCGGCGACGTCGTGATCGTCGATCCGCAGCAGCAGCAGGTGCTGGGGCGTATCGCGGTCGGCAAGCGACCGCGCGGCATCGTGATCTCCCCGGACCGCAAGCGGCTGTATGTGGCGCTCACCGGCTCGCCGGCCGCAGGCCCGGGCGTCGATGAGTCCAAGCTCCCGCCGCCCGATCATCGTTACGACGGCATCGGGGTAATCGATCTCGCCTCACAGCGCCTCGTCAACACCTATCCGAGCGGCATCGATCCGGAGACTTTCGCGCTGTCACATGACGGCAGGATGTTGTACGTCTCCAATGAGGACAGCGGGCAACTGTCGGCACTCGACCTGGCTAAAGGCAGCCTGCGCGTCACGGTGCCGGTCGGAACCGAGCCCGAGGGCGTGGCCGTGAGCGCCGACGATCGCGTCGTATACGTCGCCTGCGAGACCTCCAACGCGGTTTATGTGGTCGAGGCCGGCAGCATGAAGGTGCTGGCGCAGATCCCGACGCAGAAGCGGCCGCGCGCGATCTACCTGGCCCGGCGCACGCCGCGCGGCTACGTCAGCGACGAGTTCGGCGCGGCGCTCACGGAGTTCAGCACCGAGGACTACAAGGTCGTGAAGACCATCGATCTCGGGGACCCGAAGGTCGTGCGTCCCATGGGGCTCGCCTCGCCCGACGGCGGCCGGCGCCTTTACGTCACCACCGGCCGATTCGCCAAGTTGCTCGAGGTCGACACGCCGTCCGGCCGCATCGTCCGCAGCATCGATAACGTCGGCGAGCGTCCCTGGGGAGTGGCGCTGAGTCCCGACGGCCACACCGCGTACACGGCCAACGGACCCTCGGGCGACGTATCCATCATCGATCTCAGATCCGGGCAGGTGAAGGCGCGGATCAAGGTCGGCGGCAGTCCCTGGGGCTTGGTGCTGTCGGTCCCCGCGAGCTAGTGACGCCGGCAGCGCGCCCAGCGGCTCATGGCACCACGTGCGAGCTGCCGAGATCCTTCCAGTCGTAGCGCGGCACCTCCACCCAGCGGCCGTCCTTGAGCTCGGGCACCTTGTGCACGCGGGTTTGCTCGACGGTCATGGTGCCGTTCTTGTCGACGATCCAGAAGTCGATGTCGTAGATCTGGTCCTTGGTGCCTGCGGCGCGAAAATCGGTGCAGGCGAAGTACTGCCCGTTGTCGAGCTGGCGGATCGGCTGGTGGGTGTCGATGAACTGCAGCTCCAGCACCTTGCCGGTTTTGTCGTCCTTGAGCTTGAAGATCCCGTTGTTCTTCGCCTGTTCCCTGAGCGCACCCTGCTCGACGGCCGACATCACTTCCCAGCCGCGCTTGACGGCGAGGTGCCCGGGATGCTCGGAAGCGGGAATCCACCACCAGGGAATCGGATCGCGCGCCATCAGCACCCACTTGCCCTCGCTCTGGAGCGGTGACTTGTAGATGCGGATCTCCTGCACCTTGAGGAGCCCCTCGGCCGGCGCCACCCAGAAATCGATCAGCCAGCGCTTACTGGCGTCGGCCGGGTCGTGGAATTTCACGTCCGGGAAGAAGCCGTAGCCGTCGATGGTGCGCGTGAAATCGATGCCGTCGTAGGCAAGCTTCAGTTGCGCACCATCGAGCGGATCCCGGAGCGCGAACAGACCGCCGTTCGCCTGCAGGTTCGCCTCGATCACCTGCTTAGCGACAGTCTCGGCGTCGCCGCTGGCGAAGTTCTGCATGGCCTGCTCGGTCGATTGCACCGTGCTCGCAGCCATGAAGTCGCGGGCCTTCTCGAGGTTCGCCTGTGGGTTCGCGAGGAAGGTCTTCTTCGCCGCCTCGGTGCTGAAGCAGTAGACCTTGCCGTCCTTGTCGGTCCAGCTCACCGTGCAATTGGTCTCGAGGTGCCGGCCCTCCGCAAGGCCTTCGGCGCACTGGCCGCCGAACTGCACCTGTGGGGCACCCGCGGCCGGGCTGTCGGCAGCCACGCCGACGCGCGCAAAGCACGCGAGCACGGTCCCGAGCAGCGCACCGCGCGCGAGGCGGGCAAGGGATTTCCTGTCATCGTGTGTCATGGCGGCCCGGCGGCTTATGTTACTCCTGCCGTGCGGTGCTGTCCGGCGGGCAACTTGTGCTCGGCAATAGTCAGTCGAGCCGCACCCGCACACCGGCCCAGACCGCGAGCGGCTCGGCGGGGGAAACGGCGTTCTGGTTCGGCCAATGCGCCGGATTGGCAATGAACGAGCCGTTCGGGTTGAACGAGCTGCTGGTGAGGAATCCGGCAGTTGCATATTGACGGTCGAACAGGTTGACGACGCGGGCGAAGAGGTCCGCACGGGCGCTCGCGTGCCAGGTGCCCTGCAGGTTCACGACCGCATAGCCGGGAATCCATCCGCTGGCCGTCACCCCGGCCTGGTTGGCGTTGTTCTCGTTGCCGTGCAAGTAGGATCCCGAAGCCACCGCCAGGTTGCCGCCGATGTCCCAGCGGCTGCCGAGCGCGTAGTCCAGCACCAGCCGACCGGTGTGCCGTGGGACCAGCGGTATGGAGTCTCCCGGGCGCACCGCGATATTTCCATCGGCGTCGGCAGTGCTGTTGGATGCGGCGCTGACCACGAAGCTCGACTGGAAGGTGGCCGCGACATAGCTATAGCTCGTGCGCCAGGTGAGGCTCCCCTGCCTGCCCCCGAGAGCGAGGTCGATGCCCTGCCGGCGTGTATCACCGACGTTGGCGAAATAGCCGGCATTGGTCGCGGTGGCCACGAACTGTATGTCGTTGGCGTTGACCGTGCGGAACGCGTCTGCGCTCCATGCCAGGCGGCCGGCCGGGAGACTTCCCCGGATGCCAGCCTCCACCGTCCGCGCGACCACCTGCTTGAGATCCGGGTCGCTGGCAAAGTCGTTGGGCAGGCCGCACGGCTGTGCCGCGCTGGCACAGCCGAGCTCGATCACCGTCGGCGCGCGGCTCGCCTCGTTGAACTCGGCGTAGTAGGTCAGCGCTTCGGTGGGTGTCACGGTGAATCCGAAGGACGGATTGACACGACTGAAGTCGTGATCGCCCGTGAGCGGGCTCGCCTGGCCGAAGCTGATGTCGCTGACGGCGGTGTCCACGCTGTAGCCGGCGAGCGTCTCGGTGCTGTGGTTGTAGCGCACCGAGAGCGTGAGGTGCAGGAGCTTGCCCGGCGAGAGAGTATCGGTCGCATACGCCCCGTAGATCCGGTTGCTGCCTGCGAGCGAGATGACCGTCGGGTCGTTGAACGGGCTGGCCTGGTAGAGGAGCGTGCGGTCCACCGCCAGGCCGCCGTACTGATAGGACTGCACGAAGGTGTCATCTGCGTCACTGAAGTCCGCACCCACGGTCGCCTGGTTGGTCCAGCCACGCAGCTCGTGCGAGTCGGTCAGCTGCAGGCCGAAGCCGCGGCTGCTCTGAACCAGGCGCGAGGTGGCGTTCTGGCCGGGAGCACAGTAGGCGAGCTGCGCACTGCTCGCGGGCGGCGTCGCGCAGTCAAACGGCGGACCCGCATAATCGCTGTCGAGGTAGCTGTCGTTGACATTGCCGTTGATCGCGCCGGTGCTCAGGCGCCGGTAGTAAATGCCTCCCGATAGCAGCAGCTTTTCGCTCAGGAACTGCGTGCCCGTGAGGTTGACGAGGTCGAGGAGGTTGTGGGTGAAGTCCGGCGTATAGCTGCTCTCGCGCAGGTAATTCAGCATGCCAAGCGGCGTGGCGCCGTTACCGTACAGACTGGTGTCGGCATAGGTGTAGCTCAGATCGAGGTCGGTCTGCTCGTTCTGCCAGCCGACCTTGCCGAAGGCCTGATAGACCCGAGTCGGCGAGTTCTGGCGCCAGCCGTCCTCATCGAAGTAATTGCCAGTCAGAAAATAATCGAATCCGCCGCGCGCGCCGCCGGTCTCACCCTCGACGGAGCGCCGTCCGAAGGAGCCGCCGTAGGCCTCGAGGTCCGTTCCGGGGTCGTCGTGTCCGCTCTTGGTGCGCAGCGACAGGGCGCCGCCGAGGGTGTTCAGCCCGAACACCGGATTGGAGCCCGGCATCAGTGTCACGGTGGAGATCGCCGATTCCGGGATCAGGTCCCAGTTCACCGTGTCCCCGAACGACTCATTCACCCGCACGCCGTCCACGTACACCGACAGGCCCTCGGGCGTGCCGAGAAGGGGCGATGCGGTGAATCCGTGATAGTTGATGTCGAGCTGCAGCGGGTTGTCGGCGCTCGCGCTGACGCTGACCCCGGCGAAATTGTTGTTCAGGTAATCGGCGACGCCCAGCGTCTGCTGCCTCTGCAGGTCCTGGCTGCCGGCCGTCTGCACGTTCGCCGGTATCTCATTGGCGGGCAGGCCGAGACCCGGCAGCGGTGTGGTAGCGATCACCACCACCTGCGGCAGCTCCGTCACGGCGGCGGGATTCGAGGCGGGGGGAGCGGCGGCGACGCTGGCGCACGCGACGGCCGGCAGCAGCGCCAGGGCAATGCGGGCCAAGCCTTGTCGGATCACGGATCGGCCACCTCATGCGCCATTGCCCGCTAGCGTCGCCAGTTTCTGCGAGTCCGGGTCGTCCGCCAAGGGGGCGTCCCGCCCAGCCGGTGCAGCGCCCCCGGACAGCGTGCTACCGTTGCGCCCCCACGATTTGGGGCATTTGAGGAATCGGCATGCTGACAGTGCACATGCTGCGGCGATCCGGGCTCAGCCTTGCGGCGCTCATGCTGACCGGGCTGGCATTCGCCGACTCAGCGCCCGTGCCGCCGGCGGTCGAGCAGGCCGCTCATACCTACGTGACGCGCGCCTCGCTCGAGGCGCCGATCCGCTATCTGTCGTCCGATCTCCTCGAGGGCCGCGGGCCCGGCACGCGCGCCGATCAGCTCGCGCGCCTGTACCTGCAGACGCGCCTCGAAGGGATGGGCTTCAGCGGCGCGTTTGCCGATGGCGCGTGGCAGCAGCCCTTCGACATCGTCGGCATCCGCACGCAGCTGCCCCACACCTGGAGCTTCGAGGGCAAGAGCGGCCGGGCGGATCTCGCGCTGCGCGATGACTACATCGCCGTGAGCGGACTGCAGAGCGAGAGCGTATCGATCGATGGCGCCGAGCTCGTGTTCGTCGGCTACGGCATCCAGGCGCCGGAGTATCAGTGGGACGACTTCAAGGGCGCCAAGCTCGCCGGCAAGATCCTGGTGATGATGAACTACGATCCCGACTGGGATCCGAAGCTGTTCGCCGGCAAGCGGCGCCTGTACTACGGCCGCTGGGACTATAAGTACGAGAGCGCTGCACGCCAGGGTGCCGCCGGCGCCATCATCATTCACACCACACCCTCCGCCGGCTATCCCTGGCAGGTGGTGCAGAGCTCCTGGGGCGGGGAGCAGTTCGAGCTGCCGGATGCCGGCGAGACGCGCCTCAAGGTCAAGGCGTGGGCGACCGAGGATGCGGTGCGGCGTCTCGTCAAAGCCGGCGGCTTCGATCTCGACAAGCTCATCGCCCAGGCGCGCTCGCGCTCCTTCCGGCCGCTGCCGCTCGGCGTGCACACCTCGCTTGCCTTCAGCACGCAGCTCTCGAAGGTGCAGACCGCGAACGTCGGCGGAGTTCTTAAGGGGAGCGACCCGAAGCTTGCGAACGAGGTGCTGATCTACTCGGCCCACCACGATCACTTCGGCATCGGCGAGCCTGACAAGAGCGGCGATCGCATCTATCACGGCGCGGTCGACAACGCCTCCGGCGATGCCCAGGTGCTCGCCATCGCCCGCGCCTTCGCCGCGCTTCCCGAGCCCCCGCGCCGCTCGGTGCTGGCGCTGTTCGTTGCCGGTGAGGAGCGCGGGCTCCTCGGCTCGCAGTACTACGCCGCGCATCCGACCTTTGCGCCCGGCCGCATCGCCGCCAACATCAATATCGACGGCGGCAACATCTTCGGCCGCACCCGCGACATCACCTCGATCCCGATGGGCAAGTCCTCGCTCGATGCGGTCGCCGAGGCCGTGGCGAAGTACCAGGGGCGCGTCGTGATGCCCGATCAGTTCCCGGACCGCGGCTACTACTACCGCTCGGACCAGTTCGCGTTCGCCAAGATCGGCGTGCCGGCGCTGTTCTTCGACGACGGCACCGACTTCATCGGCCGGCCCGCGGGCTGGGGGCGGCAGCAGATCGAGCAGTGGGAGCTCACCAAATATCACCAGCCGGCCGACAGGCTCGATGGCAGCTGGAACTTCGACGGCATGATCGAGGATGCGCAGCTCGATTTTCTGGCCGGCTGGCTGATCGCGCAGGCGGATGCCATGCCGAGCTGGAAGCCGGGGGATGAGTTCGAGGCGGCACGCAAGCGCGCGCTCGCCGCTGCAGCCGGCGGCAACTAGGAGATCGCCTCATGTTCGAGCGACTCGAGCTGATCACCGCCGATACGATCCTGAGTCTCATGGCGGCGTTTCGCGCCGACCCCGATCCGCGCAAGGTGGACTTAGGGGTAGGGGTGTATCGCGACGATCATGGTGAGACGCCGGTGCCGGCCGCGGTGCGCTCTGCGGAGCGCGCGCTGCTCGCGCGCCAGACCACCAAGAGCTACGTCGGTCCTGCGGGCAACCTCGCGTTCAACGAGGAGATGGCGCGGCTGCTCCTCGGGCCGGCTCACGCGGCGCTCGGTGCGCGCCGGGTACGCACCATCCAGTGCCCGGGCGGCTGCGGGGCGCTGCGCCTCGGGGCCGAGCTGATCCGCTACGCCTCGCCCGACTCGGTGGTGCACGTCAGCGACCCGACGTGGGTGAACCACGTGCCGCTGCTCTCGGGCAGCGGGCTTAAGCTCGAGCGTTATCCTTATTACGACGCCACGCGCGGCGGGGTGATGTTCGCCGAGATGGCGGCGACGCTCGAGAAGCTGCCGCCGCGGGCGGTGGTGCTGCTGCACGCCGCCTGCCACAACCCGACCGGCGCCGACCTCTCGCAGGCCGAGTGGCGCGAGCTGCTCGCCATCGTGCGGCGGCGCGAGCTGCTGCCATTCATCGACATGGCCTATCAGGGCCTCGGTGAAGGACTGGACGCGGACGCCTTTGGCCTGCGCCTCTTTACCGCCGAGCTTCCCGAAGTGATCTTCGCCGTGTCCTGCTCGAAGAACTTCGGCCTGTACCGCGAGCGCACCGGCGCGCTCGGCGTGGTGTGCGAGACCCCCGCGCAGGCCGATGCGGCGATGAGTCAGCTGGTACGCCTGGCGCGGGGATTGTGGTCGATGCCGCCGGATCACGGCGCGGCGATCGTGCACGGCGTGCTCACCGATGTGGCGCTGCGGCAGCAGTGGATGGACGAGGTCGATGTGATGCGCACCCGTATCCAGCAGCTGCGCACCGAGGTCGTCAGGCAGCTCGCCGCGGCCTGCCCGGGACGCGACTTCAGTTTCATCGCGCGCCACCACGGCATGTTCTCGCTGTTCGGCATCAGCACCGCGCAGGTGCGCGAGCTGCGTGCGCAGCACCACGTTTACATGGTCGACGACAGCCGCATGAACATCGCCGGACTGCGGCGCGAGAACCTCGAGTACTTCGCGCGCTCGGTCGCCACGGTGCTCGGCGCGGGCCGCTGAAGGTGAGCGCCGGAATGCAAGCGGCCGGCGGCGCCGCCGAGGCGCCGGATCTCGCGGCGCTGCGCGCGCAGCTGCGCGAGGCGACGCTGCGCCCCGAGGCGCGCGCCTCGAGCGAGATGGTCGCCGATCTCACCGCCGTGCACAGCGCGCTCGCCGGTGCCCGCGAGCGCGCCGCGCGCTGGGTCGAGACGGCGCGCGCCGACAGGCGCTCACGGCCGCTCGTCGACCGGATGCTCGAGCAGTTCCCGCTCGACAGTGCGCAGGGCCGGGCGCTCATGAGCCTGGCGGAAGCGTTGTTGCGCACGCCGGATGCGAAGCGCGCCGACCAGCTGATCGCCGAGCGGCTGGCCGCGATTCGCGACGCCGGCGTGCGCGGCGACACAGACATCCTGCTGCGCACCGGGTTCACCCTGCTCGGCGCTGCCGGCCGGCTGCTGCCGGAGGTGTCCTCGGAGCTCGCCGGCGAGTACTCGGCCGCGACTCTCACCAAGCCCCTGGTCGCGCCGATCGTGCGCGCGGCTCTCAAGCAGTCGATGCAGACGCTGGCCCATGCGTTCATCGTCGGTGAGACGATCGATGCGGCGCTCGCGCGCACGCGCACCGAGGCGGATCTGGCGCTGTGCTCCTTCGACGTGCTGGGCGAGGGCGCCCGGACCGACGCCGATGCGCAGCGCTATCTCGACGCCTACACGCACGCCGTCGACGTGCTCGGCACGCAGCCACCCGGCAGCGTGCACGCCCGCTCCGGCGTGTCGGTGAAGCTGTCGGCGCTGGAGCCACGCTACACGCTGTTGCAGAGCGAGCGGGTCACCGAGCGGCTCGGCCCGCGGATGCTCGAGCTCGCACGCCGCGCGGCGCGCGCCGGCGTCGGCATGACCATCGACGCCGAGGAGGCCGACCGGCTCGATCTGTCGCTCGACATCCTCGAGCTGCTGGCACGCGATGCCGCGACACGCAGCTGGGAGGGACTCGGGCTCGCGGTACAGGCCTATGGGCGCCGCGCGCCGCTGGTGCTCGCGTGGGTGGCACAGCTCGCCCGCGACTGCGGCCGGCGCATGACGGTGCGCCTCGTCAAGGGCGCCTACTGGGACAGCGAGATCAAACGCGCCCAGGAACGGGGACTCTCGAGCTTCCCGGTGTACACCTCGAAGGCGGCGACCGATGCCAGTTACCTCGAGGGCGTGCAGCGCCTGTTCACCGCGTGCGATGTACTGTATCCGCAGTTCGCCACCCACAATGCCTACACGGTCGCCGCGGTGCTCGCGCTCGCCCCGCCGGGCGCGGCGTACGAGTTTCAGCGCCTGCACGGCATGGGCGAGGCACTGTACGAGGCAGCCCGCGCCGAGCTGCCCGACATGCCGCCGGTACGCGTGTACGCGCCGGTCGGCACGCACGAGGACCTGCTGCCGTACCTGGTGCGGCGGCTGCTGGAGAACGGCGCCAACAGCTCTTTCGTGCATCAGTTCATGAACCCCCAGATACCCGTGGAGCAGGTCGTGCGTGATCCGGTCACTTCGCTCAATGCCGCCCAGTCGCCGGCGGCGCCCCGGGTGCGCGAACCCGCAGCGCTCTATGGCACGGAGCGCGTCAACTCCGCCGGCGAGGATTTCGGTGATCCGGCGACACTCGCGGTGCTGGAGGCGCAACTGCGCGAGCACGCCACCGAGCGCCACGCGGGCGGCCCCATCCTGAGCGGCCGCGAGGCGGGCGAGGCGCGTACTCCCGTCGTATCCCCCGCCAACCACGCGGATATCGTCGGCTATACCCGCGACACCTCGGCCGAGGAGATTCGCGAGGCGATGGCCGCGGCCGCGCGCGCCCAGCCGGCGTGGGATGCCACCACGGCAGATGAGCGCGCCGCATGCCTGAGGCGTGCCGCCGATCTGCTCGAGGCGCGGCGCGGCGCCTTCCTCAGCCTCCTGGTGCGCGAGGCCGGCAAGACCCTCCCGGACGCCGTGGCGGAGGTGCGCGAGGCGGTCGACTTCTGCCGCTACTACGCGGCGCGGGCGCGCGAGCTATTCTCAGCTCCCGAGCAGATGCCGGGCCCGACCGGCGAGCGCAATACGCTCTCGCTCCATGGTCGCGGTGTGTTCGTGTGCATCAGTCCGTGGAACTTCCCGCTGGCGATCTTCAGCGGCCAGGTCACCGCCGCGCTCGCTGCCGGCAACGCGGTCGTGGCCAAGCCCGCGCCTGCGACCCCACTCATCGCGCACGCCATGACACGGCTGCTGCACGCGGCGGGGGTGCCGCCGGCGGTGCTACAGCTGACGCCCGCCGACGGTCCGCCGTTCGGCGAGGTGGCGCTCACCCATCCGGCACTCGCCGGGGTGGCCTTCACCGGCTCGACGGCAACCGCCGCCAGCATCAATCGCACGCTCGCCAATCGCGACGGTCCGATCGTGCCGCTGATCGCCGAAACCGGCGGCGTCAACGCCATGGTGGTCGATGCCACCGCGCTGCCTGAGCAGGTGGTGGATGATGTGATCACCTCTGCGTTCACCAGTGCCGGTCAGCGCTGCTCGGCGCTGCGCGTGTTGTATCTGCAGGAGGAGATCGGCGAGCGCGTGATCGACATGCTGATTGGCGCGATGCGCGTGCTGCGCATCGGCTCACCGGGTGAGCTGGCGACGGATGTCGGACCGGTCATCTCCGCGGCCGCGCGCGCGCGCCTCGAGAAGCATGCCGAGCGCATGCGCCGCGAGGCGAAGCTGCTGTATGCCTGCGAGCTCGATCCGGCGCTCGCCGCCGCCGGCCACTTCTTTGCGCCGCAGATGTTCGAGCTGCGCTCGCTCGATCAGCTCAAGAGCGAGGAGTTCGGTCCGATCCTGCACGTGGCACGCTACCGCAACGATCAGCTGCCGCAGGTGCTGGCGGCGATCCGCGCCACCGGCTACGGGCTGACGCTCGGCGTCCACAGCCGCCTCGAGAGCGTGGCGGACCACATATTCCGCTCGCTGGCGGTCGGCAATACCTACGTGAACCGCAACATGATCGGCGCGGTGGTCGGCGTGCAGCCCTTCGGCGGCGAGGGCCTGTCCGGCACCGGCCCGAAGGCGGGTGGCCCGCACTACCTGCTGCGCTTCGCGACCGAGCGTACGCTCACGATCAACACCGCCGCCATCGGCGGCAACGTCGAGCTGCTGAGTTAGCCAAAGCGCGGCCGCGCAGCGGCGCGCCATTGACTGCCGGCGGTGGCGCGCGGACTATCAGTCGACAGTGAAGGGGGTGTGCGATGGCTGAGTACAAGTGCAAGTGCTTCTGCGGAGCGGTCGAGTTCACGGCGAGCGGCGAGCCGGTGGCGATGGGCTACTGTCATTGCGAGTCGTGCCGGCACTGGTCTGCCGGCCCGGTGAACGCCTTCACGCTGTGGCAGCCGAATGCCGTCCGCGTGACCAAGGGCGCGGACAACATCGGCACCTACAACAAGACTCCGGTGAGCTATCGCAAGTGGTGCAAGACCTGTGGCGGGCATCTGTTCACCGAGCATCCGCCGCTGAAGCTCACCGACGTGTTCGCGGCGATGCTGCCGACGCTTAAGTTTTCCCCGGGCGTGCACGTCAACTACCAGGAGACGGTGCTGCGGATCCACGACGGCCTGCCGAAGCTCAAGGACTTCCCGAAGGAGTTCGGCGGCTCGGGTGAGACGTTGCCGGAGTAGTTCCGCGCCGATCCCGTTACGTCGCCGGGGTGTCTACGCCTGGAATGACGAAGCGGATGAACGATGAGACGACGTACTTGTCCGCCGACCGCGGCACCTCGCCGCAGTGCAGGTGAGTCCAGAACGGCGGGAAGAACAGCGCGCTCCCTGCCACGGGCTTTATCTTCAGGTTCTGCCGGTAGAAGCACGTCTCGCCGCCGTCCTCGACGGAGTTCAGGTAAATGATCATGGCGAGCTGGCGGTCGCGCCCGCCGGGGCCGAACGCGTCGAAGTGCCATTTGAACCGCCCCTCGTTCTTCTTGTAGTGCTGGATCTTGTAGCCGGTGCCCTGCAGCGGCGCGATCGACAGGCCGGGAAACTGCGCCGTGAGATTCTGCACGACCGTGGTGACAGCCGCGTGCAGCTCGACGAACGCATCCTTCCAGATGCCCTCCGGCTCGATGCCGAGGTCCGTGCTGACCTTCACGTCGGCCTCCACCTGCCTGTCCCCGGCAGGGCTCGCCGTGTAACCGGCGTGCTTGGCCGGGTCCTGCTCGTAGAGCTCGATGCAGCGGCGGCACAGGTCCTGCGAGATCAGGTCCTGCACGAGGAAGATGCTCTCGTTGCGGGCTAGGATTTCCATGGGCGCGCTTGAGTGTCGGCCGAATCAGACCCCGAATGCGGCGTCGTAGGTCACATCTCCGCTCGGCCAGCCGCGCCCGAACGCCCTCGCCTGGAAATACTCCACGGGCACTCCGGGTAAGCGCAGATCCGCTCGCCGGCAGAAGCCGAACCTCCGGTAGTAGTCCGGCTCTCCGAGCACCACACAGCCTGCGGCCCGATCCTGCTCCAGGGCGTGCAGTACGGCGCGCACGAGCTCGGCGCCGAAGCCCCGGCGCTGGTACCCGGGCGCTACCGAGACCGGTCCCAGACCGTACCAGGGCGCAGTCCCATCGGAAATGGCTACCGGAGAGGCCGCGGCGTGACCCACGACCATTCCCTCGAGATCCGCGACCATCGATACCGCGAGTCGGCGAGAGCGGCGTAGGGCGGCGATGATCAGCTGCTCGCGGTGATTGCTGTACGCCGCTGTTGCGAACGCAGCGAGCGTGACAGCTTCAATCTGGCTGATATCGCTCACTGTCTCGGGTCGGATCTGCATCTATGTCAGGCCTGGCAACGGCTCCAATGCAAACGGGGTATTGCCGGCTGGCGCGCGCACAATCGATCCACGGCCTGTGGACAGCCTGGGGTGTGGCCATGCGGCGTCCAACTTTCCTCCTGTCGGCTGTGTCACTGTGGCTTGCGGCCGGTGTCAGCTCGGGCTGCCCCGCGGAAGCTTATCGGCTCGATAGCCGTGAGGCGCAAGTCGCAGATGCGCTTGCCAGGCAGGCGGACGCGGATTCACTCGCTGCGGCGGGGCTGTTGAGTGCGGCGCATCCCGAGACGGAGTCACAGCTGCTGACGCGCGCGATGACTGCAGTGCCGGCGCGGGCGGATCTCGTATGGTTGCAGATCCAGGCCTGTCAGAAGCAACCGGCGTGTGATTCGCAGGCCCTGGAACGGCACCTCCAGACCCTGGATCCCGATAATGGCGCGCCATGGCTCGGTGCGCTTGCGCGCGCGGACGCCGCGCACGATGAGCCTGCGAAGCATGCAGCGCTGGCGGCCATCAGCCGCTCGACACGCGTCGATATCTACTGGACCACGCTCATTGCCCGGCTGAGCCACGCAGCCGCACGCACCGGGAAGATGCCGCTGCCGGACACCATGGTGTTGATCATCGGACTGCTCAGCGCGCAGGCCGTCCCGGCGCTGCATGTCGTATCCGAGTCGTGCAAGGGTGAACGGCTGGAGCGCGCCGCAGACGTGGACGTCTGCCGAGGTATCGCCAGGGCGTTCGAAGGTGGTGATACCTACCTCGCGGAGATGTTTGGGGCGGCGATCGCGCAGCGCGTCTGGCCCGAGCAGTCGCCGCAATGGGTGGCAGCGACCGACGCCCGGCGCAGCTACGAATACAGGACCACGCTGCAGCAGAAGATCGATCGCAGGCCCCTGGACGATAAGGGGCGGCCGGCTATCTGGCGCTGTGCGAGCAGAATCGCCGCGAGCAGGACGTGTCACGAGCCCAACTCCTGGCCGCCGGCGAGGATCCCGACCCGCCGCGAAATTGAGGCCGGCCGCTCGCTGCCACGAGCCGGCAGGAGCGTACAATCGCCAAAAAAGGAACCTTGGGGGTTTCCCATGAGGCGACTGCACCGCAGCGGGTGCGGGGGCGCGCTGCTCGGCTCACTGGCGATTCTCGCGTCCGCGGCTGCGCCCGCTGCGCCCGCGCCCGGGACTCGCTACGCGCAGATCGACGATCAGGCGCTGCAGATGCCGGCGGGGCTGCTGCAGGTACCCACCGGCTGGAAGGCGGTGGGAATCGTCGCCCGCCCACAGGGCTGCCACGCGCAGGGCCCGTTCATGAAGTACACGGCGCAGGCCCCCGACGGGGTCACGGCAGTCGAGCTCCTGCCCGGGTGGGGTTGGTGGTGGCAGAGCAACTTCAATCCCTATCAACCTCGGCCACCCGGCTTCTGCATGCCGGTCACCGCAGACTCAGCCGAGTCGTTTCTGCGGGACGTCGTGTTGCCTCAGCTGCGGCCCAATGCGCAGCTCATCGCGGTCGAGGACCCTCCGCCGCAGCAGGTGGAGGCGCTGCGCAACCAACTCGAGCGGATGCAGGAGCAGAACGCTGCCCAGGCGCGCTCGCTCGGATTGGCGCCGCATCATCTGGTCCACGAGGGCAAGCGGGTTCGCATCCGCTACCAGCGCAACGGTCAGTCGGTCGAGGAGCTGATCAGCGCCGTTGTCGACTGTTCCACGGCGCGCATGCCCGGCAACATGGTGGCGCCGCCGTACTTTCAGCGCTTCTGCGGCTCGAACGGCACGGTGATCCAGCGCGCACCGGCCGGGCAGTTCGACCCGCAGCTCCTGGGCTCCGTCCGGCTGACCCCCAACCCGGCCTGGCTGCAGCAGATCGCGGCTCGCCAGCAGGCACAAACCAACGCGATGATCGGTGCCTCATGGCAGGCGTTCCACAGCATGCAGGCCGCGTCGGATGCGGCGGCGGCGGCGCGCACCGCGGAATGGGCGGCGGCCGAGCAGCAGCGCGCGCAGTCCGTGCAGGAGTCGCTCAATGAGGCGCGGGCGAGCCAGGCTGCGCAGGATCACGCCGCGCACGAGTTCGAGAACGCCATCCTCGGCAAGAGCACGTACAGCAATCCGCAGACCGGTCAGCGCATCGTCACCGGCAACCAATACAGCCACCTCTATCAGTCGGCCGACGGCAGCACGCTCTACAAGACGAACGGGCCGGAGGATCCGAACCGCGATCCGGCCTTCACGCAGGTTTTTACCGAGTTGGACTTGCAGCACTGATGCGCTGCGGCCAGAGTTCCTATCGGCGGGCGGTCCCAGGGTTCCGGCGCGCGCTTGGCGGCAGAACCGAGGGCCGCTGCGACCTCAGCTCGCCGGCCACGCGCCGCCCGGATAGAGGTGGCGGATGAGCTCCTGAATCGACTCCACCGGCGCCGAGCAGGTACTGCCACGGCAGATGTAAGCCACGGCCTCGCCTCGTGGTGCCTTGTCAGTGAGTGCCGGCGGCAGCTCGGCGGCGTCAGCCGGTATCGCCAGCACGAGGCGCCACGGCGCATAGGTTCGCGCCAGCTCGCGCCGCCACGCCTCGATCGCACCTGGCTCGCCGCGCAGGATCACGATCTCGGGCGGCTCGAGCAGCTCATCGAGCGCGGTGATGAGCGTAACGTGGCCGATCGGGTGCCGGCCGAGCGCCTGCCACGCCGCGCGCAGCGTGTCCTCCGCGGCCGCCAGATAGCGCGGCTCGCCGAGCAGGTGCCCGTAGCGCTGCAGGGTAAACGCGGCGATGCCGTTGCCCGAGGGTGTCGCATCGTCGCTGAAGGTCTTGGAGCGAATGATCAGCGTCTCGTGATCGTCAGCGGTGAAGAAGAAACCGCCGGCCGCGCTGTCCGCGAAATGGCCGAGCACGACCTCCAGCAGCTGCCGGCCGAACTCGAGCTCGTCCGCGCGGAAGCGCACCTGCTGCAGCTCGAGCACGGCGTCGGCGAGATACACGTAGTCGTCGAGATAGGCGTTGAGATGCGCGCGCCCGTCCTTGTAGGTGGCGAGCAGCCGGCCATCGCGCCACAGAGTACGGCGCACGAACTCGAGCGCGCGGCCCGCAGCAGCAGCGAGGTCCTCCGAGGTCAGGGCACGCGCGGCGACCGCAAGGCCGCGAATCATCAGTGCATTCCACGACGTGAGGAGCTTCTCATCGCGCGCCGGGCGCACGCGCTGCGCGCGTAGCGTCAACAGCCGCACGCGGGCTGCATTCGCCAGAGCTATCACTTCGGCGCGCGGCTGCTGCTGCTGCTGCGCGACCTGCTCGGGCGATGCGGCGACGTACAGGTGCCACCGACCCTCGAAGTTCGGCGGCTGATCGAGGCCGTAGAGCGGCGCAAACACCGCGAACTCCTCGGCGCTCAAGGCGCTGCGCACCTGCTCGCGATCCCAGACGTAGAAGCTGCCCTCGTGACCCTCCGAGTCGGCATCCAGGCTCGAGTAGAAGCCGCCTTCGGGTGACTGCATCTCGCGCAGCGCCCAGCCGGCGACATCGAGGGCGACCTGCGCATAGAAGGCGTCCGCGGTCGCGAGCGCCGGATTCGCGTACACCGCGAGCAGCTCGCCGTTGTCGTACAGCATCTTCTCGAAATGCGGGATCATCCAGCGCGCATCGACCGAGTAGCGGCAGAAGCCGCCGCCCAGCTGATCGAAGATGCCGCCGTCGCCCATGCAGCGCAGCGTGTGGCCCGCCATGCGCAGCGCCTCCATGTCCGGCTCGCTGCCCGCGCGGCCACGCCAGGTGCGCAGCAGCCGCTCGATGGCGCGCGGATGCGGGAATTTGGGCGCCCCGCCGAAGCCGCCGCAGCGCGCATCGAAGCTGCCGGCGAGCGCGGCGCGGCACGCCTTGAGCGGCGTGTCATCGAGCACCGTGCCAACGGGCGCGGGCGGAAAGTTGAGGTCGGCGAGCGCGGTGACCAGCGCTGCATTCTGCGCGCGCATCTCCGCCTCGTGGCTGCTGTAGAACTCCGCAACTCGCGTCAGTACGTCCTTGAAGGCTGGCAGGCCGTAGCGTGCCTCCTTCGGAAAGTACGTCCCGCCGAAGAATGGACGCTGGTCGTCGTGCGCCAGGAACATCGTGAGCGGCCAGCCGCCGCCACGCTGCGTGAGCATCTGCTGCGCGATCTGGTAGATGCGGTCGATGTCAGGACGTTCTTCGCGATCGACTTTGATGTTGATGAAATTCTCGTTGAGGAGTCGTGCGGTCGCCTCGTCCTCGAAACTCTCTCTCTCGAGGACTCCACACCAGTGGCAGGAGGAGTAGCCGATGCTGAGGTGAATCGGCTTGCGCTCGCTGCGTGCCTGCTCGAATGCCTCGGTTCCCCAGGGATACCACTGGACTGGATTGTGCGCGTGCTTCTGCAAGTAGGGACTCGTCTCGGAGACGAGGCGGTTCGTGTACCTCGGCGTGCCATCGCTATTCAAATGCTCGGTCTGCGTCATGGCTTCTGCGCTCCTCAGGGCGCGATGGCGGCCGTACCGGCGGACTTGAGCGCCGCGTTGAGGCTCGGCAGGGTGCCGATGCCGAACTCCGTCCAGCTGGCCAGCGCCTGATCGAGCAGCGCCCGGTCCTGCACATAGCCGCGCTGCGCATCCGCACTCGGCGGGCCATCGGCGCCGTCGACCGCTCGCGAGAGCTCGCGGAAGGCGCCTTCGAGATAGCGCAGGCCCCGGGTGGTGACGGGCGGGCGCCCCAGGGAGTCGGGCGTGCGCTTCTCGGGCGCGAGGTCACTCACCGCGAGCAACCGCGCGTCGGCGCTGTCGAGGGCCGCGGCGGCGTCGGCGCCGGCACTCTTGCGTCGCTCCGCGATGGCAGCGTGAATCCGCTTCGCTTGACTCAGCGCCGTGGCGATCGCCACGCGCGCCCGTTCGATCTCGCGGGCGAGAGCGAGCTGGCGTGCGTAGGCGGCGGCGGGCAGCTTGATACGCGGATCGGGGGCGATGACGAGCGGCTGCCGGTAGCTCCGCCCGCCGACCCGCAGCTCGACCCGGTAGTCGCCGGGCGGCACCCACACGCCGCTCTCGTGCTCCTCCGCATCCTCGCCCATAAGCGCGGGCACTACGGCGTAGTGCAGGTCCCACACGAAGCGATGCGCACCGGCGCCGGTCGCAAGCGGCGTGGGCGGCACGATCCATTCGGGCGCGGTTACGCTCTTGCCGAGGTCGGCTTGCGGCAGCTTGTCATCGCTGCTGAAGACCCGCACCGTGGCGCCGAGCGCATCGGTGATGCTCAGCTGTACCTCGCCGGCCGTATCCGCCGCCAGCACGTAGTCGATGTAGGCGCCGGCGGCCGGGTTGGCTCCCATCGGCTCGTCCTTCGGCATCGGCGAGCCGGTGAAACCTGTCGGACGCACGCGGATCGCCGCCACCGGTGGCAGCAGCCGTGTGCCGCCACCGGCATCGTCGGCGAACGCGCGCAGCGGCGCGATGTCATCCATGATCCACAGCCCGCGGCCGTGGGTCGCGAGCACGAGGTCGGCGCCGTGCACCTGCAGATCGCGCACCGAAGTGCGCGGCAGGTTCTGCTGCAGCGGTTGCCAGCGGCCACCGTCGTCGAGCGACACGTAGACACCGTGCTCGGTGCCGCAATAGAGCAGACCGCGATGCACGGGATCCTCGCGCACCACGTTCACCGAGTTGTGTGCGCCGTCGGCGATGCCGTCGACGATGAGCGTCCAGCTCGCGCCGCCGTCGTGGGTGCGGTAGATGTACGGCTGCGGATCATCAAGCCGATGGCGGTCGACCGCGATGTAGGCCGTCTTCGAGTCGAAATGCGACGGCTCGACCACTCCCACCTTGGACCAGGCGGAGAGCGCCGCGGGTGTCACGTCCTGCCAATGGCCGCCGCCGTCGCTGGTGCGCCACACCAGCCCGTCGTCGGTGCCCGCCCAGATGAGCGCGTGATCACGCGGCGAGGGACCGATCGAGTAGACCACCCCGCGGCGGGCACCGTCTGCTTCGTGATCCTCGACCGTCGGCACATCGAGTGTTGCCGCCGTGGCCGGGCTCTCGCGACTCAGGTCCGGACTGATCGGCTGCCAGTGAGCGCCGCGGTCGACGGTGCGGAAGATGCGCTGGTTGCCAAAATACAGCGCATGGTCGCCCGCCGTGCCGAACACCAGCGGCAGCGTCCAGGTGCCGCGATAGAGACCGGGATAGGCGAGGGTCGGGGGAATGCTGTGCGCCTGTCCGGTGCGCAGGTCGAGCCGCTCCACGCGGCCGCCAAAGATGATCTGCGGATCGTCAGGATCGGGTGCGATGTTATCGCTCTCGCCACCGGCGGCCGTTTCGCGAAACTCGGTGAGATTGATGCCGTCGATGTTGTCGGTGCGGCTCGGGATGCCGGCGGCGCCTGAGTCCTGCTGTGCGCCGTACAGCCAGTAGGGGAAGCGGGCATCTGTGATGACGTGATAGAACTGGCCCGTCGGCTGATTGAACCAGGAGCTCCACGTGCCCCCGCCGTCGAGGGTGATCACGGCGCCCTGGTCGACCCCGAGGATGCGCCGCTCCGGAGCGCGCGGGTCGATCCACAGCTGGTGGTAGTCGTCGCCCCCGGGAGCACCCTTTACGGGCAGGAAGGTGCGGCCCGCGTCGGTCGAGCGATACACCCCGGTGTTGCAGATGTAGACGTCGTCGGCGTTGAGCGGATCGACGGTGACCCCGCCGAAGTACCAGCCGCGCTTCCAGATGCGGGCATCATCGCTCGAGCGCGTCCAGCTGGCGCCGCCATCCTCGGAGCGGTACAGGCCCCCGGCTGCCGCGTCGATGAGCGCGTACAGGCGCTGCGGCTGCGCCGGTGATACGGCGATGCCGATGCGCCCCGGGTGATCCGGGAGTCCCGAGGTAAGCGCCGTCCAGCTCTGTCCGCCATCGAGCGACTTGTACAGTCCCCCGCCCGGGCCGCTCGAGGGCGGATATACGTTCCACGGCGGCCGGCGCGTCTGCCAGAGCGCGGCGTACACCACGGCGGCCTTACCCGGCTCGAAGGTGAGATCGATGGCGCCGGTGTCGGCGTCCCGGTAGAGCGTGCGCTGCCAGGTCTTGCCACCATCGGTGGAGCGGAACACGCCGCGCGTCTCGTTGGGGCCGTAGGGGTGCCCGAGTGCGGCGACCAGCACGACGTCGGGATTGGCGGGGTCGATGAGGATGCGGCCGATCTGCTGCGAATCACCGAGCCCGAGCAGCCGCCAGCTCTTGCCGCCATCGTCGGAGCGGTACACACCCGCCCCCTGGGCGATGTCCGAGCGCATGTCCGGCTCGCCGGTGCCGACGTAGATGACGCGCGGGTTGGAAGGCGCGACGGCGAGCGCGCCGATGGATGCGACCGGAGCTGAGTCGAAGATCGGCGTCCAGGTGCGCCCGGCGTTGCGGGTCTCCCACACGCCGCCGTTCACGGCGCCGAAGTAGAAGTGATCGGGCTCGCCCGGGACACCCGTGACCGCGAGCACCCGTCCGCCGCGGAACGGCCCGACCGAGCGCCAGGCGAGCGGCCGCAGCAGCGACTGCAGCGGCTCGGGCTGAGCGAGCGCCGGTGCCGCCAGGATGAGGAGACACAAGGCCACCACGCCACGAATTGACGACACGTGCCACCTGCCGGAATGAGCTGTGGGGCGATTGTATACTTGCGCGCTTGACCGCATCTCCCGACAGCGCCGCGAGCGTGCTCACCCTGAGGCGCGGCGAGGAGCGACGCCTCCTCGCCGGTCATCCCTGGGTGTTCAGCAACGAGATCGACACCGAACGCACCCCGCTCAGCGCCTTTGCGCCCGGCGCGCTTGCGCAGCTGCGTACCCACCGTGACGGCTTCGTCGGCTACGGCTACGTCAACCCGCATGCGCTCATCTGCGCGCGCCTGCTGTCACGCGATGCCGCGCACCGCATCGATCGTGCGCTGATCGCGCGCCGCCTGGCCGCGGCGCTGGCGTTGCGCGAGCGGCTGAGCGAGGCGCCGTACTACCGCTGGGTGTTCGGCGAGTCCGACGGCCTGCCGGGACTGGTGCTCGACCGCTACGGCGAGGTCGTGGTCGGCCAGATCGCCACCGCCGGCATGGAGGCGCTGCGCACCGAGGTCGAGGCCGCGGTGCGTGAGGTACTGAACCCCGCGGGGCTCTTCTGGAAGAACGATACCGCCGCGCGCGACCTCGAGCAGCTGCCACAGGAGACGCGGCTCGCCTTCGGCACGCTGCCGGAGCAGCTCACGGTGGTCGAATCGGGGCTTGAGTTCGCGGCGCCCCTGGTGAACGGTCAGAAGACCGGCTGGTTCTACGACCAGACGGCCAACCGCGCGCGGCTCGCGCGCTTCCTGCCACCGGGCGCCCGGGTGCTCGACGTCTGCTCGTACGTCGGCGCCTGGGCAGTGACGGCGCTACGCGCGGGCGCAGCTGCGGCCTGTTGCATCGATTCCTCGGAGGGCGCGCTCGAGTTCGCGCGCGGCAACGCGGCGCGCAACGGCGTGCGCGTGGACTTGCAGCGCGGCGATGCCTTCGAGGCGCTCAAGGAGCTCGCCGCAAGCCAGGCGCGCTTCGAGGTGGTGATTCTCGATCCGCCGGCGTTCATCAAGCGCAAGAAGGACATTCCGCAAGGGCAGGCGGCTTACCGCAAGCTCAACCAGCTGGCCTTAGGCTTGCTTGCGGACGAAGGGCTGCTGGTGTCCTGCTCCTGTTCCTATCACCTGGCGCCGGAGGAGCTGTCGGACGCCATCCAGAGCGCGGCGCGCCACAGCGCCCGCTTCGTACAGATCCTCGAAACGGGCGGCCAGTCCCCCGATCACCCGGTACACCCCGCGATTCCCGAGACGCGCTACCTGAAGGCGTTCTTCTGCCGCGTGACTCGCGAGGTCGGCTAAACTACGGCGCTCCATGCTGAAGTTCCCTGGATTCAACAAGGTAGCGTTCTCGGTCGGCCCGCTGCAGGTCCACTGGTACGGGATCATGTACCTGCTGGGGTTCGCCGGCGCCTGGTGGCTGGCGCGCAGGCGCGCCAAAGCCCCCGGCTCCACCTGGAAAGCGGTCGATGTCGACGATCTCATCTTCTTCGCCATGCTGGGGGTCATCTTCGGCGGGCGCATCGGCTACGTGCTGTTCTACGGACTGAAGTTCTGGGCGGACGATGCGTGGTATCCGCTGCGGATCTGGGAAGGCGGGATGTCCTTCCACGGCGGAATGCTCGGGGTCATCATCGCGCTGACGCTGTTTGCACGGCGCCGCGGCCGCAATGTGGCCGACGTCTACGACTTCACCGCGCCCTTGCCGGCGCTCGGGTTGTTCTTCGGGCGCATCGGCAACTTCATCAACGGTGAGCTGTGGGGCAAGGTGACGACCGTGCCCTGGGGCTTCGAGGTGGACGGCCAGGTGCGGCACCCCTCGCAGCTCTACGAGGCGGGTCTCGAGGGGCTGGCGCTGTTCGCGCTCATGTGGTGGTTCACCTCGCGGCCCCGGCCGCGGCTCGCGCCCTCGGGTCTGTTCCTGCTGTTCTACGGGCTGGCGCGCTCACTGGTCGAGTTCGTGCGCGTGCCGGATGAGCACATCGGCTACCTCGCCGGCGGCTGGCTCACCGAGGGACAGGTGCTGTCGCTGCCGATGATCCTGGGCGGTGCGGCGCTGCTCATCTGGGCGTACCGCGCCCGCGTGCCGTCGGGAAACTTCGCGGTCGCGACGTGAGGCAATACCTCGAAGCCATGCGCCGCATCCGCACCGAGGGGGTGCCCAAGAACGACCGCACCGGAACCGGGACGCTGTCACTGTTCGGGCAGCAGCTGCGCTTCGACCTTGCGCACGGCTTCCCGCTGGTGACCACCAAGAAGATCCACCTGCCGGCGGTGATCTACGAGCTGCTGTGGTTTCTGCGCGGCGACACCAACGTCGCCTGGCTGCACGAGCACGGCGTCACCATCTGGGACGAGTGGGCAGACGCGCGCGGCGAGCTCGGTCCGGTATATGGGCATCAGTGGCGCTCGTGGCGCAGCGCCGACGGCCGCGCCATCGACCAGATCGCGCAGGCGGTGGAGCGCCTCAAACGCGACCCCGACTCGCGCCGCAACCTGGTGAGCGCGTGGAACGTCGGCGAGCTCGCGCAGATGGCGCTCGAGCCGTGTCATCTGCTGTTTCAGCTGTATGTCGCGGCCGGGCGGCTGTCGCTGCAGGTCTACCAGCGCAGCTGCGATTTCTTTCTTGGCGTGCCGTTCAACATCGCAAGCTATGCGTTGCTCACCCATATGCTCGCCCAGCAGTGCGATCTCGAGCCCGCCGAGCTGGTATGGGTGGGCGGCGACTGCCATCTGTACCGCAATCATCTCGAGCAGGCTGATCTGCAGCTCGCGCGCACGCCGTTCGCGCCGCCGCGGCTGATGCTGCGCCGCCGGCCGGACAGCATCTTCGACTACCGCTACGAGGACTTCGAGTTTCTCGACTATCGGCATCACGCGCCGATCCGCGCGCCGGTGGCGGTGTGAGCGAGCCGCGGGCCGATGCGGATCCGCTCATCGAGGTGCGCGCCTCACGGCTGCACGGGCTCGGCGTGTTCGCGCTGCGTCCGATCCCGTCGGGCACGCGCGTGATCGAATACCTCGGCGAGCGCATCTCCCACGAGGAGGCGGACCGGCGCTACGAGCACAAGGACGCCGCCGACAGCCACACGTTCCTGTTCATCGCCGACGCCGAAACCGTCATCGATGCGGGCGTTGATGGCAACGAGGCGCGCTTCGTGAACCACGCCTGCGAGCCCAACTGCGAGTCGGTGATCGAGAACTCGCGGGTGTTCATCGATGCGATCCGCGGCATCGTTTCCGGCGAGGAGCTCACCTACGACTATCAGATCCAGCGCGAGCGGGATGATCCGCCGGACATCGACGCCATCTTCGCCTGCCGCTGCGGCACGCGCGGCTGCCGCGGCACCATGATGTGGCCGCCGCGGCGCGCGCAGCGCCGGCGCCGCAGATGAACGGCCACCGCATCCTGAGGCCCGCGACGGTCGTGGCAGCGACCGGCATCGTGTACGGCGACATCGGCACCAGCCCGCTGTACACCATGCAGGCGGCGCTCGATGCCTCCGGTACCTTCAACGCCGAGGCGGTGCTCGGCGTGCTGTCGCTGATCTTCTGGGCGCTCGCCATCTCCGTCAGCCTCAAGTACCTGGTGGTGATCATGCGGGCCGACAACCAGGGCGAGGGCGGGATACTGGCGCTGTTTGCGCTGGCGCAGCGGCGCCTCATCGCCGGCAGCACCTGGGCGAAGGTGGCGGTCGGACTGGCGCTCGCCGGTACCGCGTTCTTCTTCTGCGATGCGCTCATCACGCCGGCCATCTCGGTGCTGAGCGCCGTCGAGGGCATCGAGGTGCTCAAGCCCGACTTCAAGAGCTATGTGATACCGGTGACGATCGCGGTGATCACGGTGCTGTTCGCCTACCAGCACCGCGGCACCGCGACCGTGGCGGCGCTGTTCGGCCCCATCATGGTGGTATGGTTCGTCGTCATCGCGGTCATCGGCGCGATCCCGATCGCACGCAATCCGCAGGTTTTGGTCGCGCTCAACCCGGGCTACGGACTTGCGCTGCTGTTTCACCGGCCGCAGGTGGCGCTGGCGATCATCGGTGCCGTATTCCTCGCCATCACCGGCGGGGAGGCGCTGTATGCCGACATGGGCCACTTCGGCAAGCAGCCGGTGCGCATCGCCTGGTTTGCGTTGGTCGGGCCGGCGCTGGTCATCAACTACTTCGGCCAGGGTGCGCTGCTGCTCGCGCTCGGCAAGCCGGTCGACCACCCGCTCTATCACATGGTGCCGGAGACCGTGCTGCCCTGGCTCGTGATACTGGCGACCATGGCGACCGTGATCGCCTCGCAGGCGACGATCTCCGGGGCGTTCTCCATGGCGAGCCAGGCCGTGCACCTCGACCTGCTGCCGCGCCTCAAGGTGCTGCAGACTTCGGCGCTCGAGCAGGGTCAGATCTACGTACCGATCGTCAACTGGCTGGTGTTTCCCGCGGTGATCCTGTTCGTCGTCGGCTTCGGCTCCTCCGATGCGCTCGGTGGCGCCTACGGCGCGGCGGTGGTCGGCACCATGGTGGTCACGAGCGTGCTCGGCGCCTTCGTCGCCACCACGCAGTGGAGCTGGCCGCGGTGGCGTGTGGCCGCGGTCTTCGGCCCGATTTTGGTGGTCGACCTGGCGTTCGTCGCCGGCAACATGACCAAGGTGCCGCAGGGTGGCTGGATACCGCTCACCCTGGGAGCGATTCTGTGCTTCATCTTCACGACCTGGCGCAGCGGTCGGCTCGAGCTGCGTCACGCGCTCGCCAAGCTCGCCGTGCCGCGCAGCGAGCTGCCGAAGCTGGTCGCCGGCGTGCAGCGCGTGCCGGGAACCGGCGTGTTCCTCGCCAGCAATTCCTCCCTGGTACCGTCCGCCCTGATCCGCAACATCGAGCACAACGGCGTGGTCCACCAGCGCGTCATCATCCTCAACGTCGAGATCATCGACTCGCCGCGCCAGGATCCCGCCGGCCGGCTGAACCTCGAGGAACCGGTGCCCGGGATGTACTACATCACCGCTCGCTTCGGCTTCATGGAGACTCCGGACGTAGCCGAAGCACTCAAGGCGTGCCGCACGCGCGGCCTGCGCGTGTTCACCGAGGACAGCTCATTCTTCGTCGGGCGCCACGTGGTGCGTGCACGGCCGCTGCCCGGCATACGCGGCCTGCAGCGGCGCTTGTTTGCGCGCATGCAGCAGTACAGCACGCAGGCGGCGGAATTCTTCCGCATGCCGTTCCGCGACCTGGTGATACTCAACACGGCGGTGGAGATCTGACTCCCAGCTTTGTAATAATCCGCTCAGGATGAGCGATACACCGCAGCTGCCGGTGATCTCCCTGATCGTCGCCATGGCGCAGAACGGCGTCATCGGCCGCGGCAACGCCCTGCCGTGGCGCTTGCCCGCGGACCTGAAGCGCTTCCGGGAATTCACCCTCGGCAAGCCGATCCTCATGGGCCGCAAGACCTACGAGTCCATCGGCCATCCGCTGCCGGGCCGGGCCAACCTGGTGTTGACGCGCGATCGCCTCTGGCAGGCGAGCGGCGTGATTGCCGTGCACTCGGTGGAGGAGGCGCTGCTGCAGACGCGCACCTGCGATGAGCTGGTGGCGATCGGCGGCGCGGAGATCTACCGTCTGCTGCTGCCGCTCGCGCGCCGCATCTACCTCACCCACGTGCACGCCGACGTGCCCGGCGACACTTACTTCCCGGCGTTCGATCCGGGGCAGTGGGACGACCTCGACTACCGCACGCTGCCGGCTGACGACCGGCATGCCTATCCGGTCACCTTCGTCACGCTCGAGCGGCGCACCGCGCCTGCGGCCCCGCGGCCGCACTGATTCAGGTGTGCCGGGTGTTGGCGGCGGACGGGTAGCCGGGCCCGCCGAAATAGCACTCGATTGCCACCAGCTTCTTGTCCCGCAAGTGCAGGTACTCGACGTTGCGGAACGCGCTGCCCTTGGTCGTGCGGCACAGGTATTTCACCAACGCCTCATCGCCGCTGCCGCAGACGAGCTCCAGGTCATGTCCCGCGATGAGCGCGTTCTGTGTGTCCCAGCATTGCTTCTTGAAGGCGGTCTTACTGATGTGATCATCGGGCGCCGCGCTCGTGAAGGTGAAGTTGTCGGCCAGCAGCGCATCCAGCACCCCCCAGTCCTTGCTTTGCCATCCCGCGTAGTACCTGCGGATGATGGACTCGTTGCTGACGCTCAGGCCGGTACCCGCGTTCGCGGCCGCCGCGACCGACAGGGGCACCGCGGCCAGAGCGCAGATTCCGGTTCCGAGCAGGCTGCGGCGCGAGAGGGTGGATAGGGTCATGGCTCATTCTCCTTCTAGGGTCGCCGGGATCGGGTCTGCAGACTACTCAGAAAGTTTCCATAGTAGCGAAGTATAAACGGCGCAACGCCCCCTGTCATTTGCTGGGTTGACATGCGGGGGTGGGCTGCACGACACTCTTCACCATATGGTGAAGTCTAAAGAAATGCGGCTCAGCCGCACGTTCGGCGCGCTCGTCGATCAGACCAGGCGGACGATTCTCGCGCGGCTGGAGCGCGAGGAAGAGGCGTCCATAACCGAGCTCGCAAAGCCGTTTACAATCAAGCTGCCGGCGGTGATGAAGCACCTCGACGTTCTGGAGGATGCCGGACTGATCACCCGCTCGAAGCAGGGGCGGACCGTCACCGTACGGCTGAGACCCGACCCCATAAAAGAGGCGCTCACCTGGCTGTACCGCTATGAGCGCTTCTGGGCCGGCAGACTCGATCGCCTGACCGCCTATGCGGAGCAGCAGGAGGCCAAAGAACGTCGGAGAGCTCGATGACGAGCGTCACCATCGTGCGCCGCATCAGGGCCAAACCGTCGGTCGTATACGCGGCATTGATCAATCCCGAGGCCATAGCCAACTGGTGGGGGCCTCCTGATACGGAGCAGGTGGTAAGTGCCGAGAGTGACAGCCGCGTCGGCGGCCGATTTCGCGTGCGGTTCAGGAAGGTCGACGGCACCGAGCATGAGAGTGCCGGCGAATTCCTCGAGCTCATCGATTCGAAACGCGTGGTCATGAGCTGGCAGTGGGCGTTCGGCGGCGAGCCCGAGGAGCGTGGCCAGGTGTCGCGCGTCGTGATCGACCTGCGGCCGATCGACGTCGGCACCGAGCTCACCTTCACCCACGCGCGGCTGCAGACACCGGTATCGCGTGACAACCACGGCTGGGGCTGGGCGGGCGCGCTCGACAGGCTTGCGCACCGGCTGTCATCCGAGGCCGTCCCGGCACTCACCGGTTGAGCTAAGCCGGCGGCTTACCTGACCGCTGTCTGGCAGAAGGCCGGAGAAGTCATCGCGGCAAAGAGAGTGCCGAAAGCCGCGGATTCCTCGTCGCAGAACGCGTTGGCGATCGTTCGCAGCAGCGGCTTCTGCTGCTCGAGATCCCGGTCGGCCCAGGACAGCTTCCGAAATGCGTCCCAGACCAGGGTTGCCGTCTTGCCCTCCGGCTGAATGTCCGACTGGTGCGCCACGGCGGACAGCGAGGTGATGAACGGGAAAAAGCCGCACGCGACCAGCTGCTTTTTATAGACCAGATCGCGCAGGTAGAGATCATAGGGAACATCGAGGCGCGCCGCGGCTGCCAGCAGACCCGCAACGCGGGCCTTTGACCGCCCGTTCACGACGTAGGCCGTCGACCCCGCAAAGGGCAGGGCGCTGAGATCCAGCAATTTGATCTGTCCCGCAAGCCGCTGGCGGAGCTTGAAAAGTCCGGCCATCCACGCGAGATCCGGGACGATGAAGTCCGTAAACGCGAGATCCCAGGGGGGAGCGTCGGAGCCGCGCACCAGTTGTTCGATCTGCTGCGCGGTGTGCGAGCCGAGAATCGCGTCGTCCTCCAGGACCAGGAGTGACTCACTGCTGGCGAGACTCGCTTCGATGACGCGCCGGTGGCTGAGGAAGCAGGCCTTGGCGGCATCCCCCAGGTTTCCCGGAATCGACTTGCGCCGCACGTAGTCCGCGTCCAGCGCCTGGAAGCGGTACAGCGTCCAGCGACTGCCGATACAGCTTTCGAAGCTGCTCTCCAGTGCCCGGCGGCGCGCGACCGCCCGCTCAAGATTGATGTAGACGCAATCCACGCTTCGGCTCATCAGGCCCCTCGAGCCACTTTACCTGACAGTTTCCTGCCAAGCAAAGTGTTGCGGGAAGCCGCTTGCCGCCGGCAACCGCGTGTGCGGCCCGCCGCGCTGTGGCCGTCTGGCAACAGCTGCCTGCTCCAGCGGGCCGACACTTATCTCATGAGTGAACTGTCGGAGCGCCCGCCAGGCGCCGCGCCAGCCCGGCCTGTAGTGCATGCGACACAGCGGCCTCTTGACAGCCGGATGTGCGTTGCTCAATAGTTCACCGAGTCGTGAAGTTCACCATATGGTGAAGTTCACTAATAAGTGAAGTTAAGAGCAGGAACTGCCATCTTGCGACTCCTGGATTCGGTTGCGCAGAGCACCGCGCCGCTTCTCATTCGACAGAAGGACGGGGCGATGTGGCGGCTGACGTCGGCCGCCGACTTCTCTGTTCAGGTCTGTCGCTGTCCGCTGCGCTACGTGCTGGATGATGAGCTGGTTCGCACCTGCGTGGAGTTCGCGTACTCGGAAGGCGACGAGCTGTCGGGATGCCTCGATCTGCTGCACTTTCCCGCCGAGCACTTGTGGATCGAGTGGCGCGACGCGGCGCAACGCGAGGCGCTGGCGAGCGTGTTGCCCGAGTGCGTAAGAGACCCGGCGCGAACTGCGGAGCGCTCGGGCGCGCTTATTTCGACATCGCGGCGCGGTCGCGCCGGCAGCGTGCGCAGCTTCTGGCGCACCGGCTACGAACCCCACGAGGCGCAGGTGAGCGCAGTGGAGACACTGCTCGACCTCGACTTCGCGCACGCCACGGCCGGGCCGCACGGGCTGCTCGAGGACGGCGGTGCCGCAGTGTTCGACCCGAAGAACGCCTGCCTGAGCGAGCTGCTGCGCTGCGCCCGCTTCCGGGTCGACTCCGCATGGCGGCGCTATTACCGGGCGGTGCTCACCGACCCGGTGGCGGCGCGCGCGATCCCGCTGCTGGTCTCGGGCGTGGCGTTCGACGTACCGATGCTGCTCGGCCTGTTTCTGCTGATGGCGGTGCGGGCCGATCTGTTGCAGCGCGCGGTGAATCCGCAACGGCTCAATCACAAGCGCGCCAGACTCGGCAAGCGCCCCCTTCTCGAGCACATCGAAGTGTCGGCGCCGCTGTTCGCTCAGGCGGACTGCCACAGCAGCGATTCCGTGGGCGGATTCCGCAGCAGCCCGCGGCTGCATCACGTGCGCGGACACATCGTACGGCGGCGCAATACGGTCTATTGGCGCGGTCCGCATTGGCGCGGGCATTTGCGGCTCGGACAGGTGCGCAGTCGCACCGTCGAGCTGCGCCTGCATGGGTAATCAGCAAGACCAGGCGATCCACAAACCAGGGGAGATGACATGAAGAGCAGTCGTAGCTTGCAGAAGGCGGTACGTTTGGCGCTCGCGACAGTCACGACCGCCACCGGCGTAACCGCGCTCCCTGCGCAGGAGGCTCCGCCTGCCCAGGCTGAGGCCACACCGGCGCCGCTGGCCGAGGTAGTGGTTACCGGGTCGCGCCTGTCGACGCCCAATGAAACTTCCATCAGCCCGATCACCACGGTCTCGGCGGCAGATGTGCAGGCGACCGGCCTGACGCGCGTCGAAGACATCCTGAACAACCTGCCGATGGTGTTCTCGGGCATGAACTCGACCACCTCGAACGGCGCTGACGGCACGGCGTCGGTCGACCTGCGCGGACTCGGCAACAACCGCACCCTGACGCTTGTGAACGGCCTGCGCCTCGGGCCGGGGACGGCCACCGGCGGCCGCAGCTACTCCGACATCAATGAGATTCCGGCGACGCTGATCGAGCGCGTGGACATCCTCACGGGCGGCGCCTCGTCGGTTTATGGGGCGGATGCGGTCGCGGGCGTCGTGAACTTCATCCTCAACACGCACTTTGAAGGGCTCAAGATCGACGCGGGCTACCACTTCAACGAGCACAGCAACGACAACCCGAACGGCGTGCAGGGCGCGGTAACCGCCGCAGGCGATGTCAACCCGCCGGGCTCGGTCAACACCGGCTTCGGTAAGAATGCCTCGATCGTGGTGGGCTCGAACTTTGCCGACAACAAGGGCAATGCGACCGCTTACATCACCTACGACAATCAAGGCGCGACCCTGCAGAAGAGTTTCGACTACAGCGCCTGCTCGCTCACCGTCAAGGCAGGCAGCATCGCCTGCGGCGGCTCGGAAACCTCGGCGAAGAATGGTGCCGGTGGCGCCTTCTTCGGCACCGGATCGAACGGCGTGCCCTTCCTTGGCAATGCGACCTACCCCTTCAACACGGTCGACGGCACGAACAACACCTTCCGCCCCTACCAGGAGCCGGGGGACCTGTTCAACTACGGTCCGTACAACTACTACCAGACGCCGAACGAGCGCTGGACCGGAGGCGCGTTCCTCAACTATGAGGTGAGCTCGCACGCCACGGTGTACGCGAACGTCATGTACATGCGCAACTCGATGTCTGCGCAGATTGCCCCAAGCGGCGACTTCGCGGCCTCGTCGTTCATTCCATGCGCCGATCCGCTGCTGAATGCCTCGGAGAAGGCCGCGATATGCAATCCGGCGTTCCAGGCGGCACAGGGCAATCCGTTCGAGACCTTCAACGGTGCCAATTATCCCGGCTTGAACCTCTACATCGCCCGGCGCAACGTGGAAGGCGGGCCGCGTATCGAGAGCTTCATCACGGACAACGCTCGGCAGGTCATGGGCGTCAAGGGCGACATCAACGATGCGTGGACCTACAACGTGTCCGCGCAGCACAGCGCCGTAGACGACGGTGCGCAGAATCTGAACTTTCTGTCGAACAGCAACATCGAGCAGGCGCTGAACGTACTGCCGGGGCCGGGCGGCAGCATGGTGTGCGGCGGGCCCACCAATTCGCAGGGCAACGGGCCGCTCGTCACCCCCGGCACGGCCTTCTCGGCGAATTCAGCCTGCGTGCCGTGGAACGTCTGGGCGGCGCACGGCGTGACGCCGGCAGCCCTGGCCTTCATGTCGATCCCGGAGTCAGTACACGGCTCGGTGACCGAGTACGTCACCAACGGCTCAATCACCGGTGACCTGAGCAAGTACGGCGCCAAGTTGCCCTGGGCCGACGACGGCCTGCAGCTCAATCTCGGCAGCGAGTGGCGCGAGGATGAATCGGCCTACACCCCGGACTTCGTGTCGCAGCAGGGGTTGGCCGCTGGTGGCGGCGGAACCACGCCGCCGATCTCCGGCGCCTTCAGCGTATGGGAAGCGTTCACGGAACTGCGACTGCCGATCGCCCAGCATCAGCCGTGGGCGGACGACCTGTCGCTCGAGGGCGGCTACCGCTACTCCTCATACAGCGAAGGCTTCACCACGAACACCTACAAGCTCGGACTCGAGTGGGCACCGGTGAAGGATCTTCGCCTGCGCGCCAGCTACCAGCGCGCCGTGCGCGCCCCCAATATCGGCGAGCTGTACGCGCCAACCACAGTGGGCCTCGACGGGTCGGAGGATCCGTGCACCGGTGCGACCCCGGCCGGCTCGCCGAGCGAGTGCGCACGCAGCGGTGTTTCAGCCACGGAGTACGGACACCTGGCCGCGAACGCCGCCCACCAGTACAACGGCATGAGCGGCGGCAATCCCACCCTGAAACCCGAGCTCGCCGATACCTACACGGTGGGCGTCGTGCTGCAGCCGCGCGCCGTACCGAATCTGTCGATCTCGGTCGACTACTTCGACATCAAGATCAAGAATGTGATCGAGAATCTCGGCGGCAATACCATCATCAATGCCTGCGTCTTCCAGGATCAGTTCTGCAACCTGGTGCACCGCGACCCGGCGAACGGCTCGCTGTGGCTGTCGACGCTCGGCTATGTGATCGACACGGAGATCAACGAGGGGCTGCTCGCCACCCGCGGCATCGACGTCAAGGCAACCTACCGGGTGCCGCTGCCGGCCTATGGCTCACTCAACTTCGGGTTCGAGGGCTCGGTGCTCAACTCACTGGCGACGACGCCGCTTCCCGGCCAGGGCTCCTACGACTGTGCCGGGTACTTCGGCGCGGTCTGCGGTGGCAGCGACCCGAAGTGGAGGTCGGTGCTCAACATCACCTGGTCGACGCCCTGGGACGCGCTCGATGTCACCCTGCGATGGCGCTACTTCGGCTCGCAGACCAGCGAGCAGCTCAGCCCCAGCAAGTATCTGGCGGGAACCTCCTTCTACCCGCCGCTGGCGCACATCCCCGCCTACAACTGGTTCGACCTGGCGACCACGTTCACTCTCTACAAGAACGTGCGGCTGCAGCTCGGCGTCAACAACATCTTCGACAAGGACCCGCCGTTGATCACTCTGGCCGACTGCGCCACCACCAGTGGCGGGAACAACTCGGGTGCCAACTGCAACGGCAACACCTTCCCGGGTATCTACGATGCGATGGGGCGCTATGTGTTTGCCCACATCACGGCACAGTTCTGAGCTTGTAATGCAGTGCCAGAGACGGCGGGCTACGGAGCCCGCCGTCAGCCTCGCAGCCGGACTCCCAGGAGAAGCTGATGCGCGTTTCTGACGGGTGGGCTGCGTTGTATGCGATGGCCGTGTTTGCTGTGCCCGCCGGGGCGAGCGCTCAGGATTCATCGCCTCCGGGCAACAAGCTCGGCGCCTGGGTCGGACATTGGAAGGTACGCATCGAGACGAAGGAAACCCAGTTTGGACATGCGAGCACCGAAGACTACGACGCGCAATGCTCTTCGCTTCTCCACGGCGCGTTTGTCGCCTGCGAATACCTCGGCCTGCAGCCCGATCCCGATTCAGGCCGCATCATCAAGGACGTCGCGCTGCTCTATTACAGCGACCTCGACAAGACCTTCAAATATACGAACGTAGCCCCGGAAGGTGGGCCGCGCGAAGACGTCATGGTTGTCGAGGGGAATGTCTGGACCAGACCGTTTGAGATTAAAAGACGCAGCGGCGGGGTGGCCAACGCCCGCGAAATCTACCAATTCGTTTCCCCGGACAAGCAGCTGGCGCGGCTCGAGATCTCGACCGACAAGGGTGCGCATTGGACGTTGGTGAATGAAGCAGTCGGCGCGAAACAGAGATGACTAGCGCAGCACAATTCCTGGATACCAGGCGCTCCTGGCCAGAAACGCCTTGGGGTCGGTGACCTCGATGATCTCGCGCAGCGCCCGCCGTTTGTCGGCGGCGTGCTGGTAGTAGGACTTGACGATCCGATATCCAACCCAGTAGCCCAGGTCACCCGGTTTTTCGAAGGTCGAGTTGTCGAGCCACTTGGAAAGATCGCTGCTGTCCTCATCGGCGACGAAGGCGCTCTCAATTTCCTTTTCATGTCCCTGCGTCGTTGCCCTGAACGGGGGGCTGTCGACCTCAGCGGGGTGGCCGGCAATCAACTCAGCGCCGAATTCCGCGCCACCCTCCATGACCGACCTCTCGAGCAGGGTGGGGTGCTCGTCATCATCGAGAGCCGGGAACTGCTGGACGTGGATATATTCGTGGGCGATCACCCGCACGAACCGCTCCTCGGCATCCAGATTGTCAAATTTATTTGCGCACAGCGCCTCGAGGCCGATCTGCAGTCCGGTGGCGGCGCTTCCGATACCGACGGGCTTGCCACGACCCACGACGATCGTCACCGGCGGAAAGATCGCTTGCGGATAGAGACGGCCTAATTTTCTCAGCGCGACCTCCACCCGCTGACGCACCCGCGGCAGAGCCGCCATGCATCGCCTGGCATCCGCATAGACCTCGGGGTGCCTGGCTATGTTGTCGGCGATTCTCGCCCCGGTCACATTGCGCACCTTGGCGAGGTTGTGCAGCCCGTCCGTACCAGGATCGAGATAGTCGTGCTGCAGCTGATCGGCCGTCGGATGTCCGCCCGAGGCGTCGTAGAGCTTGTAGAAGCGGTAGACGTCCTCGGTCTGGATTTTCGGACCGGCGGGCGCTGCGGTTGTGCTCGCCACGGCGCTCGTCGTGTGCCCCAAGGGTACGAGGAGCATCAGGGCCGCTGTCACCGTCGGGATACTGGCGGGTTTCATGTTCTCTCCACGCACAGGCAAGGGAGGCCAGGGGGCTGCAAGTTGGCATCCTCGATGAATGTACGCAACACTGTTCACCGTGTCCGGCCGCTTGCCTTGGGTTTGAGGTGTCTATGAAGTTTGCAGTCCGACTTCTCACGATCGGGTTCATCGCCGCATCGTCTGCGCTGTCGGCGGCTGCGCTCGATGAGCAGCGCGTCGCGCAGATCGTCGGCACGGAGCTTTCGAAACTCGAGGTACCGAGCGCCTCGGTCGCCATCGTCCTGGATGGCCGGATCGCCTATGCCAAGGCCTTCGGCAAGGCACAGCTCGATCCGGACCGGGCGGCGACTGACGGCGCCCGCTACGAGATCGGCTCCATAAGCAAGCAGTTCCTGGCAACGGCGGTTCTCATGTTGCAGGAAGAAGGCAAGCTCAGTCTGGAGGACCGTGCCGGGAAGTACCTCCCGGAGCTGGGTCCCGCGGCCAACGTGACGCTGCGGCAGCTGCTGTCGCACACCGCCGGGATTCGCGACTACTGGCCTCAGGACTACGTCTTCACGCGCATGCTGACGCCCATCTCGCATGAGGAGCTGCTGCGGCGCTGGGCAGCCCAGCCGCTGGATTTCCCGCCGGGCGAGCAGTGGCAATACAGCAATACCGGCTACACCGTCGCAGGCATGATGGCCGAGAGAGCCGCGGACGAGTCGTTGTTCGCCTTCCTGCAGCGTCGGATCTTTGGCCCCCTGCACATGTCCAGCGTCGTGAACGCTGACGAGGAACCCTTAGGCCCCGCGGATGCCGTGGGCTACACGCGAGCGGCGCTCGGACCTCTGCACCGGGCGCCTCACGAAGGGAAGGGCTGGCTGTTTGCCGCCGGCGAGCTGGCGATGACGGCGGCGGACCTTGCGCGCTGGGATGTCTCCGTCATCGATGCGAGTCTCATGCACCCCGCCTCTTATCGGCAGCTCGAGACCGAGACACTGCTCAACGACGGCGTCGGCACCCAGTACGCGCTCGGTATCGGAGTACGCATGACCTCGGAGCGGCGCACTCTCATCCACAGCGGCGGGACCTCGGGTTTCATCACCCGCAACGTCATCTATCCCGATCAGCGCGCGGCCATAGTCGTGCTGACGAACTCCGACGCCGCGGATGCCGCCGCGGTCATCACCGACAAGCTGCAGCGGGTCGTATTCGAGAGCGTCAGCCCCGTGGATACGGCGCGGCGCGATGAGGCGCGGCGCATCTTCGACGGACTGCGGCAGGGCGGGCTGGATCGCAGTCTCCTGAGCGCGAATGCGAACGCTTATTTCACTGCCGAGACGGTGCAGGAGATTGCGCGCAGCATCGCCCCACTCGGTGCGGTCAAGTCGTTCGAGCTCGTCAAGAGCGGCACCCGCGGCGGCATGGACTTCCGTGTCTACGCGATCACGCTGGAAAAGCGCGAGCTCTTTCTCGTCGCCCGCAGTCTTCCCGACGGCAAGCTCGAGCAGTACCTGATCGGCGCCAACTAGGGGCTACGGTGGTGCCCGCCTACGGGGGCTAACCGCTCGCGTATCAGCCGCTCGGCGAGCGCCGGATCCAATGCGGGCCCATGCGAGTCAAGCTCGGCAAGCAGCTCGGCCTGCACCTTGCCGCGGCGCAGTGCCTCGGCGTACGGAATCTCCGGGTGGAACATCACCATCGAGTAGCGCGGGATGAAGCGATCGGGAAAGCGCCGCTCGAGTCCCATGGCGAGCTGCTTGCGGCGCACGAAGCCCGCATCGAGCACCGCATCGCGCATCTCGAGGTAATTCTCGAGCGCCATCTGCGCGATCGCCTCGGTGTTCGGGCGGCGCGCGCGCTCGAATGCCGTGAACAGCGCCGGCCAATCCTGGTGGGCATCCATGAGGCCATCGAGAACCAGGCAATCCTCGAACGCGGCATTCATTCCCTGGCCATGGAACGGCACGATGGCATGCGCGGCATCGCCGAGCAGCAGCGCGCGGCCGGCGGCGTGCCACGGAGTCGCATGCACGGTACCGAGCTGCCCCTGCGGATTGCGGGCGAACTCGTCCAGCAACCCGGGGATGAGCGGCTCGGCATCGGCAAATTCGCGCGCGAAGAACGCCGCGACCGCGGCCGGCGTCGCGAGCGACGCGAACCCGGCGGTGCCGGCGCGCGACAGAAACAGGGTGGCCGTGAAGCTGCCGTCGGTGTTGGGAAGGGCGATCAGCATGAAGCCGCCGCGCGGCCAGATGTGCAGCGCGTGCCGCTCGAGGGTGGCGGCCGCGGCCGGCGGGATGCTGAGCTCCTTGTAGTCGTGATCGAGCCACTCCTCGCGCACCGTGACGAGGCCGGCGGCGGCCAGGCTGGCGCGCATCGCGGAGCCGGCGCCGTCGGTGGCAATGGCGGGCGCGAGCGGCAGCTCGCGCTCGGCACCGCTGGTCAGGTCGCGGAGCCGCAACCGGTCGCGCTGCGGATCGGCGCCGAGGATCTGCTGGTTGAACTGCACCGTCACGCGCGGGTGGCGCAGCGCCTCCTCGATCAGCACGCGGTTGAGGTCCGCGCGCCCGACGGAATAGATCACCTCGTGGGCGCGCTGCCCATACGGCTGCAGCGCCGCGTGGCCGGAGCGCTCGTGCACCATGCGGCCGCGCATCTCGATGGTCAGATCGCGCACGCGCGCCATCACACCGGCCCGCTCGAGCGCGGCGATGCCGCGCGCGGCGAGTGCCAGGTTGATCGAGCGCCCGCGCTCGGGGGCGGACTGGCGCGGGTCGGCGCGGCGCTCGTAGAGCGTCACGGCGTGGCCGCGCCGCGCGAGCAGCACGGCGAGCAGCGCGCCGGCGAGACCGGCGCCGACGATGTTGACGGCAGTCCCCGCGCCGCCCTTCACCCCGCCTCCACGAGAAGGCCGGTCAGGCGCAGCGCAAAGTGCGCGACGTCCTCGAAGCCGTTGTAGAGCGGCACCGGCGCGACACGGATGATGTCGGGGGTGCGCCAGTCGCACACCACGCCCGCGGCGCGCAGCCCCTCGAACACCCGCCGCCCCGGACCCGCGCCGCCGGCGATGCGCATCGAGAGCTGGCAGCCGCGGGCGCCAGCGTCGCGCGGCGTGATGATGTGCAGGTGCGGCTCGAGCGGCGCGAGCAGCTCCTCCATGAAGCCGGTGAGCGCAAGCGACTTCTCGCGCAGCCGCTCCATGCCCGCCTCGGCGAAGATCGCGAGCGAGGCGAGCAGCGGCGCCGCCGCCAGGATCGGCGGGTTGCTCACCTGCCAGGAATCGGCGCCGGCGGCGGCGTGAAACTGCGCCTCCATGAGGAACCGGGTGTCCGCCTCGTGGCCCCACCAGCCCGCGAGGCGCGCGCCGGGTAGCGCGCCGCGATGCGCGCTGCGCGGCAGGGAGCCCGTGTGCCGCTCGTGCACGAAGCACCCGCCGATCGCCCCCGGGCCGCCGTTGAGATACTTGTAGCTGCACCACACCGCGAAATCCGCCGCGCTTTCGTGCAGCGCGAGCGGCGTGTTGCCGACCGAGTGCGCGAGGTCGAAACCGGCGAGGCAGCCGTGCGCGTGGGCGGCGCGCGCGATGCGCGCGATGTCGAAGGACTGGCCGGTGCGAAACTGCACCCCCGGCCACCACACCAGCGCGATCTCCCCGCCATGTGCGGTGAGGCACGCCTCGATGGCGCGCTCATCCACCAGATCGGCGCCCGGCTCGGGCGCGAGCTCGATGAGACAGTCCTGCGGATCGAGGCCGTGCCAGGCGATTTGAGATGCGACCGCGTGGCGGTCGGAGGAGAACGCGCCCGCCTCGATGAGGATGCGGCGGCGGCGGCCGGCGGGGTGATAGAAGCTCGCGAACAGCAGGTGCAGGTTCACGGTCAGCGAGTTCATCGCCACGACCTCGGCGCTGGCGGCGCCGGTGAGGCGCGCCAGGCCGTCGCGGAGGTTCTCGTGATACGGCACCCACGGACGGCGCGCGTGCTCATGCCCTTCGACCGCGCGCTGCGCCCACTCGTCGAGCTCCTCGATCACCCGTTCGCGTGCCGCAAGCGGTTGCAGGCCGAGCGAATGGCCGCACAGGTAGATGAGCGGCGCGCCGCGCTCATCGAGCGGGTGCGCAAAGCGCGCGCGGAACGCGCGCAACGGATCGGCGGCATCGCGCTCGCGGGCCCGCTCGAGAAGGAGTGAGTCGCTCATGAGCCGAGCCGTGCCTCGGGACCTGCGCGCGACAGCAGCGCATACAGCAGCGGGCGGCTCGGCACCGCATCCCCGGTGAGCGCCGGCAGCTGCAGCTCGAGCAGATACGGGCCGTCGCGCAGCCCCTCGGGAATCGCTGCCAGCTCGGTAACGGTGGAGTTGGCGCGCGTCGCGCGGGCCAGCTCGCTCGAGCCGGGCGGCAGCCCGAAAAAGATGCGATGCGCCGTCAGCCGGCCCTCATCGTGCGCACGGTCGATGGACGGCACCTCGACGACCAGATGGCGGATGCCGCGCTCGACCAGCAGTTTGGCGGCCTCCTGCGACAGGTACGGCGGTGTCTCCCGATCGCCGTCGAGGCGCGTGCGGATGATCAGCGCGCGTGCCTCGAACGGGAGCGCCACCGGCCAGGCGAGCTCGAGAGCGCGCCGCGTGATCAGCAGGTCGCCGGCTTCGGGTGCGGGCGAGCTGCTCTCACCAGCGGCCGCCGCCGGCTGCGGTGTAAGCGACACGAGCAATGCCGGCACGAAGCCGTAGGGAGCAATACGGCTCACGTCGAGCCGCTCGCGCGTCAGGTGGCCGACGCACTCGGTGTGGGTGCCGTTGCAATGCGGGATCAGGGTCAGCACCTCGCAGTTGCAACTCGCGCCGCGCGCCACCGAGCCCTTGAAGCCGCCCACCTCGAACGGCCGTGCACTCGCCGGCGGCGCGCCGAAATGCCGCGGCTGCGCACCGGCGAAGTCCAGCTCCAGCGCCAGGCTCACCGGATTGGCGGCATCGATGCCAAGCTCGTGGCCGTCGAGCTCCACGCGCACCGGGAGCGTCGCGAGTGTCATGAGCGCTCCAGCACCGCTCCGCAGCGCTTGCAGGTGCGCCGTTCGAGGTCCGAGAAGAAGCGCTCGAACACCGGCGGAAACTGCTTCTCGATGTCCGTGAGCTGGAAGAATTCCTCGTACAGCCGGTTACCGCAGCGCTCGCAGTACCACTGGAAGCCGTCGAGCTCACCGCTGCGTCGCGCGCGCTCGATGACCAGCCCCACGGTGTTGGCGGGCCGCTGTGGCGAATGCGGCATCAGGGGTGGGATCAGCAGGATCTCCCCGGCACGGATCGGCACATCGACCGGTTGCCCCGCCTGCATTGTCTTCAGCACCATGTCGCCTTCGAGCTGATAGAAAAATTCCTGGCCCGGATCGACGTGGTAATCCTTACGGGCATTCGGTCCGCCCACCACCATGATGATGAAGTCACCGTCGCGGAACACGCGCTTGTTGCCCACCGGCGGCACCAGCTGCGCGCGGTTGGCGTCGATCCACTGCCGGAAGTTGAAGGCTTGCAGCGATTCCATGTCTCCTCCGTGCGTTTCGCGTATGGTACGCGCTATGGAGGCGAGACTGGCACAGCGCGCTGCGGCGTGCGCCCTGGGGCTGAGCGGTTTGCTGGCGTTGAGCGGCTGCAGTCATCTGCACTGGCCCTGGCACCATCAGCCGCCGCCGCCCCCGGTGGCGGTGCACGAGCTCGACATCACCGGCAGCGCCACGCCCGCGCAATACTGGAAACGCAACACGCTGGTCATCGATCTGTCGGCGCTGAGTGGCGCGGGTCAGATCGTGCTCAAGCCGGCGGCCGGCACCACCTGGCCGGCGCGGCTCGCTTTCCGGGTGATACCCGGCTCCTTCGGAGTGCTCGATGTGCAGGCCGCGCAGCGCGCCGTGCTGCCGATCCATCCGGCGGGGGGAGCGGCAGTGGACCTCGAGCTCGCCCCCGGCCTGTATCGCCCCGACACGCCGCAGATCACGGCGGCGTGGGGCCCCGGGACCTCGCCCTAAGCCTCGATCTCCTGATAGCCGCGACACGCGACGCTGAGCGGCGCTGCGACCGCATCGAGATTGATCGCGGTGAGGGCGCCGCCCCACACGCACCCGGTGTCGAGACCGATCACGCCGTGGCTTCGCACCAGGCCGAGCGCGGACCAGTGGCCGAAGACGATGCGCGTGCCGCGGCTCGCCCGCTCCTCGAACACGAACCACGGCCGCATTGGCGAGAGCGGCGGCGGCGGCGGACCCTTGAGGTCGACATCGATCTGCCCGTCGGCGCTGCACACCCGCAGCCGGGTGAGCACGTTGATCGCGAAGCGCAGCCGCTCCATGCCGGTGAGCTGCGGGCTCCAGCGGTCGGGCTCGTTGCCGTACATGCGCTCGAGGATGCGGCGCGGGTCGCGGCGCAACGCCGTCTCCACCTCACGCGCGAGCTCGAGGGTCTGCGTCACCGTCCACGCCGGCACGACCCCGGCATGCACCATGAGATCGCCCGCCTCGTGGTGCGCCAGCGGACGGCTCAGCAGCCAGTCGGCGAGCGCGCGCCGGTCGGAAGCGGCGAGCACCTCATCGAGCGTGTCGGAGCGACGCTTCGGCCGCGCGCCGTGCAGCACGGCCAGCAGGTGCAGGTCGTGGTTGCCGAGCACGACGACGGCGTTGTCGCCGAGTGCGCGCACCAGGCGCAGCGTCTCGAGGGATTGCGGGCCACGATTGACGAGATCGCCGACGAACCAGACCCGGTCGCGATCCGGAGAGAACCTGAGGCGCGCTAGTAGGTCGCGCAGCTCCTCGTAACATCCCTGGACGTCGCCGATCGCATAGCGGGTCACTGCAAGATGCCGGGCATGGCGAGTCGGAACGGCTCGATCGGTGCATCGAATTGCGCGCCGTCGTCGCCCAGCATCTGGTAGGTGCCCTGCATCGCGCCGACCGGCGTCTCGAGCACGGCGCCGCTCGAATAGCGGAATCCCTGGCCGGGCTTCAGATACGGCTGCTCGCCGACCACGCCGTCGCCGCGCACTTCCTCCACCTTGCCGTTGGCATCCGTGATCACCCAGTGCCGCGTCAGCAGTCGTGCCGGCACCTGGCCCTCGTTGCGGATGGTGATGGTGTAGGAGAAGACGAAGCGGTGCTCGCGCGGGTCTGACTGCTCGTCGAGATAGCTGGTCTCGACGTCGACGCTGATCTTGTGCTCCTGATGCGTCATGGAGAGCGATTCTATCAAGTCTTCAGCCCCGCCCGACGCGCATCGCGAGTACGTCGCAAGGCGCGGCGTGCAGCACGGTGTCCTCGGTGAAGTTCACCAGGATCGACAGGCCGTGGCGCTCACGGCTGCCCAACATAATGAGATCCACGTGGCGCTCGCGCGCTACGCGCACGATCTCGGATTTGACATTGCCGGTCTCGACCCGGCAGGCGGAGCCGGCGAGGCCGAGGTCGGTGGCGAGCGCGGCGAGGCGCTGCCGGGCACGCTCGAGCAGTTCCTCCTCAATCTGCACCGAGGGCATGAGCGCTTCGCCCATGGGCTCGACCGGGACGAACTCGACGACGTGCAGCAGCTCGATCTCCGCCCCGAGGGCGGCGGCGAGCGCCTGTGCCCGGCGGCCGAGGACCGGACTGTCCTCGGTGAGATCCACCACCAGCAGGATTCGACGGTAGGCCATGAGGAGCAAGCCTAACGTCAGATGCGCGCGCGGTCGAGCGTCAGCGCCAGGGTGTTGAACTGCTCCGGTGTCAGGGTCTCGGGGCGCGCGCCGGGATCGAGCCCGCAGGAGAGGATCGTGTCGCGCCCGAGCAGGCCCGCGAGCGCGTTGCGCAGCGTCTTGCGGCGGTGCGAGAAGGCGGTGCGCACCACGGCGGCGTAATGCGGGCTGACGGCGAACAGCGGCGCTGGCCGCACCGTGAGACGCGCCACCGCCGACCACACCCGTGGCGGTGGCTGGAAGGCCCCCGGCCCGAGATCGAACAGCCGCTCGCTGCTCATCCAGGGCGAGAGCATCACGCTCAAGCGGCCGTAGTCGCCGCTCCCCGGTGGTGCCGCGAGCCGCAGCACCACCTCCCGCTGCAACATAACGTGCGCATCGACGAGCGCCGCTGCATGAGCGAGCAGCCGGAAGAGCAGCGGGGTCGAGATGTTGTACGGCAGGTTGCCGACGATGCGCAGCCGACCGCCGCGCTCGGCCGCGAGGCGTGTGAAGTCGAACTCGAGCGCATCGCCGACGTGCAGCGCGTGGCGCGGCGAGTCGCCGAAGCTGCCCGCGAGGCTGGCGGCGAGGTCGCGGTCGACCTCGATCGCATCCAGTGTGCAGTCGGTGAGCCCGAGCAGCCGGGCGGTGAGAGCGCCGCGCCCCGGGCCGATCTCGACCAGATGATCGCCGCGCTGTGGGGCGAGCGCGGCGAAGATGCGCTCGATCGCGCCCCGCTCGTGCAGGAAATGCTGGCCGAAGCGCTTGCGGCGCGGCGGCTGGCTGCTGCGGGCGCTACGCCCCATGCGCGCCTAGCGCGGCGCGAGCTCGAGGGCGAGCTGCACGGCGGCGGCCAGACTGCCGGATTCGGCGCGACCCGTGCCGGCAAGATCGAGCGCCGTGCCGTGATCCACCGAGGTGCGCACGAACGGCAGTCCCAGCGTGACGTTCACCGCGCGCTCGAAACCCACGTGCTTGACCACCGGCAGCCCCTGGTCGTGATACATGGCGAGCACCGCATCGAAGCCATTGAGCAGGTGCGGCACGAACACGGTATCCGCCGGCAGTGGGCCCTCGACGTCCAGGCCCTGGCGCTTGAGCTTGTCGATCGCCGGACCGATCACCCGCTGCTCCTCGTCGCCCAGATAGCCGCCCTCGCCGGCGTGCGGATTCAGTCCGCAGACCGCGATGCGCGGCGCGCGGATCCGGAAGCGTTGCTGCAGATCGCGCGAGAGGATCGTGAGCGTCTCGCATAGCGAGTCGACCGTGATGGCAGCGCTCACGGCCTTGAGCGGCAGGTGGGTGGTCGCCAGCGCTACCCGGAGCTTGCCGGCGGTGAGCATCATCACCGGTCGCGCGACGTGGGCACGCTGCGCGAAGTATTCGGTATGGCCGAGAAAGGCGACGCCGGCGTCGTTGATGATCCCCTTGTGCACGGGCGCCGTGACGATGGCATCGAACTCGCCGGCGAGCGCGCCGTCGATGGCGCGGTCGAGGAGTCCCAGCACGTACGGCGCATTGCGAGCATCGAGCCGCCCGGGCTCACTCGGCGAGCGCAGCGGGCTATGCTCGATGAGCAGCGTGCCGGGCACGTGCCGCTGGCGGGCTTGGGCGCCCTGAGCGTGCGCCGCATAGCGGCGCAGCGCCGCGCTACTGCCGGTGAGTCGCGCGCGCTCGGCGAGCAGCGTCGTGTCCCCGAGGCATACCAGCTCGCAATCGAGCTCGCGTGCCGCGAGCGTCAGACACAGCTCCGGGCCGATTCCCGCCGGCTCACCCGAGGTTACGGCGATGCGCGGGATCACGGGCAAGCCGCGCGCGCGGCCAGCCTATGATTTGAATTCCACATACGCCTCATCGCGCAGTCGCCGCAGCCACAGCTCCGTCTCCTCGTCGGCCTTGCTATTGCGGATCGCCTCCATGGCCTTACGGCGCTTCACCTCGTCGGTGTTGTCGAACTCGCGGTGGCCGAGCATCTGCACGATGTGCCAGCCGAAGGCGGTCTTGAACGGCTCGCTGATCTCGCCTTCCTTGAGGAGTCCCAGCTGGCGCTCGAACTCGGGCGCGAAGGCGCCGGGTCCGTTCCAGCCGAGATCGCCCCCCTGGGAGGCCGAGCCCGGATCCTCCGAGTTGGTCTGCGCGAGGCCGGCGAAGTCCTCGCCGCGCAGGATCCGGTCGCGCAGCGCGTTGAGCTTCTGCTTCACGGTGGCGTCGTCGGCGAGCTCGGTGGTCTTCATGAGAATGTGGCGCGCGTGCACCTGACTCTCGATGCTCTTGGACTCCGAGCTGCGTACGTCGTTGAGTCGCACGATGTGGTAGCCGGTCGGGGTGCGTAGCGGCTCGCCCACCTGCCCCGGTTTGAGCTTCTCGATCACTTCGGCGAGGAAGGTCGGGAGCTCGGTCTCCTTGCGCCAGCCGAGCGAGCCGCCATCGAGGGCGGTCTGGCTGTTGGAGTAGGCGACCGCCAGACGCCCGAAGTCCTCACCGCTGCTTGCCTTCTGGTAGACCTCCGCGGCGCGCCGCGCGGCGTCGTCGGCCTGCGCCGGGGTGGCCTCCTGCGGCACCGCGATCAGGATATGCGACACGTTGTACTCGTTGCCCTGCGAGGGCTTCTTGGCCTGCTTCTCCAGGTACTGGTCGATTTCCCGGGAGGTGACGCTGATGCGGTCCAGCACGTCGCGCTGGCGCAGCATCGACAGGGTGATCTCCTTGCGCATGTCCTCGCGGTAACCGGCGTAGTCGACCCCCTGCTGGGAGAGCGCTTCCGGCAGCTGCGACAGGCTGAGATTGTTGCGCTTGGCGATGTCCTGCAAGGCGTTGTTCAGGATCTCGTCCGACACCTTGACGCCGTCATGGGTGGCGCGCTGCAGCTGGATCTCCTGCACCACCAGCCGCTCGAGCACCTGCTGGCGCAGCACGTTCTGCGGCGGCAGCTCGAGCTTCTGCGCGCGCAGCCGCTCGCTCACCACCTCGATCTGCGTGTCCAGCTCGCTGTTGAGCACCACGCCGTCGTTGACAATGGCGGCGATGCGGTCGAGCAGCACCCCCTTGGTCTCGAGCTCGCGGGTCTGTGCGCGCACCGAGCCGTACACGAGCGCCGCTGCCACGCCGACGACGAGCCCGCACAGGGCTCTGCTTGCTATCCGCATCGCTTGGGTTCCTACCTAGTTTTCTGTAAGTTCTCTTCTGCGGCAGTGTAGCCGCGGATCTCCTCGGTGAGCGAGGTATCCGACGCCGATCCGACACCGGCGAGGCCCGCAAGTTCCAGCTGCAGCCAGATTCCCGTATCGCGGGACCCGGTGAAGCTGCTTACGTAACGCCGGGCGCCGAGTCGCAGCCGCCAGCAGCACGCACGGTACTCGAAGCCGCCGAATCGCTCCAGCTCCTCGTGGTTGCGCAGGTCGTAGACTTCGCGCGCGAACACGCTCCAGGACTGGCGGATGGGCCAGGCCGTCGAGGCATCCACCTGGTCGAACCCCTGACTGTCGCAGCCGGTGGCGATGCCGCTCGCCACGAGCGAGGGGGTGCAGGGCAGCTCCACCCCCTGCACGAACTCCGGCAGCTGCACGAAGCGCTCGTAGCGGTAGCCGAGGTTGATCACGGAATCGCCGGCCGGCTTGTACTGCAGGTTGACCTGGGTGCGCTCGCTGCGCTCGTTCTGCGGGTCCCACTGCACCCCGGCGTCCGCGCTCCAGTCCTGGAAGGCGGTGAGCGCGAGCTGCGCCACGAGGTCGGAGTGCCGGGCAGTGATCGGCGTCTCCCCGGGCAGCGTCACGCGCGGCGTCTCGAAGTAGTAGCTCTGGCCGAAGGTGGCCGCGAGGAACTGCCGCCCGCTCGAGGCATCGAGCAGCCGGCTGGTCACCCCGACGCTCAGCTGGTCCGCATCGCTCACGCGGTCGGCACCCACGTAGCGATTGGGTCGGAACAGCTCCACGGGATTGAGATCGGGGAGCCCGGTATCGAACACCGGCAGCGCGTCCTGGTCGCGGTACGGCACGTCGAGGTACTGAACGCGCGGCTCGAGGGTCAGGACGCGCTGATCGCGCGAGCCAGTCTCGCGCTCGAACACCAGCCCACTGTCGACACTGCTGATCGGCAGACTGCGCGACGGGTCGCGCGGGGCGGTGGGCAGGGTGTCATCCAGCTGGTAGTAGGTCGCCCGCCAGGCGAAGGCGGGGCGGAAGAAATAGCCGGGACCCGTTACATCGAGCGACAGCTCGGGCATCAGATCCTCGCGCCAGCCGGTGGGAAGCGGGGGCAGGAGCGCGGCGCTCGGCGCGTGCTGGAAGTTCACGATCTCCGACTCGAAGCCGTAGTGCAGGATGCCAAACAGCGTGTAGTCGTCGCTCACCGCGAGGCGCGGCACGCGCTCATAGGGACGCTCGTCGACCAGCAGCGTGGTGTCGATCGTCTGGTACTGCTGTGCCTGGGCGTCAACGTTCCAGTGCTCGTCGCGGTAGGAGAGGGTGGCGCTGCGATCGAGGAACGAGGTACTGGTGCCGGCCGGCGTCTGGGAGAAATCCTGGAAATAGAGGTCGTCGCTGACGTTCTGCGCATCGAGCGTCAGGCGAAACGCCGCCGGCAGCTCCACCACGTCATTCAGCTGCACGCGGCTGCGGCTGCCGTGATACACCATGTCGTCGGGCAGGTAGTTCCACTGCAGCTCGCCGTGCTGGTCGGCGGTGAGGAAGCGCACATCCCCACCGAGATCCGGCCCGCGCTTGGTGTACTCGACCGGCTGGAAGGTGAAATCGGCATTGGGAGCGATGTTCCAGTAGTAGGGAATCGCGAGCTGCACGCCGCTGGTGGAGGTGTTGCCGATGCTCGGAAACAGGAACCCGCTCTTGCGCTCGCTGCTCAGCGGGAAGGACGCCCACGGCAGGTAGAGGAGCGGCACGCCGAAGAAGTCGACGCGCGTGTCGCGCCCGGTGCCGATCTGGTTGCGGGTGTCGAGCGTCAGGCTGTCGGCGCGCAGCTCCCATGCCTGATGTCCCGCCGGACAGGTGGTGAAGGCGACGCCCTTGAGACTCAACACACCGTTGGGGGCGAGCTGCATGCTGTCGGCCGAGCCGCGCGCGGCGCGCTGCTTGAGGTCGAACTGCGCGGACTGGAACTCAGCGCCCTGGGTCGCCGAGTAGCTGCCGCCGGCGCCCGTGATGTGCACCGTCGGGTCGGTATACTCGATCCGTCCGTTGCTCTTCACGTACTGGTCGGGTTTATCGATCTGCATCTCGTTGGCGCGCAGCTCGGCGTCCCCCTGACGCACCACCACGTTCCCCTGCACCGAGCCCTTGCCGTCGACACCCACGTTGACGGCATCACTCTCGATTTCGAAGGGGCCGACGCCGCGCTGCGGGTGCGGTGGCGCGTTGCCGGGCGCGCCCTTCGCGGGGTGTGCGGTCTTTGCGGGCGCGGCGGCCGGCGCCGTCTGCTGCGACGGGCAGGGCGGCTCATCCGCCCGTGCCGCAGACAGCAGGCCGCCGAGCGCGACGAGGAAGTAACAGAATGGGCGCGGACGCGGCATCAGGGGCGGCATTATAATGTTGCGCCGCCACCGCGCGGGGAGAGCCGACGCCCTACATGCCGCAGACCGACGCGCGACTCGCGCTGATCCACGACTGGTTGTCGCGCGAGCTGCACCTCACGCCGCAGCGCCTCGAGCCCGCCTCGAGTGATGCGAGCTTCCGGCGCTACTTCCGGGCATTCCGCGACGGCGGTACCTACATCGTCATGGACGCCCCGCCGCCGCGCGAGGACGTGCGCCCGTACCTCAAGGTTTCGCGGCTGCTCGAGTCCCTCGGCACGCACGTGCCGCACGTCCACGAGGCGGACGTTGACAAGGGGTTGCTGCTGCTCGAAGACCTCGGCAGCACGCTGTACCTCGACCGGCTGAACGCCGGCGACGACCCGCAGCCGCTATATCACGAGGCGCTCACGGCTTTGGCCGCGATCCAGGTCCGCGGCCGCGAGGCGAGCCAGGAGCTCGCGCCCTACGACCACGCCCCGCTGGCCGCCGAGCTGTCGCTGCTGCCGGACTGGTTCCTCGGCCGGCACCTTGAGATCACGCCGACCGCAGTGGAGGCCGCGGCCATCGCCGACAGCTTCGAGTTCCTCATCCGCGCCGCGCTCGAGCAGCCGCAGGTGTTCGTGCATCGCGACTACCATTCGCGCAACCTCATGGTGCTCGGCAACGGCGGTCCCGGAGTCATCGACTTCCAGGACGCACTGCGCGGGCCGGTGGGCTACGACCTGGTGTCGCTCCTCAAGGACTGTTACATCAGTTGGCCGCGCTCGCGCACGGTTGCCTGGGTGAGCACCTACCGGGCACAGCTGCTCAGGCAGGGGGGCGCGGCCGCAAGCAGCGATGCCGAGTTCCTGCGCTGGTTCGATCTCGCCGGCGTGCAGCGGCACATCAAGGTACTCGGCATCTTCTGCCGGCTGTGGTACCGCGACGGCAAACGCGGCTACCTCGCGGATCTGCCGCGCGTACTCGCCTACGTACGCGAGAGCTGCGCGCAGTACGCGGAGCTTAGTTCCCTCGGAACCTTTCTCGAGGAGCGCGTGGCCGGTGCGCTGCCGCACGCCAACGCGCGCGAGGCCGCTGCACCTGCGCCCGGCGCGGGGCACGCATGAAGGCGATGCTGCTCGCGGCCGGCCGCGGCGAGCGGTTGCGGCCGATCACCGACTCGGTGCCGAAGCCGCTGGTACCGGTGGGCGGCCGGCCGCTCATTGCCTGGCACCTCGCCGCGCTCGCGCACGCCGGTATCCGCGAGATTGTCATCAACCTCTCGTGGCTCGCCGACCAGCTGCGTGCTGCGCTCGGCGATGGCAGCGGCTACGGGGTGTCGATCACCTGGAGCGATGAGGGTCCGGTGCCGCTCGAGACCGGCGGCGGCATCTTCCGCGCGGTGCCGCTGCTCGGTCCAGGGCCGTTCCTGGTGGTGAACGCGGACATCTGGACCGACATCGACTTCGCGACATTGTCGCTCGCCGCCACATCGCTCGCGCATCTGGTGCTGGTCCCTAACCCGCCGCACAACGCGCGCGGTGACTTCGGGCTCGACGGCGATCGGGTGGTGAGCCGCGACACCGACCGCTCGACGTACTCGGGTGTCGGCCTCTATCGGCCTGAGTTCTTCGCCGGCTGCACGGCGGAGCGCTTCCCGCTGCTGCCGCTCCTGAATCGCGCCATCGCCGCCCGCCGCGTGACCGGCGAGCTACACCGCGGCGCCTGGAGCGATGTCGGCACCGCCGAGCGGCTCGCGCAACTTGAGGCGCGGCTTGCTGCGTTACAATGAGACGATGCCCGAGCTCAAGGGAATCCCGGTCGTGACCACGGGCGCCGCGCCGCCTCGAAGCGGCGAGAAATACGTTACTCCTCAAGGCTTTACCGCCATCCGTGATGGCCTGAAGACGCGCCCCGCGGCACCCCCCGCGAGCCCTTCCAGGAAGCCGCCGTGGCTCAAGGCGCGCGCGCCTTCCGGCGCGGGCTTCAGCGCCGTACAGGCGCTGGTGCGCGAGCACCGGCTCGCCACGGTGTGCGAGGAGGCGAAGTGCCCCAACATCGGCGAGTGCTGGAACGCCGGCACAGCCACGCTGATGCTGATGGGCGCGGTCTGCACGCGCGCCTGCCGCTTCTGCTCGGTGGACACCGGTAATCCTCACGGCTGGCTGGATGCCGAGGAGCCCGAGAACGCAGCGCGGACCGTCGAGCTCATGAAGCTGCGCTACGTGGTGCTCACCTCGGTCGATCGCGACGACCTCGCCGACGGCGGCGCTGCGCACTATGCCGCCTGCGTGCGCGCGATCCGGGCCCGCAATCCCGCCACCGCGGTCGAGGCGCTCACCCCCGACTTCTGCGGCGTGCTCGCCGACGTCGAGACGGTGGTCGACTCCGGCATCGCCGTCTTTGCGCAGAACATCGAGACCGTGCGCCGCCTCACTCACCCGGTGCGTGACCCGCGCGCCGGCTACGAGCAGACGCTTGCCGTGCTGGCACACGCCAAGCGGCACCGGCCTCAAGTTCTCACCAAGAGCAGCCTGATGCTGGGCCTCGGCGAGACCGACGAGGAGATCGTCGCGACCCTCGATGACCTGCGCGCCGCGGCCGTCGACATCGTGACGCTCGGGCAGTACCTGCGGCCGACGCTGCAGCATCTGCCGGTCGAGCGTTACGTCACCCCGGCCGAGTTCGACCGCTATCGCAGCGCCGCGCTCGAGCGCGGCTTCCTCGAGTGCGTGTCCGGTCCGCTGGTGCGCTCGAGTTACCGGGCGGAGCGCGCGCTCGAGCGCAACAACGCCGGTCTCGACAACCGGAGTCTCGCCGGATGAGCACCGCCCAGGCGCTCGCCACGGCCGGCTGCGCGCCGCCTGCGGCCGCTGCGGCGGAGGTGCCGCCGGCCGTCGTGCGGCGTCTCGGGCTCCTCGAGTACGAGCCCGCCTGGCGCGCCATGCAGCGCTTCACCGAGGCGCGCAGCGCGGACACGCCGGATGAGATCTGGTTCCTCGAGCACCCGCCGGTGTTCACCCTCGGTGTGAACGCGAGCCGTGCGCATCTCATCGCGCCCGGGGACATCCCGGTCATACAGATCGATCGCGGTGGCCAGGTGACCTATCACGGTCCGGGGCAGCTGGTGGTGTATCCGCTCGTCGATCTCAGACGCCTGCGGCTCGGTATCCGCGATTTCGTCACCGCGCTCGAGCGCGCGGTGATCGATCTGGCCGCCGGCTACGGCATCGTGGCCGAGTGCCGCCGTAACGCTCCCGGCGTCTATGTCGCCGCTCAGAAGCTCGCCAGCGTCGGGGTGCGGGTGCGGCGCTGCGGCAGCTACCACGGCCTGGCACTCAACGTGGCGCTTGACCTCGAGCCCTTCTCCCGCATCAATCCCTGCGGGTACGAGGGTCTTACAATGACGCAGCTCGCAACACTCGGCGGTCCGCGCTCGGTCGGGGAATGCGCCGCCGCGCTCGAGCCGCACCTCAAGCGCACGCTCGGCCTTAAGTGAACCCCGCGCCCGCCTCGCGGCGCGCGCGCGGGCTGCGCGGCGCAATGCTCATCGCGCTGGCGCTGCTCGCGGCACTCGCCGCCTGCGACAGCGGCCAGGGCGTCAGCGGCTCGCGCGTCACGCTCCTCAACGTCTCGTACGATCCGACGCGCGAGCTGTACGCGGAGTTCAACACGGCGTTCGCCCACTACTGGCTGCAGAAGACCGGCCAGCGGGTGCGCATCGAGCAGTCGCACGGCGGCTCGGGCACACAGGCCCGCTCGGTGCTCGATGGGCTGGCGGCGGACGTGGTGACGCTCGCCCTGGCAGCCGACATCGACTCGATCGCCAGGCAGAGCGGGCTGCTGCCGCTTAACTGGCAGAGCCGCCTGCCGGATAACAGTTCGCCCTACACCTCGACGATCGTGTTCCTGGTACGCAAGGGCAATCCGCACGGCATCCACGACTGGGGCGACCTGGTGCGCCCCGGACTTGCGGTGATCACGCCCAACCCCAAGACCTCAGGCGGCGCGCGCTGGAACTATCTGGCGGCGTGGGCCTGGGCGCTCGAGCAGCCCGGCGGGAGCGAGGCGAGCGCGCGCGAGTTCGTGCGCCGTCTTTACCGCAACGTCCCGGTGCTCGACACCGGCGCGCGTGGCTCGGCCACGACGTTCGCGCAACGCGGCCTCGGGGACGTGCTGATCGCCTGGGAGAACGAGGCGCAGCTCGCCGCGCGCGCGTTCGCCGCCGATGAGCTCGAGATCATCGTGCCCTCGGTGAGCATGCTCGCCGAGCCGCCCGTCGCGGTGGTCGACAAGGTGGCCGAGCGCCACGGTACGCGCGCGGTGGCGCAGGCTTACCTTGAGTACCTCTACAGCAGCGAGGGGCAGGAGATCGTCGCGCGGCACTTCTACCGGCCGCGCGACCCGGAGGTGGCGCGCCGCTACGCGGCGCGTTTCCCGGCGCTCAAGCTGGTGAGCATTGCGGACTTCGGCGGCTGGGATGTCGCGCAGCGCACCCACTTTGCCGACCACGGCGTGTTCGACCAGATCTACGCGCCGTGAGCCGCGCGGGCACGCTCGACCAGCGTCTTCACGACCAGCGTGAGGCCCGCCAGCATGGTGAGGAGCGAGGCGACCGCGAAGGCGCCCACGAAGTTGTATTCGTTGTAGAGGATCTCGATGTGCAGCGGCATGGTGTTGGTCAGGCCGCGGATGTGCCCCGAGACCACCGACACCGCGCCGAACTCGCCCATGGCGCGCGCGTTGCACAGGATCACACCGTACAGCAGACCCCAGCGGATCTTGGGCAACGTCACCTTGAAGAACGTTATCCAGCCGCCGGCGCCGAGGGTGATCGCCGCCTCCTCCTCGTCGTTGCCGAGCTGCTGCATCAGCGGGATCAGCTCGCGTGCCACGTACGGGAAGGTGACGAACATGGTGGCGAGCAGGATGCCGGGCAGCGCGAACACAACGCTGATGTCGTGCCGCTGCAGCCACACCCCGAACCAGCCGTGCAGGCCGAACAGCAGCACGAACACCATGCCGGAGATCACCGGCGAGATCGCGAGCGGCAGGTCGATGAGCGTGATCAGCACGCTCTTGCCGTTGAACTCGAACTTGGCGATCGCCCAGGCAGCCGCCAGGCCGAACACGGTGTTGATCGGCACCACCACCGCCGCGGTGATGAGCGTCAGGCGGATGGCGGAGCGGGTGTCGGGATCGGCGAAGCTGACGAGGTACGCCTCGAGGCCGTGGGAGAGCGCCGTGGCGAACACCGTCGCGAGCGGCGCGATCAGCAGCGCCGCGAGGAAGGTGAGCGATACGGTGATGAAGAGGCCGCGCACGATGGCGGCACCCCAGGTGTTCTGGCCGGGACGCGTGGCCGCATCGCCCTGCAGCGTCGCGAGTGCGGGAGGGCGCGGCAGGCGGGCGGCCATCAGTGCGCCGCCCGCACGTGGCGCTGCCGGTTCCACGCCTGCAGCAGGTTGATGGTGAACAGCACCACGAACGACATGAGCAGCATGACGACCCCGAGCGCCGCCGCGCCGCGATAGTCAAACTGCTCGAGGTGGATGACGATGAGCAGCGGGGTGATCTCGGTCTTCATCGGCAGGTTGCCGGCGATGAAGATCACCGAGCCGTACTCGCCCACCGCGCGCGCGAACGACAGGGTGAAGCCGGTGAGCAGCGCCGGCAGCACGGTCGGCAGGATGATGCGGCGGAACGCGTAGAAGCGCCCGGCGCCGAGCGTCTCGGCGGCGTCCTCGAGATCGCGCTGCACCTCGAGCAGTGCCGGCTGCATCGAGCGCACCGCGAACGGCATGCTGATGAGCGTCAGCGCGAGGGTGATGCCGAGGGTGGTGTAGGCCACATGGATGCCGAGCGGCTCGAGATAGCGGCCGATCCAGCCGTGGCGGGCGAACACCGTGGTGAGGGCGATGCCGGACACCGCCGTCGGCAGCGCGAACGGCATGTCGATGAGCGCATCGATCAGCTTGCGGCCGGGGAACTCGTAGCGCACCAGCGTCCAGGCGATGATGAAGCCGAACACCAGGTTGATCGTGGCGGCGAGCGCCGAGGCGCCGAAACTCAGCCGATAGGAGGCGAGCGCACGCGGACTAGTCACCACGGCGATGAGCTCGCTCCAGGGCATCGAGGCGGCGGCCAGCACCAGCGCGGCGAGCGGCAGCAGTACGATGGCGCTGAGAAAGAAGGTCGTGAAGCCGAAGGTCAGTCCGAAGCCCGGCAACACGCTCGGCTTGCGGAAGCTCATGGCGGAGCGCTCACTCAGCGGCCCCGCGGCGCACGAGCAGCACCGGCCAGCGGCCACCATCGAGCAGTGGGCCGAAGCGCGCGGCGAAGTCGACGAGACTCGTGACGCCGACGATCAGCATCGGCGCGGGAGCCTCCGCCGGCCGGTGCGCGAGCTCATACGTGAGGTTGCCGAAGCGCGGCTCGGTGCGCATCTCTGCGGGCACGTGCCGCAGCACGCTCGCCGCGACGGCGAGCGTCGCGGGGCGCACCGCATCGTCCGTCCAGTGGACCATCACCTGCTGCGGGGCCTGAGCCTGCGCGGGCAGCACCAGCACCTCACCCGCCCCATGGCCGAGCAGCCACGCGGCACGCTGCGCGGGGTGTGACTCGCAGCTGATTACCGTGGCGCCGACGAACGGCGCGGCGTCGCTGGGCGCGGCCTGCGCCACGCCGAGCTGCGGCTCCGGACGCAGTCTGATGCGGGTGTTCATGCGCGCGGCCAGAGCGTTGAGCAGCGGCTGGCGGGCCAGCGCCTCGGCATCGGGCGCGCTCGCCGCACACGCCGTGAAGCTCGACAGCGGCGTTGGCAGGACGTGCACGCGGCGCACACCGATGGCGACGCTCTGTCCCGGGTGCAGCTCGAAGGCGCGGCGCTCATGCTGGGTGCGCGTCACCTCGAGGTACGGGATCGCGGCCGGGTCCGCGCTGGCGAGCAATGCTGGGCCGGCGCCGTTCTCGAGCCGCAGGTGCAGCTGCTCGAGCGCGCCGTTGAACACCAGTTCATCGACCACGCCACGGGCGACGAATCCGGGCCCGAGCTCGGTGGGATTGGCCGCCACTGCGATCTCTTCGGGGCGCACCACGACGACCACCTCGTGGCCGCGTGGCTGCGGCGCCTGCTCGGCAGTGGCGACGGTGGCCGCGCCCACCTGGATGCCGCCGGCAACCTGGCGCGCCAGGAACAGGTTGGCGGCGCCGAGAAAGGTGGCGACGAAACGGGTCGCGGGGCGCGAGTACAGATCGTGCGGCGCACCGATCTCGAGCAGCCGCCCGAGATTCATGATGCCGATGCGGTCCGCCATGGCGAACGCTTCCCCCTGGTCGTGGGTCACCAGCACGGTCGTGATGCCGAGCTCGCGCTGCACCTCGCGGATCGTGCGGCGCAGCTCTTCGCGGATCTTGGCATCGAGCGCGCCAAAGGGCTCATCGAGCAGCAGCACCTCGGGCTTGTGGGCGAGCGCGCGCGCCACCGCGACACGCTGCTGCTGGCCGCCGGAGAGCTGCGCCGGCAGCCGGTCATCCATGCCCTCGAGCGCCACCAGGCGCAGCAGCTCCCGGCGGCGTTCGCGGCGCGCTCGTCGGCGCATGTGCCGCACGCGCAGCGCGAACTCGATGTTGTCGGCCACGGTCATGTGGCGGAACAGCGCGTAGTTCTGGAATACGAGGCCGACGCCGCGCTTGCGCGCCGCGACTTTCGTGACGTCGCGGCCGTGCAGTGCGATGCGGCCGTGATCGACGCCGGTCAGCCCGGCGACGGCGCGCAGCAGCGTGCTCTTGCCGCTGCCGCTCGGCCCGAGCAGCACGAAGAACTCACCATCGCCGATCTCCAGCGACACGTCGTTGACGACCGGGACGCCGCCGTAGTGCTTGGTGACCTGCTCGAGGGAGATGGACATCGGGACGATGCGGCTCAGTCGTCTTTCGACACCGGCGGCATGCCGACGCGCTTGAGAAGCGCCGGGTAGCGCGGATCGCTCTCCAGACGCGCAAGCAGCGGATCGCGCCGCACCCAGAGGATTCCCGGGTCATGCTGGGCCACCGAGCGCTCGAGCCACTCGAATGCCTTGTCTGAGTTGCCGAAGAAGCCGTAGGTCTCCGCCACCTGAAACTCCGAGCCCTGCGCATGGCCGAGCTGCACCTGCAGCGCGGCCTGGGCTTCCGCCACGCGGTGGTTGGCGAAGTAAGCGAGCGGCAGACCGAACGTGCGCCAGTCGTTGTTGGGCTCGGCCTCGAAGGCCGCCAGCGCACCTGGCGCATCGCCCTTGACGAGGAGGGTGCGTCCGAGCTCGTAGTGCAGCCCCGGGAACTGCCCGTTCTCCGCGATCGCCGCACGCAGCAACGTCTCGGCGTCACTGGTGCGCCGCGCATAGTGCAGCGCCCTGCCGAGGTACTTGCGGCTGATGAGGTTGAGCGGATCGAGATCGACGGCGTTGCGAAAATGCACCAGCGCATCGCTCATGCGGCCGACGCCGATGGCGAGGTGCCCGCGGATCTGCTCGGCCAGGGCGTTGTTCGGATCGAGCGTCGCGACTTTGGCGAGCGCCTCGGCGCCTCCCTGCCAGTCGAGGTTGTACTGCATTTTCGCTACCGCGAGCGTCAGGTAGCCGTCGCCGAGCTGCGGATCTAGCTCGATGGCGCGCTTCGCCGCGGCGGTCGCGGCGCGGTCCCCGGCGCCGTCGGTGTCGAGCCCGTTGGCGACGCGCCGGGTATGGCACATGGCGAGCCCCGCCCACGCCGCGGCGTAGTTGGGATCGAGCCTGAGTGCCTCCTGGTAGAGCTGCACCCCCTGCTCGAGGTCCGGAATAGTGTCGCGCGCCACCCGGTACTGCGCCTGCAGGTAGAGGTTGTGGGCCTCGATGTTGCTGGTGCGGCCCGCGGCCGCGCTGCCGATGCTCTGAAATGCCAGCTTGAGCTCGTCGGCGACGGAGCGTGCGATGTCATCCTGCACGGCGAACACGTCGTGCACGTCGCGATCGTAAGTCTGCGACCAGAGGTGGAAGCCGTCATCCGCCCGCACCAGCTGGGCGGTGATGCGCATATGCTCGCCCGAGGTGCGCACGCTCCCCTCGAGGACGTGGCTGACGCCGAGCGCGCGCCCGATCTCGCCTACCGTGACCGACTTGCCCTTGAAGGAGAACGAAGAGGTGCGTGCCGGTACCCGCAGCTGCGGCACCTTGGCGAGCGCATCGATCAGCTCCTCGGCGAGGCCGTCGGAGAAATATTCCTGATCGTGCTTCTCGCTCATATCGGTGAACGGCAGCACCGCCACGGATCTCTCGGGTGCCGCAGCCGTCACGGGCGCGCTCGCCGCCGCGGTCTGCGTCCGCTGAGGGGGCGCCCGCCATGGCCGCAGTGCGAGCAGCACGCCGATGATCAGCAGCACCGCCACGCCGGCGAGCACCGGCCACCGCGGACGCCGGGCGTGCGCCGGCATCCGCGGGGCGGGGCCGGCGGCGGGCGCGCCCGCGGCCGCAGGCGCCGCAGTGCCGAGCAGTGTCGCGATGCGCTGCGTGAATGCCGGCGGCGTCTGACCGTCCGGCAGCCGCGTCCACTGCACGCGCGTGAAGGACTCGGGTACGTCGGCGCGGTCAAGCGGCGTCGCATCGACGCTCACCGGCACGATGAAGGTCTTGCTGCGCGACATGCGCTGCGTGCGCTGGTCGGCGAGCGTCCACTCGAGGCGGAAGTAGCCTTCCGGGCGCTGCGCGGTGTTGGCCGAGATCACCGGCACGAACAGCGCGCAGTCCTGGATCTGCTGGCGGATCTTCTGGTCCCAGGCATCGCCGCCGCGCAGCTCGCTCTGGTCGAGCCACACCTCGAGGCCGGCGGCGCGCAGCGCCTCGCAGATGCGCCGCGCCGCCTCGGCGTCCTGTGAAGCGTAGCTGATGAAGACGGCGCGGGAGCCCTCGCTCACGGCGCTACCATGGCGTACCCGCGAGCTCGTGCTTGTAGCGCTGCAGCTGCTCGTGGATCGCGCGCCAGTGCGGTCCGGGCTTGCCCGATCCGACCGGCCGGCCGTCGAGGCTGGTGACCGGCTGCACCTCGCGGGTCGCGGCAGAGATCAGCACCTCGTCGGCGGCGCGCAGCTGCGCCTCGCTGACGGGCGCGGAGCGCCACGGGATCGCAGCGCGCCCGGCCATCTCCTCGACCACACCGCGCGTCGTGCCGGGGAGGATACGGCGCGAGTTGGGCGGCGTCAGGAGCTCGCGGCCGATGACGATGTGGACCGCCGAGGCGGATGCCTCGGTGAGCTCACCCTCGCGCAGCAGGATGGTCTCGGCGGCGCCCGCATCGATCGACTCCTGGCGCAGCAGCACGTTGGCGAGCAGCGCCACCGACTTCACGTCGCAGCGTGCCCAGCGGGTGTCGATTGCCGTGATGCAGGCGATGCCGGTCTCGAGCTGCTGCGGCGTGGCCACCGGGAGCGGCGCGCAGAATGCGAACACCGTGCGCGGGATGTCCGGCAGCGGTGCGTGCGTGCGGCCGTACTGCGCGCCGCGCGTCACCTGCCAGTAGATGTACTGATCGCCACCGCCGTTACGCTCCACCAGCGTGCCGAGAATGGCATGCCACTCATCGTGGCTGTGCGGGTTCGCCATGCGCAGCGCCGTGAGGCTGCGCGTCAGGCGTTCGGCGTGCGCCGTGAAGCGGAACGGGCGCCCGCCGTACACCGGCATGACTTCGTAGACGCCGTCGGCGTACAGGAAGCCACGATCGAGCGGCGAGATGCGCGCCTCGCGCAGCGGCAGGTAGTCGCCGTCGAGATAACACAGGGGCAGCGGGTCGGCCATGGCGCTTGTTCTCCCTCGGACTGTCGACTTCAGCGGCGCAGCGACAGCGTGATGCTGTCCACCATCCGCGTCCAGAGGCCGCCCTGCGGCACTGCCGCGAGCATCACGAGCGGGGCGCGCCCCACGACCGTGCCGGCGGCGTCGGTCACCGTCAGCTCGCCCACCTTCTCGCCCGGGCCGAGAGGCGCGATCAGCGGCTCGTGCGTGAGGCGCGCCTCGGTGCGGAGCGAGGCGCTCTGGCCGCGCGGCACGAGCGCATACACGTCGTCCGCCACGCCGACGGCGGCGAATTCGGTGGCCGACTTGTAGACGCGCGGCTTCAGCACGGTCGCGCGCGCCGCCTTGACGTGGACGGTTTCGTAGAAGGTATAGCCGTAGTTGAGGAGTGCGGCGCTCGCCTCCTCGCGCCCGCGCTCGTTGCGGGCGCCCATCACCACTGAGATGAGGCGCATGCCGTTGCGGGTGGCGGACGCCACGAGGCAGAAGCCGGCGGCATCGGTGTGGCCGGTCTTCAGGCCGTCGACCGAGGGATCCTTGCCGAGCAGCGTGTTGCGGTTACCCTGGCGGATGTTGTTCCACATGAACTCCCGCAGGCTGAAGAGTCCGTAGTACTGCGGGAACTGGCGGATCAGCGCGGCGGCGAGCGTCGCCATGTCGCGGGCGCTGGTGTAGTGATCGGAGTTCGGCAGTCCGTCGCTGTTGACGAAGTGAGTGGCGCTCATGCCGAGCCGTTTTGCGTACTCATTCATCATCTGCGCGAATGCGTCCTCGGTCCCGCCGAGCTTCTCGGCGAGCGCGATGGTCGCATCGTTGCCCGACTGCACGATCATGCCCTTGATGAGGATGTCGACCGGGACCTGAGTGCCGACCTGCACGAAGGAGCGCGAGCCTTCGGCGTGCCAGGCGTGCGCGCTGATCGTCGCCTCGTCGGTGAGCTTCAGGCGCCCGTCGGCGAGCGCCTGGAAGATCAGGTAGGCGGTCATCAGCTTGGTGAGGCTCGCCGGCTCCTCACGCGCGTCGGCGTCGTGCTCGGCGAGCACCTTGCCGGTGGCGTAGTCGACCAGGATCGAGGCGCGCGCGCTGACCGCAGGCGGCGCCGGGATCGGCGCGCTGGCGGGCGCGGCGGTGGGCGCGGCCGGGCGCGACGGTGCCGCGGTGGGCGCGGCGGAGCGCGACGGTGCGGCGGCGAGCGACAGCAGGGCGCAGCAGAATGCGAGCGACGGGCCTTTCACCGGAGAATTCCTTCGGTTGCGCGGCGAACTTGCAAGTTTAGCTCAAGGCGCGCGCGGGGGCGCCCCGGGTGTGGGTCCGGCGGGCTGCCTTCAGTCCGTGACCAGCCGCGCGTCGGGGATGCCAAGCCCGGCGAGCTGTGCAGCGAGCGTGTCGTAGGCGGCGACGCTTGCCACCGGACCGATACGCACGCGGTACAGGCGCGACTGGCCATCGAGCGGCGGCACGACGAACGCGTTCGCGACACCTGCCGCGCGCAGCCGCTCGAGCTCGCGCCCGGCGTTGCCGGGGTCGGCGAACGCGCCGGCCTGCAGATAGAGCGCGGGCGGTGGCGATTCCGCGCTGCGCCCGATGACATCGGGCACGCCGGGTGTGAGTGCCCGCACCTCCACCATCGCCGTCCCGTCGCGCAGCATGTCGAGCTTCGCGGCTGCGGTGTAGGAGAGATCGATGATGCGGTTGGCGACAAACGGCCCGCGATCGTTGATGCGCACGACGACGCTGCGGCCATTGGCGAGATTCGTGACCCGGGCGTAGGTCGGCAACGGCAGCGTTTTGTGGGCCGCCGTCATGCCGTACATGTCGTAAGACTCGCCGCTCGAGGTGTTGCCGCCGTGGAAGCTGGGTCCATACCAGGAGGCAACGCCGCGCTCCAGGTAGCCGTCCGCCGAGGCCAGCACGAAGTAGCGCTGGCCGAGCACGTCGTAGAAGGGCGGGTTGCCGTGTGCGCTGCGCGGCTCGGCGCGCGGCTGCGCATCGGGGGTGGCGGCGATGGCGGCGGGCGGTGGCGGTGGGGGAACCGCTGCCCGCGGCGGCAGTGTCGGGGTGTGGCGCACGGGCGCGGTGCAGGCGGTGAGGAGCGCCGCGGCGAGCAGCGGCAGGGCGGCGTGCGCGGCCGGCAAACGGCCGCGGCACGCCGCGCTCACGGCTGCATCCCGCGCACCCGCGCGGCGACCGCGGTGGCGAGGTCGTGCACGGTCATGGCATAGCGCGCGCTGCGGTTGTAGCGCGTGATGACGTAGAAGTTGTGAAAGCCGACGCGGTAGGCCGGGCCGTCGCGCTGCTCGGCCGAGATCAGCAGCACCGGGGTGTCGGCCGGCACTTCGGCGTCGATCTTCACACCGCGCGCACCGAGCGAGCCGACCGTCGCATCGAGCTCGAGGTTATGCGGCTCGATCTGAAAGCTCGGGTCCGGGTCGAGTGAGGTCTCCGACAGCACCGGGCCCCCGGGGGTCCAGCCGTACTCGTGCAGATAGTTCGCTACGCTCGCGAGAATGTCGTCCCAGTCGTTCCACAGGTCGCGCCGCTTGTCGTTGCCGGCGGCGTCGACCGCATAGCGGCGGTACTGCGAGGGCATGAACTGCGGCACGCCGAGCGCGCCGGCGTACGAGCCCTTCACCGTCAGCGGGTCGAGACGGTTCTCCCGCGTGAGGATCAGGAACTCCTCGAGCTCGCTGCGGAAGAATTTCTGCCGCGGCGGATAGTCGAACGCCAGCGTTGCCAGGGCATCGAGCGCGCGGTACGGGCCGGTGTTGCGCCCGTAGTCGGTCTCGACACCGATGATCGCCACCAGGTATTCCGGCGGTACCTGGTATTGCACGGCGATGCGCTCGAGCGTCAGGCGGTGATCGAGCCAGAACTGTGCGCCACGCTCGATGCGCTCCGGCGTCATGAAGCGCTCGCGGTATTCCCACCACGGCGCGGTCTTCTCCAGCGGCCGGCTCATGGCCTCGAGGATCTTCTGCTGCGGCTGCGCTTCGGCGAGCAGCGTCACCACGGTCTTGCGGCTGAAGCCGTCGTGGCTCACGACCTCGTCGACGAATTGCTCGATTTCGGGACGGCGCATGTCGAACGGCGTCGCTACCGGTTCCGGTGGTGGCGGCACGGTGACGGCCGGCGCGGCGGGCGGTGCAGGCTCCGGTGCTCGCGCCGGGCCAGGCGTCGCTGCTTGCGTAACGTCCGCAGCAGCCGTGGGCGCTGCTGGAGCCGCTGCCGCGGGCCGCGGCGCCGTTGCGGGAGTCGCGGCTGGGTGCTGCGGCGGTGCGGAGCATGCTCCCAGCAGCGCACCAGCCAGCACGGCGAGCAGTAGACAACGGATCGTCAAGGAGGTTTGCCTCAGGCGGCGCTCTAGGAGCCGACGAGCTTTCGTCGTGAGTAGAGCGCCATGAGAATACCGAAGCCCGCGAGCAGCGTCACGACCGAGCTGCCACCGTAACTGACGAGCGGCAGCGGCACGCCGACCACCGGCAGGAGTCCGGTCACCATGCCGGCATTGATCAGCACGTAGATGAAGAAGGTGAGTGCGATGCTGCCGGCGAGCAGGCGGGCGAAGGTGTCCTGCGTCTGGGTGGCGAGATAGATCGCGCGCCCGGCGACGAACAGATACAGCAGCAGCAGCAACAGCAGCCCGAGCAGGCCGAATTCCTCACCGATCACGGCGAACACGAAGTCGGTGGAGCGCTCGGGGAGGAACTCGAGCTGCGCCTGACTGCCGTTCATCCAGCCTTTGCCGAATACGCCCCCCGAGCCGATCGCGATCTGCGACTGGATGATGTGATAGCCGGCGCCGAGCGGGTCGGTCTGCGGGTTGAGGAAGGTAAGCACGCGCTTCCTCTGGTAGTCGTGCATGAAGCTCCAGCCGAACCAGGCGCACACCGCGAGCAGCGCCAGCATCGAGACGATAACCCGCAGCCGCAGGCCCGCGAGCACCACGACCAGTGCGCCCGCCACGGCGATCAGCGCCGCGGTGCCGAGGTCCGGCTCCAGCGCCACGAGTCCCACCGGCACCAGGATCACTCCGGCGAGCGCCACCAGCGACACCCAGCTCGGCGGCAGCGGCCGATCGTGCAGATACCAGGCGCAGGTCATCGGCACGGCGATCTTCATCAGCTCGGACGGCTGGAAGCGGATGAAGCCGATCTTGAGCCAGCGCTGCGCGCCGAGCCCGACGTGGCCGGCGACCGCAACGATGAGGAGCAGCAGCACGCCGCTTGCGAACAGCCACGGCGTCGAGCGGCGCAGGAAGTTGGGATTGACGCGCGCCAGCAGCAGCATCGCCACCGTGCCGAGGATGAGCCGCAGCACCGTGCGCACCACCACATCGACTCTCTGACCCGAGGCGCTGTACAGCACGATGAGGCCGAAAGCCGAGATCAGCCCGAGTCCGACCACCAGCGGTCCATCGATCTTGAGCTCGAACAGTACGCGCGCCGCGCCCGTGAGGGTGCGCCGGGTGCGCGAGCCGTAAGGAAGCTCCTCGTAGATCATGTGTGGCCGCCGCTGTGCGGACGCGCCTCCGTCGAGGCGGTGGTGGTCGCAGCGGGCGCCGGTGCCTTCGGCGGTGCAGGTGGCGCGCCCGGGGTGCCAGAGGGCGGGGCGGGCCTGAGCTTGCCTTCGGCATCGAGCAGATACGCGTCCATCAGCTTGCGGGCAACCGGGGCTGCGTTCATGGAGCCGAAGCCGGCATTCTCGACGAGCACCGCGACCGCGATGCGCGGGGCTTCCGCCGGGGCGAAGGCGATGAACCAGGCGTGATCGCGCAGCCGCTCCGGCACGGTGCTGGCGTTGTATTTGGCGCCCTGTGCGACCGTGTACACCTGAGCCGTGCCGGTCTTGCCCGCGGCCTCATAGGCGGCACCCTTGAAGGCGACCCAGGCGGTGCCGCAATAGCGAGCGCAGTGCGTGGTGCCGACCATCGCATCGACCACCACGTTCCAGTCGGCATCGGATATGCCCTTGACCGCGGCGCCCTCGACGGGGGCGATCCAGCGCTCTTTGCCGGCCGCATCGCGCATTCCCTTGACCACGCGCGGGCGAAAGTTGCGGCCGCGCTCGGCCAGGATTCCCGTGATGTGCGCGAGCTGCAGCGGCGTCACCAGCAGGTACCCCTGGCCGATGCCCATGTTGACCGTCTCACCGGGGAACCAGGTCTGGTCCTCCGGTCTCTTGAATGCCTTGCGTTTCCACTCCGGGTTCGGCAGCAGGCCCGCCTTCTCGCCGCCGATGTCGATGCCGGTGGGTTGTCCGTAACCGAACGGCTCGAGGAAGGCGGACATGCGGTCGATACCGAGCGTCGAGGCGAGTCGGTAGAAGTACACGTCCGAGGAGCGCGAGATCGCTTCCGGCAGGTCGAGCCAGCCGCGCGGCTCGTCCTTGTCGGCGCGCCACACGTGCCGGCTCCCCGGCAGGTAGAACTCGCCGTTGCAGAACACCTTGGTGTCGGCGGCGACTGTATGGTCGGTGAGCGCGGCAAGCCCGAGCACCGGCTTGATGGTGGAGCCGGAGGGGTACGTGCCGCGCAGCGCACGGTTGAACAGCGGCCGGTCGATGTCGTCGGCGAGGGCGGTGTATTCCGCGGATGTGATGCCGCGCGCGAACATGTTGGGGTCGAAGCCCGGCAGGCTCACCAGCGCCAGCACGTCGCCGTCGTTGGGATCGAGCGCCACCACCGCGCCGCGGTGTCCGGCGAGCGCAGCTTCCGCGACGCGCTGCAGCTTCAGATCGATCGACATGATCAGGTCGACGCCGGCGGCCGGCGCCCGCTTGCGCAGGTTCTCCTCGAGCGCTCCCTGGCGCTCGACCGAGCGGCCCTGGGCATTGACCAGCACCTCACGGAAGCCGTTCTGGCCGTGCAGCTTATCCTCGTAGGTGCTCTCCACGCCGAGCTTGCCGATGAGTGCGGTGCCGGAGTAAGCGGCGCGGTCGATGTGCTTGAGATCCTCCTCGCTGATCGCACCCACGTAGCCGAGCGCGTGCACTGCGAGGTCGCCGTTCGGGTACCAGCGCGTCTGGCGCGTCTTGATGTCGACGCCGGGAAACTCGAAGCGGTGCACCGCGAACCGCGCCACGTCGTCATCCGACATGTGCAGGCGAATCGGCACGCTGTCGAAGCTGCGACTGACGGCGATGGTGCGCAGCAGCTCGGCGATCTCCTCGGGCCGCAGCAGGCCGAGCGCGGCAAGGCTTTGCAGCGTGCGGCGCTTGTCGGGCACTTCCTCGGGCACCAGCTCGAGCTGATAGGCGGGCTGGTTGGCGGCCACCACCTCGCCGTAGCGGTCGAGGATCAGGCCGCGGGCGGCCGGGATCGGCTCGGTGCGCACCCGGTTGCCCTGCGAGAGCTGCGAGTAATAATCGTGGCGCACGACCTGCAGCAGCATGAGACGCGCGATCAGCCCGAGCGTGGCGAGCGCCATGAGCGCGCCGGTGACCACCGCGCGCCGGTCGAACATGCGCTGCTCGCGCCACTGATCCTTGATGCGCACCGTGGCCATGGATGTCAGGTCAGCCGTCCCTCGCTGCTGTAAGACAGGAGTGCGGCGACCGGCGGCCAGACGATCGCGCCGGTGAGGGCGTGCAGCCAGCGCAGCGGACTCGTCACCGGGTGGCCGGTCCAGCCGTCGATCGAAAACGCCACGAACTCGTAGACCACCAGCGCCGCGAGTACCAGCAGCGACTGCTGGAAGGCCGGCTTGGAACGGATCCGCTGGTGCTCACGCACCGCAATGTAGGCGACGATCGAAAGCGCGAGCGCGTGCTCACCGAGCACCGGTCCCTGGAAGACATCGAGCAACAGCCCGCAGGCGAAGCCCAGCCCGATGCCGCCGGCGCGCGGCAGGTTGATCGACCAGTAGAGCACCGTCAGCACCAGGAACGCCGGCCGCAGCACGTCGAGCCACATCGGCAGCGGCAGCACCGTGAGGATGAGTGCGATCAGCGCCGTGAGCAGCATCCGCAGGCGCACTCCGGCGACGGTGAGGACCTTCATGGGTTCCCCATGGCGCGCGGCGGCGAGTCGCTCGGCGAGGGCGGCGGAGCATCCGGCGATGCCGCCTGCGGCGGCGGCGCCTCTGCGGCCGGCGCCTCGGCAGCCGGGGCCGGTGCCGGTGCCGCTGCGGATGCGGGCTTGGGAGTTGCGCGCGGGGTGGTCGCCGTCGTGCTGCGCGGCGCGGCGGGCTGCGTGATGGGCTGCGCGGGGGGCGGTGCAGCGGGCGCGCGGTGCGGAGCTGCAAGGGGTTGCAGCGCGGCGTTGCCGCGCGGCAGATCGCCGCTGCTGCCCACCGCCGGCGCGGGCGCCGCCGGGTGTCCCTCGCGGAACCACACCAGCATCACCTCGGTATCGCCGTCGATATGGGATAGCGCCGCGGCGCGCACCTGCGCGAGCGGCTGCACCGCGTCGCGGTGCACTTCGGTGACCTTCGCCACCGGATAGCCCTCGGGGAACACACCGCCGAGACCTGAGGTGAGCAGCAGATCGCCCACGCGGATATCGGCGTTCTGCGGCAGGTAAGGCAGGGCGAGGGAGCTCGCATCGCCGCCACCGACCGCGATGGTGCGCAGGCCGGTGCGCTCGACCCGCACCGGAACTGCGTGCTCGGGATCGGTGATCAGGATCACCTCCGCGCTCCACGGCCCGACGTGCGTCGTCTGGCCGATGAGCCCGCGGTCATCGAGTACCGCCTGGCCCTTGAAGACCCCGTTGGTGGCGCCGCGGTCGATGAGCAGGCGATGTCGCAGGGTGCTCTGCTGGATGTTGATGATCTCCGCGGGCAGCCAGCGCTCGGCGACCGGTGGCAGCGCATCGCGCAGCCCGCGCAGCTCGCCGTTCTCGCGGGCCAGGGCGTCATAGCGCATCGCCAGCAGCTCGAGGTTGCGCTGCTCATTGCGCAGCCGCGCGTTCTCCGCCCGCAGCTGCTCGCGGGTCTGGACGCTCTCGCGGAACCAGCGCCAGGCGGTGGGCGGGGAGTTCACCGCCACCTGCAGCGGGTAGACGGCGGCCTGCAGGACGTAGCGCACGTGCTCGAGATAGTGGGCGCGCTGGTCGAGATACATGATCACGACCGAGAACAGCGCGTACAGCGTGAAGCGGAAGCCGGGAGAGCCGCCCCGCCCCTGCAGCGGTCTGCCGGCTGCTGTCCCGAAGGCCGCCACCTTAGGTTTGCGCGCTCCTCGCGCTACTCGAGACCGAAGTGTCCGGGCCCCAGCTCATCCATCAGCTCGAGAATACGGCCGCCGCCGCGCGCTACGCAGGTGAGCGGATCGTCGGCCACGACCACCGGCAGCCCTGTTTCCTCGGTGAGGAGCTTGTCGATGTCACGCAGCAGCGCACCGCCGCCGGTGAGCACGATGCCACGCTCGGCGACATCGGCGCCGAGCTCGGGAGGAGTCTGCTCGAGCGCCTGCTTGACGGCGCTGACGATGGCCTGCAGCGGTTCCTGCAGCGCCTCGAGGATCTCGTTGCTGTTCAACGTGAAGCTGCGCGGCACGCCCTCGGAGAGATTGCGGCCCTTGACCGAGAGCTCGCGCACCTGCTGCCCCGGGTAGGCCGAGCCGATCTCGATCTTGATGCGCTCCGCGGTCGCCTCGCCGATCAGGATGCCGTAGTTGCGCCGCACGTAGTTCATGATCGCCTCATCGAAGCGATCGCCGCCGATACGCGCCGAGTTGGCGTACACCACACCGTTCAGGGACAGCACCGCGACCTCGGAGGTTCCCCCGCCGACATCCAGCACCATCGAGCCGCGCGCTTCGTGCACCGGCAGCCCGGCGCCCACCGCGGCCGCCATCGGCTCGCTCACGATCGCCACGTTGCGCGCGCCCGCGCCTTCGGCGGATTCGCGGATCGCGCGCCGCTCGACCTGCGTCGAGCCGAAGGGCACGCAAACCAACACCCTGGGCGAGGGCTTGAGCATGCGGGCGCCGTGCACCTTGTTGATGAAGAACTGCAGCATCTTCTCGGTGTAGGTGAAGTCGGCGATCACGCCATCCTTCATCGGCCGCACGGCGGTGATGTGACCGGGGGTGCGTCCCAGCATGCTCTTCGCTTCGGTGCCGACCGCGACGATCACCTTGCCGCCGCGCGACGGCTCATCCTGTACCGCGACCACCGAGGGCTCGTTGAGCACGATCCCCTTGTCACGGACGTAGATCAGGGTATTAGCCGTACCCAAGTCGATCGAAAGATCGCTGGAAAAGTAACCGCGCAGGCGTTTGAGCATGAAGCGACCGGAAAGTGGGGAGACCCCCGAAGTGGCCGGTAATCTAGCAACCGACAGGACATTCAGCAAGGCAACATGTATGATTTTCCGCTCATTTTTCGCAGCCCACTGCGACCTCCGAGGCGCATTCCCATGGCCCTGACACGCGAGCAGATCGAGAGCATCGCCGCCCTGGCGCGCCTGGAGCTCACTGGCGCGGAGCTGCCGGTCTACCAGCAGAGCCTGTCGAGCATCCTGGAGTTCGTCGGCGCGCTCGAGCGCGCCGACACGGCGAGCGTCACTCCCATGGCGCACCCGCTGCCCGGGCTGTCGCAGCGCCTGCGGCCCGACGAGGTCACCGAGCAGGACCACCACTCCGAGTACCAGCAGAACGCGCCACAGGTCACCGCGGGGCTCTATCTGGTGCCGAAGGTCATCGAGTGAGCGGTCAATGAGTGAACTGCATCACATCGGGCTGACGGCGCTCGCCGCGGGGCTGCGCGAGCGACGCTACTCGAGCGTCGAGCTCGTGCAGGCGTTCCTCAAGCGCATCGAGGCCAGCCAGGGCGCCCTCAATGCCTTCATCTCGGTGACGCGCGAGGCGGCGCTCGCCGAGGCGGCGGCCGCCGACCGCATCCTCGCCAGTGGCACGGGCGGCGCGCTCACCGGGGTGCCGATCGCCCACAAGGACCTGTTCTGCACGCGCGGCGTGCGCACCACCTGCGGCTCGCGCATGCTCGAGAACTTCGTCTCGCCGTACGACGCCACGGTGGTCGCGAAGCTGCGACAGGCGGGCGCGGTCATGCTGGGCAAGACCAACATGGACGAGTTCGCGATGGGCTCGTCGAACGAGACCAGCTACTTCGGTCCGGTGCGCAATCCCTGGGACGTGGGCCTGGTGCCCGGCGGCTCCTCGGGCGGCTCGGCAGCCGCGGTGGCGGCGCGGCTGGTGCCGGGTGCCACCGCCACCGATACCGGCGGGTCGATCCGCCAGCCGGCGGCGCTGTGCGGCATCACGGGACTGAAGCCCACCTACGGGCGCGTGTCGCGCTACGGCATGGTGGCGTTCGCCTCGAGCCTCGATCAGGGTGGCACGCTCACGGCGAGTGCCGCGGATGCGGCCCTGATGCTGCGCGCGATGGCCGGCTTCGACCCGCACGACTCCACCAGCGTCGAGCGCGAGGTCCCCGACTACGTCGCGCAGCTCGAGCAGCCGCTCGCCGGGCTCAAGGTGGGACTGCTGAAGGAATTCTTCGACACCGGACTCGACCCGCAGAACGAGCGCTGCGTACGCGAGGCGCTGGAGGTCTTCGAGGGCCTCGGCGCGCGGCTCATCGAGGTGAGCCTGCCGAACCTGCCGCTGTCGGTGCCGGTGTACTACGTGGTGGCACCCGCGGAGTGCTCGTCCAACCTGGCGCGCTACGACGGGGTGCGTTTCGGGCACCGCTGCGAGAAGCCGCGCGATCTTCAGGATCTGTACCGCCGCTCGCGCGGCGAGGGCTTCGGCGCGGAGGTGAAGCGCCGGATCATGACCGGCACGTACGTGCTGTCGGCGGGCTATTACGACGCCTACTATCTGAAGGCGCAGCGCGTGCGGCAGCTGATCAGCGCGGATTTCACCCGAGCGTTTGCCCAGGTCGATGTGCTGATGGGGCCGACCACGCCGACCGCGGCATTCGCGCTCGGCGCCAAGACCTCCGACCCCATCACCATGTACCTGAACGACATCTACACGATCGGCGCGAATCTCGCCGGGCTGCCGGCGGCCTCCGTCCCCTGCGGCTTCGCCGGCAAGCTCCCGGTGGGACTACAGATCGTGGGCCCCCACTTCTCCGAGGCGCGTGTGCTGGCCGCGGCGCACGGCCTGCAGCGCGCCACCGACTGGCATACGCGCATTCCGGCGGGCTACGCATGAGCGCGTGGGAAACGGTCATCGGGCTGGAGATCCACGCGCAGCTCGCGACGCGCTCGAAGATTTTTTCCGGCTCCGCGACCGCCTACGGCGCGCCGCCCAACACGCAGGCGAACCTCGTGGACCTCGGCTACCCCGGCGTGCTGCCGGTGCTGAACGGCGCGGCGGTGCGCATGGCGGTGAAGCTCGGGCTTGCGATCAACGCGCGCATCGCGCCGAGCTCGGTGTTCGCGCGCAAGAACTACTTCTATCCCGACCTGCCGAAGGGCTATCAGATCAGCCAGTACGAGCTGCCGATCGTGGCGCAGGGCTCGCTCGAGATCGCGCTCGAGGACGGCCAGGTGAAGCGCGTCGGCATCACGCGCGCGCATCTCGAGGAGGACGCCGGCAAGTCGCTGCACGAGGGGCTGCCCGGGGTGAGCGGCATCGATCTCAACCGCGCCGGCACGCCGCTCGTTGAGATCGTCTCCGAGCCCGAGCTGCGCTCGGCGAAGGAAGCGGTCGCCTACATGAAGAAGGTGCACACGCTGGTGCGCTACCTCGAGATCTGCGACGGCAACATGCAGGAGGGCTCGTTCCGCTGCGACGCCAACGTCTCGGTGCGGCGCACCGGAAGTGAGACGTTCGGCACGCGCGCCGAGATCAAGAACTTGAACTCCTTCCGCTTCGTCGAGCGCGCCATCAACTACGAGGTGGCACGCCAGATCGAGCTGCTGGAATCCGGCGGCAAGGTGGTGCAGGAGACTCGCCTCTATGATCCGGATAAAGGCGAGACGCGCTCCATGCGCTCCAAGGAGGAGGCCAACGACTATCGCTACTTCCCGGATCCGGACCTGCTGCCGGTGGTGCTCGATGCGGCGCTCATCGAGTCGGTGCGTGCAACGCTCCCTGAGCTGCCGGACCAGAAGGCCGCGCGCTTCGCGCGCGACTACGGCCTGTCGGCCTACGATGCCGCAGTGCTGACCGTGAGCCGCGAGCTGGCGGATTACTACGAGGCGGTGCTGCGTGCGGCGCCCAAGGACCCGAAGCTCGCCGCCAACTGGGTGATGGGCGAGCTCGCCGGCGCCTTGAACAAGGAGAGCCTCGAGATCGGCGCGAGCCGCATGTCGGCGCAGCGCCTCGCGGGACTCCTGGCCCGAATCGGCGATGCGACCATCTCCGGCAAGCTCGCCAAGGAGGTGTTCGAGGCCATGTGGTCGGAAGACTCCGATGCGGACCGGGTGATCGAGGAGCGCGGACTCAAGCAGATCACCGACAGCGGCGCCATCGAGCGCGCGATCGATGAGGTAATGCAGAAGAATCCCGGGCAGCTCGCCGAATACCGTGCCGGCAAGGACAAGCTGTTCGGCTTTTTCGTCGGTCAGGTCATGAAGGCGACCGGCGGCAAGGCCAACCCGGCGCAGCTGAACGACTTACTGCGCAGGAAGCTGAGCGCCTGAGGCTGGCTCGGCCGACTCGGCCTCGGCTGCGGTCGCGGGGGCGGCGGCGCGTGCGCTGACCGAGACGCCGTCGTGACGGCGCGGGATCTCGACGGTGCCCTGCAGCGAGAGCGCAAAGCCCTCAGGGACGATATCGATGCTCTTGGCCCAGTTGCGCGGCAGAGGGATCTTGTTCTTCCAGCAGTAGTGGATTACCGCCGCGGCAACCGCCGCCAGCGGATAGCTGCGCTGTTCGGGCGTCACGGCCTCCGAGTGCGCCGCTTCGAATACCAGGCAGGGTTGCTCGCCGGTCTCGATGCGCGCATCGCTGATCGAGGCCATCGACAGCCGGCCACCCCGCTCACGATCGAGCTCGAGCACGGCATCGAGCGCCGTCTCGAGCGGCAGGACCAGTCGCCGCGACTCATATATGAGTAGCTTGGCCACGGCAGGACCTTGTCACGGCTGCCCTGCTTTCGACGTGATGCGACTCACGCTTCGCGCCGCGTGCCGCACGCGGCGTCCGGCCCCCGACCCCGGTTGAGTTGCGCCGCGGCCTGCCCCATTGTGGAGTTGATGGAGATCACAACTCGCACGCCCGGCACCGATCGGGTGCGGCGTTTTATTTTCGAGAAGCAACCTGTGCGCGGACACTGGGTGCGCCTTGCAGAGGCCTGGCGCGAGCTGCGCGCGCACGCCCACTATCCGCAGCCGGTCGAGGAGCTGCTCGGCGAGGCGGTCGCCGCCTCGGTGCTGCTCGCGGCCAGCCTCAAGTTCCGCGGCCGGCTGACCCTGCAGCTGCAGGGAAATGGCGCCGTGCGGCTGCTGGTCGCCCAGTGCACCCACGAGTTCGGCGTGCGTGCGCTGGCGCGGTTCGATGCGGACCGGGTGAGTGAGCCCGCCGACGTCGTCGCTCCGGGGCCCATCTTTCAGCGCCTGGTCGGGAGCGACGGGCGTCTCACCGTCACCATCGAGACGGACGAGCAGGGTGCACCCTACCAGGGCATCGTGCCGCTGCAGGGCGCATCGCTCGGCGAGTCGCTCGAGACGTACTTCGCCTCCTCCGAGCAGCTGCCGACACGCGTGCTGGTCGCCGCGGATCGCGACGGGTGTGCGGGTCTGCTGGTGCAGAAGATGCCGCAACCGGCAAGCGCCGCCGGCTCCGAGGACGCCTGGGTGGATGCGCAGCGCGGCATCGGGCGGCTGCGAGCCGCCGACCTCCTGGTTGCTCCGGTCGAGAGCCTGCTGGAGCGGGGCTTCGAAGGCCACGACCTGCGGCTGTTCCGCGGCTCGAGCGTGCACTTCGAGTGCCGCTGCGGGGAGGGCCGGGTGGCGGCGCTCCTGCGCGCGCTGGGAGAAGAGGAGGTGCGCGACGTGCTGAAAGAGCAGGGGTCCGTAACCGTGACCTGTGAGTTCTGCCACCGGCCCTATCGGTTCGGAGCACGCGACGTGGACGCGCTCTTCACCGGCGGCGGAGGCCCCGGTGCCCCTGAAGAGATCCAATAGGGCGCTTCGAGTCCCCACTGTCTCTTTGGTGAGACGATCAGATCCCTGATACCTGCTTATGCGGGCCAGTGGCGTCCTCTGGCCACGTATTCGCCGGAAGCGTCGCGACAATAGAAGTTAAAGACATGTACAATTATTGAATGAATGCGACAAGCCCTGCGAGAGTCGTCGCCTGGCTCAAGGCATCCGGGGAGCCCAGCCGGTTGCGGCTGCTGAGTCTGTGCGCCGAGGCCGCGCTCGCCGTCTCCGATCTCGCGCAGGCCCTCAGGCAGAGCGAGCCGCGGGTGTCGCGGCACCTGAAGATCCTGTGCCAGGCGGGGCTTCTCACCCGGGTACGGGAGGGCCAATGGGTGCGCTACGGGCTCGCGGACGACCCGTCGGCTCGCAGCTTCGTTCGCGGACTCCTGGCTCATGTCGACCGCCGCGATCCCCAGCTGACCCGCGATCGCAACGCGGCGCGCTCGGTGGCGATCCCTGAGACGCAGGCGACTCTGCCCGGCTCACCGTCACGGCTCGCCCGGGCGCTCGGCGCGTTCGTCGAAGCCGGCGGGAGCGAGGCATTGCGGGGCCGGGTGATCGCGATCGGTGCCGCGCACCCCGAGCTGCTGGCGAACGCCGCCGTGACGGCGCGCGACTGTACGGTGATTGCGCACTCACGGCGCTCGGCCCAGGCGGTGCGCGCGTTCGCCGAACAGCGCGGCTTCAGCTGCCGCGTCCTGATCAGCAGCGGCGCTGCGGCCTTGAGCGATGCGACACTCGCGCAGGCCGGCGGGCCGTTCGAGGCGGCGCTCCTGCACCATCATCCGGGCGGCGACAGCGTGCGGCTGATCGAGCAGGCGCGCGCACTCCTGGCCCCTCACGGGCGGCTATGGATCTTCCAGACCTACGAGTCGCTCGAGCGAGCGGGCGAGCGCGTCGTCGAGCATCCGCTCGCGCGCCTGCGGCGGCTGCTGACCGAGGCCGGACTCGTGTGCGAGCGCTTAAGTCCGATCGAAGCCGACGGCGAGCATGTGCTCGCAGCCGCCGCGCGGCCCGCGAGCGGCGCGGCGCACGGTGCGCACAGCGCGCACAGCGCGCAGCAGGGGGGCGCATGAGCACGACAGCGATTCAGGTCTCCTTCGAATTCTTTCCGCCTGCCGATGCGGCGATGGGGGCGATGCTCTGGGCATCGCTCGAGCGCCTCGCGCCGCTCGCGCCGGCATTCGTCTCCGTCACTTACGGGGCGGACGGCTCGACGCGCGAGCGCACCCACGACGTCGTGGCGCGCATCCAGCGCGAGACGCCGCTCACCGGAGCTCCGCATCTCACCTGCATCGGCGCCTCGCGCGGTGAGATTCTCGACATCGCCCGCGGCTACTGGAGCGAGGGAATTCGCCATCTGGTCGCGCTGCGCGGTGATCCGCCGCACGGCGCCGAGCCTTATCGCCCACACCCGGATGGCTTTGCCTACGCCGACGACCTGGTCGCGGGCCTGAGGCAGGTCGCGCCTTTCGACATCTCGGTCGCCGCCTACCCCGAGGTGCATCCGCAGGCACATTCGGCCGCGGCGGACCTCGACAACCTGCGTCGCAAGGTCGACGCCGGCGCCAGCCGTGCGATCACGCAGTTCTTCTTCGACACCGAGATTTTCCTGCGCTTTCGCGACCGTTGCGCCGCCGCCGGCATCAGCGTGCCGGTGGTGCCGGGGATTCTGCCCATCACGCGCTTTCCGCAGGTGGTGCGCTTCGCCGCACGCTGCGGCGCCAGCATCCCGGCGCGGCTGCACGAGCGCTTCGCCGGTCTCGAGAGCGACGATGAGACCCGCCGGCTGCTCGCCGCGGGCATCGCCATCGAGCAGGTGGAGGCGCTGCAGCGTCACGGGGTCTGCGAATTCCACTTCTACACCCTGAATCGCGCCGAGCTGACCTATGCGATCTGTCATGCGCTCGGACTGCGGCCCGTAGCGCGCACCGGCGCGCCGCAGCCGGCCGGGGTGCCGGCGTGAGCCACTGCGCGCGCGGCGTGCACGGCGGTGCCGCACCTGAAAGTGCCAGCCTGCCGCTGCGCGCCGATCGCGAGCGGCGGCCCGAGGCGGGCGCGCTCAAGGCCGGCGCGGTACCGTTTGCGGTCGAGCCGCCCGATGAGACCGAGCGGCGCACGCGCATCGAGCGGCTCAAGCGCCTCCTCGGTGAGCGCATCGTGCTGCTCGACGGTGCCATGGGCACCATGATCCAGCAGCATCGGCTCGATGAGCGCGGCTTTCGCGGCGAGCGCTTCACGCGGCACGGCCGCGACCTGCGCGGCAACAACGACATCCTGACGCTGACCCGTCCGGACATCGTGAGTGGTATCCACCACGCCTACCTCGCCGCCGGCGCCGACATCATCGAGACCAACACCTTCAATTCCAACTCGGTCTCGCAGGGAGACTACGGCACCGAGGCGCTCACTGCCGAGCTCAATTACCGTGCCGCGCGGCTGGCGCGCGCCGCGGCCGATGAGTACGCCGCACAGAGTCGCACGCCGCGCTTCGTCGCCGGCGCGCTCGGGCCGACCACCCGCATGGCCTCCCTGTCGCCCGACGTCAACGACCCGGGTCACCGCAGCATCAACTTCGACGAGCTCACGGCGGCTTACCTCGATGCGGCGCGCGCACTCCTCATGGGCGGAGTCGATCTGCTCCTCATCGAGACCGTGATCGATACGCTGAACGCCAAGGCGGCGATCTATGCAGCGCTCACGCTGTTCGATGAGTTGGGCTCGAGCGTGCCGCTGGCGGTGTCCGGCACCATCACGGATGCCTCGGGGCGCATCCTCTCCGGGCAGACGACCGAGGCGTTCTGGAACTCGGTGCGCCACGCGCAGCCGCTGTTCATCGGCCTCAACTGTGCGCTCGGCGGCGCGCAGCTGCGGCCGTACGTCGAGGAGCTGTCGCGGGTCGCCGATACCTTCGTGTGCGCGTACCCGAATGCCGGACTCCCCAACGCCTTCGGTGAATACGACGAGGCACCGCAGCAGACCGCGGACATCCTGGGCGAGTTCGCCGCCTCGGGACTCGTCAATGTCGTCGGCGGCTGCTGCGGTACGACTCCCGAGCACATCCGTCTGCTCTGCGAAGGGGTTGCCGGGCGCGCGCCGCGGCGCCTCGCGCCGCTGCCCGTCAAATGCCGGCTCGCGGGACTTGAGCCGCTCAACATCGACGACGACAGCCTGTTCGTGAACGTCGGCGAGCGCACCAACGTCACGGGCTCCGCCAAGTTCCGCAAGCTGATCGAGGCCGGCGATTACCCGGCGGCGCTCGACGTCGCACGCCAGCAGGTGGCGAACGGCGCGCAGGTGATCGACGTCAACATGGACGAGGGGATGCTGGATTCCGAAGCGGCGATGACCCGCTTCCTGCACCTGGTCGCCTCCGAGCCCGATATCGCCCGCGTACCGGTGATGATCGACTCATCGAAGTGGTCGGTGATCGAAGCGGGGCTGAAGTGCGTGCAGGGCAAGGCGATCGTCAACTCGATCAGCATGAAGGAGGGCGAGGAGGTCTTCATCGAGCATGCCCGCAAAGTGCGCCGCTACGGCGCCGCTGCGGTGGTGATGGCGTTCGACGAGCGGGGCCAGGCCGACACACTCGAGCGGCGGGTGGCGATCTGCGCGCGCGCCTACCGCGTGCTCACCGAGCGGATCGGTTTTCCGCCCGAGGACATCATCTTCGATCCCAACATCTTCGCCATCGCGACCGGCATCGAGGAGCACAATGGCTATGGCGTGGCGTTCATCGAAGCCACGCGCCGCATCAAGGCCGAGCTGGCGCACGTGCTGGTGTCGGGCGGGGTGAGCAATGTGTCGTTCTCGTTCCGCGGCAATGAGCCGGTGCGCGAAGCGATGCATTCGGTGTTCCTGTATCACGCCATCGCCGCCGGCATGGACCTAGGGATAGTCAATGCGGGTCAGCTCGGCGTGTACGCGCAGCTGCCGGTCGATCTGCGCGAGGCCTGTGAGGACGTGGTGCTGAATCGCCGCAGCGATTCCACCGAGCGGCTGCTGGAAATCGCGGCGCGCTACAAGGGCGAGGGTGGCGCGCGGCGCCGCGAGGATCTCGAGTGGCGCAAGCTCCCGGTCGGCAAGCGCCTCGAGCATGCGCTCGTCAAGGGGATCGATGATTACATCATCGAGGACACCGAGGAGGCACGCCTCGCCGCCGAGCGGCCGCTCGCGGTCATCGAAGGGCCGCTGATGGACGGCATGAACGTGGTCGGCGACCTGTTCGGCGCCGGCAAGATGTTCCTGCCGCAGGTGGTGAAGAGCGCGCGCGTCATGAAGCGCGCGGTGGCGCACCTGGTGCCGTTCATCGAGCAGAGCAAGGACGGGCGGGCGCAGCGCTCCAACGGCCGCATCGTGGTCGCGACCGTCAAGGGCGACGTGCACGACATCGGCAAGAACATCGTCGGCGTGGTGCTGCAATGTAACAACTTCGAGGTGATCGACCTCGGCGTCATGGTGCCGTGCGAGAAGATCCTCGAGACCGCGCGCCGCGAGCAGGCGGATTTCGTCGGCCTGTCGGGACTCATCACGCCCTCACTCGATGAGATGGTGCACGTGGCGCGCGAGATGCAGCGCCAGAGCTTCAGCGTGCCGCTGCTGATCGGCGGCGCCACCACCTCACCGGCGCATACCTCGGTGAAGATCGCGCCGCAGTACTCAGGCGCGGTCGTGTACGTGAAGGATGCGTCGCGCTCGGTGGGAGTGTGCCAGACGCTCACGGCGCCCGCGACACGCGGCGAGTACATCGCCGGGGTGCGTGCCGAGCATGAGCGGCGCCGCGAGCAGCATGCCGCCAAGAAGATCAAGGTCCCGGAGCTGTCACTCGCTGCCGCGCGTGCCAATCGCCGTGCCATCGACTGGCGCGCTTACGCACCGCTCCCGCCGCGGCTGCCGGGCGTACAGAGCTTCAACGACTATCCGCTCACGGAGCTCCTCGGCTACATCGACTGGATGCCGTTCTTCAACGCCTGGGAGTTCGCCGGCAAGTTCCCCGACATTCTCACCGATGCCAAGGTGGGTGAGGCGGCGAGCAACCTGTACGCCGATGCGCGCCGCATGCTGAAGGAGCTGATCGGCGCGCGCTGGCTGAAGGTGAATGCGGTGGTGGGAATCTTTGCGGCGAACGCGGTGGGCGATGACGTCGAGCTCTACTCGGGCGCTGCGCGCACCGAGGTGCTCGCAACTTTAAGCTTTCTGCGCCAGCAGAAGGGCAAGCCCGATGGCCTGCCGCACGAGTGTCTGGCGGATTACGTGGCGCCGCGCGACAGCGGCGTCGCCGACTGGTTCGGCGCGTTCGCGGTCACCGCCGGTGTCGGCATCGAGGAGCACGTCGCACGCTTCGAGCGCGCGCACGACGACTATTCGGCCATCATGCTCAAGGCACTCGCCGACCGCTTCGCGGAGGCTGGCGCCGAGCACTTCCACGAGCGCGTGCGGCGCGAGCTATGGGGTTATGCGGGCGAGGAGTCGCTCACCAATGAGCAGCTGGTGCGCGAGGAGTATCGCGGCATCCGGCCGGCGCCGGGCTACCCCGCCTGTCCGGACCACACGGAGAAAGCGAAGCTCTGGCAGCTGCTCGACGTGGAGCGCAACGCCGCCATCCGCCTCACCGAGTCCTATGCCATGTACCCGACGGCGGCAGTCAGCGGCTGGTACATCGCCCACCCGCAGGCGCGCTACTTCGCGCTCGGCAAGATCGATCGTGACCAGGTCTTGGATTACGCGCGGCGCAAGGGCATGACGCTGGAAGAGGTGCAGCGCTGGCTGTCGCCGAACCTCGGCTACGAGCCCTGAATCAGGGTGGCGACTGCCACGCAAGCGGCGCGTAGTATCCAGAAATTGCATCTGGCGGGATCATCGTTGCGGGGGGCACGTCAATGAAGACGCGGCTGAGTGTTGCGGTCCTGTCGCTGCTGCTGATGCTGGTGTCCGCAAGTGCTCGGGCAGACGGGCCACAGGTGTCACCCGAGAAGCGCGCCGAGATCGAGAAGCTGATGCAGACTACCGGGGCGCTGAAGATCGGCCAGCAGCTTTCTGCAGCTGTGATCAGCGAGCTCACCGACACGTTGCGCAAGACGCATCCAAACATCCCGGCGAAGACCCTGGATATGATTCCGGAGGTGGTGAACGGCGTGATCGCCGACAACATCGATGGCTTTAAGGAAGTGGTCATCCATATCTACGACGAGCATTTCACCCTGGAGGACCTGCAGGGTCTCAATGCGTTCTATTTATCGGATCTCGGCCAAAAGGTCGTGAAGTCTCTTCCGGCCGTGCTGCAGGAGAGCATGGCGGCAGGACGGCAGTGGGGTGAGGCGCTAGGTCCGCAGATCGTGCAGCGGGTGAAGAGCCGCCTCAAGGAGCAGAACATCGAGCTGTAGCGATTTGCGAACGCCATCAGTGAGTCGCGCTGCTTCCCCGAAACGCTGCCTGCAGGAACTCATCGCTCCGCGCAAGCAGCTGCTGTCGGGCTGCCGAGTCATCGAGCTGATGATCGAGATCCTTGAACGTGACCAGCTCCACTTGTTTGCCGGCTGACCTGAGCTTGTCCGCCATACTCGCGGATTCCTCATATCCGACATTGCGATCATTCGTCCCGTGGAAGAGCAGCACCGGCGCCTTGAAGCCGCTCGCATGCTCGATCGGCGAGGCCTCGCGCGCTTCCGACCCCTCGCCGAGACGCTCCTTCTCGAGCTCGAAGTTGCTCCAGCGTCGCCATTCCTCGGCGTGCGCGTTGAGGTCGGTGACAGGCGCAATCGCCACCACGGCCTTGAAGAGCGCAGGATCGACGACGTTGGACTGAAGGGCGGCGTAGCCGCCATACGACCAGCCCACGATGCCGAGGCGGGCCGGATCAGCAATGCCTTGCGTGACCAGCCAGTGTCCGGCGGCCACGACGTCGCCGATGGCGGCGCGCCAGGAGTGGTACCCGTTCTGCTCAAACCAGGCATCGCCATAGCCCGTCGACCCGCGGAACTCCGGCTGCAGCACCGCGTAGCCGCGATTCGCAAAGAACTGCGGCAGCCAGTCGAATCCCCACTGGTCGCGCGATTCCGGGCCGCCGTGAGGCAGGACGATGGCGGGCAGGCTGTGCGCATTTTCCTTGCCGGGGGGCAGTGTCAGATAGCCGGGGACCATCACGCCGTCGTCCGCGGGATAGGTAACCGCCTTTACCTTGGCGAGCTTGACGCCCTCGAGATCGTCGCGCACCACCAGGAAGGTTGCGAGCTGGTGCGACTTGCGGTCGAACAGGTAATAGACGCCCGGGTCCGTATCGCTGCCGGCAAAGATCAGCAGCTTGCTCTCATCTTCGGTCGAGTCCGTGACGCGCAGCTGCTGCTGCGGCAGGGCGCGCGACAGTGCGGCAAGCAGCTCCCTGATCTGCGGATCGAACACCTCTACGTGGCTTCGGTCCGTAATGTAGCCTGCAGCGACCACGCGTTGTCGCCGCCCGATCCTGAACACGCTGCTGACATCCACGTCGGGCCGCGAGTAGATGAGCTGCTCCTGCAACGACTCGTCGAGCCGGATCGTGTAGAGAGCGCTGCGCCCGTCGAGGCGACGGAAGCCGTAGGCGACATTCAAGTCGTGGTCGACCGCGACCGGCCTGAAGCCGCTGCGGTCGCGCTCGTCGTATTGGCTCAACGGGTGCCAGTCCGTACTGCCGACGGCCCGGTAGTAATACGCGAGCTTGCCACTCAGATAGCCGGCCGCCTGCTCCGCCATTCCCATGATGCGAACGGTGCCGCGGCCATCGCTCAGGTACTCGAAGACATTCCGGCTGGGCGGGATGACACTCCTGACCGCAAGGTTACCGGTGTCGACCCGGTCGACACCGAGACCCTCCTTGTCGCTGCCGATATGGCTGTTGGTATGCGTGTCGGGGGTGTACACACGGCTCATCAGAACCGCGCCATCCTCGCCTGGAAGATAGTCGATGATGTCGCCGTCATGGAGAGGATAACCGCGGCTGTACGTGTTGCGACGGGTTGCGAGGGTCTGGACATTGCTGCCGTCGGCATTGACCGCCAGCCAGCGCGAAACCGGTAATAGTCCCGCGTTACCGAGGTTGTCCGCAATGATTCCGTATACCTGGCAGACGAGACGCTGGTTGGACACCCAGTTGCAGGAGCGCAGCCGATAAGGCTTACCGTCCGAGAGCATGACGGGCGTTCCCTTGAACCGCGCCTCGAGGCGCCCGGTGACGAGCACCGTTCCCTGCTCCTTCGCCGGTGCGATGTAGGCGACCCGCGTACCGTCCGGCGAGAGGCTGAGATCCAGCACACTCTGGCGAGCCCCGAAGGCGCGCGCTGCGTCGAAGCCCGCTGGCCCCTCGGCACCTGCGAGCGTTGCCACGAGCAGCAACCCAAACCCGAGCGCCGTCCCGACGCGCACGCCGCAACGACACGCAGTCCGACTCATACTCATTCCCCCTGCCGCAGAATCAAAGAAGCCGCTTTAGTGTCTGTTTGAGGCGCGTCTTCGTGCAGCGGCCAGCAATTGTAGTTCAGGTTTCGGCGGGCTCCAGCACATAGATGACCCAGGGGGCGATCGAGAGCTCCGACCCCCAGCGCCACGGCTCCGCGTGCCTGCCGAGGGGCCGGTGCTGCGTCACGAGAGCGACACCGGCCGCGGCGAACAGCCGCAGGTAGTCCTCGTGAAACCAGATGCAGTCGACGAGCGGCCGCTGATCGGCGCCATCCTTCATGACGATGCGCACCCGGTCGCCAGCGCGCGCGGCCCGGTTCTCCGCAAAGGCGCTGGTGGTGAAGGAGACCCACTCGTGCGCGTAGATCTCGGGCGTCGAGTCGAGGAGCACGATTCGTCCCGTCGGGTTGAGCAGCTTGCGCAGTCCGCCGAGCAGCGCCGCGCGCCGCGGCGCGCCGGCTATGTTGTCGAAGGCGAATGCCGAGAGGATGAGATCGAAGCTCCCGGCCGGCAGGGCGCCGAAATCCCCGTCGCCGATCAGACGATAGGTACCGCCCGGGTCGGCACGCCGCGCCTGCTCGATCATGCTGGATGAAATATCGACCCCGGTCGCGCCGAAGCCGAGCCGTTGCAGGAAGCGCGTGGATCGTCCCGCGCCGCAACCGAAATCGAGCGCCACCCGTCCGCTCACGTGCTGCGCGATGATCTCCGGCAGGTCGCGGAACGCGAGGTAGTAGGTTCCCGGGAACTCGAGCGCCGCATAGGCAGCGGCTCGCTGAGCATCGTCGTAGGCATTCGGCAACGACATGAGGGAATGATGGCACCGTTCGGAGTTAAACTCGCTCTCATCAGAGCGCTGGCGCGCCGCGGCGCTGCCGTGGAGGTTTGCCCATGAATTCCTGGATTCGGTTATGCCTGACGGCCGGTGTGGCGCTCGTCGGCACGGCCGTGCAGGCCGACGAGGCCTCGAGGCCCGTGGTGATCGAGCTCTTCACCGCGCAGGGTTGCAGCTCCTGCCCGCCGGCGGACGCCTATCTCGGCCAGCTCAGCGAGCGGCCCGGGGTTCTGGCGCTGGCGTTTCATGTCGACTACTGGGACAGCTCCGGGTGGCGCGACCGTTTCGAGCTTCGCCAGGCCGTCGAGCGGCAGAACGTCTACGTACGCAACTTCCGCCGCCCTTCGGCCTTCACGCCGCAGTTCGTGATCGACGGGCGCAAGGACGCCATCGACACGCCGACGATCGTGCAGGCGCTCTCGGAGCCTCGTGTCGCGGTGCCGGTGACGCTCGCGGTGGACGCCGGTCAGCTCGTGGTCGATGTCGGCGAGAAACAGGGCGAGCGTGCGAGTGATGTGGTGCTGGTGACGTACCTGCGCCATGCAGAGACCAGCGTCCGCCGCGGTGAGAACTCCGGCAAGAGTCTCGAGGAGTTCAACATCGTGCGCAGCATCCGCACGCTGGGCGAGTGGAAGGGTGCCGCCGCGAACTACAAGGTGAGCGCGTCCTCGTTGCCGTCCGATGCCACCGACGTCGCCGTGCTGGTACAGACGCACGGTGAGGGGCCGATCGTGGGCGCGGCGGCCAAGCCGCTGCATTGACGGCGCCGACCGCTAGCGTTCCTTTTCCACCGACCGCAGGTAACCCGCGCCTCCCAGGCCGCGCATCTGCCCGAGGATCCACTCGCGCCGCTCGAGCACATAGCGCGACGGGCGCTCGACGTGCAGCCGCAGCGGATTGGGCAGCACCGCAGCCAGCAGCGCTGCGTCCGCGGCGCTCAGGCGCGCCGCGGGCTTGTGATAGAAGCGGCGCGCCGCGGCCTGCACCCCGTACACACCGTCGCCGAACTGTGCGACGTTCAGATACATCTCCAGGATCCGCTCCTTGGGCCACAGCGCCTCGATCAGCACGGTGAAGTACGCCTCGAAGCCCTTGCGCACGAAGCTGTGTCCCGGCCACAGGAACAGGTTCTTCGCCACCTGCTGCGAGATGGTGCTCGCGCCGCGCAGCCGCCGGCCACGCTCGCTCTCGCGCACCGCCTCGCGGATCGAGTTGAAGTCGAAGCCGGCGTGGAACGGGAACTGCTGGTCCTCGGAGGCGATCACCGCGATGGCGGCGTTCGGTGAGATCTGCTCGAGGCTCGCCCACTGGTAGTCGGTGTGATAGCCGCGCTGGCCCGCGAGGCTCGCGGCAACGCTCGCCTCGATCATGAAGGCGCTGGTGAGCGGGTGCAGCCAGCGCAGCACCAGCACCGGAATGGCGGTTATCAGGAGCCACGCGAGCGCGAGCGCACCGAGGCTCTTCAGCAGCCGCCCGGCGATGCCGCCGTGCTGCCGGACGGGAGCTGTCGGGCCGGCGCCGCGCCGGCGCTGCGCTCGCCGCGGCACGCGGGCCGCTACTTCTTCGGCTCCATGCGGCGCGCCGAGACGATCACCACGTCCTCGAGAGGCGCGTCCTGATACCCCTTGCGGCGGCCGGTGCTGACGGCGGCGATCTTGTCGATGACCTCCATGCCGTCGGTCACCCGCCCGAACACGGCGTAGCCGTAGTCGCGCGGTCCGTGATCGAGGAAGGCGTTGTCGCTCAGGTTGACGAAGAACTGCGAGGTCGCGCTGTTGATGTCGCTGGTGCGCGCCATGGACAGCGAGCCGCGCGTGTTCTTCAGGCCGTTCTTCGCCTCGTTGGCGATCGGCGCGCGGTTCTTCTTGTTGGCGAACTCGGCGGTGAGGCCGCCCCCCTGGATGACGAAGCCCGGCACGATGCGATGGAATATGGTGCCGTCGAAGAAGCCGTCGTCCACGTACTGCAGGAAGTTCTGCACCGTCACGGGTGCATCGTCGGGGAACAGCTCCACGGTGAAGCCGCCGTGTGAGGTCTCGAATCGGATCATCGTTGTCCTTCCGTCGTGCGCTCGTGCCTGGCGAGATCGCGGTGCGAGCGTACGTGAGCAAAGCCCGCGAGGACAAGCTCATTGCGCACGGCCTCGCCCTGCGTCGCGCCGTGCTCGAGCAGCAGCCAGCCGCCCGGCTCGAGGTGTGCGGCGGCACCGTGCGCGAGGACCCGCAGGCACGTGAGCGCGTCAGGCCCCGGTGTGAGCGCGAGCCGGGGCTCGCGGGCGAGGGAGGGGTCGGTGAGCGCCGCATCGCCCGCGGCCACGTACGGCGGGTTGCTCACCAGCAGCTCGAAGCGCGCGCTGCCGAGCGGCTCGAACCAGCTGCCCTGGAGGAACTCGATCCGCGTGAGGCCAAGCGCCGCGGCGTTGCGGCGCGCCACATCGAGCGCCGCCGCCGACACATCGGTCGCGACGATCCGCCAGCGGGGTCGCTCGCGGGCCAGGGCGAGCGCCACCGCACCGCTCCCGGTGCCGAGATCCGCCACGCGGGCCTCATCGGCAGCGCCGCAGGCGAGCGCGCGCTGCACCAGCAGCTCGGTCTCCGGTCGCGGGATCAGCACCGCGGGCGTCACGACGAGATCCAGCGACCAGAACTCGCGCCGGCCGGTCAGGTAGGCGAGCGGCTCGCCCGCCAGGCGGCGCCCGAGGAGCACCCGGTAGCTCGCCGCCTGCGCGGCCCCGATGCTCGCCTCCGGATGCGAGTGCAGCTGCGCGCGCGGCACCTGCAGGACGTGTGCCAGGAGCAGCTGCGCATCGAGCCGCGAGGGCAGCGTGCGGCAGCCCTCTTCGAGCAGGGTGTCGACTGTTTCGGCTGTCATATGCGCTCGTGCGCAACAGCGCTAAGATGTTGCCATGCCAGAAACAACATTGTATCCGCCGCCGCGTCCGCTCGGCATCGGCGAGGTTCTCGACCTGGCGTTCCGCATCTACCGCGCCACGTTCGTCAAATGCCTGGTGTTCGGCGGTCTGATCGTGGTGACCCGATGGCTGCCGTACATCTACCAGATGATGCGTGGGCAGAGCATGACGCAATCCGTGGTGAAGCCGGTGCTGTCCGGTGGCTACGCGATCGCGGTCATCGCCAGCACGCTGCTGGCAATCCTCTTCCCGGTGGCCATCATCTGCCGACAATACCGGATCGTTACCGGTCAGGCGGTCGGCGGCGAGTTCCTGTACGCGCTCAAGCTCCTCGGCCGCATCGTGCTCATGGTCATCCTGTACATTCTGATTCTCGTGGCGTGCGGGTTTTTTGTGATACCCGCCTTCTTCGTAACGGGCCTCGCGCGGATCATCGCCATTGGCGTGCTGCTGCTGCCCATGGCCTACGTGGTGCTGCGCATGGCGTGTGCCTTCACCGCCATGGTGGTCGAGGACACCAGCGCCTCGGACAGCCTTGCCCGCAGCTGGCAACTCACCGGCAGCAACGTGCTGCGCCTTACGGCGATCTACACCGTAGCCGTTTTTCTCCTCCTGGTCCTGTACATCGTGGTCGGCTCGCTGACGGCGTTCTTAAGCGCGGTGCTCGGCCGAGGCGATGTGGCGCTGATCACGGCCACAATCGGGGTAGTGACGGTGGCGGCCGGTGCGCTGGCGAGCCCGTACTACTCGGCGCTCGGGCTCGCGGTGTTCGGAGATCTGCTGGTGCGCAAGGAAGGCGCCGACCTGTCGCAGCGCATCGGCGCCGTCTGAGACGTGGCACGCGCTCTCCTCGCGCTGCTGCTGGTGCTCGCGGGGGCGGCGTATGCACGCGAGCCGGATGCGCTCGCCGCGCTGGAGAGCTGCGCCGCGCAGCTCGACCCGAGCCTCGATGTGGGTTATGAGCGAATCGCGGCGCGCTGCCCCGATCTCACCGCCCAGCTCGAGAGGAGTCCCTGGGCGGCATGGCTGCCGAGCGACTGGAAGCAGCCCGACAACGAGCTGAGCGCTGCGGGTCTGCGCGCGCTCCACGTTGCCCTGATGAGCGAGGCCGCGGCGGTGCCCGGCACGCGCACGCTGCACCCCGCGGGCGTGCGCGCGGTGCTCGAGCGCGTTACGCGTCCCGAGCCCGAGCAGGGGGGCTGGTGGCCGCGCTTCAAGCGCTGGCTGCGCGCACTCCTCGCGCAGCAGGCGCAGGAGGACAACGGCTGGCTGCGTCGCCTGCTCGGCGACGTATCGATCGACAAGGCCATGGTGCGCCTCATCGTCGCAGTCTCGATCGCACTGCTGGTCGGGCTCGCCCTCGCGGTGCTGGTCAACGAGCTGCGGGTCGCGGGCCTGCTCAAGCGCCGGCCGGATTCTTCGGACCGGCCTGCGCCGGGGCGCACGGCGCGTGGCGGACTTAAGCTGAGCGACGTTGAGGCTGCCGAGCCCGGCTCGCAGCCGGCGCTGCTGCTCGAGCTGATCGCCGCGCGCCTCGCAGCTCAGGACCGCCTGCCGCCCGCGCGCGCCTTCACGGTCCGCGAGCTCATCCGGCGCGCCCGCCTCGAGGATGAGGCCGGGCGGGCCCGGCTGGCCGATCTCGCCACGGTCAGCGAGCGCGTGCGCTATGCGGCCGGCGCCGTAGCTGCGCCGGTGCGCGAGGCGGCGGTACGCGGCGGCCGGGAGCTCCTGGCGGCGCTCGAGACGGCGCCAGCCGCGGCGAGGGCCGCGTAGTGCGCGAGCGGCTGACGACGCTCGCTCTGGCGCTCGCCGCGCTTCTCATGTTCCTGCTGATATTCGTGCACGCGGGGCGTGCCCCCGGCGCGGACGATTCCGTGCCGACCACGGCCGACCGCCGCGACAACGGGCTGCTCGGCGCGCTCACCTGGCTGAGTGAAGAGGGCGTACGCACCCGCGCCGTTCGCGAGCGCTTCACCACGCTGTCGCGCATGGCGGATCTGCCGGCGAGCGGCAACCTGCTGATCGTGACACTCCCGGCGGCGACCCCGTTCGGCAAGAGCGAGGCCCTGGCACTCGATGAGTGGCTGCTCAAGGGCAACACCCTGCTGGTACTGGCGGCCCTCTCGGACCGCCCCGCCTGGGCGCGCGACCGCGGGGTGCTCGACAGCGATCTGCATCAGCTCACCGGACTCGACATCGAGAGCGACAGCGACCGCGAGCGCGCGGCGCAGCCTGCGAAGAAGAGCGGCGGCACGAACAAGGACTCCGGCGGTCATGCGGCGCTGTCGCAAGTGAAGGACCTGCTGCTCAAGCCGCGGCGCGACACGCTCACGCCCAACCGCGCGCATCGTTACCTCGACGAGGTGCACGCCATCGCGGGCTTCTCCGACTACCGGCCGCGCCACTGGCGGCTCGATCTGCCGCGCGACGGCTTTCCGCTGTGCCTGGCGCACGTCGCGGCCGGCGGTTGCGGGCTGTGGCTGCTCGAGCACGGCGGCGGCAGCATCATACTGAGCGCTTTCGGCTCGCCGTTCAGCAACCGCGCGCTCGGCGAGGCCGACAACGCGCGCCTGCTCGCCAACCTGGTGCGCGACAGCGTCGGGCCGCACGGCGCCGTGTTGTTCGACGACCAGCACCAGGGGCTGACCGATACCTACGACCCGGACAAGTTCTATCGCGACCGGCGGTTGTACGCGACGCTCGCCATCCTCGCCGCGGTATGGCTTACGTGGGTGGCGGGCGGCACGCGCCTTGCGGCACCCCCGGCACCGCCGCCCGCGCAAGGCGAGGCTGACCTGGTGCGCGCGACCGGCTCGTTCCTGGCGCGGGTGCTGCGGCCGTCGGCTGCGGCGCGGCGCATGTTCGAGCATTTCTTTCAGCGCCTGCGACGCACGCTCCGTACCCCGACGCTCGATCCCGCGCCCTACTGGGACTGGCTCGAGAGCAACCCGCGCCTGGCGCGGGCCGACGTGGCGCAGCTGCGCGCCTGGTACGCCGACGCCTACTCCGACGAGCGCGTGCCGCTCGCGCGCTTGCACAACCTCATCGTCCACACTGAAATGCAGATAGCCGCATGAGCTCACAGGTTCAGCAATTACGCGAGGCGCTGGCGCGCGAGCTCGGCGTCGTCGTCATGGGGGCGGAGGCCGCCGTTCCGGCGCTCGTCATCGCGCTGCTGTCGCGCGGCCACGTGCTGGTGCAGGGCGTGCCAGGACTTGGCAAGACGCTGCTCGCCAAAACCCTGGCGCGCACCCTGGGGGGCGATTTCAAGCGCATCCAGGGCACCGCCGATCTGATGCCGAGCGACATCATCGGCGTGCACGTGTTCGACGAGGCCTCGCGCAGCTTCGTGTTCCGGCCCGGGCCGCTGTTTGCCGATGTGGTGCTGGTGGATGAGATCAACCGCGCCGGCCCCAAGACCCAGTCGGCGTTGCTCGAGGCCATGCAGGAGCGGCAGGTGAGCGTCGAGCGCGTCGCGCTGCCGCTGCCGCCGGATTTCCTGGTGCTCGCGACGCAGAACCCTCGCGAGTTCGAGGGCACCTACCCGCTGCCCGAGTCGCAGCTCGATCGCTTCATGCTGCGCATCGACATCGACTATCCGCCGCGCGAGGCCGAGGCCGAGGTGCTGCGCCGCTACGGCGGCGTGGCGGTGAGCGCCGCCGCTGCGGTCGCACCGACGGCCGGGCTTGCCGCCGGGCTGCTCGAGAGCGCGCGCGCGGATGCCGAGCGCGTGCACGTCGCGGCAGCACTCGGCGCCTACATCCTCGACCTGGCGGCGGCCTCACGCCGCCACCCGCGGCTCACACTCGGGCTCTCGACCCGCGGCGCGCTCTCGCTCCACAAGGCGGCGCGCATCACCGCCGCCATGCGCGGCGCTGAGTTCGCAGCGCCCGATGACGTCAAGGAGGTGGCGCCTGCGGTCATGGCGCATCGCCTGGTGCTCACCCCGGAGGCGGCGCTCGAGGGGGTGACCGACCTCGATGTGGTGCGCACGCTGCTCGCCGAGACACCGGTGCCGCGCTAGGGGCCGCTGACCGCCATGCACCTCGCGCGCCGTGGCTACGTGCTGGTGCTGCTGACCGCGGTGCTCGCCGTCGTGGCGGTCTGGTCGGACGACCCGCAGCTTGCACGCTGGTGGCTGCTGCCCGCTGGCCTGCTGCTCGCCGGGCTCGCGATCGAAAGCGCGGTGGCCCTGCGCTTTGCCCCCACAGCCCGCCTCGCGATCGCACCGCGTGCCTACCTCGGCCATGCCATCGAGGCCGCCTTCACCTTCGCCAACGGCACGGGCCGTCCGGTCGCGCTCGAGTACGTGCCGCTCGCTCCGGCAGGCTTCGCGGCGCACACCGAGGTGCACCGCGTGGTGGCACCGGCGCGGGGCAGTGTTGCGGATGGGGTCACGCTGCTGCCGGTGCGGCTCGGGCCGCAGTCGTGGCCCTCGCTGCCGGCGCGGCTGCGCGGGCCGGTGGCGCTTGCCTGGTGGTCGCGCCGGCTGCCGATCGAGGCGCAAGTGGTGGTGGCGCCCGATGCGCTGCGCCGCGCAGTCCGCGCGCGCGGCATGGGGGGCGGTGTGCGGGTGCGGCGTGTACTCGGCGCCGGGTCCGAGCTGCATCAGCTGCGCGGCTACCTGCCGGGCGACCCGCTCGCACGCATCGACTGGAAAGCGAGTGCGCGCACCGGTGAGCTCATCACGCGCGAGTACAGCGAGGACCAGCATCTCGACGTGCTGGTGGCGATCGACGCCGGGCGCCTGAGTCGCCTGCGTTGCGGGGCGCTCGACCGTTTCGGCCTGTACGGCAACATCGCCGCACGCCTCGCCGAGGTGGCCACCCGGCACGATGACCGCATCGGGCTCGTCGTGTACGCCGATCGCGTGCTCGCCACCCGCGCGCCGGCGCGCGGGCTCGCCGCCACGATCGCGCTGCGGCACGCGCTCGAGCGCAGCAGCGTGCAGGCGGCCGAGTCTGATCCGACCGTGGCGGCGGTCACGATCCGCACTCTGCTGCGCCACCGCGCGCTCGTGATCCTGCTCACCGACCTCGACGATGCGAGCGTCGCGCACCAGCTGGCGCGCGCCGTGCGCCTGCTCGCGCCGCCCCACCTGGTGCTGGTCGCCGGCGTGCAGAGCGGCGAGATCGCGCAGCTCGCTCAGCAGCTCGCACACGACTGGCAGGATCCGTACGTGGCGATTGCCGCCGCCGAGCACGAGGCACGCACCGCGGGTCAGCGGGCACTGCTTACGCGTCTCGGCGCACCGGTGGTGGCAGCTCCCGCAACACGGCTCGAGGAGCAGGTGTTCGCGCGCTACGAGGCCTTGCGCCGTGCGCGGCGCGTGTAGCTCATGGTCGGCGCCGGCCCCACAGCCAGCCCGAGAGCAGCGCCAGCATGAAGAGCCAGTAGGCGACGCCGATGCTCACCTTGACGCTAAGCGGGATGCGCGGGTCGGGCGACACGAAGCCTTCGATGATGCCTGCACCGACCAGCAGCACGGCGCAGGCGAGCAGCACCGAGCCCGAGCGCAGCGCCGCGGCGCGGAACGAGGCGGCACGGCCCTCGCTCCCGGGCCGCACCAGCGCCTCGCCGACCGCCGCTCCCGCAGCTCCCGACAGGCACATCACCGAGAGCTCGACGCAGCCGTGCGCCACGATGAACGAGCCGAGCGCACCGGCCAGTCCGTGCCGCGCAGTGAACGCGAACACCGCCCCGAGCATCAGGCCGTTGAGACCGAGGATATAGAGTGTCCCCAGGCCGAACAAAAAGCCGCTGCAGTAGGCAAACAGGCTGACGACGATGTTGTTGGCGAGGATCTGCACCGACAGCACCGAGGAGGGCACGATGTTGAGCAGGCCCTCGGTCCAGAGCTTGCCGTTCTCGACGCTCGCGATCAGATCGGGCGAGGCGAACAGCGCAATCAGCTCCGGAAAGCGATCGACGAGCGCGTAACCGGCGAGGCCGGCCAGCACGAACAGCAGCGTCGCCCACACGAGGTACGGCATGAGCCAGACCACGGCGGCGGGGATGTCGTCGCGGAATAGCGCCCGCACGGCCGCGCCGAGCCGCCAGTCGCCGTGGTTCAAGGTGGCATGCACGCGCGCGTAGACACTCTCCAGGTACTCGCGCGCCCGCGAGCGCGGCAGGAGCGCGCGCGCGCGGGCCAGGTCGTGCGCCAGCAGCCGGTAGTCATCCGCCAGGCGCGCCGCCTCGGTCGGATCGTCCGAGCGGCCGCGACTGAAACGGCGGGCGCGCGCCTCGGCCTCCTGCCACAGCGCCGCCCGCTTCATGAGCGCGTGCGCCAGGGCGGCATCGCGCGCGCTCGCACCGCTCACGGCGTTGCCCCCGGAAGGCGCGTCACCTCGATGAGCGCCTGACGGAGCGCGGCGTCATCGAGCGGCGTGAGCTGCTCGTCGGACTGTCCGCAGCGTCTCAGGAGCGCGCGTGCCAGTATGTCCCGCGCCCCCATTTCGAGTCCCGGCCAGCGCGCCAAGAGCTCGGCGACCAGCTCCGCGATGGCGATGTCGAGGACCCCCGCGGTGCTCGCCGGGGTGAGGGCGAATCCGTGGCTCGGCATTTCGTAGACGAGCAGTGTGCCTGCGGCCATGTCACCGCAGCGCACGTGCTCGCGGGTGAGCGCGACGAGTGTCAGTCCGAGCCCGTAGGCGACCGGCAAGCTGTCGATAATGCGGAACACGTTGCGCACCAGCAGCGCACCCGCGCCCGGTGCGCCGCCATCGCGCCGCACCACCCGCACTCCGGCGAGGCGCTTGCCGGGCGTGCTGCCGCGCATCAGCAGCTCGACCACCGGGTGGTAGAGGAAATACAGCACCATCGCCGGCACCAGTACCGCGCCGAAGAAGCGCGTGCTGGTGCCGAGCGGCGGGGTGACCGACAGCCTGCCGTCGCGCAGGTAGTTATAAAGGAGTGTCCCGGCGCCGTACCACGCGAGCGCCAGTACCACGCGAATGTGCCAGTCGACGACGAACCCGTAGGAGCGCGCCCCCGCGCCGGCGAGCGGCAGCGAGACATCGATGCCGGTGGCGCTGTCGATGCTCAGCTGCTGCGCGACCTCGCTCACGACTCCTCCGCCAGCAGCTCCGCCTGGTACTCCTGCTGCAGCGCATGGATGAGCTCATCCAGCTGGCCGTCCATGATCTGCTGCAGCTTGTAGAGGGTGAGCTCGATGCGATGGTCGGTGACGCGGCCCTGTGGAAAGTTGTAGGTGCGGATGCGCTCGGAGCGATCGCCGCTGCCGACCTGCAGGCGGCGCTCGCGGGCCTGGGCACTCTGCTGCTTCTCCTGCTCGGCGGCCAGCAGCCGCGCCTTGAGCAGCGACAGGGCGCGCGCGCGGTTCTTGTGCTGCGAGCGCTCGTCCTGACACTCCACGACGATGCCGCTCGGCAGGTGCGTGATGCGCACCGCGGAATCGGTCTTGTTGACGTGCTGGCCGCCAGCGCCCGAGGCGCGAAACGTATCGACGCGCAGCTCCGCGGGTTTCAGCTCGATCTCGCCGACCTCATCGGGCTCGGGCAGGATCGCGACCGTGACGGCCGAGGTGTGGATACGGCCCTGCGCCTCGGTCGCCGGCACGCGCTGCACGCGGTGCGTGCCGGACTCGAACTTGAGCCTCGAGAACGCGCCCTTGCCGGCGATGCGGCTGATGATCTCCTTGTAGCCGCCGTGCTCACCCGGACTCTCGCTCAGCACCTCGACGCTGAGTCCGTTGGCCTCGGCGTAGCGGGCGTACATGCGGTACAGCTCACCGGCGAAGAGTGCCGCCTCATCCCCCCCGGTGCCGGCGCGCACCTCGAGGAAGATGCTGCGCTCATCGCGCGGATCCTTGGGTAAAAGCAGCAGCCGCAGCTCCTCCTCGGCGGCGCCGATCCGGTCCTTGACGCGTAAGCTCTCCTCGACGCCGAGCGCGCGCATGCCGGGGTCGGCATCGGCTGACAGCTCGCTCGCCGCCGCCAGGTCCCGCTCCAGGCCGCGGTACGCGCCGTAGCGCTCGGCGAGCGGCTCGAGGCGCGCGTATTCCATCGACAATTCACGGAACTGCTGCGAGCCGCCGGGGACTGAATCAGTAGCGAGGAGGCGTCCGACCTCCTCGAAGCGATCGGAGAGCTTATCGAGCCGTTGGCGGAGCGTTTCCTTCAAGCGGCGCGATTCTCCGGGATGTATCCGGTTTGTGACAAGTTGCGCAATGCGCAGCCCCTACGAAGGCTCTATAGTGCTACCGATGTACGCCAACAATCCGCGCGCCGCCCTGGCGGCACTAGGTTTTTCGCTCCCGGCGCTGCTGCTGGCCGGCTGCGCCGGCATGCACCCCCATCCCGCGCCGCCGCCGCCGAGCGGCGACCCCAACGCACTCACCATAACCGCCGAGGCCGCCCTGAAGCACGGCGATTGCCGCGCCGCCGCCGAGGCCTATGCGCAGGCCGCGCAGGTGGGAGACGTGAAACTGGCGCGGCACGCCACCGAGGTGGGGATCGCCTGCGAGCACGTGCCGGCGGCGTGGACCTCGGTCGTTCGCTGGCGCACCCTCGCGCCGCTCGATCCCGATGCCAACGCGCTGTACGCGCTGGTGGCGCTGAAGCTGTACCGCACGGCCGATGCGCGCGCCGGCGTGCGTGACTACCTGAAGAGCGTCGCCATCGTGAACAGCGCCGGGGTGGCGCAGTCGCCCGCGAAGACTAGCAAACCCGGCCACGACCCGAACGTGCGCGCGCTCGGTGACCTGGTGTCGCTGCTGCTCGGGGAGCCGGACACGCCGGCCGCGGCGGTGCTCGGCGCGATGGGCGGCGTCCCTGAGCCGACGGCGAGTGCGCCGCAGACGCTGATCATATTCGGCGAGCTCGCGCTCGCGGCCTACGACGGCAAGCGCGCCGAGGCGTACGCGACCCAGGCGCTCGGCAAGGACCCGGGTGACCTTGCGGCGCTGCGCGTGCTGGCACGCGCCTACCTGTTGCAGGGCGATTCCGAGCAGGCCATCGCCACCGCGCGTACCGCGGTCAGCGTCGATGGCTCGCGCGGCGGACTTGAGCTCGCGGAGATCCTGAGCTCGCTCGATCGGATGGAAGAGGCCCACCAGCAGCTCGAGAGCCTGCGTGGCCACGGTGTCGCCCCGGAGGAGATCGACAGGCGCCTGGCGCTGCTCGCCTTCCAGTCGGGTGATCTCAAGGAGGCCCGGCAGCGCTTTGTGGCGCTGCTCTCCGGGGGCGAAGGCAACGATGCCGCGCAGCTGTACCTCGCCGACATCGCGGCCCGCGACGGCGATGCGGAGCGTGCGCTCGCCGAGTATCGCCGGCTGTACGATTCCTCGGTCGCCGTGACGGCCCGCTCGCGTGCCGCGGCGCTGCTCCTCGAGCGCACCACGCATACCGACAGCGCGCGCACCGAGGCGCTGACGCTGCTCGATGATTACGCCGCCGAACATCCCGAGGAGGAGCTCGAGATCACGCTCGCCAAGGCACGGCTGCTGGCCGATCACGGCCAGGCCGATGCCGGCCTCGCGGTGCTCTCGGGGGAGCTCGAGCGCCATCCGCAGAACCCCTCCATCGAGTACGACCGCGCGGTGATCCTCGATCAGGCGGGACACGTGCACGAGTCGGTCAGCGCGCTCGAGCAGCTGCTGGCGCAGCGGCCGGATGATCCGTCGCTCGAGAACGCGCTCGGCTACACGCTCGCCGATCACTCGATCGAGCTGCCGCGCGCGGAAGGCCTGATCCGCCGCGCGCTCACCGTGATGCCCGACAACCCGGCCGCGCTCGACAGCCTCGGCTGGGTGCACTACCGGCGCGGCGACGCGCGCGGCGCGGCAGGCACCCTCGAGCGAGCCTACTCGATCGATCACGATGCGGAGATCGCCGCGCACTGGGGCGAGGCGCTGTGGGTGAGCGGCGCGCAGGGCGAGGCCCGCAAGGTATGGGCCGCGGCGCTCGCGCGCGAGCCGGACTCCAAGCCGCTCAAGGCGACGCTGGCGCGGTTCATCCCCGATGCCCAATAGGGCGGCGTGGGGTGCGGCGGTTGCTGCCCTCGTGCTGCTCGCCGGCTGCCACACCGCGCCACCGGTTCTGCCCGCCTCGCTCACCTGGCAGGTGCGGCGGCTGGGGCTGCAGGCGCGCGTGCATTTCACGCTCAAGGGCCGCGTCGCGGTCGCCACCGGCGGACAGGGGTTCAATGCGAGCCTGCGCTGGGTACAGGACGGCGGCAGCTCGCTGGCGACGCTTACAGGACCGCTGGGGGCGGGGGGCGTCGAGATCGCCGCATCGGGCGATGACCTCCACATCGTGACGGCCAATGGCGCCGAGCTTAGGGGCGATGCGGCGCGCACCGAGCTCAATAACCGCCTCGGCTTCGATGCGCCGCTCACGAGTCTGCGCTACTGGGTGCTCGGCGTGCCCGATCCCGCACGTCCCGCCGGCGAGACGCTCGATGAGGCTCATCAGCGCCTGTCGGGGCTGCAGCAGGACGGCTGGCAGATCGACTACACCTCCTACATGGCGGTTGGCGATGAGTGGCTGCCCGCGCACGTGACGCTCGAGCGTGCCGGGGTCCGGGTGCGGCTCATCGTCGACGCCTGGCAGTCGTGAGAGGCGCCGGGGGCGGGAGGCTCGCGGATGAGGCCCGCTGGCCGGCGCCCGCGAAGCTCAACCTGTTCCTGCACGTCATCGGGCGCCGCGCCGACGGTTACCACGAGCTGCAGACGCTCTTTCAGCTCATCAATCTCACCGACACGATCGCGATCCGGGTACGGACCGATGGGGTCATCGAGCGCACTGAGGGACCGCCCGGCATCGCCGCGGAGGAGGACCTCGTGGTGCGCGCGGCCGAGGCGCTGCAGCGCTCGACGGGGACTCAGCTTGGGGCGACTCTCCGGGTGCTGAAACGGATCCCCGTGGGTGGGGGACTCGGCGGGGGGAGCTCCGATGCCGCCACGACGCTCGTCGCACTGAACGCCCTCTGGGGGTGCGGGCTGACGACGCCCGAGCTCACCGCCTTAGGTTTACCGCTTGGGGCGGATATCCCTGTTTTCATTGAAGGTTTTTCCGCCTGGGGGGAGGGTGTGGGCGAGCGTCTCGAGCGGGTCCAGGTGCCGCCCCGCTGGTACATGATCCTCTGTCCCGGGGTGTCGGTGAGCACCCGGGAGGTATTCCAGAGCCCTGAATTGACAAGGAATTCCCCCCTCATCACAATACGCGCCTTTTTTGAGTCGGGCGGCCGCAATGACTGCGAGCCGGTGGTGCGAGCGCTGTGTCCGGAGGTGGCTGAAGCGCTCGACTGGCTCTCGCGCTTAGGCCCCGCGCGCCTCACCGGTACCGGCTCCTGTGTGTTCACGGCCTGCGCGAGCGCAGCGGATGCCGAGCGGCTCGCGGCCCGCGTGCCGGACCGGTGGCGGAGCATCGTGGCACGCGGGCTCGATGTCTCCCCGCTCCGTGAGCAGCTGCGGCACGGGCGGTGGAGTTAAGGCGGCTGTAAGATTGCCCGCCCTCGAGCGACGCTTGGGTAGATGCACTGGGGTGTCGCCAAGTGGTAAGGCAGCGGGTTTTGATCCCGCCATTCGGAGGTTCGAATCCTTCCACCCCAGCCAGGTTTTGTGAGGACGAGAGCGGCGCCTAGCGGCGCGAGACCATGAGTAGCAGCGACACACTCGCGTTGTTCGCCGGTAATGCCATTCCGGCGCTGGCGCACGACATCGCCAAGAGCCTGCAGACGCCGCTCGGACGGGCGTACGTGGGCCGCTTCAGCGACGGCGAGGTCAACATCGAGCTGATGGAGAACGTGCGCGGGCGCGATGTCTTCATCGTGCAGTCGACCTGTCCGCCGGCGAATGATTCGCTGATGGAGCTGCTGGTCATGGTGGATGCGGCGCGGCGCGCCTCGGCGGCGCGCATCACCGCGGTGGTGCCGTACTTCGGCTACTCGCGCCAGGACCGCCGTCCGCGCGCCACGCGCGCGGCCATCACTGCCAAGCTGGTGGCCAACATGCTGTCCAGCGCCGGGGTGAACCGACTGCTGACCGTCGATCTGCACGCCGACCAGATCCAGGGATTCTTCGACATCCCGGTGGACAACGTGTACGCCTCCCCGGTGCTGCTCGGCGATGCCTGGAAGCAGGCGTACCGCAACGTGACCATCGTCTCGCCCGATGTGGGCGGCGTGGCGCGCGCCCGGGCCTTCGCCAAGCGCCTCGACGATGCGGAGCTGGCGATCATCGACAAGCGCCGCCCGCGGCCGAATGAGTCGAAGGTGATGAACATCATCGGCGAGGTCGAGGGCAAGACCTGCCTGCTGGTCGATGACATGGTCGACACCGCCGGCACGCTCTGCCAGGCGGCGCAGGCGCTGAAGGACGAGGGCGCGGCGCGAGTTGTCGCCTACATCACTCATCCGGTGCTGTCGGGGACTGCGGTGGAGCGCATCTCGAAGTCGGCGCTCGATCAGCTCGTCGTGACCGACACGATCCCACTCAGCGCCGAGGCGAAGCAGGCCGAGCGCATCCGCCAGCTGTCGGTCGCGGAGCTGCTGGCGGAGACCATCCGCCGCATACTGGATGAGGGCTCGGTGAGCTCCCTGTATGTCGATTGATTGAGTTTTTCGTAAGTGCCGGCCTGGTCGCGGGTCCGGCGTCGTTGAGCAACCTAACGGAGATTTAAAGAGTCATGCGTATCTCATTCACCGTCGGCGCGGACGTCCGCGAGGCGCAAGGCAAAGGTGCGAGCCGCCGCCTGCGTCACACGGGCAAGGTTCCCGCCATCCTCTACGGCGCCCACCAGGACGCCCAGGCGCTGATCCTCGATCAGCAGAACCTGCTCACCATGATCGCCGATGAGCGCTTCTACTCCTCGATCGTGCAGCTGAAGATCGGCGAGCGTACCGAGGAGGCCATCATCAAGGACGTGCAGATGCACCCGGCAAAAAACCTGGTGGTGCACGTCGATCTGCAGCGCGTGGTGGCGGACGAGAAGATCCGTATTCGCCTGCCGATTCACTTCAAGGGCGAGAGCATCTCGCCCGGCGTGAAGAACGAGGGCGGCGTGGTATCGCACATGCGCGCCGACGTCGAGATCAGCTGCCTGCCGAAGGATCTGCCGGAGTTCCTGGAGCTCGACCTCTCGGGCATGAGCCTGAACGACACGAAGTTCCTCGCCGACATCCCGCTGCCTGCCGGAGTGGCCATTCCGGAGCTCACCCAGCGCAACGCGCCGGTGGTATCGATCCACGCGCCGCGTGCCGAGGAGCCCGAGCCGGTGGCCGCCGAGGCTGCCGCTGCGACGCCGGCCGAGGGTGCGCCGGCCGCGGCCGGTGCCCCGGGTGCGCCGGGCGCGCCGGGTGCGGCGCCAGCTGCCGCCGGTGCTGCCGGTGCAGCGGCGGCGGGCGCCGATGCCAAGAAGGGCGAGGAGAAGAAGGACGCGGGCAAGAAGGAGGGCGGCAAGAAGTAACCGTCGCGCGGTCCGCACGCTTCGGCCGCCGGCCGTCGTGGGAGCTTAAGTTCGGCTCTCCGGCGGCCGGTGCGTTTACGGCAAGCATGCAACTATGGCAGCCCTCGCTCTCAAGCTGATCGTCGGCCTCGGCAATCCGGGGACCGAATACGCGCGCACGCGCCACAACGCCGGCTTCCAGTTCGCCGATGAGCTTGCCGTGCGCCACGGCGCGAGCTTTCGCAGCGAGCCGCGCCACAAAGGTGAGCTGGCGCGCGCGCGCATCGGCAGCGATGAGCTCTGGCTCCTCAAGCCCATGAACTACATGAACCACAGCGGCGATGCCGTGCAGAGCGTCGCCTCCTTTTATAAGGTGCCGCCGGAAGCGATCCTGGTCGCCTACGACGAGCTCGATTTCCCTATCGGGGTCGTACGCCTCAAGGATGGCGGCGGGGCCGCCGGACATAATGGCCTGCGTGACGTGATCGCACAGATGGGCGAGGCGTTCTGGCGGCTGCGGATCGGCATCGGCCATCCGGGCGATCGCGGGCAGGTGCTCGACTACGTGCTGGGGCGCCCGTCCACCGAGGAGGCGCAGCTGCTGCGCGCCGCGGTGCTGGCCGCGGCCGACATCGTGCCGGTGCTGCTTAACGATGGGCCGCAGGTCGCCATGAGCCAGCTGCACGGTGGCGAGCCGCCGGCGAGCCGGACGCCCTGAATGCCCATTCGCTGCGGCATCGTCGGACTCCCGAACGTCGGCAAGTCGACGCTCTTCAATGCACTCACGCGCGCGCAGATCGCGGCCGAGAACTACCCGTTCTGCACCATCGACCCGAATGTCGGCGTGGTGCCGGTACCCGACCCGCGCCTCAATCAGCTCGCCACCATCGCGCAGCCGGAGAAGCTCGTGCCGGCGACGGTGGAGTTCGTCGACATCGCGGGGCTCGTCGCCGGCGCCTCGCAGGGCGAGGGACTCGGCAACCAGTTCCTGTCGCACATCCGCGAGGTGGATGCGATCGCGCACGTGGTGCGTTGCTTCGCCGGCGGCGACGTGGTGCACGTCGCCGGCAAGATCGATCCGCTGTCGGACATGGAGATCATCGATACCGAGCTGGCGCTCGCCGATCTTGCGACGCTCGAGAAGGGACTCGAGCGGGTCATCAAGGCGGGCAAGAGCGGCGACAAGGACGCGCTCAGGAAGCGCACGCTGCTGGAGCGCGTCAAGGTGCAGCTCGATGCCGCACGTCCGGTGCGCGCGCTCAGCTTAAGCGATGAGGAGCGGCGCGAGCTGCGCGAGCTGCAGCTGCTCACGGCGAAGCCGGTGATGTACGTGGCCAACGTGGCCGAGAACGGCTTTCGCGACAACCCGCTGCTGGATGAGGTCGAGCGGCGCGCGGTGACCGAGGGCGCGCGGGTGGTGCCGGTGTGCGCAGCGCTGGAGGCCGAGATCGCGCAGCTGGAAGAGGGCGAGCGTGCCGAGTTTCTCGCCGGACTCGGACTCACCGAGCCCGGACTCGATCGGGTGATCCGCGCGGGCTACGCACTGCTCGGACTCGAGACCTTCTTCACCGCCGGCCCCAAGGAGGTGCGCGCCTGGACGGTGCGCGCCGGATCAACCGCGCCGCAGGCCGCGGGCGTCATCCACACCGACTTCGAGCGCGGCTTCATCCGTGCCGAGGTCATCGCCTTCGCCGACTACATCGCGGGGCGGGGCGAGGCCGGTGCGCGCGATGCGGGGAAGCTGCGCCTCGAGGGCAAGGAGTACCGGGTGCAGGAGGGCGACGTCATGCACTTCCGGTTCAACGTATAGCGGCGGTCCGCCGCTTCAACGGGTAGCGGCGACCCGCTCCGCGCCGACGGCGACGCGTTCCTCGCTCGGCTCGCCGTTCACCGCCACCTGATTGCGGCCGTTGCGCTTGGCGACGTAGAGAGCCGCGTCGGCGCGCGCCAGCATGCTCTCGAGCGTGTCGCCGTTGCCGCCGATCGCGACCCCGACGGACAATGTCACCGAGCCTGCCAGGTCCTTGCCGTCGGTGCGGCGAATCCGCCCGGCGGCGACCGCGGCGCGGATCTGCTCGGCGAGTGAGCGCGCGCCGCTCGCGGAGGTCTGCTGCAGGAGCACCGCGAACTCATCGCCCCCGAGGCGGCCGGCGACATCGCGCCCCTTGATGTTCGCCTGCAGGGTCTGACCGATCGCCCGCAGGATCTTGTCGCCGAGCAGATGCCCGTGCTTGTCGTTGATCTCCTTGAAGTGATCGATGTCCGCGATCAGCAGTGCGGAGCTGCGGAACGGGGTGCCGGAGGCGGCCAGCTCCCGGACGGCACGTTCGTAGCCGCGGCGGTTCTTGAGCCCGGTGAGCGGATCGAGCAGCGCCTCGCTCTGCGCCTGCTCGAGCTGGCGGGTGAGTAGCTCGACCTCGCGGGCGCGCGACTCGAGCCGCTCGCGCACCGCTTCCGTCGCCGACTGCATGCGGGTGGTCTCGCGCGCCAGCTCGGCGATGATCGAGTGCACGCTCTCGAGGTCGAGCGGCGCCGACAGCCGGGTGCTGGTCGCGCGCAGCGCCGCACTGAACTGTCCGCTGTCCTCGAGCGTCGTGGCCGCGCTCTGCGCCGCCTCCTCGAGCACGTCGCGGAGCTTGCGCTGCAGCCGCTCGAGCACCTCCATGTCACGCGCCACGATGTAGCGGGCGTGCAGGTCGTAGACGTCGTCCTCACCGAGCGGCAGGCTCTCCTGCAGGCTCGCCTCGAGAACGGCGGACAGCTGCGGATTGATGCCCGCCACGTGCTCGTACCACAGCGTGTAGCTGATCGGGTGCAGCGCCGCCGATTGCTTCGCCATCAGGGGCAGCGCGAGCCGTAACAGCTCGGCGCTCTGGTCTCGGTCGTGGGTGTAGCGCATGGCTCTTCTTTCCTATTGTCCGGTCCGTGGCGGCAGCGCCATCTCCGGCTCCGCCTCGGTCTTGACCGCGTCCTGCTCCGCCTGACGGGTCATGACGATGATGCTGATGCGGCGATTGACCGGGTCGCGGGGGTCCTGCTTGTCGAACAGCACGGATGAGGAGAGTCCGACGACGCGCGCGGTCTTCTCGGTCGCGAGTCCCGCGGCCTCGAGGGCGCGGCGTGCGGCATTGGCGCGGTCGGCCGACAGATCCCAGTTGGTGCGTCCGCTGCCACCCGCATAGGGCGTGGCATCGGTGTGGCCCGTGAGGCTCAGGTGATTCGGCACCGTGTTGAGGTACTTCGCGAGCTCGGTGAGGATGGCGACCGTGTAGGGCTTGAGCTGCGTGCCGCCGCTGTCGAACATCGGCCGGTTCTGCTTGTCGACGATCTGGATGCGCAGCCCCTCGGGCGTGATGTCGAGCAGCAGCTGATCCTTGAAGGGCTCGAGCGCCTGGCTCTCATCGACCGCCTTGCGCAACTCATCCATCAGCGACTCGAGCTGCGCCCGCTCGGCCGCCTCCACCGCCTTGCGTGCCGCGGCCAGGTCCTGCTCGGTCTGCGTCGGCGTCGGCGTCGGCTGCGTCTGCGGCGAATCCTTGGGTTGCGTCGTCGGCGGCGGTGCTGGCGTGCCGATGCCGGGCGCGAGGCTCTGCAGCACCCGCGGGGAATCGAGTCCGCCGTGCATGTTGATGGGACTGGTGCTCGCGCCTCCGGGGCCAGCCATTCCCGGCGCCGGCTTGCTGCTCTTGCCCGGCTCCATGCTGGGGTTCTTGAAGTAATCGAAGATCGCCGCGCGCTGGTCGCGCGATACGGCGGTCACCAGCCACATGACGAGGAAGAAGGCCATCATGGCCGTGACGAAATCGGCGTAGGCGACTTTCCAGGCGCCGCCGTGATGGCCCGCCACCCCGCGCTTGTAGCGCTTGACGATGACGATCGCCTGCTTGTCGGGTCGCGGTGGCATGTGCGGCTTACTTGGCGGCAGCGACCGCGGGCTTGGGCGCGCCGCCGCCGCCGGCTGCGACGGGCTTCGGCTTGCCCTTGAGGTGCGCCTCGAGATCGGCGAAGGTCGGGCGCACCTCGCTGTAAAGGAGTTTCCTCGCGAACTCCACCGCCACCGGCGGCGCGTAACCGCGCACGCTCGCCACCAGCGCCATCTTCACCACCTCGAAAGCCTTGGCCTCCTCGGCGGCGATGTACTCCATGGCCGCGGCGATCGGGCCGACGAAGCCGTAGGAGACGAGAATGCCGAGGAAGGTGCCCACCAGCGCAGCACCCACCCGGTGGCCGATGGTGGCGGTGTCGGCGCCCTCGAGCGAGGCCATGGTGTTCACGATGCCGAGCACCGCGGCGACGATGCCGAAGCCGGGCAGCGCATCCGCGACCTTCTGCACGGCGTGCGCGGGCTCATGGCATTCCTTGTGGTGGGTCTCGAGCTCGTATTCGAGGAGCGTCTCGAGCTCCTGCGGGTCGAGGTTGCCGCCGACGATCAGGCGCAGGCAGTCGGTGATGAACTCCACCATGTGGTGGTCGGCGAGCACGTGCGGATACTTCTTGAAGAGCGCGCTTTCATGCGGCGACTCGGTGTCGCGCTCGATCGCCATCACGCCTTCCTTGCGGATCTTGACCAGGATGTCGTAGAGCAGCTGCAGCAGCGTCACGTAGTCCGCGCGCTTGTAGCGTGCACCCTTGGGCAGCGCGAGCGCGCCGCCGAACGCCGCCTTGACGACCTTCATCGGGTTGCTGATGAGGAACGCGCCCGTCGCCGAGCCGACGATGATCAGCACCTCGAACGGATGCCACAGCGCGAGGAGATGGCCACCTTCGGCCACGAAGCCGCCGAGGATGCAACCGACCACGACCACTGAGCCGATGATTTGTAGCATGTGACTTAACGCTCGAGACAACACGGCGCCCGATCGCCGGGGTCCGAGTCTGGTATCGACCCCCGAGCGGGGATTCTTGAGGATTCTTGGAGAACCGCGCGGGCTACGCCGCGGGGCTGCGAAGCGCGGCGCTAGCGGCGGGCGTGGCGGGCCTGGCGGGGCCGTGCACGCGTCACGCTTTCGTCGGCGGGTGGCGCCGTCAGCGCGACGCGCGCCTCACGCACGAAATCGGCTGCCAGCTGCTGGCCGCGGTTGGCCAGTACCCGCAGGCTCACCTGGCGGGTGTATTCCTTGGCACCGCCGCCGCAGATGCGGGTGGCCCGCAGCTCGACCGAGCTGCCGCGGGTTCCGCCGAGCATGCGCACGCTGACGGTGTAGCCGTAGGCCGCCGCCAGCATCGTCAGCCGGTGGGTCAGGTCATTCAGTGGTGTGGTGGTCAAGCGCCTTCCCTGGAGCGAGATGCCGTGTGGGCTCAATTATATACATGTCGTCTATCGGCGACGCCTCCCATCCTTTGTCGGAATTTTCTCGCATCCAGGGGCAAAACCCGATACGTAGGCTCCGCCGACCGGCGCGCGCGGCTAGGTACTCTCCGCGGATCGGCTGTGCGCCGCCTCCCGTATTGACAAAGAAGCGGCCGGACGACACTGTGCGCCCGGTCGTTTGCACCGCACGGGAAGGTCTTCCGGGCCGGAAAGATGCCGCAAAACCGTGATCGAGGAGGGGGCGCCAAGTTCGGCTGGTTGCGGCGCCGGCCGGCGGCTACACCCCCGGAAGCCGAACGACCCCCAGAGGACCTGGCCCGCATTGCCGGCGCCAGCCGCCCGGTACCTGCCGAGAGCCTGTGGCCCGAGGCCTTCGTTCACAACGCTCACGGCATCGCCCTCATCGACCCCGTGAGCTCGACGCTGCGCACCGTCAATTCGGCCTACGCGCAGCTGGTCGGCCGCACGCCCGAGCAGCTCGAGCGCCAATCCGCGCTCAGCGTCTTTCCCGCGACCGAGCACGTGTCGCTCGCCGTAGCCGAGCACACCGCGGACTTGAGCGGCACGGCGACGCTGCAGACCTGCCAGATCCACCGCGATGGGGCGCTCATACCGGTGGAGCTCAGCCTGGTCTCGGTGCGCGACGCGGCAGGAGCGGTGAGGTACCGCATCCAGACCGTGACGGACCTGCGTGCGCGGCTGCGCGCGGAGGGGGAGCTGCGCTTCGGCGAGGCGCAGCACACCGCGGCGGCGCGCTTCCGGCAGCTCGCCGACTCAGCTCCCGTCGGCATCCTGCTGATGGACGCAAACGGCGACTGCAACTATGCCAATCCCTGCTGGCTCAAGATCACCGGCCTGCTGAGCGATGCGGCGCTCGGCGATGGCTGGTGGGACGTCGTGCATCCGGAGGATCGCGAGCGCCTGAGCGATGCCTGGGAGAGTCTGCTGCGCGGCGCGCCGCTCGATCTCGAGTTCCGCTATCGCCGCTCGGGCGGGGAGCTGCGCACGGTGCAGTCGCGGGCCGCGGCGCTGCGCGATGAGGCGGGCACCGTGGTGGGGTTCATGGGTGTGGACGTGGACATCACCGAGCAGCTGCAGCAGCGCGCGGCGATCGACGGCTTCCATGTCCGCATCCGGGCGCTCGCCAACCGGCTCGAGCATCTGCGCGAGGACGAGCGCGCCGCGATCGCGCGGCGCCTGCACGGCACCCTGCGCGAGGATCTGACCACCCTCAAGGCCGAGGTGGAGACGCTGCGCGCGCAGCCGACCCCGCCGGCACCGGGGGAGCTGGATGCTCTCGCCGGGCGCATCGAGCGCTGCCTCGAGCACCTGCGGCACATCACCTTCGAGCTGCAGCCTCCCGGGGTCGAGGAGCTCGGCCTCACCGAGGCGCTGCAGCGCTTCGCCGCCGAGTGCGCGGCGCAGTCGGGGCTCGTCATCGAGCTCACCGCCACGGGCGGCATCGCGGAAATTGGCCGGCGCCGCTCGCTGGTGCTGTATCGGGCCTTCCAGGAGGCACTCAGCAACGTGGTGCGTCACGCGCGCGCGCGGCGCGTGGAGGCCCACCTGTGGGCACAGGATGGCGCGGCACACCTGCGCATCAGCGATGACGGCATCGGTATCGGCGATCGCGACCGGGGCAAGGCCGGATGCTTTGGCCTCCTGTCGACGTCCGAGCGGCTGATGCAGCTCGGCGGCACCTTGCGGGTGTTCGGCGTCGCCGGGCGCGGCACCACGCTCGATGCGAGCGTGCCGCTCAAGGTCGGCAAGGCACGGCGCGACTCGATCGCGCGCTGAATGTCCTTACGGCGCGCGGCGCGCGCCGCCTAAAGGCTCAGGCCGGCTGCACCTGGGGGCGGATCGCCACCCAGGCGCTGCGAATCTCCGCGAGCAGCCCCAGCACCTCGGTGATACAGCCGACATCCGAGCGCGCGTTGGCGAGCATCAGGCGGCGGATCATATATTCGTAGAGGTCGCGCAGGTTGCTCGCGAGCGGCCCGCCCTTGGCAAGATCGAGGCTGCCGCGCAGCTCCGTGATGATGATCACGCAGCTGTGCAGGAGCTTGGCCTTGCCGGCCTGCTCACCGCGCTCGATGCAGCCGCGCGCGGCCGCCATGCGATCCACGGCGGCGTCGAACAGCATCTGCACGAGGGCGTGCGGGTCGGAGCTCGCGACTCCGCCGTGCACCAGGGTGCTGCGGTACGCCGCCATTCTGGGGTTGTTGTAGCCGAATCCGCTCATGACGGCTCAGCCTCCGTCCGGTCGATACCCCTTTAGCGGCGCGGGCAGGGCGAACTTGAGTCCCCCTGCGGCAGCCTCAGGCGTTCTGGGTCGCCTGCACCTGCGGCAGCGTCGCGAACTGCTGCGTCAGGTAGGCCGAGGTGCTCTGCAGCGACGACAGCAGCGCATTGAGCGCCGAGTACTGCTGGGTGAGGCTCGCCGACAGCGCCGCCATCTGCTGCTGCAGCTGCGTGCTCTGCGTACTGAGCGCGTTCGCCTGAGCGGTGAGCGTCTGGCCCTCGGTGGTGATCGAGCCGTTAGGTCCGAGCGCGCTGTTGATGTCGCCATTCAGCGTATTGGCGACGCCACTCGCGCCACTGAACAGCTGGCTCACGGCGCTGAAGTTGCTGCCGAGCGCGGTGGACAGCGTGGCGCTGTTCAAGCTCAGCGAGCCGTCGCTGTTGGTCGTGATACCGATGCTGGCGAGGGTGTTGTACGTCGAGGAGCCGGTGTTGACGATGCTGTAGAGCGACTGCTGGACCTGGCTCTGGATGTTCTGCAGCGCCGGGTCGTCCATCAGCGCCCCGGCCGTGCCGGTCGAGGAGTCATAGTTGCCGAGCTGCGCGAGCGTGCTCTGCAGCGTGTTGTAGGCGGTGACGAAGCTCTGGATGTTGGTCGTGATCGTCGTCGTGTCGGTGCCGATGCTGAGTGTCGCCGGTGGCGTGCTGCTGGCACTGGTGCTGGCGCTCGAGCTGCTGTTCGGGGTGGTGCCGAGCAGGGTCAGCGTCACACCGCTCACCGCGTTGGTGACCGTATTGCTGGGACTCGAGAAATTGACACCCGAGATCGAGAAGGCGGCATTCCCGGCGGCCGCCTCCTGGGTGTAGTTGGCCGTGTTGCCGGTACCGTAGGTGAAGGCAGCGAGGCCGGTGCCGGCATCGGTCTCCGTGACCTTGATGGTGTTGGCGGCGCCGGTCTGCGAGGACGACAACAGCAGGTATGAGCCGCTCGTGCCCTGCAGCACCGTGGCCGTAACCCCGGGATTGCCGGCGGCGGAGTTGATCGAGGCGGCGAGCCCCTGCAGCGTGTCGTTGCTCGAGTTCACGACGACACTGAAGCTCGTGCCGCCGAGCGACAGCGACAGGGTGCCGCTGCCGATCGTGCTGCCGGAGACGGCGTTCGACAGCAGCTGCTGCGCCGTGGCGAGGCCGGTGACCGCCACGTTGTAGGTGCCGGTGGGTGCGCCGCTCGCGGCGGTCGCGGTGAAGGCGCTCGAATCGCTGCTGTTGGCGGTCTCGAGCTGGAAGGAACTCGGGGTGTCGAGCGCGCTCAAGGCCGACTGGAAGGTCGACAGCGCGCCCTTCAGCGTCCCGAGCGCGGAAATCTGGCTGGTGACCTGCTGCGTCTGGTTGTTGATGAGCGTCTGCTGCGGGTCCTCGGTGGCGGCCACCAGCTCCGAGACCAGGTTGCTGACGTTGATGACCGAGCCGCCCGCGGCTCCGGAGGAGCTGTTGCTTGCGACCGAGACGACCGGCTGCGGCTGCGCGACGCTGCCAGTGGTGCCTGTCGAACTGATGGTCGTGCTCATGGGCGCCTCTTAGAAAAGGAACGGGGCGGGCGCCTCCTGGCGCCCGCCCCTCGTTACCAGTACAAGCGACTGGTAGCTCACCACCTTACGGCAGCTTCTGCAGGAGCGTCAGAATGTTCTGCGGGATGGTGTTGGCCTGCGCCACCATCGCCGTGCTCGCCTGCTGCAGGATCTGGGCCTTCGACAGCGACGAGGTCGCCGCCGCGTAGTCCGTATCCTGAATGCCGCTGCGAGCGCTCTGCAGGTTGGTCGAGTCGGTCGTCAAGCCAGTGATGGCGGCCTGGAACCGGTTCTGGTACGCGCCGAGCTGAGCACCGGTCGCGGCCACCTGCTGCAGCGCAGAGTCGATCTGCGTGAGCGCCAGGTTCGAGCCATCGACCGTGTTCACGTTGGCGACGTTCAGGTTGGTCGTAGTGCCGGCCGTGGTGATCACGTAGCTGGCCGCCACGCCCATGTTGGCGAGCGTCACTGACGCGCCGTTGCCGGCGCCAGCCGCCACCGCCACCGTCTGGCTGGTGGTGCTGCTCAGGTTGATGCCGTTGGTGGCATTCACCGTCGCAACCACACCGCCGTCCTGCGAGGAGATCGCATTGATCGCCGCCGCAATCGTCTTGGCATCGGTCGCCGGGGTGCCGGTCACCGTGAAGCTGCTGGTCGCAACGCCACCGATCGTGAGCGAGCCGGTCTGGCCTGCGGTCATCGCAGCGCCCGTGCCACCCGCGGCCGTGTACAGCGTGCCGAGCGCCGAAGTCTTGGCGCTGGCAACCGAGGACACGGAGATCGTCTGGCCGACGTTGGCACCGACCTGGAAGGTCGCGCCCTGGAAGGAGCCGTCGAGCAGATTGACGCCGTTGAACGAAGCCGTCGCGGCGACGTTGTTGATGTCGGCCTGAAGCTGCGAGAACTGCTGGTTCAGGTCGGCACGATCCTGGGAGCTGTTGGTCGCGTTGAGCGATTCGACAGCGAGGTCGCGCATCGTCTGCAGGTCGTTGGTGATCTCGGTGAGGGCGCCCTGAGCAGTCTGCGCGAGCGACACGCCATCGTTGGCGTTCTGCGAAGCCTGGTCGAGGCCGTTGATCTGCGAGGTCATGCCCTGCACGATCGCGTAACCGGCGGCGTCATCGGCTGCGGTGTTGATGCGCAGGCCCGAGGACAGCTGCTGCAGCGCGGTGCTGAGCTCACCGCCCGAGGTGCTCAGGCTGTCCTGAGCTACCAGCGAGCTGTAGTTGGTGTTAAGGACTAATGACATGTGTGCTACTCCGTTAGTTGGTTCACACGCCGGACACTAGTCCGTCGCGCTCTGGCAGCGGCCCTTGGCCGTTGTCGTACAGTTGGTGTATCGGTGCCTCGCGGCCGAACTTGAATCGGCCGGCAGAAACCGCAGCAAACTGCCGAGTGCCTCACAGTCCAATGTCTCCCTTAGCCGACAGCGGCCCGCGGGAGCGCGGCGGGCAGGGGGTCGAGCACCGGGGCCAGCAGCCCGCGCAGCGGCTTGAGGTCGCGCTCGAAGCGCTTCCAGCGCCCAATCGAGACCGAATAGATCGGCTGGCGGACCTGCGCCATGCTGGCGGTGCGCACCGGGCGCGCCGTGCGGTGAAAGCGCAGGCAGTTCTCATCCCACGGCACGCCGATATGGCCCAGCATTCGTCTGGCCTGGCCCTCCAGATCGTTGATGAGATCCTCGTAGCGCACCTCGAGGATGCGCCCGGGGGGCAGCACCGCCCTCCAGTGCTGCATATGGCGCTCATAGCGCAGGTACTGCCGCGCGAGCGCGCTCAGGTCACTCGCGTAGTCGTGGCCGTCGGTGAAGGGTGTGGCGAAGCAGGAGAGACAGGTGTCGAGCGGATCGCGCCGCACGTGGATGATGCGCGCCTGCGGCAACATCAGGGCGATGAGGCCGAGGAAGCGGTAGTTGCCGGGCATCTTGTCGACCACGAAGCGGGTCTTGAGGTCCGCGCCCCACACACGTCCGCAGTATTCCGCGCCGAGCGCACGCAGCCGCTCGCAGAGCGCCCTGCGCTCCGCGGGCGCGGCAGGCGCATCGCTCGGCAGCCGCGCGAGCAGCTCGCCGATCAGAGGCAGCTCACCGGCGCCGCTGATCGCGGCATGGCTCGCCAGCACCTGCTCGATGAGACTCGTGCCCGAGCGCGGCATGCCGACGACGAACACCGGCACGTGTGCGGCAGCGTCCGGGGGGATGGAGGCATCCTGGGCGCCCGAGGCGAGCAGCTGGCCGCCGAGGGCGGCGAGGGTGGTGTGAAAGTGCTCCTCCGCGGCCTCATCGAACGGACGCAGCTTGAGTCGCCCGCGGTTGGCCTCCGCGTAAGCGCTGAAGGCGGCGTCATACTCGCCGAGCTCTTCGCGCACCTTGGCCATGGCGAAGTTGAGCGCGACGCAAGCCTCCGGCGCGAGGCTCTGGCGGCGCGCGTAGGCTGCCTCGAGGCGCGCGACCCACGGGGCGCCACGCTCGGCGCGCGTCACCAGCGTGCGGTTCTGGTGTGCGGCGGCGCAGTCGGGCGAAGCCTCGATCGCAGCGTCGAAGAGCTCGACCGCGCTGGCGTGCTCGCCCGCCTCCATGGCGAGCCGCCCGCGGCTCACCAGGGCCTCCGGGAAGCGCGGCTTTAAGGCGAGCGCCCGGTCGAGCTCGGTGCGGGCCTCATCGAAGCGACCCTTGAGGATCAGCGCCTGGCCGAGGTTGCTCGCCGCATCCGCGTTGCCGGGCTCGAGCTTCGCGGCGCGCCGCAGCAGCGCCTCGGCGTCATCGAGCCGGTTGAGTCTCACGAGCACGGCGCCCAGGTTGTTGAGTGCCGAGGCGCTGTCGGGCGCGAGTGACAGCGCGCGGCCGAAGCAGCGCGCCGCATCCTCCAGCGTTCCACGGCGGTAGTTGAGCACGCCGAGATTGCTGTGCGCCTCGGCGGAGGCGGGATCGAGCGAGATCGCGGCCCGCAGGAACTTCTCGGCATCGGTGGTGAGGCCGAGCGCGAGCGCAGCTCCCGCGCCTAAGTTCCACGCTGCCGCATCGCGCGGCTGGGCGCGCACGGCGAGGCTCGCCGCTTTCAATGCGTCGAGGTAGCGGCCCGCGCCGTACAGCCTGGCGGCCGCGGCACGCGAATCGGCCGCGCTCTCAGTTGACATAGTTGAACAACGAGAGCTTGGCGATCGAGGCGTAGGATTCCTGCGCCGCCTGCAGCGCGAGCTCCTCGGTGCTCAACTGCGTGGTGGCCGCCGCATAGTCGGTGTCGGAGAGCGTCGAGATCGTGCCCTGCAGCTGCGTCTGCGTGCTCTGGGCGCCGTTGCCTGCCGCGGTTATGGCGTTCAGCCGCCCGCCGACCGATGCCTGCACGTCGTCGAAGTTGTTGAGCGCATTGTCCATCTGCGTGACCGCGGTGCCGATCTGCGTGGTGACCTGCGCGCTCGTGAGCGTGCCGGAGTTCAGCGCGCTGATGAGGTTGCCGATGGTGCTGAAGATGCTCGCCTGGCCGGCCGGCGCCACGGTGAACTGATCCCCGGCGCTGGGCGTGCCGCTCACGGTCGTCTCGATGCCGTTGAAGGTGATGGCCTGGCCGCTGGTGTAGGTGGTAGCCGGGACCACGACGTTGCCCGCACTGTCGGTGACCTGGTATTGGGTGGGGCTGGTGAACGTGATGGTGTAGGTGTCGGGGACCCAGGCGGCCGGGTTCGTGACGCTGCCGGGATCGATCGAGGCGCTGCCGGTGTTGGCCGCGGCGGCTGCGGTGGTGAAGGTGCCGTTGCCCGCCGGGATGTTCATGAACACCGAGCTGCCGGAATCCCCCGCCGAGACACTCTGGTCGGCGGCGATCTGCACCTGGTTCACCTGGCTGTCGCCCTGGTAGCTCACGGAGCTCCCGGTCTGGGCGAAGGGCTGGGTGCCGCTCGCCGTGCCGGCGAACAGGTAGTTGCCCGCCGGGTCGGTGCTGTTGGCAGCCCCGAGGAGTGCGTTCTTAAGCTGCTGCAGCTGCGTGGCGATGTCCTGGCGGTCGGTCGCGCTGAGTGCGCCGTTGTTGGCCTCGACCGCCAGATCACGCGCGCTCTGCAGCGCGTTCGTCGCGCTGGTGAGCGCACTCTGCTCGAGCTGCAGATTGGCGGTCGCGGCCGTGCCGTTGCTCACGTACTGCTGCGAGGCGGCGAGCGTCATGTTGAGCTGATTGACCTGCTCCGTGGCGGCCGGGTCGGCGGCGGCATTCGGCAGCCTGCTGCCGGTCGAGAGCTCGGTCTGCGTCTGCGTCATCGCAGTCTCGAGCGCCTCCATTTCCGCGAGCGCGTTGGTCTGGAAGGTGAGCGTGGAGATGGGCATGGGATCAGCCGTCCGTGATGGCGGTCATGAGAGAGGTGAACATCTGGCCGGAGGCCTGGATGACCTGCGCCATGGCCTGGTAAGCCTGCTGGTACTGCAGCATCTGCGCAGCCTCGGCATCCAGGTTGACGCCCGAGAGGTTGCTGCGCGCGGTGGTGGCGTCCTGGTTCACGGACTGCTGCGCGCTGGCGTTGGCCTGCGCCGCCTGGGTCGTGACCCCGACCTGCGTCACCAGGTTGTTGGCGACGCTGGTGAGGGAGGTTGTGCCGCCTGCGAGTGTGTTGGCCGACAGCGCACTGATCATTGCGAGTGCGTTGCTGTTGTCGCCGCTGTCGGCCGAGGTGCTGCTCGAGATGGTGAAGGTGTCGCCGGTCGCCGGCGCGCCCGTCAGCGTCACCTCGGCGCCTTCGAAGGAGATCGGCTGCCCGGCGGTGTACGCCGTAGCCGGGACGACGACGGTACCCGCGCTGTTGGTGACCTGGTACTGGCTCGGGCTGAGGAAGGACAGTGTGTAGGTGTCTGGCACCCAGCTCGAGGGCGTGGTGATCGTAGCCGCGGAAATGACGCCGCTGCCGGTGTTGCTGGCACTCGCCGCGGTCTGCGCAAGCGATGCCGCGGCGATCTGGTTCGGATTGGTGAGCAGCAGCGCGAGCCCCGCCGGCGCAGCTTCGGTCGGCTGGATGAGGTAGCTGTCGCCGTTCACCGGGGCACCGCCACCGACGACGATCGACACGCCCGCCGCCTGGAACGGGCTCGCGACCGTGCCGGCGCCGGTCATGGTGACCGACTGCCCGCTGGTCACATCCTTCAGCTGCCAGGCACCGCCCTGGTAGCTCAACTGGTAGTCATCCGCGGTGAGCGCGCTCAGGTTACTGCGCGTGACGCCGACCGTTGCGGCGCCGGTGTTGTTGCTGCTCGGCTCGACCTGCACCGCGCCGACCGAGAACATCGGCTGGCCCTGGGCGCCGGTCAAGTCCATGCCGGAGGCTTGGCTCTGGTTCATGATGGTGGCGAGGCCTACGCTGACCAACCCGAGGGCGTTCTGCGCCGGATTGAGCACCTGGCTGCGCGAGGCGATGAGGCCGCCGAGCTCGCCGCCATTGATCTCGGAGGTGATGTCCGTCGTGCCGCCGGCGCTCGTGACGCCGATGTCGGACACGGTGGGGTTGTACTGATTAGGGACCGTGGTGAGCTGCTGCGACGCCCCGCCCGTGACGATCGCCTGGCCCGAGCCGACGTAGACGTCCATCGAGCCGTCCGACTCGGTAGAGGTCGAGACGGTCACGTACTGGCTCAGCTGGTCGAGGAGATTGTCGCGCTGGTCCATCAGCTCGTTCGGTGTCTGCCCGCCGGCGAGATCGGCGGCGATCTGCGTGTTGAGCTTGGCGATGCCGCTGGAGATCGAGTTCACCTGCGTGACGTCGGTGCCGATCTGCTGCTCGAGGTCCGACCCGTAGGTCTGGATCTGCGAGCTGTAGGAGTTGATCTGCTGCGCGAGCGCCTGCGCCTGGGAGAGCAGCGCCTGGCGCGAGGCGGTCGAGGAGGGGTCGGTGGTCAGCGTCTGCAGCGCACTCACGAAGCTCTGGATGCTGGTGGTGAGCCCGGTGCTCGAGCTGCTCAGCATGTTGTCGATCTGCCCGGCCTGGGTTGCGAGCGTGTTGTAGCTCGAGTAGCTGGCCTGGGATGAGCGCACCTGCTGGGCGAGCAGCTCGCTGTAGGAGCGCGTGATGCCCTCGACCTCGACGCCGGTGCCCAAGTAGCCGCCGCCGGTTGGCTGCGCGGGGCCGGGGGTCAGCTCGATGTTCTCGAGGCTGTATCCCGGGGTGGAGGAATTGGCGATGTTGTTGCTCGTGACATCGAGCGCCTGCTGAAAGGCGAGCAGCCCCGAGACACCAGTCGACAGAAGGTCACCCATGGCCTAACTCCTTTCCCCGGGAGCTTCAGACACCGAGGGCATCGGCGCGGCATCGGCAAACTTTAGGGGCGTGACTTGAGGCTGTGCGCTGCCTCGGGCGAGGGTCGCCACCACCTCGCCCGCGACGCGGGTGACCTTGTTGGCATAATCCGGATCGGTCGCGTAGCCGGCACGCTGCAGCGCGCCGGCAAAGGCGCCGACGCCCGCACCGCTGCCGAGCGCGGCGCTGAAGCGCGCATTGCCGCGCAGCAGCGCCACATAATCTTGGAAGCTCTCGCCGGGACTGCCGTAGGCACGGAAGGCGGCGCTGGTCGTCTCGAGGGAGCCGCCCGAATATTCCTGGGTGCGCGCGCTCACCGCGGGCCCGCCCCAGCTCTCGCCCGCCTTGATGCCAAAGAGATTGTTGCTCGACGCACCGCTCGCCGCGCGCGGCACGCTCTGGCCCCAGTTGCTCTCGAGCGCGGCCTGCGCGACCAAGCCGAGCGGGTGCACGCCGAGCTGCTCGGCCGCCCTGCTGGCCTGCGGCCAGACCTGACTGATGAAGCTGGCGCGCTGCGCCGGGGTCGCCGGCGTCACCGGGCTTGCCGGCGCTGCGCGCGCCGCGGGGCTGCGGCCCGAGAGCGCACCCGGCGTGCCGCCGGCGCCGGTCTTCGCGGCGCCGCCCGCTGCACTGTTGTGCGTCAGTTGCTTGACCAGCATGTCGGCGAGCCCGAGACCCTTGCCCTTGGTGAGATCGAGCGACAGCTGGTTGTCGAACATGCCCTGGTAGGCCTGCGCCTGGTCGGAGCCGAAGATCGGGTCCTTGCCGATCGCATCGCGCATGCTCTTGATCATCATGCGGGCGAACAGCGCCTCGAACTGCTGCGCGACCTGGCGGATCGCAGCCGGATCGTGCGCGCGTGCCGCGGACTTGAGCTTGTCGAGCCCGGCGAAGTCGCCGTACACGGCGGCGCTCTGGCCGGCGGCGGGGGTGTTGGAGAGGGGTGCGGTCGGCATGGGCGCGGCTTCAGATGACGATCAGCTCGGCGCGCAGCGAGCCCGCTTCCTTCAACGCCTCGAGGATCGCCACCAGGTCGCCGGGGGCGGCGCCCACCTGGTTCACCGCGCGCACGATCTCATCGAGATTGACGCCGGCCTGGAAGACGAACATGCGGGCGTCCGCCTGCTGCACGTTGATGTCGCTCTTGGGTACGACCACAGTCTGGCCCTGCGACAGCGGACCCGGCTGGCTGACCTCCTGGCGCTCGACGATCGTCACCGAGAGGGAGCCGTGCGCCACCGCGGCCGCGGTGACCCGCACGTGCGAGCTGATGACGACAGTGCCGGTGCGCGAGTTGATGATGACGCGCGCCGGCGCCTCGCCGGGCTCGACTTCCACCGCTTCCAGCGTCGCCATGTAGGCGATGCGCTGGCCGGGATCGAGCGGCGCCACCACCCGGATCGACACCGCATCGAGCGCTTCGGCACTGCCCGCACCGAGTGCGCTGTTGATGGCGGTGGCGACGCGCGCGGCGGTGGTGAAGTCCGGGGTGTTGAGGTTGAACGTCAGGTGCGGGTCGGCGGCGAACTTCACCGGCACCTCGCGCTCGACGGTCGCGCCGTTGGGGATGCGGCCGCTGCTCGGTACGTTGACCGAGATGCGTGAGCCGTCCTTGCCGGCGATGCCGAAGCCGCTCACTACGACATTGCCTTGCGCCATGGCGTAGATCTGGCCGTCGGCGCCGCGCAGCGGTGTCATGATCAGATTGCCGCCGCGCAAGCTCGAGGCGTTACCGATCGTGCCGACGGTGACATCGATGGTCTGTCCCGGCTTGACGAATGGCGGCAGGTCTGTGGTGACCGTCACCGCCGCGACGTTCTTCAGCTGCGGATTGGTGTTGGGTGGAACCGTGACGCCGAAGCGCTGCAGCAGATTCTGGATGCTCTGAATGGTGAACGGTGCCTGCGTGGTCTGATCGCCGGTGCCATCGAGTCCCACGACCAGCCCGTAACCCACCAGCTGGTTGGTGCGTACTCCGCCCACCGAGGCGAGGTCCTTGATGCGCTCGGCGCGGGCCGGGGCGCTCGCGACGAGCACCGCGGCAACCAGCATGAGGCCAGCGAGCAAACCGCCGGCGCGCGACATGCGACTGCCGGCATGGGAATGGAATTGGACGCGCATCAGAACGGCACCCACGGTGAGTTGAAGAAGCGCGACAGCCAGCTCTGCGCGTTGGCATCGTTGATCGCGCCCTTACCGTTGTAGGTGATCTTGGCGCTTGCTACCCGGAAGGAGGGGATCGAGTCATCGGACGCCAGATCGATGGGGCGGATGACGCCAGTGACGCGGATGTATTCCTTGCCCTGGTTGAGCCCGATCTGCTTCTCGCCGGCGATAAACAAGTTGCCGTTCGGCAGTACCTTGAGCACGGTGGCGGTCAGGTAGCCGGTCAGGCTGTCGCTCTGCGCACTCGCCCCCTCGCCGTCGAACTTGGAGGAGTTGCCGACGTTGTTGTTGAGCCAGGAGATGTTCTTGCCGAGCAACTGCGTGCCAGGCATCGCGATGGTGTTGGCCTTGCTGGTCGTCGTGGTAGCGTTTTTCTGCGCCGTCGTCGCCTCATTCAGCACGATGGTGACGATGTCGCCGACGTGATGGGCGATCGGGTTCTCCGCCAGCACGACCTCGCGGCCGGCCTGATAGATGGCGCCGTTGGAGGGCGGTGGCGGCTGCTCCTGCGCCCAGGCCATGCCGTCGTCGGACTTCGGCGGCCGGGTCGTCTGGCAGGCGCTTGCGCCGCACAGCGCGGCGAGGGCGAGTAGAACGTGGGCAGTGCGCATCAGTCCTCGGCTCACATGTTCTGCGTGGCGTAGGTGAGCATCTGGTCGGTGCTCTCGACGGCGCGCGAGTTCATCTCGTACGCCTGCTGGGTCGCGATCATGTTGACCAGCTCCTCGACCACATCGACGTTCGAGGCCTCGGTCGAGCCCTGCAGGAGCGTCCCCGTGCCGTTCAGGCCCGGGTTACCGGTCACCGCCGTGCCGCTCGCGGCCGACTCGACCGAGAGATTGCCGCCGAGGTCCTGCAGTCCTGCCGGGTTGATGAAGTTGGCGAGCTGCAGCGTGCCGACCGTGGTGGGCGCCGTCTGGCCGGCGAGCTGCACGCTGATCGTGCCGTCCGAGCCGATGGTGACGGTCTGCGCGCCCTGCGGAATGGTGATCGCCGGCTGCACCTGGTAGCCGGCGGAGGTCACCAGCTGCCCCTGGGCATTCACCTGGAAGCTGCCGTCGCGGGTGTAGGCGAGCTGACCGTTCGGCTGCAGCACCTGAAAGAAGCCCTGACCCTGGATAGCGAGGTCGAGCGAGTTGCCGGTGTTGTTGATGCTGCCCTGGGTGTAGTTCTTCTCGGTGGCGACCACGCGCACGCCGGTGCCGACGTTGAGTCCGGTAGGCGCCTGGGTGTTCTGCGAGGTGTTGGCACCGACCTGCCCGAGGTTCTGGTACAGCAGGTCGTCGAATACCGCGCGGCTCTTCTTGAAGCCGGTGGTGTTGACGTTGGCGAGGTTGTTCGCCGTGACCGTCATCTGGGTCTGCTGGGCGTCGAGCCCGGTCTTTGCGGCCCACAGTGCGGGTTCCATGTCGGTGGTCCTCTGTTACGAAAGTGGTTTGATCAGGTGGCGCCGGACTGCAGCAACTTGGTCGAGGCCTGGCCGTCCTCATCCGCGGTATGCAGCGACTTGATCTGCAGCTCGAAGCGCCGCGACAGCTCGATCATGTTGACGAGGCACCCCGGCAGGTTGACGTTGCTCGACTCGAGCACGCCCGAGGCGAGCCGCACACTGGCATCCGCCGATGCCGGCTGTCCGTCGGTGGTGCGGTACAGGCCGTCCGTGCCGCGGGTAATCGTGCTGGCCGGCGGATTCACCAGCTTGATGCGGCCGACCGCCGCGACCGTGTTGGGTGTCTGGCCGGCCGGCACGACCGACACGGTGCCATCGGTGCCGATCGACACCGAGTTGGCAGGCGGCAGGCTGATCGGCCCGCTGTCGCCGAGCACCGGGGTGCCGCCTGCGGTGACCAGCTGTCCGTTCAGGTCCACGTGCAGGTCGCCGGCACGCGTGTAGGCCTCGTTGCCCGACAGATCCTGTACCGCGAGATAGCCCGGACCCTGTATCGCGACGTCGAGCGCGTTGCCGGTGGCCTGCTGCTCGCCATCGGCGGCGTTCCAGCCGACGGTGCCCGCGGTCGCGTAGGCACGCGAGGCATAGCCTGGGCCTGAGACGCTGCGCGTCTGGAAGGCTGACAGAGCCGCCTTGAACCCCGTCGTGTTGGCGTTCGCGAGGTTGTAGTTGTTGGCCTCCTGGGAGGCGAGCGTCTCCTTCGCCCCCGACATGGCCACGTACAGCAGCTTGTCCATGACTTACCTGTAGCCTTCCGTGGCGCGCTTCAGGCGCCGCGGATGTCGATGATCGACTGCGTGACCTGGTCCTCGGTCTGGATCATCTGCGCGTTCGCCTGGAAGTCGCGCTGCGCGACGATCATCTCGACCAGCGCAGACGTCGTATCGACGTTCGACTCCTCGAGCGAGCCCGACTGGATGGAGCCAAAGCCCGAGTCGCCCGCCACGCCATTGACCGCGGCGCCCGAGGCGTTGGTCTGCGCCCAGGTCGCATTGCCGAGCTGCTGCAGACCCTGGACGTTGGCGAAGTTGGCGAGCGCGACCTGGCCTAAGTTCACGGAGTTGCCGTTGGTGAACTGCGCCTGCACCACCCCGGTCGCGGAGATGTTGATGCCGGTGAGCTGACCGGTGGTGTAGCCGTTCTGCTGCACCGCCGTCACGCCGAAGTTGCCGCCGTACTGCGTGGTGTTGCTGAAATTGAACGTCATGTTCATGGGCAACGCACCGGTCGCCGGGGTGTAAGGCGGGAAGGTGACCTGGCCGTTGGCGGGAGTGGTCAGCTGACCGGTCTGCGAGTACTTCAACACCTGCGGTGCGCCCACCGCGGTGCCATCGACGGTCAGCTGCGCCTCCCAGTCATTGGGCGCGGTGTTGATGAAGTACAGGCTAGCGGTATGTGCGGCACCCAATGAGTCGTACACCGTGAGCGAGGTGGTGTTGTTGTAGCTGTCGGGATCGGTCGCCGAGAACGGCGCGTCCGCCGGCGGGGTCGCATTGGCCGGCAGGTTGGCGGTGATCTGTGCCGTGCTGGTTGCCTGTGGCTGGCTCTCATTCGTGGTGAGCGAGATGTTCGACAGTCCGCCGGTATTGAAGCCGCCATTGGCGAGCGGCGGGTAGGCCTGCAGCTGCTCGCCGCTGGCGGTGACTACCTGGCCGGCGTTGTTCAGCTGGAACTCGCCGTCGCGGGTGTAGTTGAGCGCGCCGTTGTTGCTGACGATGAAGAAGCCGTTGCCGCTCACCGCCATGTCGAGCGTGTTGCCGGTGGTCTCGATGTTGCCCTGCGTGAACTGCTGGGCGATCTCGGACACCGCGACGCCGTTGCCGGAGGCGATGGCGCCTTCCTGCGTGGAGGCGAACAGGTCCGCGAACTCGGTGCGCGAGCCCTTGAAGCCCACGGTGGCCGCGTTGGCGAGGTTGTTGGAGGTGACCGACAGGTCCTCGTTGGCGGCATTGAGGCCGGTGAGTGCGATGTTGAACGACATGGGGGAATCTCCGTAAGAAAGTCTTGTCTGGCGGACGGCTACTGCTGGACGCTGACTACCGAGCTCAGCGGGATGGTGCCGTTGACGGTATTGAGGTCGAGTGCCTGCGTGCTCTGGTCGATGGTGACGCTCTGCACCTGGCTATAGAGGAGCGGGTTCACCGCCTGGTTCGCGGCTCCGACGGTCGCGTTCACGCTGAGCGAGTACTGGCCGGCAGCCGCGGCGGCCCCTGAGGTGGTGGTGCCGTTCCAGGTGAAATTGGTGTATCCGGAGCCCTGCGGGCTCACGTTGAAGGAGTCCACCAGCGCGCCGGAGGCATTGGTCACCGACACGGTGAGGTTCGTGGCCCCGTTCGGTGCGCTCACCGCCCCCGACACCGAGCCGCCGGCGCTTAACTCGGCGGTACTGCCGGGAGCCAGCACCGAGTGCCCGAGGAGCGAGGTGCCGCTCAGCATCTGTGCGCTCTGCATGCTGGAGGTGAGCGATGAGATGGAGGTCTGCAGCGCCTGCAGGCTCGACACCTCGGAGAGTCCCTCGATCTGCGCGAGGAACTGCGTCGGATCGGTGGGGTTGAGCGGGTCCTGGTTCTGCATCTGCGTGCTGATCAGCTGCAGGAACTGCGACTGGTTGATCGTCATGTTGGCCGGCACGGCGCTGGCAGCGCTGGTGGTGCTGCCGCTCGAGCTGGCGCTGGTGGTGCCGCCGGTGCCGTTGGTGCCGTTGGTGCCGTTCGTGGCGGACCGGTGCGTGGACAGCACGCTGCCGATCGGAAGGATAGTGGCGGACATGAGGTTCCTTGGTGGTCAGTAAGTGGTGGTCAGGGTCAGTCGCCGAGCTTCAGCGTGGCGAGCATCAGGTCCTTGGCGGTACTCATGACTTCGACGTTGTTCTGGTAGGCGCGGGAGGCCGAGATCATGTCGGTCATCTCCTCGATCACATTCACGTTGGGCGCGTAGACATTGCCCTGGGCGTCCGCCAGCGGGTTGCCGGGGTCGTTGCGCACCGTGGGCGTCGCCTGGCTCTCGACGATGCCGGCGACGCGCACGGTGGCGGCGGACTTGGCCTGCTGGCTGTTGGCGGCCGCGCCGACTGCGGCGTGCACCGCCTGGAAGACCGGATGGCGGGCCTTGTAGACAGTCGAGGGATCGCCGCTCACCGAGTCGGCGTTGGCGAGATTGCTCGCCACCGTGTTGAGACGTACCGACTGTGCGGACATCCCGGAGCCGGCGATGTCGAATACCTTGAAGGAGGGCATGTGTCAGTCTCCGCAGCTGGGCGTCACGACTGGCCAGTGATGGCCGTCATGAGCTCCTTGAACTTGCCCGACAGAAAGCTGAGCGCCGCCTGGTAACGTACCGTGTTATCAGCGAACGCCGACTGCTCCATCTGCACATCCACCGTGTTGCCATCGAGCGAGGGTGCGAGCGGCACGCGATACTTGAGTCCGCTGCCGGGTGCGCCCGCCGCGGAATCGGACGAGGTGGGGGCGAGGTGCGCACCATTGGTGGTGCTGAGCGCGAGGGGGGCGTTGGGGCTCCCGGCCTGCGCGAGTACCGAGCGAAAGTCGAGATCCTGGGCCTTGTAGTTCGGCGTGTCGGCGTTGGCGATGTTGTTCGCCAGCACCGAGGTGCGCTGGGCGTACACCTTGAGCGCGTCCTGGTGGACACCGAGGTAGGCATCCAGGTTGAGAGGCATGACAGACTTCCGTCGTAAGCTGAACCTGACGGGGACAAAGCAAGACGCGTGCCACCCCTGTTTCAAGCGGCGTAGCGGCGGTCCCACGCTCCACGCGCGCGCAATGCGTGACGGCGGTCACGCTGCGGGGAGCGAGGGCGGCAAGCGCTTGCCGCCCGGCCCCAGGTGGCGGCGGTGCACTGCGGCAGCAGCTCGCCGCTTGCTCTGGCGCGCCATTTGCAAGTCCACCGGCATGAGCGCTTTGAAGATGTCGAGATTCCGTCGCCGCGCCCTCAGTGGCGCCGCCACGGCGGTGCTTATCGCGACCTGTGTCACGATCGCGGCGGCGCACGCCGAGACGCTTGAGACCGAGCCCCTCTCGAGCGTCAAATCGGCAGCCGTTGGGCTGCTGCGCTCGGAGCTGCGCGACGTGAGCTACGGCGTGCACCTGTCCGCGCAGCTCGATCCCCGGCTGCATCTCGTGCACTGCCCGAGCCCGCTCGCCGCCGCCCGCGGTGCGGGAGCTGAGCTCGGTGCGCACGTAACGGTGCGGGTGAGCTGTCCGGCGGCGGCTGCGCCCTGGGCGATCTATGTGCCGGTGAGTATCGAGTCGGACGTCACTGTTCTCGTCTTACGGCAAAGCGCGCTGCGCGGCGCACGCCTCACGGCAGCTGAGGTGAGCCCGGAGACCCGCCGTGTGCCCGGACTGGCGGTCGGTTATGTCACCGACGTCGGCGCGCTCGATCACCGCTCGCTCGCCCGTACCCTGCCCGCGGGCACCGCCCTCACGGCGGATGCGATGCTGGCCGATCTCATCGTCCATCAGGGCCAGGCCGTGACGCTGATTGCCGCCTCCCCCGGCATCAGCGTGCGCGCGGCCGGCAAGGTGCTCGAGGATGGCCGCGAGGGGGCCCGGGTTCGGGTGCAGAATCTCGCCTCCCTCAAGATTGTCGAAGGCGTGGTCGATGCCAACGGAGTGATCGAGGTCACACCCTAAAGGTTTCGCCGGAACTGCCGTTAACGTCATCAGATGCCCCAGGAGTGTTCCCGTGTCGAACAAGATCAATGACTTGACGACTAGCCTGACACCCGGCCGCTCGGCCCCGGTGGTCCCGGCTCGCGACGTCACCACAGGCAGCACCCAGGCCCAGCCGCAGACCGCTGGCACGGGCGAGGTGCACATCACCGATACCGCTTCCCAGCTCGCCTCCCTCGAGCAGTCGCTGCGCGACTCGCCGGCCGTCGACTCGGCCAGGGTGGCTCAGCTGCAGAGTGCGATCGAGCAGGGGACCTACAAGGTCGACCCTGAGAAGGTCGCGACCGGCCTCATGCAGATGGAGCACGCGCTCGCGCAGTTGCCGGGCGGCAAGGGGAAATAGTTCATGGATCCGGGCTTGTGTCGTGAGCACCTGGCCGAGCTGCTGGGTGAGGAGATCGTGCTGCTGACGGAGTTACAGCAGCTGCTCGAAGAGGAGCGCGACACAATAGGCTCAGGGCTGCCCGAGGCGCTGCAGCGCACGACGGCGGCCCGCCAGCAGCGTTTGGGCGCACTGGCGCGCATCGAGGAGCAGCGGCGTGCGCTGTGCAGTCTGCACGGTCACACGTCCGATGGCGCGGGGCTCGAGCGCCTGCGGCAGTGGTGTGATCCGACGGGCGCTCTCGCGCCCCGCCTGGCTGAGTGCCTGGGCCGTGCCATGCGATGTCGGGATCTCAATGATCGCAATGGACTGCTGGTCGCGGCGCGCATGAAGCGCGTCTCCGAGCTGCTGCAGGCGCTGACCGGGCGAACCGCCCGCGCCAGCACCTACGGACCGAAGGGCTATTCGGGCAACGTTCACACCCGCCGGGTGCTCGGCACCGTCTGAATGGCGCGCCTCCGATAGGCTGTCAGTCTCCAGCCGTTCTGCTGAACTGAACCGCAGAGCGCTACAGCAAGCGTATGGGGTGCCGTCGCGCGGGTCCTTGCGCGGCGTTTGTGACACGCCGCGAGCGGAGGATGCCCACCGCTTTGCCGATACCTGCCGCGATGAAGGCGCAGGCGAACACGCGCAGACTGACTCCTCCAAGAGAGAGCGTGGACGAAGTACTCCATTGCCACGCGTACCAGCACGCGGATCCAATAAGGCCCAGCGCTGCGAAGCGTGCGCTCATTGCGCACCCGCAGGTATCGCCAATGGCATTTACTCGGCGCCTGTTCATTGCGTCTGCCGTCAGAACAAGATAGGTCCGACAGCCGCATCGAAGGCGGCCGACGGTATCCCGTTAGCGACGACAAATACCTGCGAGTTGCCCCTGTCGATGTCGTCGGGAATCTCGACATTCGTAGTAATTGTCGCGTTGGCTGTAGAAACGCCCATAGAAGGAACGGTGCTTCCGTTGACCACGGTCGTGTGATTGAACGTACGGCAATAGCGTACGTGACCGGTCTGTAAATTGACGATGCGCACCAGCGGATAGTTGGTTGCGGTTTGACAGTCATCGCCGTACGCCACTGCCTGCGATAGACCGTTGAACTGCAAACCGGATATCTGGATGGTCGAGCCCGGTGCGATCTGTGACGGGCAGGTCAGAATCACGGGACGCCACGAGTCCTGTGGCACTGCAGTGTCAGAGTGATAGGCGTAGAAGGCGGAGCTGTTCTCCGCGCAGAACAACACATCGCCATCGGGTAACAACAATAGCCGCGTTCCGTATGTGTAGAAATCGTTGTTAGGCGGATCGCTGGTTCGATGGAAGCCGGTTCCGTCGAACTCGAAAAACCACGCGGGCTTGCTCCAGTGCCCCCCGTTCTCCATTACGGGCCTACCGGCGCAGAACAAAAAGTTTCCATTCACCATCATCGAGCCCGGGCCGTCGTGACTGTCGACCGGGACATCGCGATTGTCGGTAGCAACGCTGGGAAGCGGCGGCCCGTTTTGCCACTGGGGGATGGCGTTCGGCGAGTACACGGCCGTCGCCATCGTCGAGTCGTTGGCACCGATCCAGAACGCGCGCCCGTCGTAGAGTAAGACGCCGGGGCCGATTTCCTGATCGTCTGGGCCGACCACGTTTGTCATCAGGGGATTCCCATTGATCCACTGATTGCTGATGTCCTGGCATACCCACGTGTCAGGAGAGCTGTCGCACCCGACCGAGGCTATCGTATTGTCGGGCATCAGTACCCATGACTCCTCGCTGCAAGACAAGCCGTCGGGACGGGACGGCCTGGGGAGCCACTGGTTCAGGTTGCTCGGTGCCAGCTCCGCCATATCCGGGCCATCAATGGAGCCCATGAGAAACGTGCCCCGCGGCAGCACGACGCAGGGCGCATCGCCAATGTGCGTCCATCCGTTCGGCGGTCCGAAGGCTGTCCATGTGTTGGCGACGGGGTCGTAGATCTCACAGGTGTTCGTGTCGTCGTTGAGAGCCGGGCCGGATGCATCGGACCACTCGCCGCCGCATACGACCACCCTTCCGTCCGCCAGAACACCGGAGGCAAAGTATTTTCGGCCAATGTGCGAATCAGCCAGCCGGCTCCATGTTCCGTTCGCGTAGCTGCCGAGCGAGTCCGGGGTCAGCTTCCACCATCGGCGGGTCGCCCACGTTGGCGATGCCCAGTGAAGGGAAAGCGACGCGCACTCCTGCATCATGACGCTGCCGTCGGTCAGCAAAAATGCAGTGCCGCCATTTGGCTTGGCGGTGCAGAACCAGAACGTGATGAGTGTCCAGAGCAGGCACACTATGTAGATGATGACGGTGACCGCCGCGCAAATGGAGATTGCCACAAGGCCCACTGCGATGCAGACCAGCGTACTGATGATTTCCCACAGAAAGCAGAAGAGCCAAGACCACCAGGAGCAGCTCTTGGTGGTTTGCCATCCCCACTCAATGCACTCGGTTACGTAGTGGGTGACCCAGTATTGGCACTGCGCCATTTCCTGTTCGCCGATTTGAGCGCAGCGCAGGTAAACCAGCCAGAAACCGCTCGAACAGTTGTCTGGCAGCCGAATCCACTGACCAGGCTGGAATGACCCGTTCGGCATGCTGCACTCTCCCCAGGCAGTATTCCCGACTGCCCGTGCCGGCTTCTGCAGTGGCGCTTCGTGATAACACTCCCATCCGCGGGGAGTGTCAACAGGCGGTCTTGCGCCTCTCCTAACAGTGAAGTTGAGGCGGCGGCTGGCAGAGATAGGTTGCCGCCGGCGAGAGCTCGTTGGCAGCACGCGCGTTTTTGCGCGCGAAAGGCGCGTTGAGGAACGAGGGTGGCCGTGGCGGCTGAGGTTCGCCGGCCCATTCCATGGGCCGGCAGGCTGAGCGCCGCGAATCTCTCCGCGGCGGGTCTCCTCCTAAAGCGACAGCACCTCGCGCAGCGACGCGACATCTTCGGCTGCAGTGGTCATGAAGTTCTCGCAGCCCTCGAAGTCGAGCTGCAGGCGCTGGAAGGGCCGCGAGGCGGACACCAGGGCGCGCAGCGTCTCGGGCGTGCCGGCGTAGTCAGACAGCAGCGCCGCCACCATCAGCACGTCGCCGAGGTTCACCGGGCCACGCGCATCATCGTCCACGTTCTCGGAATCGCGCACCGCCTCCACGATGTCGGTGGGGAACCCCCAGCTCTCGATCAGGGCCACGGCGATGTTCACGTGCCAGGTCTGCTCGACGTGGCGGTAGGCCTCCTGGTCGGCGAACAGCACCTGGTGCTTGGAGGCACGCGCCAGGATGTAGAGCTTACCGATCCCCTGTAGCAGCCCCGCGAGCATGGCGGCATCGGCGTTGAGCTGGGTGAGACGCCGGGCGATCGCCTGCGACAGGCTCGCGACCCACACACTGCGCTGCCAGAGCCGGTCGACCTGCGGCTCGATGCCCTTCAGGTCCGGCGCCTTCTTCATCTGGATCATCGCGAACGACACCGTCGCGGTGCGTACCGTGTTGAGTCCCACCCGCGTGATCGCGGCGCGCAGGTCGGCCGCCGGTACGCCGCGTGGATTCAACGCCGCGGAGTTCGCCATGCGCACGATCGAGCCCGCGATCGCCGGCTCGCTGCCGATGGCGGTGACTACCTTGGCGATGTCGACGTCATCGTCGTTCAGCATCTGCTGGATGCGCGCCACCACGGCCGGGTAGCCGGGCAGCTCGATTTCGCCCTTCGAGAGCTCCGCGGCGAGCGCCTGCACGAAGGCAAAGGCGACCTGGTTGACACTCGGGGCGGGGGCGGTTGCTTTGGCGGCAGGCATGACTTTAGGCCCTCATAGCGTGCGCATCGCCGTGCAGGCGGCGCACGAGCTCGGCTTCGCCGAGCGACAGTCCACAACTCGACATGAGCTCCTCGCGCGAGGCGCCGCTGCGCGCCAGGCGGATGGCGATCTGGTAACCGGCGGCGGGAGCTGAGCCTTTGAGCTGCGGCGCGGCGGGTTGACCCGCCCGCTCGATGCGCTCATCGAGCCGGCGGACCGCGCTCACCGTGGCCGACATGCGCGCATCGAGCGCGCTCAACTGCTGCCGCAGCGACTCGGAGTGGCTGAGAATATGCTGGCTCTGCCGGCGCGTGGCGCGCCGCCAGCCGTCGAAGGTGACCGCGGCGAGCGCGAACGCGCACACCATGAGCGCGCCGCATCCGGCCAGCAGCAGGTCGACGGGTGGTATGTCAGTCATGTGCACCATGGGCTCCTGTGAGCGAATTCGCATCGCGTAGCGCAGTCGGAATTCCGCCGCGCGCAGTCTCGAGGCTGCATGATCCGTGCCATCAGTGACTCTCCGACTCCGACGCCGCCGCGGCCACGGCGGCAGCCGAGGCCGTGGGCAGTGCCGGCAGCCCCGAGGAGGCCGGTGCCACGATCGAGCCGGTGGTGGTGGAGGGTGCCGGCGGGGCCGAGGGCGGCGCGGGCGGCCCGGAAGGCGCTACGGGGGTGCCCGCATCGCCTGCGGGCGTCGCGAGCTGCGCGGCGCCGTCGACGGTAGCGGTACCGGGCGGGGCAGCAGGGGGTGATACCCCGGCCGTCGCGTTTGGACTGAGCGGATCATCGGTGCCGTGCTCGGGCGCGAGGATCACGACCACGACGCGGCGGTTGGCGTTACGCCCCTCCGCGGTGTCATTGCTCGCCGACGGACGCTGGTCGCCGTAGCCGACCACGGCGAGCCGCGCGGGGGCGACGCCTGAGCTGGCGAGCACGCGCACCACGCTGCCGGCACGCGCGGCGGAGAGCTCCCAGTTGGAATAAAAGGCCGTGGTACGGATCGGCACGTTGTCGGTGTGACCTTCGACCCGGATCGTGTTCGGCAGCGGTGCGAGCACGGCGCCGAGCCGCTCGAGCACCGACACCGCGCCGGGCGCAGGCTGCGCGCTGCCGCTCGGAAAGAGGATATCGGTGCGCAGCTCGACCTCGACCCACAGCTCGTTGCGGCGCACGGTCACGAGGTTGTGTTTGATGAGATCGCCGAGCGCGTTTTGCACCTGGTCGGCGACCCGCGCGAGCGCCGCATCGGAGCGCGCCGCCTGCTCGAGGAGCCGTTGCTGGCGCTCCGGAGCGAGCTGCGGCGTCTCGGGGAGCTTCACCATCTGACCAGCCGGGGGTGCAGACTGCGTATCCGGATGCTGCTGCTGCAGCACGCCGGTACGGCTGTCGGCGCCGGCCCCCGCCTGGTGCTGGCCGAGCTGCACCGGCTCGAGCGTGCGCGGCTCGCCGCGGAAGGCCGCATAGAGTGAGTCCGACAGCAGCCGGTACTTGCCCTGGTTCACCGTCGACAGCGCGTACATGACGACGAAGAAGGCGAGCAGCAGAGTCACCAGGTCGCCATAGGGAATGGCCCACGCCTCGTGGTTGGTGTGCTCTTCGTGTCGGCGCGGCTTGCGTCCCATGGGGGGCCTTTAGTGCAGATAGCCCTGGAGCTTCGACTCGATGGCGCGCGGGTTCTCGCCCTGCGCGATCGACAACATGCCGTCGATCACCATCTCGCGCATCTGCGTCTGGCGCTGGATGATGACTTTAAGTTTCTGCGCCACCGGCAGGAAGAACAGGTTCGCGAGCCCGATGCCGTACACCGTGGCGGTGAAGGCCGCGGCGATGCCATGCCCCAGGCGGGTGGGGTCGGCGAGATTCTGCATGACGGCCATGAGGCCGAGCACCGCGCCGATGATGCCAAGCGTCGGGGAGTAGATGCCCATACCCTCGAATACCTTGGCGGCGGTGATGTCGGCGTGCTCACGCACGTGCAGCTCGACGTTCATGACGTTGCTGATCGCATCCGGCTCGCTGCCGTCGACCACGAGCTGCAGCGCCTTCTTCACGAACGGGTCACTCTCGCGGTCGATGTGCACCTCGAGCCCGAGCAGCCCCTGCTTGCGGGCGGTGTTGCTCCACTCGACGATCTTGGCGATCAGCAGATTGCCGTCGCGCGCCGGCGGGCGCATCACCCAGGAGAAGATCGACAGCGCGCGGCGCATCACCGGCAGCGGTGTCTGCACCAGGATGGCAGCCACCGTGCCCATCACCACGATCATGAAGGCGGCCGCCGAGACGAGCGCCATGAGGCCGGCGCCCTTGAGCACGGCGCCCACCAGCACCGCGCATAAGGCCAGCAGCAGCCCGAAAATGCTCAGGAAATCCAAGCGCGTTCCCTACGCTTCCGTCTCGGTCTGCTGCTCGCGCCAGTCGGCGAGCCGCGCCTTCAGGCGCACCAGCGCCTGGCCATGCAGCTGGCAGGCGCGCGACTCGGTCACTTTCAGCACTTCCCCGATCTCCTTGAGATTCAGCCCGTCGCTGTAATAGAGCGACATCACGAGGCGCTCGCGCTCCGGCAACGTGTCGATCGCCCGCGCGAGCGATGAGCGCATCTGGTCATCCGCCGTCTCGCGGAACGGGTCGGCGGATGCCTCGACGTTGCCGCCGGTGTCATCGTCCAGGCTCGCCAGCCGGCAGCTGGCGGCGTCCTGCACGATGGAGTGATATTCCTCGAGCGACACGCCCATCTGCTGCGCAATCTCCACATCGCGCGCACTGCGACCGGTGCTGCGCTCGATCTCGCGGACCGCCGCCGCGGCGGCGCGCGCCTTGCGATGCACCGAGCGCGGCGCCCAGTCGAGAGCCCGCAGCGCATCGATCATCGCGCCGCGGATGCGGATGCCCGCATACGTCTCGAAGCTCGCGCCACGGCTCGCCGTGTAGTGCGCCGCTGCCTCCATGAGCCCCAGCATCCCTGCCTGAATCAGATCATCCACCGCCACCGAGGGCGGCAGCCGCCCGGCGAGGTGGTAGGCGATGCGCTTCACGAGCTCGGCATGCCGCACGATCAGCTCATCGCCCGCCCGGCCGCCGGGAGCCGCCCCATAAGCCCCTGCGGCGCTCATCGGACCACCTGCGGCCGCACGGCCGTGCGCCGCACCAGGCGCTCGACGAAAAATTCGATATTGCCGCGCGGGCCAGCCGGTACTGGCCAGGTATCGGCATGGGCCGCCAATTTCTTAAATGCCCGGGAAGCGGGGCTCCCGGGGTACTCATCCAGCACCGGGCGCTGCCCCTTGACGGCACGGCGCAGGCAGTCGTCGTCCGGGATCTCGCCGGCGTACTCCAGCGTTACGTCAAGAAAGCGTGCCGCGACCCGCTCGAAGCGCTGAAAGAGCTCGCGCCCGCCGCCCGGCGTGCGGATCTGGTTGCAGAGCACGCGAAAGCGCTGCACCCCGTGATTGCGGCTCAAGACCTTGACGAGCGCGTAGGCATCGGTAATGGAGGCCGGTTCGTCGCAGATCACGACCACGACCTGCTGCGCGGCCTGCGAGAACTGCAGCACGCTGTGCGAGAGTCCCGCCGCGGTATCGATGATCAGTATGTCGAGCCGCGCGGCGAGGGCTGAGAAGGCCTGCACCAGGCCTAAGTGCTCGGTGGCGCTCAGCTGCGCCATCTCGGCGGCGCCGGCCGCAGCCGGGATCAGCTGAAAGCCCTGCGGCGCTGCCACCATGATCTCATCGAGCGTGCGCTCGCCCGAGAGCACGTGCGCGAGCGTGTAGCGCGGCGACAGGCCCAGAAACACATCCGCGTTGGCTAAGCCTAAGTCGCCATCGAGCAGCACCACGCGGCGGCTGAGCGCTGCGAGTGCGGTCGCGAGATTGACGGCGATGCTGGTCTTGCCGACGCCACCCTTGCCGCCGGTGATGGCGATCACCTGCACCGGCTGGGCGAGGCCATCGAGTCGGGTGTTGTGGATCACGCTGAGCTCAGGCGATGCCATGATGGGTCCTGCCGAATCGCCGGCGCAGCAGATCCTCATCCGCACTGGCCTGAGTGGTCTTGGCGAGCTGTACCGCCTGCGACACGAGCTCGAGCGCGCGCGCCGGCTGCAGGTCCTCGGGCACCCGCTGTCCGCTGCTGACGTAAGCCACCGGCAGGCGCGCGCGGATCAGCACCGAGAGCACGCCGCCCAGGCTCGCGGACTCGTCCGTCTTGGTGAGCACGCAACAGGCGGGATTCGCCGGCGCGAAGCGCTTCACCGCCTCATCGATCGCGCCGGCCTGCGTGTTGGCGGGCAGCACGAGCGCCGATTCGAGCTGCGAAGCGGAATTGGCGAGCACTGAAAGACGCGCACCGAGCTGCGGATCGCGCACGCTCGTGCCCGGGGTATCGATGAGCACCAGCCGGAACGCTCCGAGCTGGGCGAGGAGTGCCGAGAGGCCCGCAAAGCCGTCGGGGGCGAACACCGGCACGCCGAGCAGCTGGCCGAGCGACTGCAGCTGGTCCTGGGCGCCGATGCGCACCGAGTCCGCGGCGACCAGCGCGAGCTCGCGCGGGCCATGGCGCAGCACCCAGCGCACCGCGAGTTTGGCGAGCGTGGTCGTCTTGCCGGCGCCGGTGGCGCCGACGAGGGCCACGCGGCCACCGTCTTCCTGCCAGCGGGGGCCGGCGATCTGCAGATACTGCGAAAGGCCTGCGATCGCGAAACGGCGGGCAGTCGCTAAGTCGACCTGGTCGGGAAGCTGCTCGGCGAGACGCGCGGCGAGATCCTGGGAGATGCCGATCTCGGTGAGCTCGCGCAGCAGCTCGGCGATCACCGGTGTGCGTCGGGTGCGCTCGCTCCAGGCGAGCTGCTCGAGCTGTGCCTCGAGCATGCGCCGCATGATCTTGAGCTCGTGACTCATGTTGTCCATGGCGGCGTTGCTTACCGCCGGGACGCTCGCGGGCGGCGCGGCGGCCGGCGGAGCCAGAGGCTTCGCGGCGGCGGTGGCGCCGGCTCTCGCGAGTGCCGCGGGCGCTTTGGCAGCGGGCCTGGCGAGAGCGGCGGGCGCTGCGGGTGCTGTGACTGGGGCGGGTGCGCGGGCAGCGGGCGCCGTTGCAACCGGGCGGCGTACGGGAGCCGGGCGGGGAGCGGTACGGGTCGCGGGGCGTGTCTCTGCCTGCGGCGTCGGGGCGGGCGGTGCGGGGGGCTTCGCGGCGGCCTTCGCGCCGGGTGGCGCCGTGGCGAGCTGCACCGCCGCGTCCTCGAGACGACTTGCATCGAAGTCGATGGCGGCGGTCACCTCCACCCCCTCCGGCGTGCGCTTCGAGGACAGGATCACCGCATCATCGCCGAGCTGTTCGCGTATGCCGCGCAGCGCTGCTCGTGTGTCCGGTGCCATGTATCTGATGATTCTCATCCACTCTCTCCGTCAGCATCCTTTGCGCCGTCAGCGCCCGACCGTGTTCACAAGGCGCACCTTGCGGTTGTTCGGAATCTCGTTCCAGGCGAGCACCCGCAGGCCGGGTACGCTCGAGCGCACGAAGCCGGCAAGCGGGGCGCGCAGCGGCGGCGGCACCAGCAGCACGGCTGCCTCCCCCGCCATCTCGCGTCGGCGCGCCGACTCCGACAGACGTTGTTGCAACTTCTCTGCCAGACCGGGCTCAAGGGAGGGGTTGGCGGCATTGCCGGTGAGTGCGCTGGTTAACAGTCGCTCAAGATCGGCATCGAGTGACATAACGGGGACCTCGGCGGAGGCGCCGGCGATGTCCTGAACGATCTGCCTGCCCAGCGCGATGCGCACTTGTGTGAGCAAAGTCGCAGGATCGTTCGAGCGCGGCGCCCACTCGGCGAGCGTCTCGAGGATGAGGCGCATGTTACGGATCGGCACCTGCTCGGAAAGCAGACCCTGCAGCACCCGCACCACGGCCGCCAGCGACATCACCTTGGGCACCAGGTCCTCGATGAGCTTCGGCGCCGTCTTCGCCACCAGGTTCAGCAGCTGCTGCACTTCCTCGTGGCCGATGATCTCGTGGGCGTGTGCCTGGATGAGGGAGGAGAGATGGGTGGCGATCACGGTGCCGGGGTCGACCACCGTATAGCCGAGCGTCTGCGCGTGGTCGCGCGCGCTCGGCTCGATCCACACCGCTTCCATGCCAAATGCAGGATCGCGGGTCGCGATGCCCTGCACGGGCCCGAACACACGCCCCGGGTTGAGCGCCAGCTCGCGGTCCGGGTGAATGATGCCCTCGCCGATCGGCACGCCGCCCAGGGTGATGCGGTAGGCATTGGGCTGGAGTTCCAAGTTGTCGCGGATGTGCACCGCCGGCACGAGGAACCCTAAGTCCTGCGACAGCTTGCGGCGCACGCCGCGCACCCGCCCCAGGAGGTCGCCTTTCTGCTTGGCATCGACGAGCGGCACCAGTCGGTAGCCGACCTCGAGGCCTAAGCGATCGACGGGCTGCACGTCGTCCCAGCTCAGCTCTTTGTTCTCCGCGGGCGCGGGCTTCGGCGCCGGCGCTGCCTTGGGCGGCGCCGCGCGGCGCTGCTTCAAGATCCAGGCGCCACCGCCGGCGAGGGCCGCCATGGAGAGGAAGACGAGATTCGGCATGCCGGGGACGAGCCCCATCACGCCCAGGAGCGAGGCCGCCACCCCGAGCGCCTTCGGGTTGCCGAGCAGCTGCTTGCGCAGCTCGCCGCCCATGTCCTGCGGGCGCGACATGCGGGTCACGATGATCGCGACCGCGGTGGACAGCAGGAGCGCGGGCAGCTGCGCCACGAGTCCATCACCGATGGTAAGGAGCGTATAGGTCTTGGCGGCCGCCGAGAGCGTCAGTCCGTGACCCAACGTGCCGATCGCGAGTCCACCGATCAGGTTGATGAAGAGGATGAGAATGCCGGCCACGGCGTCGCCGCGTACGAACTTACTCGCTCCATCCATCGAGCCGTAGAAGTCGGCCTCGGCGCGTACCTCGGTGCGACGCGTGCGCGCCTCGTCCTGGGTGATGAGGCCGGCGTTCAAATCGGCGTCGATCGCCATCTGCTTGCCGGGCATGGCGTCCAGGGTGAAACGCGCGCTCACCTCCGAGATGCGGCCCGAGCCCTTGGTGACCACCACGAAGTTGATGATGGTGAGGATGCCGAACACCACGACGCCGACTGCGAAGTTGCCGCCAATGACGAACTCACCGAACGAGTGGATGACGTGGCCGGCCGCCTGCGGGCCGGTATGGCCGTTGAGCAGCACCACGCGCGTCGAGGCGACATTCAGCGCCAGCCGCAAGAGAGTCGCGAGCAGGAGGACCGTGGGAAACACGCCGAACTCGATCGGGCGGGCGACGTAGAACACCGCCATCACGATCACCATCGAGAGGGCGATGTTGAAGGTAAAGAGCACATCGAGCGCCATCGGCGGCAGCGGCAGCACGATCATGGCGAGCACCGCCAGCATGCCGACCGGCACGCCGATTCCGGCACGCAGCAGCTCGCGCAGCCCTGGGCTTGCAACCGGTGAGTTAGCGGGGGCGGCCATGGGTCTGCCTTAGTGGACCTTTGCGTCCGGATCGAGCGCCACGTCGATCGTCGGCGGCGGCGGCGGGAGCTTGCCGGTCTCGCGCGCGGCGCGCAGCTGCGCGAGGTAGGTGAGCACCTGCGCCACCGCGACGTAGAGCACGGCTGGGATCTCGGCGCCGATCTCGACATGCCGGTGGAGCGCGCGCGCTAATGGCGGGGCCTCGAAGATCGGCACCGTGTGCTCGGCGGCGATCTCGCGGATGCGCGCGGCCATCAGGTCCTGGCCCTTGGCGACCACGAGCGGTGCGCGCATGCGCTGCTCGTCGTAGCGCAGGGCGACTGCGAAGTGCGTCGGGTTGACGACCACGACATCGGCCTTCGGCACCTCGCGCATCATGCGGCGGCGGGCGCGCTCGTTCTGGAGCTTGCGTATGCGGCCCTTAATCTCGGGCGAGCCCTCGCTGTCCTTCATCTCCTCGCGCACTTCCTCGCGCGTCATGAGCAGGTTCTGCTTGTAGCGCCACAGCTGCCACGGCACATCCACCGCGGCGATGAGGGCCATGCCGGCGGCGAGCAACAGCAGCGCCGAACCTGCGAGGGAGCCGGCGTGCGCAATCGCAGCGGGAGCTGACTGCGCGCCGAGCGAGAGGATCGCGCCCGACTGCTGCCAGAGCACCGCGGCGGCAATGAGGGCGAGCAGCAGGAACTTGGCGAACGCCTTGACGAGCTCGACCCCGCCGCTTAGGGAAAACATGCGGGCGAAGCCGGCGCCGGGCGACAGGCGCGAGAAATCGGGGACCAGCGCCTGCGGATGGAAGCCGCGGCCGCCGAGGGCGAGCGGTGCAGCGAGCGCGGCCAGCACCGTGATGCCGAAGAACGGCGCGCAGGCGAAGAATGCCTGCTTGCCGGCGACACCGAAGACGGCGAGCGCCGCGTTCTCATCCAGCGCCCGCTCGCGCGAGAAGGACAGGCCCGATTGCATCAGGCCATAGAGGCGCGTGCCGCACCAGCCGCCAAGGAGCGAGAGGCCGCCGGCGCTCGCCAGCAGCACCGCCGCGGCGTTGAGATCGGCCGAGCGCGCCACCTGGCCGCGCTCGCGCGCCTGCTCGAGCCGCTTAGCTGTCGGTTGTTCGGTCCGTTGCCCGGCGCTTTCGTTCTCGGCCATGGGCTAGCCACCTGCGATGAGCTGCTCGAGCGCCGTGAAGGTGCGCCCCATCAGCTCCATGAAGGTGGCCTGCACCGCGGGCAGCCCCACGGTCAGGATCACGAGACCGAAGACCAGCGATACCGGCAGTCCGATCGCGAAGAGATTGAAGGCGGGCGCCGCGCGGCTCATGACACCGAAGGCGAGGTTGACGATCAGGAGCGCCGTGACCCCCGGCAGGGCGATCGCGAGCGCACCCGCGAAGAGCTGCGAGCCCCACTCGACCACCGTATGGAGCCCACCGGCCCCGAGACCCGTGGTGCCGACGGGGAGCGTGTCGAAGCTCCTCACCAGCACCTCGAGCAGTGCCAGGTGGCCGTTGAGACCTAAGAAGGTCAGCGTGACGAGCAGCGTGTAGAGCTGTCCGACCGCAGGCGAGCTCGCATCCGAGCCGTGCAGCGGGTCGACGTTCATCGCCATCGACAGGCCCATGCTGTTGGCGAGCATCTGCCCGCCGAGTGTCACGGCATCGAACAGGATGTGCAGACAAAAGCCGAGCGCCACGCCGATCAGCACCTGTTGCACGGTGACGATGCCGCCGGCGAGCGAGAAGGCCGCGACCTGTGGCTGCGCCGGGAGGATTGGCGCGACCAGAAGCGTCACCGCGCCAGCCAGCACGACCCGCACGCGTGCCGGCACCGTGGTGGCGCCGAAGCACGGGGCGATCATGAAGCACGAGCCGATGCGCACGAACGGCCAGTAGAGCGCCGTGATCCAGGTCTCGAGCTGATTGGCGCTGAAAGTGAGCATTGCGCGGCGCAGGTGCGTCAGTTGATGAGTGTCGGGATGCTCTCGAAGAGCTCGCGCGTGTAGCCGACCAGCACTTTGAGCATCCAGGGGCCGGCCACCATGAGGGCGACCGAGATGGCGATCAGCTTCGGGATGAACGACAGCGTCATCTCGTTGATCTGGGTGGCGGCCTGAAACGCCCCGACGACGAGACCGGTAATGAGTGCCACCAGCAGCATCGGCGCTGCCAGCATGAGGGTGATCTCGAGCGCGCGGCTGCCAACGGTCATCACGGTCTCGGGACTCATGGGGTCTCTCTTTGGGGTCAGGAGTAGAAGCTGGCCGCGAGCGTGCCCATCACCAGCGACCAGCCGTCGACCAGCACGAACAGCATCAGCTTGAAGGGCAGCGAGATCAGGACCGGCGACAGCATCATCATGCCCATCGACATGAGCACGCTCGCCACCACCAGATCGATGATCACGAACGGGATGTAGATGAGGAAGCCGATGAGAAACGCGGTCTTGAGCTCACTCGTAACGAAGGCCGGCACCAGCAGCGTCAACGGCACGTCCTGCGGCGTCGCGAAGCCCTTGCCGCCGGAGATACGCACGAAGGTCGCGATGTCGGACTCGCGCGTCTGGTCGAGCATAAACTTCTTGAGCGGCACCACGGCGCGATCGAGCGCTACGCTCGCCTCGATGGCACCGGTCGAGTAAGGCTGGTACGCCTCCTCGTTGATGCGGCTTACCACCGGACTCATGACGAACAGCGTGAGGAACAGCGCGAGCCCCACCAGCACCTGATTGGGGGGCGTCTGTCCGGCGCCGAGTGCCTGGCGGAGGATCCCGAGCACGATGATGATGCGGGTGAACGCGGTCATCATCAGCGCGATCGCCGGCAGCAAGGTCAGCGCCGTCATCAGCGCCAGCACCTGCAGCGAGAGCGTGTAGGTCTGGCCGCCGGTGGCGCCGGCACCGGTCACGGTCACGGCGGGGATTCCGGTGGGTGCGGTGGCAGCAGTTGCGGCGGCGGCCACTGCGGGCAGCAGCGCGAGCGCAACCCAGAAGAGCGCTGCGGGCAGGCGCCTCATCGCGTCAGGTTCTTCAGCAGCGTGCGAAACGATCCCGGGGCGCCGTTCGCCGGAGCACTGGCGGGACGCGCGGGCTCGAGCGGCTCGGGCAGCACGTAGAGCGCATTCACGCGGCCGGGTGCCACGCCGATCAGGAGCTGGGTCGGACCCACCTTAAGCAGTACCGCGCGCTCCTTGGCGCCGAGCGGCACGTGGGCGATGACCTCGAGGGAGGAGCCGACGCGCGAGTTGAAGCCGCGCACGCGCTTTAAGAGCCAGGCGAGCGCGAACACCGCGCCGAGCACCAGCAGCAGGGCGAGGGTCACCTCACCGAGGCCACCCAGGCCCCCGACGTGGGTGGCGGGAGCAGTTTGCGGCGCGGCGAACATCGGCTCACTTCAGCTTGCGCAGCCGCTCGGCCGGACTCACGACGTCCGTCAGGCGGATGCCGAAGCGCTCGTTGACGACCACTACCTCGCCGTGGGCGATGAGGGTGCCGTTGACGAATACATCGAGCGGCTCACCGGCTGCGCGATCGAGCTCGACCACCGAGCCCTGATTGAGCTGCAGGAGATTGCGGATCGGGACGCGGGTGCGTCCGACCTCCATGGACAGAGTCACAGGCACATCGAGGATCACCTCGAGGTTGACATCGCCAGCGGCCGGCTGGCTGTCGTCCTGTATCTGGTCGAATTCGGCGACCTCGGCCGCCTCGGCATTGGCGTTCATTTACGGCTCTCGGGTTTGAAGCTAAGGGGGTCGACGGGCGGTGCGCCCAGGCGGCGCATGCGCGTCTCGACCTTGACGGCCTGCTGGCCGCGCGACACACCGAAGCTGCCGCGGAACAGCGGCACGTCCTCGGCGACCAGCGTCACCTTGCCGGCGAAGTCGCACGGCAGGATGTCGCCGGGTTTGAGATTCAGGAGGTCGGCGAGTGTCAGGGAAGCGCGGCCGAGGAGCGTGGTCAGTTGCACCTCGGCGTCCTCGATCTCGCTGCGCAGCATATTGGTCCAGCGCGAGTCCTTGTCCATGCGGTCGCTGGCGATGCCGGCATCCAGCACGTCACGCAGCGGCTCGATCATCGAGTACGGCATGGTGATGTGCAGGTCGCCGCCGCCGCCGTTGAGCTCCACGTGACAGGAGGTCACCACCACGATCTCGGACGGCGAGACGATGTTGGCGAAGTGCGGGTTGATCTCCGACTGCAGGTACTCGACCTCGATGTTGGCGACGTGTGCCCACGCCTCGCGCAGGTCCGAGAAGGCGCTGCGCAGCAGCATGTGGATGATGCGCTGCTCGGTGGCGGTGAACTCGCGGCCCTCGATCTTGGCGTGCCGGCCGACGCCGCCGAAGAAGTTATCCACCACCGCGAACACGAGCTTGGGCTCCAGCACCACCAGTGCCGTGCCGCGCAGCGGACTGATCTTCACCATGTTGAGGCTGGTGGGAACGTGCAGCGTGTGCACGTACTCGCTGAATTTCTTGATCTGCAGCGGGTGCACCGAGATCTCGGGCGAGCGGCGCAGCAGGTTGTAGATGCTCACCCGAAAGAGGCGTGCGAAGCGCTCGGTGATCATCTCGAGCGTGGGCATGCGCCCGCGCACGATGCGCTTCTGCTCGGCGAAGTCGTAGGAAACCGCCTCGCCCGGCGCGGGCGCGGGCTCGGTGTTGACCACGCCTGAGTCGACGCCGTGAATCAGCGCGTCGATCTCAGCCTGGTCCAGTACCTTCTCGCCGAGTGCAGCCACGGTTGCGCCTTACTGCATCACGAAGCTGGTGAAGTACACGGCCTCGACCCGCTCGGGGTGGCCGCCGGCGCTCTCCAGCACCTTGCGCACGTCGGCGAGCGCCTGATCGCGCAGGCCTTCCTTGCCCTCGCGTGTGGCCAGCTGGGCGTATTTCTGGTTGCCGAACAAGAGCAACAGGTCGTTGCGCACGATCGGATCGTTGGTCTTGAGCATGTCGATGGTTGCCTGGTCGCGCGACATGAGCTGCACGGTGATCTGCAGGAAGCGCACCGCCTGCTCACCATCGAAATTGACGACGAACGGCGGGTCGAGCGCGAGGAACAGCGGGGGGCCAGCGGGGGCCGGTGCCGCCTTGGCAGCCTCAGCGGGGGCTGCCGCCTTGTGGCCGCTCGAGCTCAGCCACCATGCGGCACCGACGGCTGCGGCGAGCAGCACGACGGCGACGCTGCCGACGATGATGAAGAGCAGCTTGCGCTTGCCGCTGGGCTTCGCGCTGGCGGTCTTATCGGCAGCCTGTACAACCGGGATTTCAGCGGCCATCGTCCTGCGCTCTCCTGCTGCGTTTTGGATGTGCGACGAACGCATTCAGTGCAACGTGCATGCCATGCCCCCCGGAACCCACCTAAGTCGAGAGCCGGTAAGGGTTTTCGCGCTTTTTCAGAGCGTGATGCAGGTCGCAGTGGGGAGGGTGCGACGGAAAGTTGGCGGCGGCCGCGGGGAGCGGCGCCACAGGGGCTTCAGGCGTAGGTGTCGATGAGGCCCTGATGGACGCGCGCCGCCGATGTGACCGGCGTCGCATTGAGGCCGCGCAGCGCCGCTGCCTGGGACGGCGTGGGCTGCGATTGCGGGTCGCGCTGTGCGCCGCGGGTCGACTGGTCCGACACGCCGCTGTGCGCGAGATTCATTCCCTGCGAGGCGAACATTTCCTTGAGCTTCGGCAGTGCCTGCTCCAGCGCGCTGCGCGTGTCGGGCTGGGCGGCGCCGAACCAGACGCTGGCGTTGTTCTGATGCACCGAGATCCTCACCTCCACCGGACCTAACTGCTCGGGCGTGAGATGGAGCGAGGCGGAGCTGATGCCCGCCTGGGCCATCCAGTTGAGGTGTACGCCCAGCTCCTGGCCCCACCCGGCGCTCCCCACCTCGGCATGCACCGGAACGCTGACGGTGCCCGTGGCGGGCGGCGTCGGGGACGCCGCTGACGATGCACTGTTGGCGGCCGCCGCACCGGCGGCACCGAGCGCGTTCGCAGCACCGGAGTCCGCGGAAGCTGCGCCGGAGGATCCGTTCTGTGCATCCAGAGAGCCCTGGCCCTGAGTCGCCGCGGCAGTCAGCTGCGAAACGGCGGGGTGCGCGACGATGATCGGAACGGCGGCGGATGCGACAGGGGCGTTGGCGGAGATCGCGGATTCAGGCGCAGTCGCCTCGTCCGGCTCATCGCTCGGTGTCTTGCCGGCAGCCGGTTGGGCGGACGGCTTGGAGCTGGCGAACGTCGCCGCGGCGAAGCTGAGTCCCTGACTCGCAGGCGTGGTGGCGCCGGGGCTGTCGGGGGCGTTGGGAGTGTCGGTGGCGAGGATGGTTGGGCTCGTGGGAGCCTCAGGGGTCTCTCCGTCGGACTCGACGGTGTCGGCGGATGAGCCCGACCCGCGCGTCAACGCGCTGACCGCTTGAGTCGCGCCGCCACTGCTTGCGGGTGTGCTTGCGGCTGTGATCGCAGGCGTCTCTGTCGCGGCGGCCGGCAGTGAGAGCGCCGGCAGGAGTCCCGCGGCGGTCTGCGCTTTGGGGTCCGTTCCTTTGGCTTTCGCGCCACGTGCGCTCGTTGTGCCTTGCGGAGCGGTTGATGAGCCGGACATCGAGGCGGCGAGTGTCTCGCCAAAGGCGGAGCGCGAGGGCGTCGTCGTACTGGTGGTGTCCGTGAGTTTCGTCGTGCCCGTGGCGGCGCCGGAGCCGGCCTGGCCCTCGCCGGTGCCCCCCGCAGGGGCTTCTTCCGTCGAGCCCGCATCACTCTGCCGCACCGGTCCGGCCTGCGCCGTGCCCTGGGTAGAGCGTGATGGCGTGGCCCGCAGCAACGAGGTCAGATCGCTGGCCGCCGAGCTCGGCGGCCTGCCGGCCGATGCGCCGCGCACGCTACCGGACACGGCGGTTCTCTGCGGTCGACCAGCGGCGCTGCGAGCGCTCGTCGGCATCGGACTGCTCGCGCCGTTCGCCGCGGCGCTGCTCCTCGGTGAGGCCACGCTGCAAGGCGCGATCGACAGCGGCGGTGTGCTGGGCCGCACCGCGCCACTTGCTGAGGAGCTCCGCGCGCTGCTCGCGGGCGCGGACGACGATCTCGTTCTGCTCGCGCAGCGCCTCATCGAGGCGCGCGAGGAATGCCTGGTATTCGCGCGCCCGTGCGGCGGTCATGCCACCGCCCGCGCGGCTGGCAAAGTCACGCAGGTAGGCTTCCCGGTACTTGTCGAGCTCGGCGAGCTTGGCCTCGCTGTCCTTGACGTGGCGCTCGCTGCTCGCGAGCGTCTGCGCCTTGCGCTGCTCGTCGCTCTCGAGCACGCCGTGGGCGGTCTGCAACTGCCGGATCCGTGGCACTGGTTATCCTTTCGCTGGGGCGGGCGCGTCCTTGACGGGGGGCTCGGCGAGCAGGGTGGTGAGTGCGCCGAGGCTGGCGGCGTAGTCGACGCGCTGGCGCATGTCCTGCTGCAGGAACTGCTGCATCTGCGGCCACAGCGCCATCGCGGCATCGACCTTCGGGTCGCTGCCGCGTACGTAGGCGCCGAGGCTGATGAGATCGCGGTGCTGCTCGTAGATCGACAGCGCGCGGCGGAACAGCTGCGCCTGCTGCGTGTGCTGCTGCGAGGTGATCTCGTGCATGGCGCGGCTGATCGAGGCGCCGATGTCGATCGCCGGATAGAGGCCGGACTCGGCCACGCGGCGCGACAGCACGATATGCCCATCGAGAATGGCGCGCGCCGCGTCCGCGATCGGATCGCTCTGGTCGTCACCCTCGGTGAGCACGGTATAGAAGGCGGTGATCGAGCCGCGGCCGGCCGGGCCGTTGCCGGCGCGCTCGACGAGGGCCGGCATGCGCGCGAACACCGAGGGCGGAAAGCCCTTGGTGACGGGTGCCTCACCGATCGCGAGTCCGATCTCGCGCTGCGCCTGGGCGAAGCGGGTGAGGGAGTCCATGAGTAGCAGCACCGAGAGACCCTGGTCGCGGAAATACTCAGCCACCGCGGCTGCGAGCCACGCGCCGTGCAGGCGCATGAGCGGCGGGCTGTCGGCGGGAGCTGCGACCACGACGGCGCGGCTGCGGTCCTTGGGACCTAAGATCCGCTCGACGAATTCCTTCACCTCGCGGCCGCGCTCGCCGATCAGTCCCACCACGATCACGTCCGCCTTGGTGTAGCGGGCCATCATGCCGAGCAGCACGCTCTTGCCGACGCCGCTGCCGGCGAAGAGCCCGACACGCTGGCCGCGGCCGATGGTGAGCAGCGAATTGATCGAGCGGATGCCGACATCGAGCGGCTCGGAGAGCGGCGCGCGCGCCAGCGGATTGATCGGCCGGCCGGCGAGCCGCACCCGCGCCTCGCAGTCGAGCGGGCCTAAGCTGTCGAGCGGCCGTCCGGCCCCGTCGATGATGCGGCCGAGGAGCTGCGGTCCGACCGGGACATATTCTGCCCCCGGCCGCGGGATGACCCGCGCCTGGGGTCCAAGACCGTGGCTGTCGCCGGTTGGCATGAGGTAGAGGCGGTCGCCGGCGAAGCCGACGACCTCGGAGTCGATTCGCGAGCCGTCCTGGGCGATGAGCTCGCAGTGATCGCCGATCGAGGCCTGGCAACCGACGGCCTCCAGCGTGAGTCCCACCATGCGGGTGAGGGAGCCCTCGACCGCCAGCGGCGGGGTGCGCTCGACGCGCCGGGTGAGACGGCCGAGCCGCTCGCGCCAGGCGCTCGCGCGCTCGGAGGCGAGATCGGGGTGGCTCACTCGGGGCTACCGCTGCCTGAATCCGGGGTGACGGCGCGCTCCGGGGCACGCTGCTCGCCGAGTGCACTCGCCAGCACGGCATTCACGCGGCTCTCGAAGCGCGCATCGATCTGGGAGTTGTCGCTTCGCACCAGGCAGCCGCCGCGCGACAGCGTCGGATCCTCGATGAGTGTCCAGGCGCGCTCCTCACTGGGGGCGGCCAGGCGCTCGCGTACCACGGCGGCATCATCCGGGTGCAGATGAACACGCACTTCGCGGGCGGCGAGCGGCAGTTGGCCCAAGCACTCGCGCAGCACGGCGAGGATCTGTGCCGGGTCGGCAGACAGCTCGCGCCGCGCCAGTTGCTTGCCCACCGCAACGGCGAGCTCGAAGAGCTGCTTCTCCACCTGCTCATCGAGCGCCGCTAACGGCTGGGCGAGCAGCTGCAGCACGCTATCCAGGCGCCGCACGCGCGCGCTGAGGTCCTCGAGTCGCGGGGCGATCTCCGACTGGGCGCGCGCCAGGCCCGCCTCATAGCCGCGGGCCGAGTCCTGCGCGCGTGTGCGCTCATCGCGCGCGCTGTTCGCCAGCGGTCCTTCGACGGACGGGAGTGGCCAGCGCTCGATGGGCTGCAAAGCAGAGCGGGACTGACTGTGTTCCTTCACACGAACCTTTCGAACCCGACTCCCTTAAAAGACAGTGGCGCGGGTTGCAATGTGAAACCGATGTTGCGGGAAAGCGGCGTTCTCGAACTGTGAAGTGCATCTTGCCTTGCGCCTAAAGAATCGGTGTGGGCGGTCGAGGCCTCGTAGGCGTGACGAACGGCGGCTCAGCGGAAATCGCTCGCCGCCCATCCGGCAAGGTTCTGCCGCCCGGTACGGACCTTAAGCCCGCAGCCTCGGCGCCCGGGACGGGCGCACCTCACAGGGCGTGTGCATGGCACCCGCCGCGAGGGGCCGGATACCTCAAGAATCCCCACCCCGCGCCGATGTTTTCAGTTGCGCGACATCGCGGCCGCGCGATTTCTTGAACGGCGTCACACAGGTCATGAGGACCTTAAGGGTGCGCCGCGACTGGTTGTGAGGACCTATGAAAAAGGATTTACGGTTCCTGGTCGTGGACGACTTCTCCACCATGCGGCGCATCATCAAGAACCTGCTGCATGACCTGGGCTATGCCAATGTGCAGGAAGCGGACGATGGCAAGACGGCGCTGCCGATGCTGCAGGCCGAGCCCTTCGATGTCCTGATCACCGACTGGAACATGCCGGGGATGCCGGGCCTCGACCTCTTGAAGGCAGTACGGGCCGATCCCAAGCTCGCCAAGATGCCGGTGCTGATGCTGACCGCCGAGGCCAAGCGCGATCAGATCGTCGAGGCCGCCAAGGCCGGCGTCAACGGCTACGTCATCAAACCCTTCACGGCGCAGGTACTCGCCGAGAAGCTCGAGAAGATCCTCGCGCCGGCATGAGCGCCGCACCCATGACGACAGCACTGCAACAGCAGTGGGGTGAGCCGTGCCTCGCCCTGCGCCTGGCGCTGGAAGCGGGCGATGAGACGCGCTTCCTGACCGCGCTCGATGCGCTCACGGGGCTGCGCGAGCGGGGACTGTGGGACTCGCTGCGCCAGCTGGATCTGCGGCTGCGGGCGGCGCTCGATCAGTTCCGGCTCGACCCGCGCCTCCTTCGCCTTGCGGACAAAGAGATTCCCGACGCGCGCACGCGGCTCGATCACGTGCTGCGCCTCACCGATGAGGCGGCGCATCGCACCATGGACCTGGTCGAGAGCTCGACCCCGCTCGTGGCGCGCACGGCCGCCGCCGCCGCGGCCCTAGGGATCGAGTGCCGCCGGGCGCGCGAGAGCGGTGTGCCGGTGGCGCAGCTGCCCGAGCTCCTCGCGCGGCTCGAGAGCCACTGCACGGCCGCACATGCCGACGGCGACAAGGTGCGCGCCAGCTTAAACGAGGTGCTGATGGCGCAGAGCTATCAGGATCTCTCCGGCCAGATCATCCGCCGCGTGATCGAGCTCGTGGCGCAGCTCGAAGCCGAGCTCGCGCGGCTCGTTCAGGACAGCGACCGCATGGCTTCCGCCGGCCGCATCGACCTCGCCCCCAGGGACGATGCGTCCCGCGGCTTAGGCCCGGTGGTTCCCGGAGTCAGCGTCAACACCGTCGACGGCCAACAGGACGTGGATGAGCTGCTGGCGCTCGGCGTGGCGATGAAAGGTGCGACATGAGTGCCAATGACTTCGCAGCGACCGTGACCCTCGGTCCGACGGCGGCTCCCTCGCCCGACTCGGTGCTGCGCCTGCCCGCCCAGTGCACGATCCGCGATGCGGCGCAGCTGCTCGCGCAGCTGTTGCTGCGCATCGAGCATTCGGCGCCGGTGTATATCGATGCCGCGAAAGTCGAGCGGGTCGATACGGCGGCGCTGCAGCTGCTGGTCGCCTTCCTCAATGACCGCAAGGCGCAGCAGCGCGCGGTCGTCTGGCTCGACTGCAGTGATGCCCTGATGCGCGCCGCGCGCTCGCTTGATCTCACGGGCGCGCTTGCGCTCTCGGCGGCCGGCTGACACGCCGATGGGCATCGATCTCGCACAGTTCCACGAGGCGTTCTTCGAAGAGAGCTTCGAGGCGCTCGAGTCGATGGAGGCCGCGCTCCTGAAATTCGACGTCGCCGCGCCCGATCCCGAGATCATCAACACCGTGTTCCGCGTGGCGCACTCGATCAAGGGTGGCGCCGGCATGTTCAACTTCGCCGACATCGCCTCCTTCACCCATACGCTCGAGACCTTGCTCGATGAGGTGCGCGGCGGGCGCACGCGCCTCACCACGCCCGTCATGGATCTGCTGCTCAAGGCCGTGGACGTGCTGCGCGAGCAGCTGCGCGCCACGCAGCGCAAGGAGACCTTCGATCCGCAGCGCGTTGCCGACCTGCAGTTCGACCTCGAGGTCGCGGTCGCCAAGTCCCCGGCAGCGGGAGAGGCGCCGCCGGCCGCCGCGCCAGCGGCACCGCCCGCGGCCGCGGCGGCTTCCGCAGCCGCGGCGCCGCACTGGAACATCACTGTCCGGCCGCTCGAGACCATGCTGTCGCGCGGCAACGAGCCGCTGGCGCTCTTCGCAGCTCTCGCCGAGCACGGCAAGCTTACCGTCAAGGCGGACTCAAGCGCGCTGCCGGCGCTTGCCTCGATCGACCCCCATCGCTGCTACCTCAAGTGGCAGCTCAGACTCACAAGCGACGTCAGCCGCGAGCGCGTCGCCGAGGCCTTCGAATGGGTCGAAGGTGACTGCGACTTCGAGATCACCCGCGAGGAGGGCTCGGCAGTCGCCGCGAGCCCGACGCCTGCCACCACGTCCGTCGCGCCCACGCCTGCAGTAGCGACCGCTGCAGCGGCAGCGCCGCAGCCCGTTGCCACGCCGGCGGCGGCCCCCGCCGCCGAAGCGCAGGCGGCGCGCGCCGCGCCGCGCGCCGAAGGGGCGGCTGCCGCAACGGGTGATGCCGCCTCGATCCGCGTCAGCACGCAGAAGATCGATGAGCTCATCAATACGGTAGGCGAGGTCGTCATCACGCAGTCGATGCTGGCGCAGCTCGGCGCGCTCGCCGAGGGGCCATCCGCCGAGCGGCTGCGCAGCGGTCTGGCACAGCTCGAGCGCAACGTGCGCGAGCTCCACGAGAGCGTCATGCGGGTGCGCATGCTCCCCATCGGCTTCGCCTTCAGCCGCTTTCCGCGCCTGGTGCGCGACGTCGCGCAGCGGCTCGGCAAGCAGATTGATCTCAAGCTCACCGGCGAGCAGACCGAGCTCGACAAGACGGTGCTCGAGCGCATCGGCGATCCGCTCGTGCACCTGGTGCGCAACAGCATCGACCACGGCATCGAGATGCCCGACGCACGCGTCGCCGCCGGTAAGAGCGCCGCGGGCACCGTGCACCTCGAGGCGTTTCATCGCGGCAGCGCCATCATCATCGAGGTGAGCGATGACGGCCAGGGGCTCGACAGCGACCGGATTCTCGCCAAGGCGCGCGCCAAGGGACTCGTCGGCCCGAGCGAGACCCCGAGCCAGGAAGCCATCTTCGAGCTGATCTTCCTGCCGGGATTCTCGACCGCCGAGCAGACCACCGACCTGTCCGGCCGCGGCGTCGGCATGGACGTGGTGCGCCGTAACATCAAGTCACTCGGCGGCAAGATCGACATCAGAAGTCAGCGCGGCAAGGGCTCGCGCTTCACGATCTCGCTCCCCCTCACGCTCGCGATCGTCGACGGGCAGTCGGTGTGCGTCGGGGAGGAGACCTACATCGTCCCGCTGGTCTCCATCGTCGAGTCGCTGCAGATCAAGTCGGGCGGCGTCAACCGACTGTCGAATGCCGGCGAGGTCATCTCCTTCCGCGGCGACTACCTGCCGCTGCTGCGCCTGCACGAGCTGTTTGGCTTGCAGCCCCGCTCGCACGCCGTGCACGAGGGCCTCGTCGTGGTGGTCGAGGGCGACGGGCAGCGTGCGGGTCTTTTCGTCGATGACCTGCGTGGCCAGCAGCAGGTGGTGATCAAGTCGCTCGAGGCCAACTACGGCCAGGTGCAAGGCGTCTCCGGCGCCACGATTCTCGGTGACGGCTCGGTGGCACTGATTCTGGACGTGCCGGGCCTGCTGCGTTCCACATCCTCCCGTCGCGAAGCGGCCTGAAGGACCTAAGACCCCATGAGCAACAACCCCACCAAGAGCGCCGCTGCAGAAGCTGAGTCCCATCAGGTACTCACCTTCGTGCTCGGCACCGAGACCTACGGTGTCGACATCCTGCGCGTGCAGGAGATCCGCGGCTGGCAGGCGGTGACCAAGATCCCGAACTCACCGCCGCACGTGCTCGGCGTGCTGAACCTGCGCGGCTCGATCGTGCCGATCGTTGACCTGCGCAAGCGCTTCAACCTCGAGCAGGCCGAGTACACCGCGGTCACGGTGATCATCGTGCTCACCGTGCGCTCGGAGGCTGGGCGGCGTGACTTTGGCGTGGTGGTGGATGGCGTCTCCGACGTGGTCGACGTCGAGGCATCGGCCGTGCGGCCGACGCCGGATCTCGGCTCGCGGGCCGCCACCGATCACATCAAGGGCCTGGTGCCGCTCAATGAGCGCATGGTGGTGCTGCTCGATATCGATCGCCTGATCGGCGCGCAGCTCTCCGAGACGCTCGCCGATGCCACCGCCGTGTCGGACGCCGCGCGCGCGGCCTAAAGAACACCGATCTCAACCCGCAACGAGTAAACGAATTTTATGGCGAGCAAGACAAAATCGACGCGTACCAAGGCCGCCCGCAAGGTCGCGGTGGACGCCCGGCTGCTCACCGACCTCGAGGGGGAGGCCGCGGCGCTGCGCAAATCGATGGCGGTCGTCGAGTACGCGCTCGATGGCACGATCCTTACCGCCAACGACAATTACCTGAAGATGGTCGGCTACACGCTCGACGAACTGCGTGGCCAGAACCTCACGATGCTGCTCGACCCGGCGCATCGCTCCGGCGAGGCGCATAAGCGCCTCCTCGAGCAGCTCTCGCGCGGTGAGTTCACCGCCGGGCTGCAGAAGCGCATCGGCAAGGGCGGCCGCGAGATCTGGATCCAGGCGACCGTTAACCCGATCCTCGATGGCGCCGGCAGGCCCTACAAGGCGATCACCTACGCGAGCGATGTCACCGCGCAGGTCACCGCCGCGATCGAGTCCAAGGGCCAGATGGCGGCGATCAACCGCGTGCAGGCGGTGATCGAGTTCGCCCTCGATGGCAGGATCCTTGCCGCCAATGAGAATTTCCTGAAGACGATGGGCTACGCGCTGGAGGAGATTCGCGGCCAGCACCACGGCATGTTCGTCGAGCCCGAGTACCGCTCGAGCGATGCCTACCGCCTGTTCTGGGAGAAGCTCGGCCGCGGCGAGTTTGACGCCGGCCAGTACCGGCGCCTCGCCAAGGGCGGGCGCGAGATCTGGATCCAGGCGAGCTACAACCCGATCCTGAGCGCCGACGGCAAGGCCTACAAGGTCGTCAAGTTCGCCACCGACATCACCGAGCACATGAAGGCCGCCGAGAACGCGCGCATCAAGGGGGCACTCGACAAGGCCGGCGCCAACGTCACGGTGGCGAACGAGAAGCTCGAGATCATCTACGTCAATGAGGCCGCGCAGCGCCTCTTCCGCGGCATGCAGCCGGAGCTGCGCCGCGAGCTGCCGCAGTTCGATGCCGAGAAGCTCCTCGGCGCGCACGTCGACCTGTTCCGCAAGTGCCCGAAGCTCGCCAATTTGAGCAGCACCCACGGCACGGAGCTGCGCATCGGCAGGTGCGTGATCCGCCTCGAGGCCAATCCCGTGAAGGATACCGACGGCAAGCGCGTCGGGACAGTGGTTGAGTGGTGGGACCGCAGCCAGGAAGTCGAAGTGGAGGAGGAGGTCGCGAGCATCGTCAAGCGGGCGCTCGCGAACGATCTGAGCGAGCGAGTGCCGACCGATGGCAAGAGCGGCTTCTTCGCCAGCCTCTCGGCCGGACTCAACCAGCTGCTCGATAACACCTCGCAGATGGTGCGCGACATCAAGAGTGCCTCCAGCACCGTGCACCAGGGGGCGCAGGAGATCTCCAAGGGCACCGAGAATCTCTCGCAGCGCACCGAGGAGCAGTCCTCATCGCTCGAGGAGACTGCCTCCTCGATGGAGCAGATGACCTCCACCGTGAAGCAGAATGCGGATAACGCCGGCCAGGCCAACCAGCTCGCGACCGCCGCGCGCGATCAGGCGGAGAAGGGCGGTGTGGTGGTCGGCAAGGCGGTGCGCGCCATGACCGACATCAACGAGGCCTCCAAGAAGATCGCCGACATCATCGGCGTGATCGATGAGATCGCCTTCCAGACGAATCTGCTGGCACTCAATGCCGCGGTCGAGGCCGCGCGCGCCGGCGAGCAGGGCCGCGGTTTTGCGGTGGTGGCGACCGAGGTGCGCAGCCTTGCCGGCCGTTCGGCGACCGCCGCCAAGGAGATCAAGGGGCTCATCAAGGACTCGGTGCGCAAGGTCGAGGACGGCTCGGCGCTCGTCACCCAGTCCGGGCAAACGCTCGAGCAGATCGTCTCCTCGGTCAAGAAGGTGTCGGACATCATCGCCGAGATCGCCGCAGCGTCGCGCGAGCAGTCCTCAGGCATCGAGCAGGTCAACAAGGCCATCATGCAGATGGACGAGATGACGCAGCAGAACGGCTCGCTGGTCGAGGAGGCCACCGCCGCATCGCAGGCGATGGCCGAGGGCGCTCGCGAGCTCACGCAGATGATGGACCGCTTCGTGCTGCCGGGACAAACGGCCCCCGACGCAACCGCGGCCGAGCACGGCGAGCGCCGCGGCACGAATCGCCCGTGGAGCGGGCAACCCCCAGCGGCCACGCCGGCCGTTGCACCCAAGGCACGCACGGCTGTAGCCGGCGGCGACTGGCAGGATTTCTAGGAGAGTTGACATGGCACGCATTCTCGCAGTCGATGACTCACCGTCGATGCGCCAGCTGGTGAAGCTGACGCTCTCCTCGGGTGGGCACGAAGTGGACGTGGCAACCGACGGCGTCGAAGCGCTGCTGGTCGCCGACAAACAGCAGTTCGACGTCGTCATCACCGACGTCAACATGCCCAACATGGACGGTATCGCGCTGGTGCGCGAGCTGCGCCGCCGCAGCAACTACCGCTTCACACCCTTGCTGATGCTCACCACCGAGTCCACCTCGGATCGCAAGCAGCAGGGGAAAGAGGCGGGCGCCACCGGCTGGCTGGTGAAGCCCTTCGATCCCGACCGGCTGCTCTCGATCGTTACCAAGGTATTGACCTGATGAGCGCCGCCGCTTCGGCGGCGCCATGCCGGTGCGAGACGCTCGGCGTCTCGGCGGAGGCTGCCGCCATACTGCTTAGCTTTGCGATGCGCGAGAGCGAGGCTCCCGCGGTCGAGCTCGGCACTGCGCTCGAGCGCATCACGAGCGGACTGCGACCGCTCGAGGGTGCGAAAGCGGGCGAGCTCGTGACCCAGGAACTGGCCGCTTGCGTGCGTGCGCTCCAGTTTCACGACCGCCTCATGCAGCAGCTGGCCGTGATCCGCAACCTCCTGACGCGCCTCACCGATCACCCGCTGCCACAGATGGGCGGCTTCGGTGCGCAGCGCTGGGAGGAACTCCTCACGATGCTGCGCGCGCGGCTCGCCGAGCACTCGCACCACGATCTGCTCGAGCTCCTGGTCCGCACCGGCGGGGTGGCGCCGGGCGCGGCCGCCGTTGAGGCCGAGGGGACCAGCGAGCTGTTCTGACCGAAAGTGCAACATGGAGACCTTAAAGAGCTGGAAGCTCGACTTCGGTGAGGAGGATTTCTCGGCGCTGCGCGCGCTGGTGAAGGAGCACACCGGCATTCACCTGAGCGAGCAGAAGCGCGAGCTCGTCTACGGACGGCTGTCGCGCCGGCTGCGCGCGCTTGGACTGGAGAGCTTCCGCACCTACCGCGAGCTCCTCGAGAAGAACGAGGGCGATGAGCTGGTGCAGTTCTGCAACGCCATCACCACGAACCTCACCTCATTCTTCCGCGAGACGCATCACTTCCAGTACCTGCGCGAGCATCTGCTTGCGCCCCGCGCCGCCGACCCCCGGGGCTTAAGGCGCCTGCGCTTCTGGTCGGCGGGCTGCTCCACCGGGGAAGAGCCGTATTCGCTCGCCATGACGATCCACGAGGCGCTGCCTGATGTGCGGCGCTGGGACGTCAAGATCCTGGCGACCGATCTCGACACCGACGTGCTGGCCAGGGGCGCGCGCGGCCTTTACGACGAGGAGCGGGTGCGCAACTTAAGCCCCGAGCGCATCGAGCGCTTCTTCCGCCGCCAGGGGGCAGGTTTCGCGGTGCGCGACGAGCTGCGCGACCTCATCAGCTTCCGCGAGCTGAACCTCATGCACACGCTGCCGATGAAGGGGCCGCTGGATGCGATCTTCTGCCGCAACGTGGTCATCTACTTCGACAAGGATACGCAGCGGCAGCTGTTCGCGCGCATCGCGCAGCTGCAGGGCCCGGGGGGCATCCTCTTCCTCGGGCACTCGGAGACCCTGTTCCGCGTTTCTGATGACTACACGCTGGTCGGCAAGACCGTCTACCGGAGGAACTAAGTGTTGTCCGCGCCACGTCAAGGAATGACGCCCTGTCCGCCCGCGGTAACGGGATTTGAGGACATTCACCGCTTCTGGGATCCGACCACCACGCGCTGGACCGCCAAGGTGCTCCCCGGGGAGTACTACGTGACGCGGCACGACGAGGCGGTATCCACCGTGCTCGGCTCGTGCATCGCGGCCTGCATCTGCGACCGCCGGTTGGGCGTCGGTGGCATGAACCATTTCATGCTGCCGGAGGATGGCGGCAGCAGTGGTGACTCGGACCGCTGGCTCGATCCCAAGGCGGGGCTCGCGACGCGCTACGGCAGCCATGCGATGGAGTGCCTCATCAATGAGCTCATGAAGCTCGGCGCACGGCGCGAGAGTCTCGAGATCAAGCTGTTCGGCGGCGGCCGCATCCTCGCCTCGATGACCGATGTCGGCGCGCGCAACGTCGCCTTCATCCGCGAGTTCCTCAAGTCCGAGGGCTTCGAGATCGCTGCCGAGGACATGGGCAATATCTATCCGCGGCGCGTCATCTACTTTCCGGACAGCGGCAAGGTGCGCGTGCGGCGCCTGCAGCCGCTCGAGGCCACCGCCATCGCCGAGCGCGAGCGCCGCTACCAGGGCGACCTGGCCAAGAAGAGCGGCGGCGGCGACGTCGAGCTGTTCTAAAGGGCGCCATGCAGACACCCCCACAATCGCCACGAGCGGGCATCGGCAAGCCGCCGGTGCGGGTGCTGATCGTGGACGATTCAGCGCTGGTGCGCCGCATCCTCTCCGAAGTGCTGTCCGCCGACCCTGGGATTGAGGTCGTGGGCACGGCGAGCGATGCCTACGTGGCGCGCGAGCGCATCAAGCAGCTCAATCCCGATGTGATCACGCTCGATGTCGAGATGCCGAAGATGGACGGCGTGACGTTCCTGCGCAATCTCATGCGGCTGCGGCCGATGCCGGTGGTCATGGTGTCCTCGCTCACCGAGCACGGTGCCGAGGTGACACTCGATGCACTCGCGGTCGGCGCGGTCGACTACCTGCCGAAGCCGAAGATCGACATCGCCGCGACCCTCACCGACTATGCGGATGAGCTGCGCGCCAAGATCCGCTCCGCCTCCCAGGCACGCGTGCGCCCCTACACGGGTGTCTCGGGCTCGAGCGTCGCGCCGCGCCTCGGCGTCGATGCGGTGATCGCCAAGACGCCCGTGCGGCGGCAGCTTCGCACCACCGACCGCATCATCGCGATCGGCGCCTCCACCGGCGGCACGGAAGCGATCAAGGAAGTGCTCGTGCAGCTGCCCGCGGACACGCCCGGCATCGTCATCACGCAGCACATCCCCAAGGCGTTCAGCTCACCGTTCGCGCGCCGCATGGACGCCTGCTGCCAGATGACGGTCTGCGAGGCGCAGGACGGCCAGGGGATTCTGCCGGGCCACGTCTACATCGCCCCGGGGGATAAGCATCTGCTCGTGCAACGCGACGGCGCGCGCTACGTGTGCAAGCTCGATGACGGGCCGCCGGTCAACCGCCACAAGCCAAGCGTGGACGTGCTGTTCCGCTCGGTTGCCCAGCAGGCGGGGCGCAACGCGGTCGGCGTCATCCTCACCGGCATGGGCAAGGATGGCGCCGTGGGCTTGAAGGAAATGCGCGAGGCGGGCAGTCCCACCATCGCGCAGGATGAGCCGACGAGCGTCGTGTGGGGCATGCCGGGCGAGGCGGTGGCGCTCGGTGCGGCGGCCGAAGTGCTGCCGCTCGGGCAGGTGTCGGCGAGGCTCTCGGCGCTCGCCGAGTCGATGGATCTGGTACGCGGGGGTAACGGCAGCGGCGGTAACGGCAACGGGGCCGGCTAGAAGTTGCCCGCCAGCGGCCGCCGCCCGGTCAACCGATGCGGTCGGCGCTCAGAACAGATCCACACTGCCGCACTTGAAGTCGGCGTTGAGCTCCCCGACCGGCAGCTCTTCGCTGTTGCGGACATTGTTGCGGCCCTGCCCCTTGGCGTAGTAGAGCGCGGCATCGGCGCGCGCCAGGCACAGCGTCGGGATGTCCTGTGAGTTGATGCGTGTGTAGCCGATACTGACGGTGACGCTGCCCACCTGCGGGAACGGATACTTCGCAATGGCGGTACGCAGGCGCTCGAGCGCCAGCAGCGCCCCGGCCTCGCTCGCGTGCTCGAGGATCACGATGAATTCCTCGCCGCCGAAGCGAAACAGCTGATCGGCGCCGTGAAAAGAGCGGCGCATCAGCTGACTGATGAGCAGCAGTACCTCATCCCCGAACAGATGTCCGAAACCGTCGTTGATCGACTTGAAATTGTCGATGTCGATGAGTGCGAGCCAGCTCGGCTCCTGCGGCTGCGGGTCGCCCCCCGCAAGCAGCGTTGCGGCATCGCTCCCCTGGGCGGTGCTCATTCGCTGACGCAGCTTCTCGAAATGCCCATCGAACCGCTTGCGGTTGAGAAGCCCGGTCAGGCTGTCCTGCTCGCCGTAGTCGAGCAGCGCGAGGTGGTTGCGCACGATCCGCAGCACCCCGCGCACCAGCTCGGTGGTGCGATCGGGCAGCGGGGTCGCATTTTCAATCACCAGCATGCCCGCGACGCCACTCGCCCCCTGAATCGGAAAGATGGTTGCGAGCAGGCCACCGGTCCCCTCGCAGTGGACCACATCCCCACCCAGGGCGTACTGCCGCCACGCCGCCATGCCTATCTGCTGCGGCGCGGGGCTGCCGTCGCGGCTCATGCGCACGCGCTCTTCGATCCTCGGCACGAGCTCATCCGCCACGACGCGCAACAGGGTAATCGCCTGGGGCTCGATGAACTGCAGCAGCAGCGCCACGACTGCCCGGTCGAGCTCATCACGATCGCGGTGGGCGGTCGCCGCAGCGACGCCGTTGAGGAGTGAATGCTGCACGGGCGTCGCGCTGCTAGACGTATTCGTCGCCCTTGCCGCCGAGTGCGATGGTGCCCGCGGCGGCGAGCTTGCGCGCGGTCTGCAGGATGATCTTTTGCGCCCCCTCGACATCCGCCACCCGCACCGGGCCCTTCGACTCGAGGTCGTCCTTCAGCATCTCGGCGGCGCGCTGCGACATGTTCTTGAAGATCTTGTCCTTGAGCGCATCTTCCGCGCCCTTGAGCGCCAGCAGCAGCTGATCGCCCGGAACCTGGCGCAAGAGCTCCTGCATGCTGCGATCGTCGAGATCGATCAGATCGTCGAATACGAACACCAGGTCCTGGATGGTGGTGGCGAGCTGCTCATCGGACTTGGTGATCTGCTCCATGATGGCGCTCTCGTGGCTCGGCTCGAGCGCGTTCATGATGTCGGCGGCGGCTTTCGGACCCCCCAGCGTGGACGTCTTGGCGCCGCCATTGCCGGAGAACTGCTTCTCGATGATGTCGTCGAGCTCGGTGAGCGCGGTCGGCTGCACGCCGTCCAGGCTCGCAATGCGCACCACCACCTCGGCCCGCATGCCGCTCGGCAGCAGCTGCAGCACCTCGGCGGCGTGATCCGACTCGAGATAGGCGAGCACGATGGCGATCATCTGCGGGTGCTCGAGACGGATGAGCTCGGCGACCGCGCGGGCGTCCAGCCACTTCAGCGCCTCCAGTCCCTTGGTGGAGCGTCCGATGCTGATGCGGTCGATGATCGCGGCCGCCTTGTCCTCACCGAGCGCATTCACCAGCGCCTTGCGCAGGAACTCATCCGCCCCGACGCCGACTGAGGTCTGGGCCTCGACATTGGTGGTGAACTCCGCCATCACCTTCTCGACCTCGGACCGCGAGACGTTCTTCACCTTCGCCATGGCGGAGCCGACGCGCTGCACTTCCTTGGCACTCATGTGCTTCAAGATCTGTGCGGCCTCCTGCTCGCCGAGAGTCAAAAGCAGGATCGCGGCACGCTCGGTGCCGTTACGGTTCGATTCGACGCGCTGCTCAGGCATCCTGATCCACCCACTCGCGCACCACCTGTGCGACGCGCTTCGGATCCTGTGTCACGAGCGAGCGGGCCTGCTGCAGCTGCTGCTCATGCGCGACCACGGCCGCTGCCGAGGGCGCGGGGCTGGCGATCGCCGGTGCCTCATCGGCGAGGGCGGCGCGCGGCATACGAAGCCCCGCGAGCAGGCTCGCGATCAGCGGGCGCAGCACCGTCAGCGTCAGCACGATCAGGATCACCGCTCCCGCGACCAGCTTCAGCACGTTAAGGAGCAGCGGATTTTCCCAGATCGGCGGCTTCTCGAGATCGCCCGCGGGAGCCGGCGCCTGATCGGCGGTAAAGGAGGAATTGACCACGTTGACGACGTCGCCGCGCGACTCATCGAACCCGACCGCATCCTTCACCAGTGCCGTGATGTGATCGAGCTGGTCGGTCGTCATCGGCACCGCCTTGGACTTCCCGTCCTTGTCGGTGACGTGCGCATCATCGATCAGCACCGCCACGGTGAGGCGCTTCAACTTCCCCCCGGGCTGCTTGGTGTAGGCGAGCGTGCGGTCGATCTCGTAGTTGCGGGTGCTTTCCTTGGATGAGTTGCTCTCGTTGTTCGCCGCAGCCACTGAGCCTGCAACCCCGGCCGCGGCTCCCGCCGCTGCCGCATTGGCCGCAGCCGGCGGCTTCGCACCATTCGCAGGCGGGGTGGCCGCCGCGTTGGCGGTAGCCGCCGCGCTCGGCGGGGGGGCACCGGCGACGCCTGCGGGCGGGGGCTGATTGCTGAGCGCGCCGGGCACGCCGCCGGCTGCGCCGCCCTCATGGCTCGTCTGCTCGGAGGTCTGTTCGCTGCGCACGACCTGACTGTCGGGCTTGTACTGCTCGCGCGCCTCCTCGGTGGACGACATGTCCATCTGCGCGACCACCTGCGCGCGCACGCGGCCCGCGCCGACCAGGGGCTCAAGGAGTGCCTCGACGCGCTGGCGATAGTCGTCCTCGAGCCGATGCGCCATGTCGAACTGCTGCTCGCGGAGCGAGAATTCGTCGTGGCCATCGGGCATCGAGAGGAGCCGTCCCTGCTGGTCGACCACCGTCACCTGCCCGGGCTCCAGCTCCGGGATGCTGGAGGCGACCAGGTTGATGATGGCCTGCACTTGCTCCTGCGAGAGGCGCTTGCCGGCCTTCAGCTGGACGAACACCGAGGCGCTCGCCGGATGATGATCGTGCACGAAGGCCGACTGCCGCGGCTCGGCGAGGTGCACCCGGGCCGCTTCCACGGGACGCAGACTCGCGATGGTGCGGGCGAGCTCGGTCTCGAGCGCATGCTGATAGCGGGCGCTTTCCACAAACTGGCTGACGCCGAAGCCCGGATCCTTATCGAGTGCCGCGAAGCCACCGCCGCTCTCGGGCAGTCCCTGGCCTGCGAGCTTGAGTCTTGCATCCGTCAGGCGGTCGGCCGCCACCTCGATGGCATTGGATCCCGGCTGCAGGCGATAGGGGATCTGCGCGGCATCGAGCGCCTGGGCGATCTGCGCCTGGTCCTCGCTCCCTAAGTTCGCGTAGAGGAGGCTGTAGCTCGGTCCCTTCCACCAGAGCGCAACCGAGAGACCGACCGCAACCGCCGCTGCGACACCGACCAGCAGCAGCAGGGGGCGAAGGCCGGTCGGCAAAGACGGACCTGCCATCTGGGCAGCGTCAGCGGCCATGGCAGCTCATCCAGAGCGCGCGAGGGATGCGCGTTTGTCTCGTCAGGCTCTTCATAAGGAGATGTTCATGATTTCCTGGTAAGCGCTGATCAGGCGATTGCGCACCTCATTCAGCGCACGGAACGAGACGCTCGCCTTGCTCATCTCGAGCATCACCTGCGGGAGCTCGACCCCCGGGGTGCCGCGCTCGAAGGCATCCGACAGCTGGCTGGCGCGCTGCTGCTGGGTGTTCACCGCATCGATTCCCTGTTTCAAGATGTTGGCGAACTCGCTCACTCCAGTGCTCGCCGTCGGCTTGGCCGGGGTGGCCGCCGGATGCAGCTGCGTGGACAGGGCGCGGATCTGCGCCAGTACGCGGTCGATCTCCATCTGACTCATGGGTAATCCTTCAGGCCGCGGGCACTTCGATGCCGGCCTCGCGCAGCCGCGCGAGCTTGTAACGCAGGGTCCGGGCGCTGATGCCGAGCGACTCGGCCGCCGAGCGCCGGTTGCCGTTGCCCGCGCGCAGCGCGTTAAGGATCAGGTCGCGCTCACGCTGATCCAGTGAAGCGGCGAGCGATGCCGGCGTCGTCGCCGGCTTTGCCTCCGTGGCGGCATCGCTCGCCAGCTCGAACTGAATGTGCTCGGGGCGAATGACAGGACCGTTGACCAGGATCAGGGCGCGCTGCAGGAGGTTGTCGAGCTCGCGGACGTTGCCCGGCCAGGGGTAGGTGAGGAGCAGGTGCGCGGCTTCCGCGCTCAGTGCCGGGATCGGCGCACCGGGCCGCACCCGGTTACTCAAGAGCTGCATGGCGAGCGGCAGCACGTCATCGCGCCGCACACGAAGTGGGGCAATCGCGAGCGGAAATACGTTAAGACGATAGTAGAGATCCTCGCGGAAGCGGCCCGCGGCCACTTCCTCGCGTAAGCGGCGGTTGGTGGTGGCGAGCACGCGCACATCGAGCGACACGGGTCCCCGGCCGCCTATCCGCTCGACCTCGCGCTCCTGCAGCACGCGCAGGAGCTTCGCCTGAAGTCCGAGCGGCATCTCCGTGATCTCATCGAGCAGGAGCGTCCCGCCCTGCGCCTGCTCGAACTTGCCGGCGTGGCTCGAGTGCGCGCCGGTGAACGCGCCGCGCTCGTAACCGAACAGCATCGCCTCCAGCATGTTCTCGGGGATCGCCGCGCAGTTGACCGCGACGAAAGATTGCGCGGCACGGGGGGAATTGCGATGGATGAAGCGCGCCACGACTTCCTTGCCGGTGCCCGACTCGCCGACCACCAGCACCGTGCACTCGGTGGCAGCGACGCGCTGCGCGAGCTCGATCAGGCGGCGCGAGCTTGCCGCGCAGGCGACCGGTTCGGGCATGGGCAGCACGGCACGCTCGGCGGCCGGCTGCGGATCGTTCGGGGTCTCGCTCATCTCTTGCCTCCCGCGCACTTAGTGGGTGCGGGCAGGGGGATGAGTGCAAGAGGCGTGCCTGAGAGGGCAGGGGTAAAGCGTGGAGCGGGTCACAAAGGCGGCATCGGCTTGCCGCCGCGAGCGTCAAACTTCCGTCAGCGACTCCGCGGTGCCGATCCCGAGCTTGCGCAGCTTCTCAACCAGGGTCGTGCGCCGCAGGTTCAGGAGCCGCGCGGCATGCGCCACCGTGCCGTTGGCACTCGCGAGGGCCTGCTCGATGAGCGCTCGCTCGATGGCGGTGAGATAGGCCCGCAGATCCAGGCCCTCGGCAGGCAGCTGCACCGCGGGGACTGAGGTCGCGGCGGCGGCCGCGGCGAGCGGCTCGGAGTTGGTATCGAACGGTGTCCCTTCGAGGACCGCGGCGACGGCTGTCTCGGTGAGCGCCTCGTCACTGACCGCAATGGCGTCGGCTGACTCGGCGAGGGGCGCGAGCGTCTCGTACGTGCCGGTTGCGCAGGCGAGCGCGGCGGCATCGCGCGGCTGGTAGCGGGGGGGGAGATCGGCGATCTCGACAGTTCGCCCGGCGCATACGATGGAGAGCCGCTCGATGAGGTTGGCGAGCTCGCGCACGTTGCCGGTCCAGGTGTGGAGTGCGAGCGCGGTGAGGGCGCCGGACGACAATTGCACCCGGCCGCGGCCCTCGGCGACGTTCTGCGCGACGAACTCGCGCACCAGCATCGGCAGATCGTCGATGCGCTCACGCAGCGGGGGCATGTCGATGGGAAATACGTTCAGGCGATGGAACAGGTCTTCGCGAAAGCTGCCGCGGGCGATCGCTTCCTCGAGATTGCGGTGCGTGGCGGCGATGATGCGCACGTTGCACGGCACGGTGACGTGGTTGCCGACACGCTCGAACACGCGCTCCTGCAGGACGCGCAGGAGCTTCACCTGCATGGCGACGCTCATGTCGCCGATCTCATCCAGAAACAGCGTGCCGCCTTCGGCGATCTCGAAGCGCCCCTTGCGCGCGGTGATGGCGCCGGTGAAGGAGCCCTTCTCGTGACCGAACAGCTCGGACTCGAGCAGATCGCCGGGAATCGCGCCGCAGTTGACGGCGACGAACGGTCGATTGCGGCGCGGACTTAATTCGTGGATGGTGCGCGCGGCGACTTCCTTGCCGGTGCCAGACTCACCGAGCAAGAGGACGGTGGAGTCGTGCGCGGCAACCTGACGGATGAGGGTGGTGATGCGCTTGATGGCGAGCGAGTTGCCGCTCAGCATGCGCGAGGGACGTGCGTCCTGCGTGCCCGGGCGGTTGGGCGGCGCGGCACCGACTATTGTCGAATCGGTGAAGCTTCCGAGAGATTCCGCCGTTGCGACCATTCTTCTCGACACCCGTCCCTGTGTTCTCGTGGCGAGCCTACCGCTGTCACGAGGTCTGCCATGACCTGAGCGCGGCCGTATGTTGCTGGAACGGATGTTAGGATTACTGTGAAGCGGTTAGTGTTTAACAAAAGAGACACGCGGGTCGGCGTGACCCGCATCACGCACATAATGCAGTTTCAGCGCGTGCCGCGCGGATGACGGTGGCCGGCGATCTGCCGGCGGTGGCGCCGGAAGCACAATTTCTCGAGGAGATCCGACACCGTCTCGGTGACCGGTGCGAAGCGCACCTTGACATGACCGTCGGGCGTCACGTTGCTGACGCGACCCGGCAGACGGAGCGGCTCCGCAAGTGCGTCATGCAGGTAAATCTCGAGCACGCCCGTGGCACCGGCTTCAGGGAGCGGGGCGGGGCTGCGCCACACGGCGCCCTGCGCGTTGAAGCGCACGGGCAGTGCCTGCGGACGCGGCCGGCTGGTGGCGAGCACCTGGCCGACGAGATCGAGTAGCAGATTGATTTTGAGCTCGAGGCGCATGAGATCCGCGGCATTGGCCGCGTTCTCTTCGGCCTTCTCAACCGGGCCCAACTGATCGAGCGCCTCGCGTGCCTGCAGCACCCGCGCATTGCGCTCCATGAAGCTCGCGGCCGCATCGGGATCCGCCGCCTGCGGCAGCACACGCCACGCCAGCGGCAGGACATCCTGCACCGCGAGCTCGTCATAGAGGACGACGGTGTCAGACCCGTCGAACATGCGCATCTCCTGCGGCATAGGGCGGTTACATCCTCACCGCCCGGACCGAAGCATCGCACAGAGTGGATGCAACGGGGGGCAGTGTCACCCAGGCACAGCGGATCTCGCGCAGCAGGTCACACATGCGCCCGAGGGTCTCTAAGTCACCGCTTCCTCCCACCGTGCACAACTGGCGGCACATGTAGGCGGAGAGATCGGCGAGATTGGCGATGCTCGCCTCATCGGAAGGGGCGAGCGTTGCCGGCAGGCGCGTGATGCGCCGCATCGCCGCGCGCAGCCGGCGGTTGGGATCAGCGCCTCGCTCGATGCATTCCCGGGCGAGTTCGAGCCGCCGGTGTGCACCCTCGACCAGGCGCAGGCTGGACGCCGGGCCACGGCGGCGGCCTATCGCGCCTGGGCGGCGAGCTAAATGGGTGCTCGAATTTGGGGTGACGGTCATAGGGAGCCAAGTACCTAGAAAACCCGCCTCTTCAGACCAGTTAGCGGCACTTATTCGCCCTACTTAAGGCGGTTTCGAGCCCAATGCTCAAGGGGAACGGTGGAGGGTGTCCCGGCCCCGGAAACGAAGCCTTAGAAGGGGGGTCAGGCGGGGCTCTTGGGGGCCGATTCCGCGTGGAACGCCTTAAGCGTGTCGGCTTCCTTCGCAGGATCGAGGCCGGCACGGAGCTTGCCCTGGCGCTCCGCCGGCAGGGTCTGAAACCAGGCCAGGGTGTCGCGCACCGTGGCGTCCAGCGGCCGCGTGCGCAGTCCCGCCTTCTGGGCCGCCGTGGTCGAGGTGAACGAGAAGCCGGCCTCGTCCCCCTTCAGCGGCGCCCAGGGTGGGAGATCGAGATCATCCGGCTTCCAGTGCGCGGTGAGGAAATCCTCCGACACCCAGGTGGCTTTGGTGCCCGCCTGGGGTGAGGCATTCACACTTGCGGTGACGAGCTCGCCCATCGTGAACTTGCGCGGGGCGGAGTCCGCATTGAAGGTGCCGTTGGTACGCGCCTCGACGAGCGTCATCATGAACGCGGAGAGATCGCGCACGTCGATGATCTGGATCGGATCATCGGGCGTCCCGGGCGCCAGCATCTCGCCGCCCTTGGAGGCACGCACCGGCCAGTAGGTGAAACGGTCGCTCTTATCGAGCGGTCCTACGATGTAGCCGGGCCGCACGATGCTGACGCGCCCGGCGAAAGCCGCCGCCGTGTACTGCTCGCACAGCGCCTTCATCGGACCGTAGGTGTCGTTCGTGACTTTGTCGACATTGGGATCGTCGAGCTTACCGAGCGGGGAGCTCTCATCGTTCGGCTTGGCAAAGCCGGCGTAAGCCGAGATGCTCGAGATATAGAGACAGTAGCCGACGTTTGGCGCCAGGAGCTCAGCGGAGGTCTTCACGTACTTCGGCACGAAACCGGTGTCATCCACTACGGCATCGAACTTCTTTCCGCGGAGCGCATCGAGCTGGCCGTTGCGATCGCCGATGAGTGTCTCGACGCCTGCGACTCCATCCGGAGCACTCTTGCCGCGGTTGAAATGCGTGACCTTCCAGCCGCGTTGCTGCGCCTCTTTCGTCAGGTGCGGGCCGATGAAGCCCGTGCCGCCGAGAATCAGGAGCGTTCGTGGCTTCGTTTTCCTCGCAAAGGCGGTAGGTAACGCCGCGCAGGCCGAGGTCAGGGCGGTGAGCTTAAGCGCAGTGCGTCGGGTGGTCACAGGGCGCTGATTTTAGGCGTCTCTCGGGCGGTCGCAAACCGGATTGCGACAGAGCGCAGGTCACACGCGCTGTGCCGCCATCCACGATCCGATGAGGATCAGAGCGAGGCCTGCGATCAGGCTCCACCCGAAGCGCTCGTGGAGCACGATGATACCGAGGAGAGTTGCCACCGCGGGATTCACGTAGGTGAATACCGTCGCCCGCGCGGCACCCAGCTTCGCTACCAGGTAGAAGTACAACCACAGCGCGGCTGCAGTGCACACTACCCCGAGCACGATCACGGAGTAGATGGCGAGCGCCGAGGGCATGTGCTTAGGCACGCTCAGCAGCGTTGCCGGAAGAAGCAGGATTGAGGCGACGGCGAGACTTAAGGACACGGTGCCGAACTCATCCACGCCGTGCAGGTAACGCTCCACGATGAGCGAGCCTGCCGCGTAACCCAACACACCCGCGACCATGCAGGCGACGCCTACCCAGGCGAGCCAACCCTGGACTGGGTCGATGCCGAGCAGCACGACGACTCCGGTGAAGCCGCACGCGAGCCCTGCGATCCGCCGGCCGTTAAGCTGTCGGTGCACCCCAAAAAGCGGTGCCAGCAAAATCACTGTGAACGGCAACGTAGCGATGAGAATCGCGGTAAGGGAGGAGCTGATCCAGCGCTCACCGAGTGAGATGAGCGGAAAGGGCACCACGAGCTCGACCACGGCGAACGCGCACACCGCACGCCATTTAGCAGCGGCGGCGCGCAACGACCCACGCTGCCACGCGACCGGTAACAAAACCGCAGCGCCGAGCACGATGCGCCCCCAGGCGACGTCCACGGGTGGGATCTCGGCCACCGCGAGCTTGATGAAAAGGTACGGCAGCCCCCAGATCACCGACAAGGCGGCGAACGCCGCCCAGACGGTCCAGGTCATGGATTTCCCTGCGGAATGGGCCACTCAGGTATCCCGATCTCGAGACTATGAAGGAGGACGGGGCGGAGTTTGACACTGCGGCGGGCGGGTGAGGCTCTTGTCTATATTCCGACTAAGAACTGAGGAGTCCTGGATGCCGAAGATCGACCTGGCGTCCCCGTGCGCAAGGGGTCCGGCTATCCGCCGCCGTTCGATGCACCGTGCGCCGAGCGCACGCGCCGGCGTCTTGGCAACGCCGGCGGGCTGCGCGACTTTGGCGTGAATCTCATGACGCTGCCGCCCGGGGGCTGGTCGAGCCAGCGTCATTGGCACAGCGCGGAGGACGAGTTCGTCTACGTGCTAGAAGGCACGCTCACCCTCGTCGAAGATGGCGGCGAGACGACGCTTCGGGCCGGAGACTGTGCGGCGTTTCCCAAAGGCACCGGCAACGGACACCACCTGCTCAACAAGTCCTCGACGACGGCGGTCTATCTCGAAGTCGGGTCGCGCAACCCGCAGGACCTCACCACCTGCTCCGACATCGACATGAAGAGTTCGAACGCTGATGGGCGATTCGTGCACAAGGACGGTACGCCCTATTAGAGAGTCTAGAGAGTCGAAAGAGACCCTTCCGTGGCCCGATCGGGGCGCCGTTTGACACTCCGGGGTGCCCCTGAGGACAATGCGCGCCCCTCGTGGAAAGGTAGCTCAGCTGGTTAGAGCACGGCACTCATAATGCCGGGGTCGAGGGTTCGAGTCCCTCCCTTTCCATTCAAATTCAGCATATTACGCGTGCTTCTGAGGCGATGCACGATTTGGTATGCCCTTTTTATGCTCCGCGAAGGCACGTAGGTGCTCAACGGTGAGATGACCGTAGCGCTTCACCATCTCGTAGGACTTCCAGCCGCCCAGTTCCTGCAGGATGTGCGGAGGCGTGCCGCCCTGGATGTGCCAGCTGGCCCAGGTGTGACGCATGTCGTGCCAGCGCAGCCAGGGGACGCCTGCGCGGCTCGCGGCACCCTTGAAGATCGCTCCGTTCGCATCCGACAGCGGTAGCTCGCCGCCGCGCGGCGCCCGCTTGAACGTGAAGACATAGGTGTCGTGCTTTCCTTGCTGCTCCTTCAGGATTCTCAGCGCTCTCACGGATAGTGGAATGGAAATCGTCTCTCCGGCCTTCGCGCGCGCGGCGGGGATAATGAGGAGCTTCCGGCGCAGATCGACCTGTGGCCAGGTGAGGCCCGTGGCGTTTCGCATGCGAAGTCCCGTCTCGAGACTGAACTCCGCGAGCGCCTTGAGGTGCGGCCACGGGCCGAGCTCCTTGAGCAACGCGGCTGCCTGAGCCGGCGTTAGGAATCGCGGCTCGCGCTTCTCCTCTCGCACCATCGGCACGGGTGGCACCTTGTCGAGCCAGTCCCACTCCCGGTGCGCCTTGCGGAGAACGACTCGCAGCATTGCCATGAACCGGTTCGCGGTACTTCGGCCATCGCTTCGATTGCGGCCTCGCTTTGCAGCCTCCGCGGTGCGGAGTGCACGTAGCTTGGCGATTAAGGTCGGGGTGATCGCAGTCAGCGGCAGATCATCGAGGTACTGAGCAAACCAGCGCAGTCGCTCCCGGTTTCGTTCTCTCTCGCGACCGATGGCTTCCGCGTACCAGCGCTCGACCGCCTCCTTCCACGTATACCGCGGACGCTCTCCTAACTTGTGCTGTCGCCAGAGATCCGCGCGGAGCTTCGCCTCAAACTCGTTGGCTGCTCCCCGGTCAGTTGTGCCAGTGCTGCGTCTAACTTTGACTCCGCCGACTGCGAATCGGACCCACCAGTAGGGGCTCTTATGTTGGCGATAGAGTGGCATGCGCGCTCTCGAGCTTGTTGCCTGATCAGTTCGAGCAGATCGGTGCGTATAAAAACCCACTGCCGCCCGATCTTCGCTCCCGGGACCCTACCTGCCCGCGCTTTGCGGAGCAAACAGTCTTCGCTGATGCGCAGGAGTATTGCGGCCTCGGTGAGGCCGACAGTGGCGGCATCTTCCTTCGTCTCCATGCGTTCAGAGGCGGTCGTTTCACGCCATCACCCGCGGCTTTGGCAACTCTCATACTGCGGCAGGCTTGAAGCGATTGCAAGTGCATGCAAGCGACTATAGACTCATGACTAGCAGTTCGTTTGGGGGTGGAGCGTGAAAAGCGACAACCTGCGCAACTTCACCGTCCGATTTCTGGAATCCGCGCTTCGTCGCGTCGAGTCGACGGCAAAACCCTTCTATGGCGGACGACTCAGCACCGGCGAGGCCATTCGTCGGCTCGCGGAGGAGAGACTTGATGAGATCGAGAGCAAAGAGGCGGGAGAACGTAATCGCGACGCGCTGTTGCGCATTCTGAGTGACTGGCGTGCAGGCCGGCCGCTCCCCATTGCCGACCTAAGGCTCATCGCTGACGGCGCAAACGCCGCATATCAGCGTTGCCGCGCCGACGTCGTTTCTCGGGACCTCCTGATTGCCGACGTAAGCGCATTTCGTGAGGCCGTAGGAATTGCTGCGAGGGCGAAGAGTGGGAAGGGGAACGAGCTCGATACCCGGTACTACCTGGGCAACTTCTCGACCTCGCGCGGCAAGATTGAAGCCAAGAGCCTCGCGGAGTCGGTCGACAAATGGATCGCACTCCTGCCGGACTTAACCACGCCACAGCAGGCCGAGTTCGCGAGTAGGAACCTCTTGTCGTTCATGCGAGATGAAGACTGTCCAGACGACACGCAACTCGATCGGGCGCTGCGGCCTTACATGTCCGGGCTCCTCCAGCTGGCCATTCGCGCTCACTGGTACGCAGAGCGCCGACCGCTTCTGGGCCCGGAAGACGAATCACAAGGCTCCCGAGTAACGCACTTGGGTCCCTTTCAGCATGGCCGGATTACTCTGAAGCCACTCGTTCGCGATCACGTGCTTGCACTGTCACTGCAGCTCCCGGACGAGCATTCGGTCGTGACCGCAAATAATTTTGTGGAGGTTGAAGACCTGGTCGGAGTGACCCGACTAGCTCTCGATGGCCACGACATCCGCGGCGAAGTCTTCCAGTGGTCCAAGCAGCTCGATGAACCGAGGCGTTTCACACTCACGACGGAGCGCGGTTGGTGGCTGCTGGAAGCCGCCGATGTCGAGTCCGTTGGCCAATGTCTCGACTCGCTGTTCCGCGAGCCGTCTGTGGCCGCCCTCGCCGAGCGCTCACGGTACATTTATGGCTGCATCTAGTGCGCGGGGCTTCGCCCCGTACCCCAAAGCGTGTGCACGCCGGCCGCTGGCGCGGCCTGGCAGACGATCGGCCCTGGCGCCAGACATCAGAACTCGAACAAGGGCGTATTCAGCGGACACAGCACGCAATCGTTGATTGCTGCGCGGCTGCGCCGAGGAGAGGAGGGATTCAAAGAGTTAGGCGTAGACAGGGTTGTCTACGGGCATTTGAGATCCGTAGACGCACCGCCACCGACTCGCCTGCAAGTGGCTGAATACCTGGCTCTCGGTGTGTATACAGCCCGAGTGCGAGGCGCTTGAGCCCGCGGGGTCATCGTGACCACGGAAGTTGCGAGCACCCGCCTGCCGAGAGAAGTCCTGCGGGAGATCGACCGTGCAGCGTCCGCGCGCGGGGTTTCCCGGAGCGTCTACCTCGCCGACCTTGTGACTCACTGCAAGCTTCGCGAGACGACCGGCAATGGCGGCGCGCAGGTTGAGGCCTTAAGTACCGCGCTGGCCGGCGAGCTGCGAGAGCTTCGCGAGACTCAGCGGGGCCTCGCTCAAGGACTCCGGGAGGTTCAGGTTGCACTCAGGGCCGCAGGGTCGCCGGCCGGCCCTGAGGTCCACTCGCCGTTCTTCGAGCGCCTGACCTTCTCGACCTTCTTTTCCGAAGCCTTGATCAAGCGCGTGAGCGCACTCCTGTACCGCAACCCCAGCGAGCTCGGCCAGGTCGTCCGTGCTGCCCGCGAGGAGGCCCTTGCCGAAGCCAAAATGTGGAATGAGCGGTTCGGGGGACGTGAGAATCCAAAGGGGTCCTCGTGAGTCGTGCCTCAGGGGTCGTGCGACTGGCGCTGATCTGGATGGCGACCGCGGTCGCCTTCTTTGTCGTCTTCAGCGGCCCGTGGCAACGTGCTCAGGCGCTTGCCGAGATCTTCGACGCGTGGTCGGTTTCCGCTCATTGGCGCGTGCCGGCGGGGAGCGTCCATAACCTCAGGCCCGCTGCTCAAGTGATCGGGGCTCTCTCAAACTACCCCGAGCTCAGCCTGAGCGTGAGACTGCTGGCATGCGAGTCGCTGGTGCTCGCGGCCGTAACCTGGGCGCTTCTCTACGCCGGACTTCGGGAGGCAGTCTGGGCACGCCGGGACGGAAGCGTCCGCAGGATCGGACACGGTCCCCGACTTGCGCCGGTTTGTCCCGAAAGCACTGTCGTCCGCTCGTTGCGGATCGCCTTGCTTCTTTCCGCCAGCGTGACGGCACTCGCTTGGATTCTTGGCCTGCACGCTTGGGGCGCAGCAGACCTCAACAGCGCCCGGGTCGCGCTCCTCGCAACGCTGCGCGTCCCGGAGTTCCAAGGAGAGGTGCTCCTCAATTTTGCCGTCACTTTCGCCGCCGCCGGCGTCTTGATTGCGCTGGCGCGTGCGGGCCGTCTCGTGACGGGGCATGGCGCGCTCATCGGCGGCGGCCGGATTCGCTTAGGTGGCGTCCCGATCCCGCGTGCGCTTGAGACGAACCACTTTCTCCTAGGCGGCTCGACCGGAACCGGCAAGACAGAACTGGCCCTCTCGATGGCACGCACGGTGTCTGAGCGTTGCGAGCGGGCGGTATTCATCGACTATGGGGCGAACTTCCTCACCCGTATCGCCCGCTCAGGAGATTTCATCCTGAACCCCTTTGATCAGCGCTCGGTGTGTTGGGTCCCTTGGGCCGAGCTCCGCAGCGAATCCGACTACATGATGATGGCCCGTGCCATCGTGCCCGACGGCTTCGGGGAATCGCGCTTGTGGCACGGGCTCGCGCAGCAGCTGGTCGCGGCCGCTTTTCGGGCGTGCGTGGAGAACGGCCGGAACTCTATCCGCGAGTTTCTCACTCTCCTTATCTCATCACCGGATGAGCTGACCGTGTTCGCAGCTGACACTCCGGCGGTCGTCATGACCCAGAAAGGCAACGAGAAGATGTTCGCGAACACGCGCAATGTGCTCATGGAGTACTTAGAGCCCTGGCGGTTCCTGCGCGAGCCCGCCCAAGGGGAGCGGGGCTTTTCCATCCGGGCACTCATCGAAGGGCAGTACGACAGCAAGGGTAAGCGCGGCCGGGTGTTCCGCCCCTGGCTCTTCATGACCTTCCGCGACGATCAGCGAGCGGCCATGCAGTACCTCTCGGCCACCTGGATGGAGCTCGTCATCCGGGCGAAGCTGAGCCTGCCCGAGAGCCGCAAACGTCGGATCTGGGAGTTCATCGACGAGCTGGCGGCCTGTAAGCGCATCCAGAGTCTCCCCGATGAGCTCGCGTTCGTGCGCAAGAAAGGCGGTGCGGCAGTGATTGGCGTCCAGGATGTCGCGCAGATCCGCGGGATCTATGGGCCGGAGATCGCGCAGACCATGCTCCAGAACCTTAAGACCAAGGTGATGCTCGCGTGCGCGGATCCGGATACTGCGCGCTATTTCTCTGACGTCATCGGCGAGCAAAGGATTCTGCGACGCAAGAAGACTACGACGCCACCGAGCGATCTCAAAGGAATCCATCGCGTCTCCACGTCCTGGGAGCCGCAGATGCACCGGCTCGTCACCTATTCCGAGATCATGTGCCTGCCAGTGAGGAGGGCATACCTCAGGCTCCCGGATGGCTATGTGCACCCTATTAAGGTTGCTCTCACGCGCCTAAAGCCCGCTATTCCGCCGTTCGTGGACCGGTGACCCGTGGCACTCGCCCGCAACATCACAGCTCGTCATGCCGCGACCTATTACGAAATGGACGACTACTACACGCGGGACCGGTCCCCCAGCGAATGGCACGGGGAGGGCGCTCGCGCCTTAGGACTCTCAGGGCCCGTCGACCGGGAAGTGTTTGCCAATCTCGTCGAGGGGAGAATACCCGGCGGACCAACCCTTCACCGGGGAGGCGGCCCGCGACGGGGCGGCACGGACTTTGAGTTCTCGGCGCCGAAGTCTTTCAGCGTTCAGGCGCTTGTAAATGGGGATCGACGCTTACTCGATGTCCATCGAACGGCCGTTGCCATCGCACGGGGACGGATCGAGGCAACTGTGGCAACGCGGGTGACCGAGCAGGGCGCCACGCGGCTCGAGTTCACGCGTGCTCCGGTGATTGCTCAGTTTGAGCACGCCACCAGCCGCGCGGGTGATCCGGATCTTCACAGCCATGTCGTGGTCTTGAACCTCACCCGCCGCGTCGATGGTCAATGGCGATCCATCGAGAATGCGGAGATGTTCAATGAGCAGCGACTCATGTACGAGACCTACCTGTCCGAGCTCGCTAAGGGCGCAAAGGACTTAGGTTACGGCATCACTGTGGGCAAGCACGGGAACCCCGAGCTCGCGCACATCACGCGCGGGCAGATCGAGCATTTCAGTCGGCGTTCCCGCCAGGTGGAGGCAGAACTCGAGTCCGGCGGACAGACCCGTGAGACTTCCACGGCCGCGGCAAAACGCACGGCGGCGCTTTCGACACGGGAGCCGAAGCAGGAGTACGACCACGCGGCTCTCCGAACGGACTGGATGGAGCGCGGACGGCAGGTTGGGCTCCTCGAGTATCGGCTGACCGAAGAACCGCACCTACCAGCACTGACCGAAAGGCAATCGGCTGAGGAGGCAGTTCGCTTTGCGGTCGAACACTTAAGCGAACGGCAAGCCGCCTTCACCCAGCGCGACGTGCTCGTGCAAGCGCTCCGCGCAGGCCGTGCCGCCGCCGCGAGTGGGGCGATCAGCGCAGAGCTGGATCGGCAGATCAGTTCCGGGGAGCTCGTGCACGATGCCTCCGGTCAGTGGCTGACTACTGGCATCGCGCTCGAAGCAGAGGAGCGCGTTCTCTCGATCGAGCGGGAAGGGCGGGAGGCAGTCTCTCCAATCGCCATGACGACGGGGTCCGCCGAACACACTCCCGGACTCAATGCCGGCCAGCGCTCGCTCGTCAACCAAGTTCTCAGCACTCGCAATCGCGTCATCGGTATCAACGGACTCGCCGGGACCGGTAAGACGACGGCGCTCAACGTCGCCCGGGACCTCGCGGAGCGCGAGGGCTTTGAGTTTGTCGGCCTGGCACCATCGCACAGCGCTGTGCGTGCTCTCAAAAAGTCGGGCATTGCATCGCAGACCGTGCAGCGCTGGCTCTTGGATCGGAATGCAGGATCGAAGCTGACACTGCGCTCAATCGTCGTGCTCGATGAAGCCGGGCTCGCTGGGACCACAACGCTACGCGCCGTCCTCGAGCGCATCGAGCGGGCCGGTGCCCGGGCAGTGCTGGTGGGCGACGTCAACCAATACGAATCCGTCGAAGCAGGGCGAGCTTTCGCTCAGTTACAAGAACACGGAATGCAGACCGTAGAGTTATCCGAAATGATCAGACAACGCGACGCGACCTTGGCGGAAGCGGCGCGGCTCTCGGTGCGCTACCCCGGGGAGGCCCTGCAGCGGCTGCCCGTCATCGAGGAGAAGGATACCGCTGCGCGTCACGCGCGCATTGCGGGTGACTTCGTCGCTTTGTCGGCGTCCGACCGGGTTGAGACGCTTGTCCTCACAGGCTCCCATGAAGCCCGTCGCGACATCAACGAGCGCATTCGAGCCAAGCTCCGGCTCCGGGGCTCGGGCGAGCGCATTCGGGTGTTTCAGGCGCTGGATAAGACCGCCGCACAAAAGAAACAGCTGGAAACCTATGAACCCGGTCTCACTCTGCGCTTCGAGAAGGATTATCGAAGTCTCGGTGCGAGCCGTGGGGACACGGCGCAGGTTGAGAGGGTACTTTCCGATGCACTGATGGTGAGACTGTCCAATGGCACAGGTCGCACGCTGTCGCTGGGCAGGCTGAGTGGAAAGGGTTGGTCCGTAGGTGTAGTCGAGGAACTCGAAGTCGCACCCGGGGAGCGGGTGCGTTTTACGGGCACGAACCCGCGCGCGGGGTTTCGGAACGGCGAGCGAGGTATCGTCGAAGAGATAAGCGCCGAGGCGCTCACGATACGGCGTCCGGATGGGAACACGGTGAGGCTCCCCGCCGGCCATGTGCTCTCACTCGACTACAGTTACGCGATGACGGGACATAGCGCGCAAGGCCTGGACGCATCCCGTGTCGTTCTCGAGAAGGACACACACTCGCGCACCACGAGCCACCGATCCTTTTACACCGACTTGACGCGCGCACGGGATGCGGCGGTCGTGATGACGGATTCGTCACGTCGGCTCCGGCAGCGAGTGCGCCCCGGTGAACGAAAGCCTACGGCCTTAGAGGTCGGCGAATTGTCGGAACGAGCTGCCGCGCGAGGTCCGGAACTCGGCAAGGAATGACGTGCACGCTGTGCGCAACAATGGCGACTCTTTGGGCATCTGCAAACATTCCAATCCCAGTCGCAACTACACGTTTGCTAGAAACTTCTTTCCAATGGCGGCTACTTCTTCCTTCGCGCGCCTGATTTCTTCGCGGCTCTGAAGGAGATCCCGGAGCGCATGGCCTTTTGCTGGATCGCAGCAGCGGTGCGGCCAAGCTTCCTGGCGACCTGGCTCGTCGGGGTTCCGGCCTTGGCGAGTGCCTTCAAGGTCTTCAACTCACTCGTTGTCCAGGTCGCCCCATCGTTGGGTGAACGTCGCTTGTGGCGGGGCCAGCCGTTGGTCATGTCAGATCCCCTTCATTTCAGAATGTCGCGCAATTTAGCATACATACTGCTCAGGGCATCCCGCGACGCCATGAACAACACCACGACGAGGATCCCGAGCGCCACATAGAGTGACGTCGGGTTTTTCCAGTGTTGCTTCACGGCGTAGACGGCGAACGCACCGATGACCGCCACGAGGCTATTTGCGTAGTATTGATAGTAGCGGTAGTGGTTCGCGATGATCTCCTTGTAGGTCGCGAGCGTGTCGGCGTCTTTCAGTTTCTCGTAGGTCAGTCCCTTGCCGTGGACTCCGGTCCAGCGCATGAGGAGATCGATGAAGCGCCAGCGGACGCCGCTAATGAGGAGGCCCAGCGCGAGCGAGGCGAGCGTCGAATACAGAAACCCGCCCACTGTCGAGGCGTGCTCGCCAGACGTCGCAGCCAGCCAGGTCGCCACCTCGGGAAAAGTTAATGACAGTCCCCAGAGGAAGATGAATCCCGGCAGGAGAAACGCGATCAGGAGCCCGAAGTTATCCTGGTTCAGGTCTTTCATAGTTGAGTCAAGCGGGAGCGATGGGGTCCGCCGCGATCGCTTTCAAAATGCGCAAGGCCCCGCTTCCGATGTCGGGAACGGAGGTCGGCTTCAGCGACCGGGCTATGTAGCGGATAATGTAATGGACATCCTCATCGTAAAAAATGACGCCATGGATGCCATTGCTGGTGTGGATGTCGGTCGCGTCAAAGAGAATGTCCAGGATGGGTTGCTTATCCGTGCGCGCCTGCGCTCGCCACAAAAAGCGCGGCATTGAGCGAGTCAACCATCGCAATCGATTTGCATCTATCAGCGATGCGTTTTGCTGCAGGCTCACTTTGAGCTCATTAACTGTCGTTAAATGGATGTCCCACTCGAGGTCCGCGAGACCTTTGTGTTGTGGAGGGAAGGCTAGCGTCTTCAGGAACCCGTCGAGCTGAATCACCGCTTCGAACACATCCGCATAGGCGATGCGGACCTTATGGTAGAGAGGGATCAGGAGAATGCGCGGGATAGCTCGGACCCGCATGGATCCATCGGCGGACTCCCAGCTCGTCGATAGCGACTGAGAAGCTATCACTCTCCCGCGACCCACGGGCTCTTTCACGCGTGCTCCGTCGAACTGCATTCGTGCAAAAGGACCTAACTGGTCATCGTGAACGTATATCTTGTCGATGCAGGTGGCACGGTGGCGGAACCCTGTCTTCCGAGCGCGGGCGGCGCGCTTCCCGGAGAGGTGATACCCAGTCACTGCGACGGCGTGCTCGCCGATGAGCTTTGGTGCCTTTGGTCGCGAAACATCGGCGAGCGTAACGCCCATAATTATGGGGACTCGGCCGCGCAGGTAAGCGTAGAGCGCGGACCGAAGCGTGTCATCGCTGTTGTCCGGAACTTCCCACAGGAGCGGCTCGAGGCCGACGCCGCGTATCGCTTCGGCCATCATGGCAGTCGAGAGACCGCTACGGTTGGGTATTATCCGACTTTCGGCGGGCAAGAAATCCGTGGCTGCCCTCGTGATCTCAATTGGAGTCAGCAGTGGGTGTTGGAACTCCTTGGCGGTAGCTTGGAGCGCGGACCATAACGCGCTCGTGGCGCAGGCTGCTACGACACTGTCTTGCTCTTGAAAGGGGAGGGTCTCAGGAAGGTCGAGGGGTATTCCGAAAAGGTTTGCGCTGAAGCGCCGAGTCACAGGAAAGTGGCGATTCGTTCCGGCCGTCGAGTAAGTCCGCAAGCATGTGCGCCCAAAGACGGTTTGTGGCAGCGGCTTCACGACGATGAAACCGAAGTATGAATCCCGAAATCGCTGCATCTCCGGGGCGGAGATTGGGAGACTCAGAATTTTCCGAAAGCCACGGTCGGTAAATGACTCAGTGAAGAAATGCAGGCGACCACAGTGACGGTCGTACTGCTCAAAGCACCGAACGTAATAGGCCGCAAAATCTTCAAGGTAGTCTCGATCGACATAGCGACGTTCAACAACTATCGTCTTGACCTCGCCGTGTTTGAGGTACTCATTTAGATAGCGCGGATGACGCTTTTCGCGGATGTCATCGACGATGTTCTTCCCGGATAGCTCGGCTGTAAGTTTAAGAAGTGCATCCAAGGAATAGGGATGCACCTGATACTGGCGGCCAGTCTCGCTAGGCACGGGTGAAGGAGGGAGAGCCGCAAAGGCGGCTCTCCCAGGGTGTCAGACCGTGAATCGGCGGTGCAGTTTTTCCGGCGTGATGTCCCGGGCTTTGCGGAACGGCTTGACAGCGTCCCTGGTGCGTTCGGTTGCCATCCTGAGCGCACGGCGCCCGCTGGGTGACTCCAATTTTTTCAGCGTGCGTGTAAGGAACTGCCGGGTTTCCATTACAGCCTTGTGCTTCATGGCGACTCCTCGGGTGAAGAAACTGACAGGCGGGAAATCCGTGGTCCATACGGAGTCACCGTATCGGCTACCCCGTACGATGAGAGCAAAACGCTCCACTCAGCATTCCCTGAGATGTGATGGTTCTTAATTCATTGTTTTTCAAGGTCGCGCGAACTGTACGCAAGTCCCAACTTCAGTGCAACCAAAGGTGAGGTTATCGCTTCGTCAGCTGCGAGTACGCCGCCCGAACGATCTGATCAAGCGCCTCAGCGCTAGCCTTAGAGAGACGCTGATCTTCCCGAAGAAGCTTCGAGATTCGCGCCAAGGGTTCCGTTTGGTGCCGCGGTCGCGTCGGAGCGTTCAGCACAAAATCCGCTGGATTCAAACTTGCCCATGCGGCCAGGGAGGCTAACCCGTCAGCATCGGGTCGGCGGTCGCGCGACATCCTCGCCAATGTGGAGGCGCCCACTCGCGATTCGTCTGCCACCTGCTTCCAGGACATCTGCCGCGCTTCGCGCGTTGAATTCACGGCCTGGTAAAAGCCGTGAAGGTCGAAATTGCCTTTCCTATCAGCCACTTCTGCCTCCTTCGCTGTAATTGCATTTTAGCAATTGACATGCGTATATGCAATCAGTACAGTCGAATTGCACATAAGCAATTTATTGCTGTATCGCAAGATGATTCAAGCCCCGAAAGGGCTAACAAACAACTGCCAATGAGGTGATCACATGGAAGGTTCGAACATTGAGATCTTTCTCCACGGCCCGGGCCGCCCGCAGGTCGTGCATGGCCGCGCCGCCGAGACCCTGCGCGAGCTGCTGGTGCGTCACGATGCGCTTCCGGCAGCGGGCGAGCACGTCTTCGTGGGCGAGCCTGACGACGCGCTCCGCGATTCGAACGCCGAGTCCGACGTGCAGGAGCCCGTCGACATCGAGAAGACTCTCGAGGCGCTCGAGCTATCGCGGCACCGGCATGTGCACACCCGGGCCCGTCATCGGGTCGAGGTGATCGTGCACTACAGCCGTAAGGTCAAGCGACGCTTCTCGCCGGCGGCCACGATCGCGGTGGTGACGGCCTGGGCTAAGAAAGCGCTCGGCATCGACGCGTCCGCGGGCGCAGATCTCGTGCTGGTTCTCCTGCCGGGCAAGGAACAGCCGCGTCCCGACGTGCATCTCGGGGAACTGCTGAAGCCTGGTCAGCATGCGCTCGAGTTCGACCTCGTGGCCGAAGTGAAGCCACAGGGATAATCCCGTGCCCATCTCCGCCGCACAGCGACTGCTCGAGGCCGATCTCGCCCGGCCGGAATTCCTCGCCGGTGTCGCCAGGGGAGATTGGTGGCTGGTGCGACCGGTCTCGGAGCTCGAGTGGCCGCGCGTCTACACGTGGGTCCGCGCGGCGCCACGGCCGAAGAGTCCGGACGCGTACATGACGCGCTGGGATCTGGACGGCTACAACGCTCAGTCGCCGACCGGCGCATTCTGGGAACCCTCTGCAAATAGCTTCCTACCAACGGACCGCTGGCCGAAGGGAACGCCTGGCTCGGTGGTCGCAGTGGTATTCAAGGTGTCCGGATGGCTACATCCCGGGCGGGGCTTTTACCACCCCTATGATCGCCTGGCTCGTGACCGCCACAACGAGTGGCCCTCGCAGGACCCTCAGCACGTCTGGACGAATCAGAACACTCTCACGGACTTCCTGAGCCTCGTCCACCGCTGGCTCAACTGTGAGTCCTACCTTGGCTGCTGATCCTCCGATCGACATTCCGCGCCTCCTCTGGTGGAGGCTGGTCGGCGAGCTCGCGGCGCGCAGCCTGGGCGAGCGCGAAAGCGGCGCTTTTCTCCTCAAGCGCGCGGCAGCCAACGAGCGACGCGTGTGCGCCTTCGTGTGTTACGACGACCTCGACCCTCACTGCCTAGTCGGATCGATCGAGTTTCACGGCGACGGCTACTCGACCCTGTGGCAGCTCTGCAGGGAGCGCGGGCTTGAGGTGGCCGCCGACATCCACACGCACCCGGCTGCCGGCGTCGGCCAGAGTCCGATCGATGCCCGCAATCCCATGCTGGCCGTGCCCGGGCACGTCGCGCTGATCGCACCGCACTTCGGGCGCACGTCGAGGCTGTCTCTCTCAGGGATTGGGATCCACGTCTTTCAGGGACGCGGCCGCTGGGTCTCGTACTCACATCGCTCGCGTGGTGCTCCGGTTCGTCTGGTGTGGTGATGACGACATGAACATCCCAATCACAAGCGACGATCTGTCGCGTATCGACAAACTGTCCCTAGACCGCGAAGGAGCCGATCCCCGCGAGGCGGGACGTCGGCGTGCGGCGCGGGGCCTCGACATCGTGATCGGCAACGACGTCGCCGCTTCTTGGATACTGCAGCTGGCGCTGCTGACGGCCGTCAACCTCGGCGTCAAGTGCTTCGGTCGGGCGAAGGTTCACGCCCGCGCGTCCGATGTATGGTCCGCGCCCTGCCGGCTGCCGTGGTCCGAATCGCGCACTCTGCGCGATGCGATCTCCAAACTGGGAGGCACGCCTGTCGTCTGGGGCGGCGTCCCGCCCGAGCAGGCCTTCGTGGTGCTTGGCGACGATTACGCCGAGGGGCGCGCCATCAGGGCCACGTACGATGGGTGGCTAATCTCTGTGGGTCCGGCACGAGAGGTCCCGCGAATGCGTGAGAGGCCGTACTGCCCGCTCGCCGGCATCGGCGCCGCGGCTCTCGCGATGAGCGAGATCTTCGCGGAGTTCGCCGGCATCAGCGTCGCCGCGGCGCGAAGAACGCTCCATCTTTCTCTCTGGCGTCCGGATGCGCCGAAGAGCGAGGACGCAGTCGGCGAGCCTTTGGGCGAGCTGCCGGGGTCGTGGGCGGTGTTCGGGCTCGGGCACCTCGGCCAGGCTTACCTCTGGGCGCTTGCGGGGCTGCCTTATGAGTTGCGTGAGGACGTCCTGATTCTCCTCTGCGACGATGATCGGGTTGCACCCCCGAACATTGAGACAGGGGCGCTGCTCGCGCCGGGGTCCAGAGGCCTCAAGACGCGAGTTGCCGCCGAGTGGCTCGAGACACGCGGATTTCAGACCCAGCTGCTGGAGCGCCGGGTCGATGAGAACTTCAGGCGAACGCAGAAGGAGCCCGTGATTGCGCTCGCGGGTTTCGACGACAATCACGCGCGGCACTGGCTTTCCGAAGCCCGCTTCGAGCGGATCTTCGATAGCGGGTTGGGCGGCGAGGTCGCCAACTTCGATACCATCGCCTTTCACACGTTCCCAAATCCGAGGACCGCCGGCGAGCTATGGCTCGTCGCGCCACCCGATGCGCCCGATTTTCGGGCGGTCAGGGCGCAGCACCTCGCGAAGAATAACGCCCGGTATCAGGCGCTAGACGCGGAAGAGTGCGGCCGGCTGCTGCTCGCCGGTCAGTCGATCGCTGTGCCGTTCGTCGGCGCGATCGCTGCCTGCGTTGTGGTCTCGGAGTCGCTCAAGACTCTCAGCGGTGGGCCGACCTATTACGACCTGACGCTCCGTATCGAATCGCTGGCGGGTGAGGGCGTCGTGGGCCGGATGGCGCACGATCGGACACCGCCGATTCGCGGGCTATCCGCTCGACGTGCAAAGCCGGTCACGTAATCTGTTGTCGGAGGAATGACCACACGGGTGGGCGCGGCCGCTTCGACTCTCTCGGTGAGCGGCTAAGTGTACGTCTCCCGCTGAAGTGGTCGACGGCGAAAGCTCGCACCGCGCGGCCTTCGGCTCAAGCGCTTTCGCGGCATAAAGGCCGCCGCCCCGCGCGAGGACACGCGGGTCCCCTCCATATTTATTCCACGTTCGCTTGACCCGTCGGCCTCATGCGCCGTGCGGAAGGGCCGTCGTCAACTTCATCTTGGGAGACGACGATGGCTCACACGCTTCTCATCCGCGATGGCGATCAGCTCCGCGCAGCTTCCGCGCGGGAGGTCCTCGACCGCGCCGCTGCCCTCCTGGCGCAGCGCTTCCGGCCCGGCACAGCGGTCCTCGAGAACCCCAAGCGCACTCGCCAGTACCTCCGTCACCAGATCGCGACGCTCCCCTACGAGGTCTTCGGCCTCCTGCTGCTCGACACGCGTCATCGCCTGATCCGGTCCGAGATCCTCTTCCGCGGCACGATCGCCGGTGCCTCCGTGCACCCGCGCGAGGTCGCACGCGTGGTGCTCGAATCCAATGCCGCGGCCGTGATCCTCTTCCACAACCACCCGTCCGGCGTTGCAGAGCCCAGCCAGGCCGACGAGCTCATCACGCGGCGTCTGCGCGAGGCGCTCGCGCTCCTCGACGTCCGCGTACTCGATCACCTCATCATCGCCGGCGCGCAGGAGTACTCCTTCGCCGAGACCGGGCTCCTGTAGCCCGGTCTTGGTCCGCGGCGGACCATCCCATCGCACGGCTTGGGACTGCGCGGCCGCCATGATGGCCCGGTGTGTTTCGCAACCTTATCAATTGGGGTATCTGGGTAGTGGTCATGAGGCCACTAAATCGACTCTGAATGACTACTTGCCGGGGGGACGATTTCAGGACACAATGCGCAAAATTGTCCCGCCGGGATCAGGGGGTAGATTGCGCAGCGTGGACGAAATACGGGCTCGGGAAGCGCTAAGAGCGGCCTACAGTAGGTTTAGCAAAGACGAGCTAGCGCGTGAGCTCGAAACGGACCACCGCACATTAGCTCGGTGGGATGACGGGGCAATTCCCCGGCCGAGGCTCGTTTGGCATGCGATCTCCAACCTGCTTCGCCAGGAGACTGTTCGAGTCGAGCCTCATCACGCAGCTGACTTTACGTTTATCGACCTCTTCGCCGGCATCGGTGGGACTCGTCTGGGATTTGAGCGGGCCGGTGGTCGATGCCTTTTTACTTCCGAGTACGATCGGTTCTGCGTTGAGACCTATCGCGCCAACTTTCGCCCGGAACACGAGATCACAGGCGACATCCGGCAAGTCACACGCTCTGAAGAAGTCATTCAGAAGCTAGTCCCCGAGCACGATGTGCTCGTCGCGGGATTCCCATGCCAACCATTCTCAATAGCCGGGGTCTCTAAGAAGAATGCGTTGGGTGATCCGCATGGCTTCGAGTGTAAAACCCAAGGGACTCTGTTCTTTGAAATCTGCAAGATCATTCAAGTCAAGCGGCCGCTAGCCTTCGTGCTTGAGAACGTGCGGAACCTGAAGTCGCACGATAAGGGCCGCACATTTAGAGTCATCATGGACTCGCTCGCAGAGCTCGGTTACCACGTGGATCATCGGGTCATCGATGCGAAGCCTTGGGTGCCGCAGCATCGTGAGCGGATTTTCATAGTTGGCTTTCGGAGACTTACTCCTTTCACGATGGACTTAGTGCAGATTCCGCAACGGTCTCTTCGTCTCGATGCTGTACTTCACCGTGAGGACGGTTCGGAACGCGCAGAACCGGACTATACGATCGGGGCAAGTGCCGCTGTAAACGGCAAATACACCCTGACCAGCCACCTCTGGAAATACCTCCAAGACTATCGACAAAAGCATTCCGCTGCCGGTAACGGCTTCGGATTTAGTCTAGTCGCGAGGACTGACATCGCCCGAACGCTTTCGGCACGCTACTATAAAGACGGTTCGGAGATCTTGGTGTCGCGTGGTGCGCGGAAAAATCCGCGACGGCTCACACCACGGGAGTGCGCCCGCCTCATGGGATTTCCGGATGACTTTAAGATTCCGGTGTCTGACACGCAGGCCTATAAGCAATTCGGCAATTCGGTCGTCGTACCAGTAGTCGCTGCTGTAGCCGCGGCGATGAAGCCTCATGTGATGGCGCTCCGGGCCGCCGAAGCGGTTCCGAATCAGGTGGCCATGGTCGTCTGATGACCGATGTCCATTCTCCGGCCGCCCGCAGCCGCAACATGGCTGCGATCCGGTCAAAGGACACCGCTCCCGAGATTTCGCTTCGTCGCGCACTGTTCGCACTGGGTCTACGATATCGCTTGCACGATCCACGACTGCCGGGTCACCCGGATCTTGTCTTCCCAAAATATCGCGCTGCAATCTTCATTCACGGCTGTTTCTGGCACGGTCATAACTGCCGCTTCTTCCGCTGGCCGGCCACACGGAGCGCGTTCTGGCGGAAAAAGATCACACACAATCGCCAGAGGGACAAAGTCGTGCGCGACGCGATGTCTGCCGCGGGTTGGCGATCACTCATCATCTGGGAGTGCGCCATTCGCGGTCGAGGACAGCGCGCACTGAAGCGGACCTCTGAGGCTGCGGCCCGATGGCTTATGCATCGGTCGAGCAGGATTATCATGATCCGTGGCCCTAAATGAGCCTTGCGACTCTCGATCAGCTCTTGCGCCGCCTCTCTGACCTTGGGGCGCACCGCATTCTCTGCAAACGCCTTGCAGAAAACGACAACAGCAAACAGCAAATCTATCTCGGACCGGGGTTTGAGTCGCTCAATCTGATTCCCTATGGTGCGGTTAAATCCGACAGATCAACAAGGCAGCCGACCCTTAAGGCGTCGCTATCACTCAGCTGGCTCGATGATGAAGGAAGGGTCGCTCGTGCACCGAACGCACAGCTAATCCTCTATCCCAATTACCCGGAAGTTCGGATGTCAGGTTTTCTTCGAGGTTGCCTCCTAGCCCCGTCGAAATTCATGAGACCGGTTCCTCGTGCGGCGCGGCGCTTCAACAATGGCCCGGACGGAAGGCTGTTGTTTCTCGCCGTACTTGGCACGCGGGAACTCATCGCATACTTGGCTCCGGAGGGATCTGCAGTCGCGGCGGAATTTGATCGGAGGGCGCGTCGTACTTCACTACAGGAAGTCGGCCTGTTTCTTGACGTCCCGTTACCCGGGGTTGGCGACTCCCGGGCACGTCTGCTCGCGCAGCTCCGCGAGATCTGCGCCGATGGTTGGCACGCCTCCCGCCGGCTGTATCCCGATGGGATCACCCGCCCGTACGTCGCGCTTAACGGAGGTGGCTACACACTGGAGGCCCTGTTCGGGGTCGTACCCAACGGGCGAGCAGAGCCGGATTTCCTGGGATGGGAGCTCAAAGCCTGTGGTTCGGACCGAATAACACTTATGACGCCCGAGCCCGACTCTGGCTATTACGGCAAGCATGGCGTCGAAGCCTTCGTACGCAAGTACGGACACGAGCGTTCAGACGACACGTTGTATTTCACCGGAACACACCGCGCCGACCAGGTTTGCGAGCCCACCGGTCAACGGCTGACGGTGCGAGGTTTCAGGCGGTCGGACAACAAGATTGTGAGCGTGGATGGCGGGATTGATCTGATCGATCCGGATGGCGAGGTAAGCGCCGGCTGGTCGTTCGGCCGGCTGCTCGAGCATTGGGGGCGCAAGCACGCTGCCGCAGCGTACGTGCCATACGACACCCAAGACGCACCCCGGGCCTATCGGTATACGAGTCCCGCGCTGCTGGGCGAGGGTACGAGTTTCGTACGCTTCCTTGCGGCGCTTATTGCCGGCGAGGTCATCTACGATCCAGGTCCGAAAGTTACTGGCGCCAGCACAACCAGACCCAAGACAAAAGCGCGCAGCCAGTTCAGGATACGAAAGAAATCATTGTCACTGCTCTATGACCGATTCGGCGCGGAGCCGATCGATTAGCGTCATACCATTCCGTGCGCCCTCGCGATTTGACCTAACGCGGCCTGGATTGACCCCTCGGTTTCACTTTCGCTAAGATCGAGCGGTCTTCATGCTGGATGCTTGACGCATAACGTGTCGGCGCTAGGCATGTAGGACAGATTGGCGGCGTATCCATTGCGGGTCGCTTGCCTGAGGCTCCGATCATGTCAGTATCTACTTTCCGCTTCCCAACGAAGCACTTCCGGTCAATTCCCGCCCCTACGGGGGACTCCAAGTTTGGGCTGTTTTTCACGCCGGCGAGAACCCTGCCGCGTGACCTGTGGGATTGGCGCGACGTCAACCCACGTGAGGTCAACCAGCGCAGTACGACATACAAGGCCATCGCGCAAACGCTGACTCAGGAGCCCGAGCGCTTTCACGAGCGCAACCGCGGTATCACAGTCGTGGCCGAATCTCTGACCTTTGACGACAAGCGCCAGGAGGTAGTCATCCAGTTCAGCGATGCCAACCTCCACGGGGTTGTCGACGGGGCCCACACGCTTCACGCAGTACTGGAGGCGCAGAAGCAGCCACCCGAGAATGGGTGGCCGGCCTCAGTCTTCGTCAAGTGCGTGACAGGCGTTGATTCAAGTCAGATTGCCGAGATAGCAGGTGGGTTGAACACCAGCCAGCAGGTCGATCTCAAGAGCCTTGAGAATCTGCGCGACCATTTTGATGAGCTGCGTAAGGTGCTGCACGGCCAGCCGTACGCCGAGCAGATTGCGTACAAGATGAATGAGGAAAAGCCCGTTGATGTTCGTGAGATTCTCTATTACTTAGCAGTGTTTGATTGCAACGAGTACGACGACAAGACCCATCCGGTCGCTCTTTTTGGGCGGAAAGAGGGGATCGTTCGTCGGTTCGCCGAGCAGGCAGCGAATCCTCAGAGCAACGACTCCTTCAAGATTCTGATTTCAAAAGCGCCGGAGATTTTACGCCTGCGCGATATGATCGAGAAGAAGGCGCTTGCTGGTACTTCCGGCCGTTTCAAGGCCGGAAAAAACTCGCGAGTGCGCAGTCAGACTAATCGCGAAAACACACTCGTGTTTCTTAATGAAAAGGTCAACGGCAAGATCTCGCTCGGCTGGGTCATGCCGATGTTGGCAAGTTTTCGCGCAAACGTAGTTTGGAATCGGCCTAAGGGAACCTTCTCCTGGAAGGTCCCTATTGAAGAGCTCGTTGACAGCTGCATCGACCAGTTGGTGCTTGCGATTCAGGATATCCACCAGCAGGAGAACAGCCGGCCCGAGTATGTCGGACGCAACGCGATCTCTTGGCGTATGACTTACAACACAGTTGCCCAGGCGATTCTTCAGTGGGAGCTGGATATAGCTCGTTCGAAGTAACTCGTGAGCAGCAGCGCCCGTGGGGCCGGACGCGGGCGCTGCTGGCTCCTCATTCCGATCCGTTGACCGCGGGCGCGACACATTCCCGGAGCGCGTTTTCGATCGTACTCGTGCCGCCCTGGCCCCAGATCGGGACGAAGGTCGCCCGGATCAATTCCTTGGGGATGCCCCATCCAAGAGCAGGGCAGCCAGGTCGCGGTGATGCGCTCCCGTCGGCGCTGCGCGCAGCGTAGCGGGAGCTTCCGTGGCCCTACGAAGCGGCTTCGCATACCAGAAGCGCATTAGGCCGCGGAGAAACCTCGGCTGCTCGGGCGTCCCCTATTTGCTGCCTGATGTTGGTTTGAGGGGCGACAACGACGGGAGGCAACCGAGGAGGGCATCTGTGTTGGTACGCTTACCCGAAGCGGACGTTGCAGAGTTATAGGGCCTGAGAAATACTTCGCAGGCGATCGCGGCCTGGTCGTATTCCAAGGAGCACGCATGGACGCCACCAAATGGATTGCAGACTACGAAAAGACAAGCAGGAATGCTCTGACTGTTGAATGGTTCGTTTCGCCCCTTGAATATGCATGGGGCAATGGGAAGCAAATTGCCGACAGCGTGTTTCGTGGTCCCTCGACCCAGAACGCTACCCTTGATCAAAGAATAGCGCCGGAACTCTATAAGGTCGCGATGAAATTCGACTTCCGCGCAAAGATGATGGTTTACGCGTTCATGCGAGAGCTCATTGCAAAGACCTACGCTCTGGAGATCGAGAGCGGCCTTATAAGCTTGTATGGGCTGGACTTCATGTCATGCCTGTCGCAGTGGATCTACGTGGTCGAGGGGTACTGTCGGAAGCTCTTCCAGGTTACAAGCCAGACCAACGTCAAATCCACCTCGTGGGTTACTCCTACAACGGGCGACCCGAAAGACGACAGGACAATCGATGTGGTCTGCAGAGCCCTGGGTCGCTATCTCGACACGATTGTCTACCAGAGTACGAACGATGCCCAGACGACAAAGTTGAATCGACATCTGATGCTCCACGGAAATCTTCAGAGCGAGGCGTTCTACAGCCAGAAGAACTGCTTATCACTGATGTTTGTTCTGGATTCGTTAGTTTTTATCGAGATGGTGAAGAACGGGCACTTTCCCCAAATTTTCCAAGACGGGCCTGGCGAAGCTGACCGCATCGCGCGGCGCAAGCTTGTTTATGCACACGAAATGGAGCACTCGATGGAGGATCCGAATCTTATGAAGATCGCGCTGTTGGACGAGCATGTCTAAGTTGGCATTGCGCTTTGCTACGACAACGTCGTAGGTGTTTAGCCAACATGGGTGTCTAGCCTTCCCGCGTAGAGCTAATTGACCGGGCCGCCGGATCAGTTGCGTTCTTGGTCTTGACCTTAACTCCACGTTGACCGTCCGCTGCCGTCTGCGTGCAGCGGAAAGAGCGTATCGGCCGCTTCCCAGCCTGAACCGCCTATTCGCGGCGCACGAAGCGAAGCGCGTAGACCATCGCCCTATGTCTTGCGCGACTCCTTCAGCTCCGACGCCGCCGCTCTCCGACACTTCTCGGGCTGCACCGGTCTGGATAACCGGTGCAGCCGTGAAGCACGGGCGGGGTGGAGGACCCTTCTTTACCGTTGTCGCCCGCAGCGCAAGGTCGCTTCAGATCACAGTAGATTGACGATCGCTAGAAGAGTGAGCCGATAATGCCGACGATGGTTGAGCCAGTGCTTACGATGTTGCCGACGGTGCACCAGAAGCCGCAATCGCCGCCGTTGTTCGCTGCATTGAGTTGGCTCTGGAGACTGCTTATCTGCGCTTCTAGGTTATTTATCGTAAGGCTCGCCTGTAGCCAGGCTGTCGTATAGCCGGATACCCAACCATCCTGCCATCCAGCAGCAAATCCAAGGGCATATCCATCATTGAATCCGGTGGCGTACCCGATTCCGTAGGAAATATCGGCGATGTCGTTATAGATGTCGTTTGTAGCCGAACTCACGCCTCGCCGGTAGCCATCAATCAAGTTCCCATATCTGGTTAGAGCTGTAACACGATCAGTCGCAGAAAGCTTCGTGTTCGTCGCGATCGCATATGACTCGGCTGTCAGTAGATTCCCGAACGACGTAACTAGATTCTTGGCGGCCGACACGTTCTTGTCCGCAGCTGCCTGCATGACAATCTTACTGAGGTCGTTCGTCGAGCCGGGATCACCCTGATTGTTTGCGATCGAAAGCACGCGTTGGTTCTCGGCGTATCCCGCCAAGTATTGGAGCGTGTAGCCGACCATCGCCCCGATTTGCTCGGGGGCGTAGTGGTAGCTCATGAGACGCCAAACGTCGTTTCGCAGATTGTGCGTCGCCACATTGTCGTCTTTCAGCAGTTGACCGGCGGCCTGCCATCCATAAAGCAGGCTAACGGGTGCCACCGGACTGTTCGCCGCAACAGCGGCGATGTCGACGTCCAGCGTTTGGGCGTTGGGATAGCTTGCTATCTGCGTGTATGCCGCAAACACATTCGTTGCCGCGGTATTAACGCCGCCAAAGTCGAGCTTCACGCCTGAAAGCCCGCCCGCTCCCTGATAGTTTTTGGCGGCTTCAATGTAAGCCGACATAAAAAGTCGAGTGGCAAACCCGCGCACAAAGTCTGCTTCGACGACACGCGCAACGGCAATGGGGACCGGAGCGCCGAAGCCATCCAAACGGACAAAAATTCGATCATTCGCGCCGCCGCCCTGAAACACCGACGCGCTTTTAAGAGCAGAAGGCTTAATAAGAGAAAGGCCGACCCCGGGAAACTGAGCCAGCGTCCAATGCTGCAGGACGGCGACCTGATCATCTGCCACTGAAGTCATCAGGTTTGTGCCCTCCGCCTTGATATCAAACTTCTGGGGCATCAAGACAAAATATCCGGCGTATTGCGCGCGCGCGGGCGCCCAATTCTGAAAGAGGTCGGTCAGCGTGCTCTCAATATCGGGCTCGTTGTAAGCCCGCTTCGGCAGACGCGGTAATACGTTCGTGGAGGTCGCGGCGGCCTTCGCCAGCTTCTTACTCGCAAAGGGGCTCGGAGCGACTGTCGTAGTGCCAGTTACGGTGAACCGTATGTTGGCGGGCATCGGAGTAGCGGCAGCCGATGCAGCTTGCGCGAGCTGCGCGCAGCCGATTGCGAGGCAGAGACACGGCGCCAAAAGCAATTTTTGATTCCTCACGTTTGCTCCCTCGGTGCGTCAATGGACGCTTCTTGACTACTTTCCAAACTCACAATGACCCCGTTGCACGCCGTCTTCGCAGACTAACTGACAGCGGAGCGTTACCGGCTTAGTGCTGTTAGCGGGTTGCTGCGGCGCAGTGCCGCTGTGTCGTCAATCAGGACTCGGTGCCATACATTCATAACTGTGTGGCGGACTTGATCTATCTCATCTCATATCGGCCCGACGTGATGCTGCGCCGCAACTTGGTTGGGGATTCACGGAATCATCACCAAGTCGTCATCGGCCAAAAGGCAGACGGCAAGAAGGTCAGGATGAGAGCAAAGCAGCCCGCGAAGCGAACCGCGTAGATCCTCTTGGAGTTGCTCCGTTTTCGATGGACAGGTCTTCGTCGTAGCTCTTTGGGAACAGCGTCAATCTCTGATCCGACGGGCTAGTCATGAGCGGCGTCCGACTCCGCAAGCGCCGTCGCAGTCAGCTCGATGTCGGCGGAGCGATCCTGAGAGCCTTCGCCGCACGCCGTGAGTGTCGCGTCTCGTTCAGGACTTCCGCGACGATCGCCCGACCACGGTCCTTTGATTCGACATACCACTCGGCGGTCTCGATGACGGTAGCAAGACTCGGACGGTTGTCCGACTCGTCGATGTTGACGACGTGATCGGCGCGATCGATGTTCGGATTCATGTCGAAGGCGGGGGCGAGCCGCCACCACCCCGTGGGTGTGGCAGGATGCACCTGCTATCACACGTTCGTGCTCATAAGGCCCGCCATGGACGCCATCCTGCAAAACGCCGCGCAGTCTATTCAGCTTGGTGTGGAGGACTATCGGTCTAAGGACCCCCGTAGAGTACTGTCTGCCGTTCGTAACATCACGGCCGGAGTCCTTCTCCTCTTCAAGGAGAAACTGCGTCGATTATCCCCACCTGGCTCTGAAGACGTGCTCCTGAAACAGAAAAGCCGACTCCGCAGAGGCAAGGGCGGGACAATCGAGATAGTCGGCGTCGGGAAAAGGACGGTCGACGTAGAACAGGTACGCGAGCGCTTTACTGACCTGGGCGTCGGCGTCGATTGGGAATGCGTCAAGGACATTGTGGACGCCAGGAACGAAGTCGAGCACCACAGTACCTCGCTGACTCCAGCTCTGCTGAAGAGCTTGATCTACAACACATTCACTGTGATAGGTAAGTTCATCAGGACCGAGCTGGATCAAGAGCCGGTGGATTTGCTCGGTAAGGAAACCTGGGGGGCGTTGTTGGAACAGGCCGAGGTTTTCGAGGTCGAGCTTGCTGAGTGCACCAAACGTCTTGAGGAGATCAGCTGGCCAACAGAGGTGCACGAGCATGTCGCAAAAGAACTGCGCTGCAGGAATTGCAGTTCAGAGCTGATTTGCCCAACTAATCCAGGGGTGGAAGATCCGCTGATGCTGGCATTTGCATGTCGGGCGTGCGGAAAGGAGATGGAGTACAGCGAGATCGTGGAGGCTGCCATCTTAGAAGCCTTCGCTGGAGAGCAATATATAGCGGCGAAGGATGGGGGCGACCCCCCGATTGAGGATTGCTTCGAGTGTGGCAACGCCACGTACGTTGTAGAGCTTGCCGAATGCCTTGCATGCGGCGTGACGCCGAAGCATGAGAGATGCGTCGTGTGCCACACACTTCTGGGGGTGCAGGAGCAGCCTCTCGGGGGGCTGTGCAGCTATCACCACCACCTCCTCCAGAAGGATGACTGACCGTCCGCATGCGGACGGCATTGCACGCAGGAGCGGTTTAGACGGCCCAGAAACCTCGGCTGCTCGGGCGTCCCTTAACGGCAGTGCGATGTTGGTTTGCGGAACGGCGGGCCACGGGAAGCAGCCGAGGAGGGCATCCTGTGTTGGTATGCTCTTCTCATGTCCCGCCACCGCCTTTTTCTAACTCCTAACACACTCCGGTACCCCGGAAATACAGCTACTTAGGCGCGTTTGGGCCGTCGCTTTAGCTCTCATAATGCCGGGGTCGAGGGTTCGAGTCCCTCCCTTTCCATTGAAAATCAAGGCTTATGGAGTCGAAATACGGCAAATCCTGACACTACGCTAACAGTACGGTAGATTTTTCGCCTCGTCCCAGTCACAGAGTGTCAGATAGCCCAACCTGCTTAAGGGTGTAAGGGAAACTGTGGGTCAACTGGACCCCGATGGACTCCGACGTAAACCGGCATCGACGGTCGACCAGTCCCCGGCGTCGCTATTGACCATGTAGAGCGTGCCGCAACCTCCAGATCCTCATCGGGAAACGTCGGTAGGGCACCCTTCGGCGCCGGTTCGGCCAAAATCCTGATCACACTTCGATGCCTGTTCACACACAGATGGCCGGTTGCCGGCATCAGGCGCTACGCAGCCCGTTCGGCTGTCGAGGTTGTCTGGGCGAAATCGGGCAGAAACTCTCACGGGCGTCTAGCGGCGGCTCGACCTGAAACCCGAGTTTAGTCCGGGACGGGAGTAGAGTCTGCTTCACCAGGAGCAGACGATGAAATCCAAGAGGTTCACCGAAGAACAGATCATTGCGGTGCTGAAGGAATCCGAAGCCGGAGCC